>ERZ1066120.1409-NODE-1409-length-15067-cov-6.007461_pt1 | contig 15067 bp, 9 predicted proteins | sample MGYA00382767_ERZ1066120 | MGnify/ENA primary metagenome ERZ1066120 (study PRJEB33369, sample SAMEA5778350) | biofilm metagenome | biome: Industrial cooling water; feature: Water cooling tower basin; material: Biofilm | place: United Arab Emirates | collected...
GTTATAGGTATGGTCTTAAAGTGTTCGTTTGCCGTTTGGATAAACCCGAATTGAAGTATTACCAAAGCGCAATTGAGGATGAATTCTTTATAGAAAAATCACAGGTTATGGAAGTCGAAATCTAAATTATGGAAAGCCACTTTAGCTCTCTTATTATCCCCATGATTGACCAGGCAGACCGCCATTACCGCTTTTCCATGCGGCAATTCAGCAAATGTCAAGAGGCTACTTGGCTTTTCAAAATTATGCTCTAAACTTAGTGCCGAAAGAAGGTTATTTTATGGACCAGATTTTGGCGAACTATTCAGTTAGCATCTCGGAACTTAAAAAGAATCCCACTGCACTTCTCAATGCGTCAGAGGGTGCGCCTATCGCCATTTTGAATCACAACAAGCCTACCGCTTACCTTGTACCTGTAGAAACCTACGAAGCACTTTTGGAACAACTCGAGGATGTCCAGCTTGGCAAACTCGTCAAACAACGTCTATCAGAAAAGGCAAAACCTGTTACTGTCTCCCTCGATGACCTTTAAGGTATGCCCAAGTACACGCTCAAGTTTTTACCCAAAGCCCTCAAGGAATGGACTAAGTTAGACGCAACGCTGCAACAGCAGTTTAAGAAAAAACTCTCGGAGCGGCTCGAGAACCCTCACGTTCCGTCCAGCAGACTCTCGGGCTTTCAAAACGTTTACAAAATCAAACTTCGTTCCGCTAGCTATCGGCTCGTCTATCAGGTAAATGATAAAGAAATCTTCGTTCTCGTCATTGTGATTGCAAAGCGCGACAAGGACTTGGTGTATAAAGTAATGAAGGACAGGCTCGAGTGAAACATCATCCAATCAGCATTGCCCCCATGATGGACTGGACAGACCGCCATTACCGCTTCTTCATGCGGCAAATCACCAAACACACCTTGCTCTACACCGAAATGGTCACGACAGGTGCCATCATTTACGGCAATAAACAACGTCATTTAGATTTTTCAGCAGAAGAACTTCCGCTCGTTTTGCAACTCGGCGGCGATGACCCTAAAGCACTGGCTGAATGTGCCCAACTTGCAGAGCAGTGGGGCTACAGCGAAATCAACCTCAACGTCGGCTGCCCCAGTGACCGCGTACAAAATGGCAACTTCGGCGCATGTCTTATGGCGCAACCCGAACTTGTCGCAGAGTGCGTTGTTGCTATGAAAGATGCCGTGAAAATTCCTGTCACGGTGAAACACCGCATCGGTATTGACGATCTTGACCGCTATGAAGACATGGCAAATTTTGTCTCCGTTGTTTCAAAAGCAGGTGCAGATAGATTCAGTGTTCATGCACGTAAAGCGTGGCTGAAAGGACTAAGCCCCAAGGAAAATCGCACCATTCCACCGCTTCGCTATGACGACGTTTACAGACTCAAACGCGAATTTCCGCATCTACTTATTGAAATTAACGGTGGTGTGCTGACGCTCGAGCAAGCCCGTCATCACCTGAACTTTGTAGACGGGGTAATGGTTGGCCGCGCTGCTTACGAAAACCCGTTTTTGTTTGCGACGGTTGACCAAGAATTTTATAACCCAAGCAATCCTGCACCAACTCGGCGGGAAATTCTCGAGCGGATGCTTCCGTATATCGAACACTGGACGAGTCAGGATGTTTATTTGAAACATATATCTCGGCACATGTTAGGACTCTTTGCAGGTAAGCCTGGAGCAAAAGCATGGAAACGTTATCTGAGTGAAAACGCGCATAAACCAGAGGCAGGCGTGAAGACGATACTCGAGGCCATAAAGCAAGTTACCGATGAAGTTTTAGACGAGCGTCCATCATTACAAACGCTGACCGCAGTGGTTTGAGTCAATTTTCGTCTACTGGACTCATGAGCGCAACTGCAAATGGTTTTGTTCTTTCTGATGGTTCTGACTCGAACATCTTTCGCGTCAACAGCTTGACCCACAATAGCTCGAGAGCCTCTTCAACCTCATACTTTGTTGCCGCTTCAACTCGAGTGGTCGGAAAAGCGTCAATCCAACCTCGCCATCCATCTTTTGCTTTTTCAAAAACCATCGTATGCGTTTCGCTCATAGCCCGTACAAGTCACGGTATTTGGTCTCGAGATACCTCACGTAAGGCTCAATGGTCATATCTTGCACTGTAGCGCGTTTAATAATTTCAAGTGCAGTAAATTTACTCCCGTGCTGATAAATATTTTCACGCATCCAACCATGCAACGTTGAGAACTGTCCCTTAGCAATTTCGTTAGGAATTTTAGGATGTGCTTTCAGTGCTGCATTATAAAACTGGCTGCTTAAAATGTTGCCAATTGTGTAGCCTTGAAACGCACCACCAATAAAACCAGAAAACCAGTGAACATCCTGCAAAACGCCATCCGTATCCGTTTCAGAAAAAACACCGAGGTCACTTTTATAGCGGTCTCGCCAGGCTTCGGGCAAGTCTTTGAGGGCAAGTTTATTCTCGAGCAACTCACACTCCAAATCAAAACGAATAATTACGTGGAGGTTATACGTCACCTCGTCGGCATCGGTGCGGATGAGTGAACGCGAAACTTTATTGATGGCTTTGTAGAAAACCTCGAGCGACACATTCTTAAACTGTTTTGGAAACACTTTTTTGAGTTTAGGATAATAATGTTTCCAAAAACCAAAACTACGTCCAATAACATTTTCCCACAGGCGCGATTGCGATTCGTGGACACCGCTCGAGGTTCCGTCAGCAAGGGGTGTCGTGTCTAAAGACTCGCTCACTCCCTGCTCGTACATGGCGTGACCTGCTTCGTGCAAAGTGCTAAAAAGAGCTTCGGTTAAATCATTGTCCTTAACTCTCGTCGTGATGCGAACATCGTTCACGCTAAAGTGCGTTTCAAACGGATGAAGCGTTTTATCTTGTCGCCCTTTCGTCAAGTCGTAGCCAAAATCTTGCGCGATTCGCAAACCAAAGACAAGCTGTTTGTCTTCTGGGAAAAATTGTTTGACAACGCCATCATTGGCTTCCTGCCGTGCAATAATCGCTTCAACCAGAGGGACAAGTTTTTCACGCAAGTTTGCAAAAAGCGGACGCACAGTTGCTACCGTCATCCCTTCATCGCTGTCATCAATATGGGCATCTGCAACGTGCTCGAATTCAGGAAAAAAGCTCGAGTATTCTTGGCTTAGCTCGAGTGTTTTTTCCAGGTGGAGCAGGATTTTTTTGAAGTCATTCTCAGGTCTAGCTTCTGCCCATGCTTCATAAGAGTCTGAGGCATTCTTCGAGGAAGCAACGACGAATTTTTCAGGGACTTTGAGCCGTTTTTCGTAATTCTTTCGTGTAACACGGACTAAACTGGCGTCGTCAGAACCGTAAGGCAGGGTTCGCTCCAAAGAACGTAAATCCTCGAGCAAGCTACCCAGGGCTGGGTCAGTAAATTTTTGATGGGCTAATTTGCTTAGTGTCGCCATCTGCCGCCCACGTGCTTCGGCACCACCTTTGGGCATGTAGGTAGATTGATCTCAAGACAAAACGCGCTTCGCCGCACGAATATCTGTGATTTCCTGCAAACGCCCTTTGAGTTCTAGCACTTTCTCTTCTTGTGTCATGAAGGAATCTTACCGTGACTTTATGAGGCGATGCTAGCTTTATCTAAATGTTCGCACGAGCCAAGCAACGAGGTTGACAATAACCGTCAGACCCATACTCACGAGCAGCATCGAAACGAGCGGGATGAACACTCGAGTATTTCCGTTTTGTATGGTGATGTCCCCAGGCAATCTACCAAACCAGCTCAAAGCCTTGGGAAAAACAAGCCAGAGCACACCAACTGCAACAAGAAGAAGTCCAACTGTTATAAGAACTCGAGCCACAGCAAAAGTTTAGCAGTCTTACTGGGTAGGTAATGTGATGAGCCTAGCTCTGATGTCACTGTTATCGACAGTTAGCTCAGCCATGCTCACAGGAAGCGTAAACCGTTTATGGCCTGCACTGCCTGGATTGAGATAGAGAACATCGCCGCGTTGCTCGAGTTTAGGTACGTGCGAGTGACCACTAACCACGACTTGAAAGTTTTTATCTGGAGCGATGTCCAACGCTAAATGTCCGTGATAGATATAAATAAACGTCTCCTCTATTTGCACGGCGTTCGTAAGAGGAAATTTACAAGCCCAGGCACCGTTATCTACGTTGTCACGCACAGCGTACACAGGAGCGATTTTCTCGAGTTCAGGAATAATCGTGTCACTACCAATGTCGCCTGCATGAATAATGACATCAGAGCCTTGAAGTTCTTTCATAACTTCTGGCCGCAACAAACCATGTGTATCTGAGAGAACGCCAACCCTGGTCACACCAAAGTATACGCGAATGTTTTATTCTTGTTAAACTGACTTCATGCAGCGCAACACCAACCAACGCCGCGCCATTTTGAACGCTTTGCAGAGTGCTCCAGGTCCGCTCACACCGCAAGAAGTTTTAGGAAGGGCGCAAGACGAGCACGAGCGTCTAGGACTGGCGACGGTGTACCGAAACTTGAACGCCCTCAGCGAACAAGGTGACATCATCGCCGTGCATCTCCCAAATGACGTACCGCGTTATGAAATTTCGGGACGTGGGCATCATCACCATTTTCGCTGTGAGACGTGCGGCAAAGTCTTTGAACTAGAAGGCAGTTGCCCTGTCGCCGTGCTAGAAGGCGTGACCCTGCCCGGTGGGTTTAGGGTGCAAGGACACGAACTCACGCTTTACGGCGTTTGCTCAGCTTGTCAGTAGATTGTTGTCTTCCACTGGTGCGCTCAACACACCCTACTGGTTGGCTCGAGTCGTCAATAAAGTAGTTTGGTGCAAAGTAAATTAGCACAAAGTAGTTTGGAGCAAATCATATTGATACGAGAAAGTTTAAGGAATTCTAACCTTAAACGAAACACTTCCTGTTTGTGCTGAGGCAATTTGTGCAACATTACACGCAGCCACGTCATTAACATTCATACGCACGACTTGCGGTGAACCTGTAAGGGTTGACGTGTTCGCAGCCGTAGTCGTTTTATCTAGGTTGACTGTCGCAGCCGAAGGACACACCACTTGAAATTCTCTGTCCATCGTGGGTGTTCCGTAAACATCCTCTTGTAACGGCGTAGCCGTGTTGAGCGTATCAACCACCACGAGTCCCGCGACGTTTCCACTACTAATGTTGTAGAAAGTAATGCGGTACTCGAGATAGTCGCCAGGCTTCCCTGTGGTCGTCAAACCAAAGGTTCCCGTGCAACTCGCAAGGCTGGGGCCACAGTTACGAACTTCCTTAACGAGCTTGACAAACGGGGCAGGTGTCACGACAGCTTCATCAGGGCCGTTGTTCGTGTCGGTGGCTTCCACTGTTCCGTTGTTGTTGTCATCAGGGTCAGTACCATTCGTCGAGGTGTCCGAGGTGACAATAGACGAACCGCCTGTTCCTCGAGCCATCGCCGTATTAGTTCTAAGCGTGTTGTTGGGTGCTGTCGCCGCAGGGTTGACCGTGACATCAAAGGAAATATAAACGGTGTCTGTTACACCTGCGTTTAGACTTTGACTCGCATTCAAGATATTCGTTGTTCCACCATTCCACGAAGCGTTGCGCGTGAGGGTAGCAGGGGGTGACAACAGAGCAGCATTCGCAGGAACATTGACCCAGGTGTTGTAATTTGTTGGCGACAAACCAGAAAACAGTGTCACGACATCATCAAAAATTTCTAAAGTTGTCAATGTTCCTGAGCCAAAGTTCTCGAGTGTAAAACGGTACACGAGCGTATAAGTATGGTTCGTAGAATCGTTCGAGACAGGAATAATTCTGTCAAGGGCTTTGGCAATACCGAGTTTGGGGAAGGTCACGGGTGTTGGACTTGGGATGTCACCGTTGGGAGTTGCTGGCAGTGTGGCACTGTTGGTTGACGTATCCGTAGCCCTTGGACTAGGGGGCTGGGTTGGTACACCACTGGGGAAGGTGTGGCCTGGGTTGGGTCCTGTCGCTAGGCTCGATGCGTAGACGCTGTTGTTTTGTGCTGACGCGGGAATACTAGCTGCATTCGGATAAGCCACTGTAACCGTAAAGGTGATGGTGCAACTCGAGCTAACAACGAGTGAATCACCACCCGTTAAAAGTCTAAAATCTGAAGTGCCATCAAAGCTGCTGTTGACCGTGCAGCCTGTCGTCGCACTCGGTGCAGTCGTGATAGTGATAGTGGGCGAACCTGACGCGAAGGTAAGGGCCAGATTTTCGCTAACTTGAACATTCGTGGCAACCACTGTCGTGCTGGTGTTGCCTAAACGAATGGTGTAAGGAATGACAAACGTGTTTCCTGTTGCCGTTACAGTGCCAAGTTGCTTCACAGTGTCAACCGTCACGACACCGTTGTTGTTGGCTCCTGCACTGTTAATGCGTTGCGTACCACTGATCACATTCGTGTCTGTGTCTCGAGTGGGCAAGGTCCCGAGGGTACAGCCACGACTCGCTGCTGTATTCGTTCCCGTCGCTGTGGTGATTTCCCAGCAGCGTCCGTCGTTAGCGTTTTCACCGTTGGGAGTGAGGCTGATAGATTGCCCTACGGCAATACCTGTCGTGGGGGCGTTCATCGTACCCCACAGCCCTAATGAAACAGGCGGAGAACCGTTGATGCCGCCACCTGAACCGTAAACGACGTAATCAATAATGCGGTTGCTGCTGTCTACGAGCCACACATCGTCACCCGAGTCATTGAGATTCGCACCCTGACCCAGCCAAGCCTGAAAGGTTGCACCTGTGGCGTTGCGTGTGGCGACTTGCGTACCGACCCAAACCACCGCGTATTGCCCTGGGGCAAGTGTGGTGGGGCCAGAGCAGACTCGAGGCGAAGTACATGTTGAGAAATTAAAGGGCGTACCCGAGCCTGTAATCGAACCACTCCCGTCATTGTCAAAGGTATTTCCATCTAACAGTCTGAGCGTCGTTAAATCTACATTGCTGGAGCCTGCGTTGTAAAGTTCGATAAATTCATCGTTGGCTGCTGCCGTGCTACCCGTTTGATTGTAGAGAACTTCGTTGATGATGATTCTTCCTGCATCTGGCGAAAGCCCATAAACGAGCGTCGAGGCAGTGGCTGAATTGTTACCTGTATTCGAGTCTGTGCCTGTCGTCGCACTGGGAATGCTGATTGTCGCAGTATTGGGAATGGGATTTGTCGCAGGCATCGCGCTCGGCGCAGTGGCCGAAATCGTAATCGTTAAATAATTGCTGTTCGCTACTGCTGTCGGTGCTGCGTCAACGGTGAGACCAACATTCGTCAAGTTGACGTTGCCTGTACCACTCGAGCCTCGCCCTGCTGCTGTCGTATCGCAATCTGCAAGCCCTGTCGCACTACACGTCCAGGTCACACCTGTTAATCCTGTCGGTATCGTGTCTGTGACAGTGATGCCCGAAGCAATCGAGTTCACACCGTCATTCCAAACCGTAATGGTGTAAGAGAGTGACCCACTCAGCACGACACTAGGTGTCGCAGTTTTGCTGATGCGTAAATCGGTAGAAACAGGGGGTGAGGTAATCGTCAGGGTGTAATCTTCAACTTCGCCACTCGTCGCTGACCCCACTGAACTTTCTGCTTGTGTCTGCGTTCTACTGATACGAAAACGAGCGTAGGTCTGACCTGCCACTAAGCCAGTGAGTGAAGTAAAACTCACCGCATAGGTGTTGCTGCCCGAGACGGTGACCGTTGCAGACTTTTCACCCGTATCTAAAAAATCACCGTCACCGTTGAAATCTATGTAGCCTACCAAGTAAGCACTGCCACTGACTGTTTCCGTTACGGCTACATTTACGCTGTAGCTCGTCGTGGCGGTACTGATAACTGGAAAGGTACTCACACCGTTCTCGTCATCAGCACTGCCTGTATTGGTCGTGTCATCTGCGCTTGCGGCAGCGTTTTGGAGGGTGCCGTTATCTGGGTCTACTGCGCCACCTAAATTCACCCCTGCAACAATGATGTGGCTCGGCCCGTTATTGACACCGAGCGTTTCGTAGTCACCCGCAAAGGTTCCCAAACTCGAGTCTGGTGCGTCACCCAAATCCATGCTAAAGGCAAAGGGGGTCGGGTTATTTTCGGTGGACTCGTTGGGGTTATTGTCGTTGTCGGGGTCAGGGTTCTCTGTGTTGTTCGAGGTATCCGAGACGGTGCGACTCGAGGGGTTCACTGCACTAATCAAGGCACTGTTGCGGTAATTTGCAAAACCAAAACCGCGATCTGTAAAATTATTGACTGTCACGACCACACGAATTTGCGCTGTACCCGATGGACCCAAACGCCTCGAGCTTGCAGCCGTCGTTATGTCTAGGAGTTGTTGATTGCTCGACCCGTTAAAGCTGCTGTTCAGTGCTAACGTCGTGCCAGTTCCCGTCGGTGTGCCAACTATCGTTGGTGCTGCTGCCGTGTAGTTTCCTGCACCCAAGACAGCATCTAAATTATCCGTGAGGCGAACGTTGGAAAGCGTTTGGGTAGTGGAAAAGTTCTCGAGGTAAAAGTCAAAAGTGACTTGGTTACCACTGACAGTAGCTGTTTTTCCTAACCCAACGAGCGTCGTGTCATCGGTGGTGTCGTCAATGGTCGCAGAGGCATTGATGTAAGCTGCCAAGCCGTGAACATAGGTATTGACAAAGGCGTTATTCCCGAAGCCACCGTTCGTAAAGTCACCCCAGGTGTGGCGAAAAGTGCCCGTGTCCGAGCCAACGACTGACATCCTGCCGTTAGGAAAGGTCGAGCCGCCGTTACCCGCAGGGTCACTCGGAAAACCCGTAACATCATCCCAGAAATTAGCTGTACCGTAGAGTGTGCCGCCTGTGGTCACCCCGTAAATTGCCAGACCGTTGTTGGTTCCGCCGCCGCTCGTCTCGGCATCACCCGCGACAAAGTGATATTCGCCCAAGCGGGCTTGCAGTTGGGCTTGGTAAACCCCGTTGGGCAACACAGCACCCGCGTTATTTCTGCCATTCCAGGTAATGCTGTTCGAGCCTGACACCATCTGTCCTGTTAAATACACATCGTCCGTACCCGAAACGGTATTACCAAAGATGCCGTCTTGGTTGGCATCAATAATCATGAGGTAGGTTCCTGAGCTGTCGCTCGTAAATCTGAACGTGCCCGAGTCTTGCACCGTCGTGGTCGAACCTGGTGAGATCGTCTGATCTACCCCTTCACTATCTATGAAATAAAAATTGCTGATTTGTGGGGGCAAGGTTGGCGGGGGCAGGGCGTTTGCAGGGTAGCCAAAAAAGATGGGAAACATTGGCGACACAGTATTGCTCGCAGTCGGTACACTGAACGGCGTATTGGCGGCATCCATGCCTTTGTTGTTGGCAATGATGTCATAGCCGTACCCTGCAAAATCTTCGAGGTCGAGCAGCCAGACGTAACTCGTGTTCGGGCGACCCCCAGGAACCAGCACGTAGAGGTCTGCGTTCGTTACGTCAGCAGAGCCAGCACTGTTGGCCCTAAACTCCCAGTGATAAGCGAAAATGCGCCCTGCTGCAACGGTGGGATCAGGATTGATGGACTTGTTGGGCGTGACCGTGACATCATAGCGGTAGAACAAGCCCTGGTCTACCCCCGTTCTCGAGAGGTTAAAAAGCCGCACCTGATAAATCCCTGCACCGAGAGGCGCACCGGCACCCGTGTAATCGCTCGGCGACCAGCGAAAATTGCTCGGCGGATTTAGCGCACCGGTAAAGGTGTTGCTGCACAGATTGGTTTGCGTCGAAGTCGTGAGCGAAGCTGTGTAGTAGAGCGTCGCACCGCTTTCGCTGCGGACTTCAAAGCCTACATCCTCCGTGTCGTCAAATCCACACAGTGAAACGTTGATGACTTCAGTGGCATTTTTGAGAATGACGAAAATGGGCTTTTCGTTTGAAGCAATCGAGGGCGAAGTTAAACCGTTGATACTAGGCGTTGCGGAGGAAGTGGCATCGTATTCGTACATGGGTTGGTTGAGACCCATTTGAGAAATACCTTCGGCTAATCCTTGCGACGACAAGGCAAACAGACTCACGAGCAAGATAGCCCTGGTTACTTTGAGAGAGTAGTTGTGAAAACCCCGCTTTAGCATTTTTTTTCCCTATGGAATTCTGACTTTGAATAAAACTTGCCCTTGCTGCCCCACCGTGACTTGCGTGAGGTTACAAACTGTCGCCGCCATGATGTTGATGTTAAAGGCTGTAACCGCTCCCACCGCAGGTGTCGTGGTGATAGCTGCATTTGTTCTATCTAAATCTACGGTACTCGAGCTAGGGCAAGTCACATTAAAATCTGCAACATTTGGTGAAATAACTGCGTAGGTGTCTTCTTGGAATGGTGTAGCACTTGCTAAAGAATCCGCTACTCTAAGTTGACTAATCGCTCGAGAACTAATGTTGTAGTAGCGAATGCGGTACTCGAGATAATCGCCTGGTTTTCCTGTCGCTGTAACAGCGTAGGTTCCCGTACAACTTGAAAGACTCGAGCCACAGTTGCGAACTTCCTTGACAAGTTTGACAAATGGCGTAGGTGTGGCTGTGTTTTCATCAGGGTTGTTGTCGTTGTCGGTGCCGTCGGGGTCGGTGCCGTTGGTCGAGGTGTCACTCAGGGTGATGCTCGAGGGAGTCGTACCTTGCACCGTTGCGCTGTTATCCCGCAAGCGGTTATCGGGTGTTGTTGCCACAGGATTCACGGTGACGTTAAAGGAAATGTAAACGAGTTTGCTCTGCCCTGCTGTAAGTGTTTGGACTGGGCTTGTTGAGAGGATATTGCTCGAGGAAGTTCCATTCCAAGAACCGTTTAAGGTAAGCGTGGGTGCTGGACTGAGACTGGCACTGTTCGCGTTCACCCAAGTATTAAAATTGGTCGGACTGAGACCACTAAACTGCGTGACGACATCATCGTAAATAGCTAAATTGCTCAGGGTGAACGTTCCAAAGTTTTCTACTGTCAGACGGTAAACGAGCGTGTAAGTATTATCGGTGGCGTTGTTGCTATGAACGATCCTGTCTAAGGCTTTAGCAATGCCTGGCTTGGCATTTTCGCTCAGAGTCATTCGGTAATCTTCGACTTCGCCACCTGTCGTTCCGCCTGTATTCGTGACTCCTGACGAACCAAAACGGAAGCGGGCGTAGCTCGTGCCTGCAATAAGGGTAGACGGCACTGAAACGTTGAGGGTGACGAGGTTGCTTACAGGTGCAGCGTTCGTGGCAACCTGCTCACCTACATCCGCAAAGTCCCCGTCGCGGTTCCAGTCTATCCAGGCATTGAGTACGCCACTGCCTGCGGTAGTGATAGTTAGTACCGCCGTCGTGCCACCCACTAAAGTTTGTCCTTGTAAATCTAAGCCATCTAAGAGTACGCCGTCTTCGTCGTCGTTGGCACTGCCCGAAGCCACCGCACCATCATTCGTGTCATCGTCGCTGGCGTTGGTGGCGTTATCGGTGCCGTTATGCCAACGACCATCGTCAGCATCAACCCGAGCACCCAAGTAACGTGCATCTAAAACGTGTTGGGCGTTGCCGTAACTGTTGGGTGCATCACCGTAATCGCAGTTCACACCAAAGCGAACGTCGTCAATAAAATTTCCGACAGAGATACTGCTCGCCGTGCTCACCGCCTTAAAGCCAAAGCGGGTAATCGTCTGTCCTGCGGGCACGGTGTAGGCACCTCGGTACACCCGCCAAGCTGTGTTGTCGGTTGAGAACTGTCCCTGACTCACGACAGAAGCAGGTGAGCCAATCACGACTTCTACCGTGTCCGTACCCGAGCGGCCACGGTGGGCAAACTGCCAGGTCAGCACCGCCCCAGGCGTGGTCACGACATCCTGATAGAGTGTGCCCGCGACGTAAGCATTAATTTCCGCATATTGATTGCCTTCGTAAGGGGGTGGTGAGGTTTCACGCCACAATTCGATGGCGTTGCGCTCGTCAAAGGAGGCCCCTGAAGTCGGGTCATTGGCTACCGTCCCCCAGCCTTCTACATCTACTTCCTTGTAGGCTTTAATGAGGGAGGTAAAGACGTTATAGGGTGTGGGCGAAGACCCCGTGATGTCGGGGATTTCAAAGCCGTCATCGAGGAGGCCAATGTTACAGGTTCCTGGCGGCGGCGTAGGGAGGGCGATACTGATTTGATAGTCTTCGACTTCACCGGTGAGCGCGGAGCTTCCCGTTGGCGACAAGCCCGAGGCACTCGAGCCAGTAAAACGAAAGCGGGCGTAGGTCGCGCCGTGTGGGCAGGTCGTCACTGGCGTGACACTCAAACTATTACTCCCCGCACTGAGCGTTTGATTGTTGGCAATCTGCTCGCCCGTGTCCGCCCAGTCGCCATCTTGGTTCCAGTCTATCCAGGCATTCAAAAAACCACTCGCCGAGGCGGTGACGGTAAGACTGTTGCTCTGTCCTGAAAGGAGCGCCGGTGTGGGGAAGGTTACACCATTTTCATCATCCGTACCTGCGCTGTCATCGCCTGTTGCCGTGACATTAGGTTGGTTGGCAAGTTCGACATCTATGCTCGAGCCTAAATACGCTCCACCCGTTGGATGCGAAGCCGCTTGATAGATGGCCGTGAGGCTCGCGTCTATGCTCGTCAAACTCGTGGGGGCATCGCCGTAATCCTGAAAGGTCACGGGTGTCACGCTTGCTGTATCAGCGTTGGAAGTAGCAGGAAGACTCGAGAAGGTCGCTGGATTTGTAACATTCGTGCTGGTGTCAAAAGCGAGGAGGTTGGGCGGCGGCAAAATAACACCCGTTGTTGGAAAAGTATGACCTCTGTTGGTGATGCTGCTCGAGCTAGCATAGACGCTGTTGTTTTGTGCGGTTGTCGGTATTGCCGCGACGCTTGGGTAGGCCACTCGAGCCGTAAAGGTAATCGTGCAACTCGCCCCCGCCGCGAGACTGTTCGTGCCTTCTAATAAGGCGAGTTCACCCGCGTTGCCGTTGTCCACTCCGTCAAACTGCGGTAAGCCCGTTGCTGAATTATTAGCGGTGCAGGTTCCTGCCGTAACTGTCGGGCCTGCACTAATCGTAATCGTTGGAGAACCCGAGCTAAAAGTAAGTCCTAAATTCTCTGTTACTTGCACGTTGTTGGCACTCGTCGTGCCTCTATTTCCTACCACCACTGTGTAGGGTATGTCGGCGGTTGTCGTGTTGACAGCTACGGGTGTTCCCACCGATTTCACCACGTCAACAGTGGGCGGCGGAAAAACACACGAAGCACCGTCGCTGCGAAGCGCACTATCCGCACTGCTAAGCCGCGTTGCTGCTCCCGTCGTTAAATTGATGGTGTAAAACGAACCCTCGTTCCCGTAAGCATAAAACGTACCTGCTTTGTCAAAAAAAGTTGTTCCCCAAGCACCTTCACCTGAAGTAACACCTGTAATAGAGATAGTCGTCCAGGCACCTGTTGTCGGATTGATTTTATACAACTCCTGCGGCGAGTTGTTGACCGCGTAAAGAAAATTATCAATGGGATTAAACGACATGTCCGCAAGATTGGGCGTAGCGGTCATGGTGATGAGCGTAGCGACTCTAGTCGTCACGTTAATTCTGTAAAGCTCGTTGCTACCTGCCGCTCGCGTCACATAAAAATTATTTGAGCCGTCAAAGTCGGCGGCGGTTGGCTGAAAACCTGTTGGCAACCCCGTTATTGGCCCGAGCGATTGAAAGCCACCCTGACCTATTCTGTAAAGACCCAAGCTCGAGGTCGTACCGTTGGTAGTGCTTCCTTCAGGACCAAGGTAAATCGCGTACATATAGTTATCGAGCACGTTGTAGCCCATGCCGTTGATCACGATATTCGGCGGGGTTCCAACCGCCGTTTGCGTATAGGGAATAACAGAACGGTCAATCCTAAACACGCGACTGAACTGTGAACCCGTTGCACCAATAATGCGTGTTTGATAAAAAGCTGCGTCACAAGTAAAAGCTGCACCTGCCGACGCTGCAACAACGGTTGCTGTGGTAGGACTAATCGCGGTTGTTTGTGTTTGCGCGATGCTCCCCGATGGCACGGTAATCCCTGTGGGCAGGCCTGCTGTCGTGTTATCTACGTTGTCGCTCGAGGAAGCCACAAAATTTGTCGCCGTTGCCGAGGCTTGATTGCTGAGTGTTCCCGTGTAAGCTGCATTCACGACGACAGGAATACTCACTGTCACGACGCTGTTGGCAGTTAGGGTAAGTGCTGTTAAAAGGGTGTTATTGGGAGAGACACCCGTGTACGCAGCATTGACTGTTGCGCCTGTGACTGTTGGGGTTGCTGCTAGCGTCACGTTGGTGGGCAAGGTGTCAGTGATTTGAAAATTGGTAATGCTACTCGAGCTAATGTTTTTGTACTGCACGGTATACGTGAGCGTGTCACCTGTCGTGATGGTGCCACCCCCATCACCGTCTTTGGTAAGAGCAACCGACTTATAGCCTGGTGCATTGGACGTGAAAGAAATTTGCACGTTATCAACTGTGAAGTATTCGCCTGACTCGAGTCCTTCTGCAACTCTAAAGCGTATGGCGGTTGTCGCCGAGAGACTTGCAACAGGAAGTGTATAGGTCTCATTACCTAGACCCGTAGTTCTAAATTCATCAAGAACAGGTGTGATATAGGTTGTTCCCCCGTCACCCGAGACTTCAATCACGACACTATCCCCTGAAGTATCAATGCCTGTCTGTGCAATAGAAAAAGTCAGCGTCGCCGAATTAACACCGCTTAAATCCACCGAACGTTGAATATTGACGGTTGTACCCGTAGCCGAACCACTACTCCCTAGACGCAAGGCCCCGCCCGTGATTTGGACGAGACCACTACCTGCACCTGTCGAGCCGTCTCCTGCTTCTGTCCAATTTGTCGCCCAATTTCGTGTGCCGTTATTGTTGGTATACGCAGCCGTTCCAAATTGATCGAGAACTGTTTCTTGGGCGTGAGCCAAGTAACTTGACAAACACAAAGCTAATACAATAAAAAATTTTTTTAGTTGTCGTAAAGTCCCCATACCCCTACTGCGTCCTTTGTGTCGAAACCAGTCCAATATCCTTATCTAAAACTGTCTCGCCAAACTTCAGGCTAAACGGCTCGAGTCTCACCCCAAATTCATAGCCATACG
>ERZ1066120.1413-NODE-1413-length-15032-cov-9.222808_pt1 | contig 15032 bp, 10 predicted proteins | sample MGYA00382767_ERZ1066120 | MGnify/ENA primary metagenome ERZ1066120 (study PRJEB33369, sample SAMEA5778350) | biofilm metagenome | biome: Industrial cooling water; feature: Water cooling tower basin; material: Biofilm | place: United Arab Emirates | collected...
CCGCGGCCGCGGGCGCGATGCTCCTCCTGCCCGTGCCTCAGCCACCCGCCGCGGGGAGCGCCAGCGGCACCGCAGATACGTGGACCCTGTTCGTCACGGGCCTCAAGGCGGGTCTCTTGACCTTCGGCGGAGCCTACACCGCCATTCCCTTCGTCCGTGACGACACGGTCGGGCGCGGGCTGATGACGGACGGGCAGTTCCTCGACGGCCTCGCCTTTGCCGGCCTCCTGCCGGCCCCGCTGGTGGTGTTCGCGACCTTTGCCGGCTGGATCAGCGGCGGCCCGGCCGGTGCGCTCGCCATCACGGCGGGCATCTTCCTTCCCGCCTTCGCCTTTTCCCTCCTCTTCTATGAGCGGCTCGAAGCCCTGGTGGAGGATGAACGGCTGCACCGCTTCCTCGCCGGCGTGGCGGCAGCGGTGGTCGGGCTCATCGCCGTCACCTTCGCCGAACTCGGCCGTCAGACGGCAGCGGCGTCACCCGATCTCGCCTTCAGCGCCGGCATCTTCGCACTCGCGCTGCTGGTCCTGCTGAAATGGCGCGGCCTTTTCGCCGTTCCGGCGGTCCTTGCCGCCTCGGCCCTCGCCGCACTGGCGCTGCTCGGCTGAGCCTGCCTCTAGGCGGCCTCGGCATCTCCCGCCTGCCGTCCCCGGACCAGCGCCTCGACGACCGACGGATCGGCCAGCGTCGAGATATCGCCGAGCGAGCCCAGCTCATTTTCCGCAATCTTGCGCAGGATGCGCCGCATGATCTTGCCTGAGCGCGTCTTGGGCAAGGCAGGCGCAAACTGGAGGACGTCGGGCGTGGCGATCGGCCCGATCTCGCGCCGCACCCAGCGCACCAACTCCAGCCGAAGCTCCTCGCCTGGCTCTTCGTTGGCGTTGAGGGTCACGAAGGCATAGATGCCCTGTCCCTTGAGGTCGTGCGGCATCCCCACCACTGCGGCCTCGGCGACCGTGGCATGGGCAACCAGCGCGCTCTCGATCTCGGCGGTACCCATGCGGTGGCCTGAAACGTTGATGACATCGTCCACCCGCCCGGTGATCCAGTAATAGTCGTCCTCGTCGCGGCGGCAGCCGTCACCGGTAAAGTACTTGCCGGGATAGGTGGTGAAATAGGTCTGGAAGAAGCGCTGGTGGTCGTTCCACACTGTTCGCATCTGTCCCGGCCAGCTGTCGGCGATCACGAGATTTCCTTCGCACGCACCCTCCAGCACCCGGCCCTCCGCATCGACGATCTGGGGCTGCACCCCGAACATCGGCAGGGTGGCGGAGCCGGGCTTGAGGTCGGTAGCGCCGGGCAAGGGCGCGATCATGGCGCCGCCTGTTTCCGTCTGCCACCACGTGTCGACGATCGGGCAGCGGCCCTCGCCGACGACACGATGATACCATTCCCAGGCTTCGGGGTTGATCGGCTCGCCGACGGTGCCGAGCAGGCGCAGCGACTTGCGGCTGGTACGGGTGACATGGCTATCGCCTTCGCGCATCAGCGCTCGCAATGCCGTCGGTGCAGCGTAGAAGATGTTGACTTGGTGCTTGTCGACGATGGTCCAGAAACGGCTGAAGTCGGGGTAGTTGGGCACGCCTTCGTACATCAGCGTCGTCGCGCCGTTCGCCAGCGCGCCATAGACGACATAGCTGTGCCCCGTGACCCAGCCCACGTCCGCCGCGCACCAGAAGATCTCGCCCGGACGATAATCGAACACGTAGCGGTGGGTCATCGACACCCACAGGAGATAGCCGCCGCTGGTGTGCAGCACGCCCTTGGGCTTCCCCGTCGATCCTGAGGTATAGAGGATGAACAGCGGGTCTTCCGCATTCATCGGCTGCGCGGGACATTGGGAGGAGGCGGCGGCCACCAGCTCCGAATAAAGGTGGTCACGGCCCGGCAGGAGCGAGCCTCCGCCTCCGGTGCGCTGGACCACCAGCACATGCTCGACGCCGGGGCATTGCGCCAGCGCCTCGCCGACATTGGCCTTGAGGGGCACCGTCTTGCCCCCGCGAAGACCCTCGTCGGCGGTGATCACCAGTCGGCTGTCGCAGTCCTGGATCCTTCCGGCCAGGCTGTCGGGCGAAAAGCCGCCGAACACCACCGAATGGATTGCCCCAATGCGGGCGCAGGCGAGCATGGACACCGCCGCCTCGGGGATCATCGGCAGGTAGATGGTGACCCGGTCGCCCTTGGCGATGCCAAGCCCTTTCAGCGCATTGGCGAGCCGGCAGACTTGCTCGTGCAGTTCGGCAAAGCTGATCCGGCGTTCCTCGCCCGGCTCGTCGCCTTCCCAGATAATGGCGGTGGCCTCGCCCCGCTCGGCGAGATGCCGGTCGAGGCAATTGGCCGACACGTTGAGCTCGCCGTCGGCGAACCAGCGGATGCCGAAGTCGGCCTCGTGGAAGCTTGCCTCCTTGACCTTGGTGAAGGGCTTTACCCACTCCAACCGCTGCGCCTCCCGAGCCCAGAAGAGGTCGGGCTCGGCCAGCGCTTCGGCGCTCATGCGATGGTAGGCGGCCTTGTCGATCATCGCCCGCTCGGCCCACTCGGCCGGCACCGGGTAGAGGTTGCCCATCGCTTGAGGCCTTTCGCTTCGAGTCTCCGGCATGGAGGCTACGCCCAAGCGCCTCCCGCTTCCAGCCACGCGCGGGCGTCTTGAATGCAAGAAAGGGCACGGGACCTCGCCCCGCGCCCTTCCTCGCAAGCAGGCTCCCGTGCCTCAGCCGAACAGGTGATAGTCCGGCGAAAGCGGCTGCAGCATGATCGACGGCGTGTGCAGGCTGCTTGCGGCAGGCTGCTGGTCGACCTGCACGCCGGCCAGCGACGACACGCCGAGCAGGGTCACCGATCCGCCATCGAGCTCGATCCGCAGGTCGGCTACGCCGTCGCCGTTGGCGTCGAGACGCGCACTGGAGCGGACGGAGGTGCCTTCCAGCAGCAGCCGGTCGCGGCCCACCTCGAAGTCGGCGATGACGTCGTCGCCGGCGCTTGCCCCGAACAGGAAGGTGTCGCGACCGGCTCCACCCTCGAGGCTGTCGTCGCCGCGGCCGCCGATCAGGAGGTCGTTGCCCTCGCCGCCGAACAGCCGGTCGTCGCCGGTGCCGCCATCCAGGCGGTCGTGACCGCCGAGTCCGAACAGACGGTCGTTGCCGCCATTGCCCAGCAACACGTCCTCGCCCCCGCCGCCGCTCAGCTGCTCGTTCGATTTGGTGCCCGTGCGGGTCACGCTGTCGTTGATGCCGGTGACGTTGATGGTCGCGGTTGTCGTGCTGGCGAGCCCCGCCTCGTCGACCACCGTATAGGTGAAGCTGTCGGTCGCTGACGTGCCGGTTGGCAGCGCATCGAAGCTGTCATGGTCGGCGCTGTAGCGGATGGTCTTGGTCGCGGCATCGAACAACAGGGTGCCGCGGGTGCCGGCCGTATTCACCGCCGTGATGGTCAGGCTGTCGCCCGCATCCTGGTCGCGGTCGTTGCCGAGCAGCAGGTCCCACAGATTGCCGCTGGTTGCATCCTCATCGACCGCGATCGTGTCGGCGACGGCGACCGGCGCATCGTTGACGTTGCGCACCGTCACTTGCACCGCATTCTCGCTGCTCAGCCCCGCGCTGTCGGTCACGCGCACCACCAGGGTCAGCGAGCCGGCAGTCTCGAAGTCGAGCGGCACGGCGGTGCGGACCACGCCAGTCGACGCGTCGACGGTGAACCGCCCACCCGCATCATCGGCCAGCGCGTAGGTGAGCCGGTCGCCCGGCGTGTCGGTCGCCGACAGGGTGCCGACGATCGTTCCCGCCGGCAGATTCTCGTCCAGCACAGCGTCGGACAGGACGACGTCATGCGGCGTGATCGCGATCCGAAGCAGAGCAAGCTGCGGGTCGTGATCGGTCGGGCGGATCCCGGTGAACTCGGCATTGATGTGGACCGCGTCGTAGCGGGCGTTCGCGAACAGCCCGTCCGTCACCAGCATGTTGTCGAGCAGCTGGGCGTTGCCGTCGAACAGATAGCTGTAGCGCTCCTCCTCCGGCAGCAGGCTGGCGAGATTGGTGAACACGCCGCTGCCCTCGGTAAGCTGAAGCTGCGCCTGCTCGAAATAGAAGCCGTTCCAGTCGCCGAGCAGCATGAACTGCTTGCCGGGATCGAGGGCCAGCATCCCGGCCACATAGTCCCCGACCGCTGCCGCCTGTTCAAGGCGCGAGCTGTCGCCGCCGTCACGCGGCGGCTGCTGGTCGCCCCACAGGGGATCGGAACCGAGGCGGGAGGTGAAGTGGACGTTTATGGTGCTGAACTGCTGCTCGTTGAACGACCAGGTCGCCACCAGCGGCTTGCGGCTGCCGGCAAAGGCCGGGTCCTCGATCAGCCCCAGGCTGCCGTCCACCAAAGACACGCGGTCGGCCTGGTAGAAATAGCCGTTGCGGATGTTGCCGCCCGGCTCGCCCCCGGTCGAACCAGCCGTCGCCGGCGAGACCTCGACATAGGTGTAGACGATCCCGCTGGCGCTGAAGATCGCGTCGATCAGCTTCTGGGCAGTGGCCGCGCCCGACAGGTCGGTGCCGCGGCCCGAACCGTCCGCATCCTGGATCTCCTGCACACCGATGATGTCCGGCGCCTTGAGGCTGAACACGATGTCGTGCGCCAGGAGGTCGAACTTGATGTCGGTCGGGTCGAGGTTCTCGAGGTTGTAGGTGGCGATCGAGACGTGGTTGGCGTCGCCCTTCAGGGTCGTCGCCTCCTCGCGTACCGAAACGTCCCTGGTCACGACCGCGGTTTCGGTCGCCTGCAGCTCGTAGCGCAGGAAATTGTAGCTGATCACCCCGGTCACCGACTGGAGCTCGTCGCCGATGCTGAGCTGCGGCTGGCTCGCGAGGCGGCCGTCGAGCTGCAGCTTCTCGGGGTTATAGTCGCCCGGGCTGATCGTGATCCCGCCATTGGCATTGACCCCGGTCGCGCCTGCGCCCTTCGAAGCGACGATATCGACCTCGCCGAAGTCATTGCTGTTGGAGACGACAATCGGCGAATCGATCGTGACCCGCATGCCTTCGAGCGACTCCCAGAAGTCGATCCCGTCGACCTCGGGGTTGAAGACGGACAGGCCGTCGCTGTCGATGCTCTCGGTCGGAGGCAAGAGGCCGCCCTGGCCGATGACGAGCGCTGCGGGCAGGGCGTTGCCGCCCGACAGGATGCTGAACGCCGTTCCGCTGATCTCGGTCACCGACAGGCCGGCCGAGCTCGGCTTGTTCTCTGCGACCCTGCCGGTGACGCTGACCTCGTCGCCGACCAGCACCTGCGGCGCCGCAGGGGTGCGCACGAAGACCGCGTCGGACGTGCGCGCCTTGCCGTCGCCGGTGCGGTCCTGAAGGTAGAAGCCGTCGCGCGCCACGGCCGTGACGATGCCGCTGGTGATCACCGGCTGGCCGACAAAGGCGGACTGGTGGCCCTCACCCTGGATCTCCATGATCGTGCGGGCGACCGGATCGTCGTTGAGGATCACGCCAAGCCCGCTGCCGTCGCTCACCACCGCATTGCCGGTGACGGTGCCGAGCCGAACGAGGAACCCTTCGTTGTTCTCGCCGACCGTGTCGCCGGCCACCTGGACCGTGATGGTCTTGGTGAACTCGTTGACCCCGAAGGGGACGGTGCCGCTGGTCGCGGTACCGGGGGCGAGGTCGTCGAGGCTTGCCGAGGTGCCGAAGTCGAGCGACCAGCCGACGCTCGCCTCGCTGGCGAAGCCGCCGGAGCGGGTGAGGGTGAAGGTGAGGGCCTTGGTGCCCGCATCGCCTTCCACGACCGCCGCGTCGCCGATCCGGATCTGCCCCTGCGAGTCGCCCGCAAGGAAGGTCTGACCGCCATTGGTCGCGCCCGAGGTCCCCTCGATGTTGAAGCCCCAGCGGAAGTCGCCGTAGCTTGAGCCCGTGCCCTGCAGCTGCAGGCTGGTGCCGAGCGGCGCCTGGTCCTGGAACACGCCGATGTCGGTCGAGGTAAGGCCGGCGGCCGGGCCGCTCGCGGCGGTCATCGTCCCTTCGTAGCTCAGGAACTGCACCACCCGGCCGAACGGATCGACCAGCGCAATGCCGTCGGGCGACCCGTTCTGGAGCCCGCTCGCGCTGATCGAGCGAAAGCCAAAGCCGTTGGCCGAGCCGGCGAGGACTCCGCCAAGCGTTAGCGTACCATAGGGCGCATTGTTGCCGCCGTTGTAGAGGACGATCGTCCAGCCGGAGAGGTCGGTGCCGGCAAGGCCCGCCAGCTCGATGAACTCGCCCGTGTCGGTGCCGGCCGGATCATAGTTGATCTCGTTGATGAAGACATTGGCCAGCGGGGGCATGTCGTCGTTGCGGATGGTGCCGGTCGCGCTCGCCCGGCCCAGCGTCGCACCGCCCGTCGGCGCCGAAAGGGTGACGGAGAAGGTCTCGTTGGGTTCAGCGGCAAGGTCGCCCTTCACCGCGATCCTGACGGTCGCACTGGTCGCTCCAGCGGCAAAGGAGACGGTGCCGCTCAGCGGACCGCCGGCAAGGTCGGACGCGTCGGCGTTGCCAGTGAAAGCTGCCGTCCAGGTCGCCGACACCGCCCCGTCGCTGCCGCCGTCGCGAGTCACGGTGAAGACGAGCTCGGCATTGCCCTCATTGCCTTCGCTGACGCTTGCGTCGGCAATGCCGAGCTGGCCCGGCTGCGCGGCGGTGATGGCGCTGCCGGTCACGCGGATGTCGTCGATCCCGATCCACTCGTCGCTTCCGGCGGCGTCGGTGGTGATGATCCGGACCTGAAGCTCGGCCTGGTTGCTTGCCGCCGCCGGAAGCACCACCCTGACGTCGGTGCGCTGGGTCGCAAGGTTCGGACCGGTCGAGGCATCGGCGATCGACCCGGCCGGGACGGCGGTCCACGTTCCGCCGTCGCCGATGCGATACTGGACGGCGATCTGCTGAGCGGCATTGTCGCCGCTTCCGTCCACGTCGCGCGCGACAAAGCTCAGGGTCACGTCCTGCTGGCCGGTCGTGTCCAGATACAAAGCAAGATAGGGCGCGCGAGCGGTGCCCGATCCGGCCAGGGCCACTACGGGATCGGCCAGGTGGAACTCTGCAACGCCGCCCGAGGTGAAGCTGTTGGGGTTGGTCAGGCTGACATTCACGTCCACCACGTCGCTGTTGCCGGTGACTGTGGCCGGATCGACTCCCGGCGTGCTCGTCAGCCCGTCGCCGCGGTAGCCGACGATGCTCGGCACCTGGCTCCAGTCGTCATTGAGCGTCAGGAGCGCAATGTCGCTCCAATCCTGGAAGAAGGCGCCGGCCGACAGCTTGTGGTAGATCTTGGACATCCAGAAGTCCCCCCTGCGAGAATGCAAGCGCAACAGCTGGCCGGTCCCAAGAGGCCGGCGTCAGGCTCTCGTGCTTGGTGAAGATTGGTCGAACGGCCGGGCTTTGCCCGCCCTCTGTGACAAACTGCTGACGGGATTCGCTTTTTTTCTCAAGCCCTTTCCCGCAGCGGGACGGCGGAGGGGAGAAAGGTGGCGCGCCCGGCAGGATTCGAACCTGCGACCACGAGCTTAGAAGGCACGTGCTCTATCCAGCTGAGCTACGGGCGCGCGCTGCCCAAGCGCCTAGAGGCGCTTCTTCTTGCGCTCAAGCGGTTCATCATGCATCAACCGGGGCGAGAGCGTAATGCTCGGGAGGTACAGGGGTTTGGCTATGCGTGTTCCATCGTTGATCGTTCTCGGCTCGGCCCTCGCCGCCCTGGCCGCTCCCGCGCAGGCCTCCAAGGTGCTGATCCTGACCGATCCCCTGACGCTCGAGCGGCGGATGGTGGTGATCGAGGATCGCGGTCCCGACCGTTACTATCTCTGCGGCCTTCCGCCCGCGGCAAGCGGTTGCCGTGAGGTCACGCCCCGCCGCCGCTAGGCGGTCGCAAGCGCGCCGACCAGGCTTTCGAACAGCCGCCGGCCATCCTCATTACCGTGCGCCGGCTCGGCCGCGCGCTCCGGATGCGGCATCAGCCCGAGCACATTGCCGCCTTCGCTGACGATTCCGGCAATGTCGTTGGCCGAGCCATTCACCGTACAGGCGTAGCGAAAGGCAACCCGGCCTTCACCCTCGAGCCGGGCAAGCGTCTCCGCGTCGGCCTGGTAATTACCGTCATGGTGCGCGACCGGGATCCGGATCGCCTCGCCCTGACGATAGGCGCTGGTGAAGATGGTCGAACCATTCTCGACCGTCAGGTCCGCATCCTTGCAGACAAAGGTCAGGCAGGCATTACGCATCAGCGCGCCGGGCAGCAACCCGGCCTCGGTCAGCACCTGAAAGCCGTTGCAGATGCCGAGCACCGGCATCCCCCCGGCAGCCGCCTCTACCACCGCCTGCATGATCGGCGAGCGCGCCGCCATCGCGCCCGAGCGCAGATAGTCTCCGTACGAAAAGCCGCCCGGAACGCCGATCAGGTCGAGACCCTGTGGAAGCTCGGTCTCGCGGTGCCAGACCATTTGCGGCCTGCTGCCCGTGGCCCGTTCCAGCGCCACCGCCAGGTCGCGGTCGCAATTGGAGCCGGGGAAAACAAGAACCGCGCTCTTCATCAGCCGAGCCGCTCGATCCGGAAGTTCTCGATCACCGTGTTGGCGAGGAGCTTGCGGCACATCTCCTCGATGGCCTGGTCCTCCACGCCGTCCGCAAGGTCGAGCTCGATCAGCTTGCCGGCCCGCACGTCGTTGACCCCGGAAAAGCCCAGGCCCTCCAGCGCGTGGTGGATCGCCTTGCCCTGCGGGTCGAGCACGCCCGACTTCAACGTCACCAGCACCCGCGCCTTCATCGAACGTCCTTCCTCAAGCGGTGCAGCCTCGCCGGGCCTATGGCCAAAGGCTGCTCCCACGGCAAGCTTAACCCCTTTTTCATCACTTTGACCGACAAGGAGCCAAGGAAGGCAAGGAGCCTGCAGGTCAGTTTATGTCGTACTTCGCCACCGGCATCTTTCTGGCACTGTTCCTGGTCGGGCCGCAGTATTTCGGCTGGAGCGATCCTTCGGACGAATTGTCCTACGCCCTGATGTCCTGCTTCCTCCTCGGCGCCGTTGCCGGCTACAAGGCCAAGAGCTGAGCGGACGTCCCCGACGGGCCTTCGCCTAGAGCCAGCCTTCCCGGCAATACCAGTTGGCCGTCTCCTCCAGACCCTGGCGGGTCTCGATCCGCGGCTGCCACAGCGCTTCCGCCGGACGCCTGGCCGGATCGATGGTCCAGTCGGGATGGCAGAAATAGGCCGCCCGGTCGGCGGTCAGCTTGGCGCCCGAGCGCCGGATCAGCCCGTCCACTCGCGCACCGAAGCGGATCAGGGCCGCGGGGACGGGTAGGGCGAGTGCGCGCCGGTCCTGGGCCGCGGCAAGCGCATCGGCAAACTCGCGGTGGCTCCAGCCTCCCTCGCGGCCGTCGTCGGCCTCGTAGAGCTGCTGCGCCGGAGCCTTCGGATCGGCCAACGCAAGCAGAAGGCGGCAAAGGTCGTCGGCGTGGATCAGGCTCAGCCGGCCGGCCGGCGGAAGCGGGACGATCCCGAGCTTGGCGGCCTTGAACAATTCGAGCGTCTCGCGGTCGCCAGGACCGTAAACGGCAGGCGGACGGACGATCGACCAGTCGAGCCCGCTCGACCGCACCAGTTCCTCCGCCTTCGCCTTGGACGCTCCATAGTTCGACAACTTCGGCTCGCGCGCCGCGAGGCTCGAGACGTGGACGAAGCGCCGCACGCCCGCGGCCGTTGCTGCCGCGAGGAGGTTCAGCGTTCCGGTGACATTGCCCGCCTCGAACTCCTCGGCGCTGCCGCTGATCACTCCGGCGACGTGGATGACGGCGTCCACCTCGTCGACCAGGCCGCCGAGCGCCTGGCGGCTGTCGAGCGCGCCTTCGATCCAGCTGACACCCTCGCGCGGCGGTTGCGAGCGGCGGGTCAGCGCCGTGACCTGGTGCCCGTCCTCGAGGGCCAGGGCGAGCAGCCGCCCGCCGACGAAACCGGTCGCGCCGGTAAGGGCAAGCTTCATAGCGGCGACCAGTTTCCGCTAGCTGCCGCAGTGTCTTCTTCCTCGGGCGCCTGCTCCTCGCCAAGGTGCCCGGCCAGCGCATCGAGCACGGGCTCGAGGCCGGTCCCGCCGGCCGCCGAAAGGCCGAGAACGGGAAGGCCGCTCGCCTGACGGAGTTCGGCCGCCAACGCTTCGACCAATTCTTCGTCGATCACGTCGACCTTGTTCAGCGCCAGCACCACCGGCTTGTCCTCGAGCCCGGCGCCATAAGCGTCGAGCTCGTCGCGGACAATCCGGTAGCTCGTCGCCACATCCTCGTCCTGGCAATCCACCAGGTGCAGCAGCACGCGGGTGCGCTCGATATGGCCAAGGAAGCGGTCGCCGATCCCCGCACCCTCCGCCGCGCCCTCGATCAGCCCGGGAATGTCCGCCACCACGAACTCGCGCCCACGGTAGCTGACCACGCCAAGCTGCGGCCGGAGGGTGGTGAAGGCATAGGCGCCGACCTTGGCGTCGGCATTGGTCACGGCATTGATGAAGGTCGACTTGCCCGCATTGGGCAGGCCCACCAGGCCGACATCGGCCAGCAGCTTCAGGCGAAGCCAGACGTACATCTCCTCGCCCGGCCAGCCCTTCTGATGCTGGCGCGGCGCGCGGTTGGTGGACGTCTTGTAGCTGGCATTGCCGCGCCCGCCATCGCCGCCCTTGAGGAAGACGATCCGCTCGCCCTCCCTCGTAAGATCGGCGAGCAGGGTGCGCTCCTCGTCGTCGGCCAGGATCTGCGTGCCTACCGGCACCTTGATCACCAGATCCTCGCCGCCGGCACCGGTGCGGTTGGAGCCGGCGCCGCCCTTGCCCCGCGGGGCCCGGAAGTGCTGGGTGTAGCGAAAGTCGATCAGCGTGTTGAGGCCGTGGACCGCTTCGAACACGATGTCGCCGCCCTTGCCGCCGTTGCCGCCGTCCGGCCCGCCATATTCGATGAACTTCTCGCGCCGGAAGGAAACCGCGCCCGGCCCACCTGCGCCCGAGCGGACGAAGATCTTGGCCTGATCCAGGAAATGCATGGGCCGCCTTTACGCCGGGCCGCGCCGAAAGGCCAATCGTGGCGAACAACCCCTTAACCCTCGCTCGAAAGCCCCCGCTAACGAGCCGGTGGTTAACCAGAAGGCGGGTCGGGCCTGGTGTACGAGGTCTTCATGGTTGCATTCGGGAAATCGTCGGGCGGTGGGCGTCGCGGCGCGGTCAGGGAAGCCGCGCCCCTTACCGTTCACCTGAACTCGCTTTCCACCACTTATCAGGCGGTGCTGGTCGACATCTCGGCCACCGGCGCACGCCTCAGCGGCCGCACGCTGCCGCCGCAGGGTGAGGAGCTTTACTTCAACGTCTCGGGGCTGAGGCTATTCGCGCTGGTCCGCTGGGCCTCCGGCAGCGAAGTCGGGCTGCAATTCTACGAGCCGCTGCTGCAGGCCGAGGTGATCGCCATCCGCCGTGAGGTCGTGAAGGGCGGCGGGCTCCAGCCGGCCTTCCGCGACGCCATGGAAGACTGGGTCCTCGGGGTCGCCCGCTAGGGGCAGCGCCCTCAGCCCTTGCGCGCGCTGGCCACGAACCGGCGCGCGATCTCCCGCACTGCTTCGTCGTCCGCAGTGCCGTCCTTGGCCGGGTCGCCGAGATGATCGAGGCTGGCTTCGATCCGGTCGAGCAGACCCGGGTGCTGCCCCTCCACATGCTGCACGAGCTGGAACAGGATATGCTCCGCCGCCATCTCGCGCTGGCGGGCCTGAACGGCAGTGGGGGAGGGGCGCTGGTCGGTCTCGAACATGGGTCAACTCCAAGGATGAAGCCTGGCGAGCGCACGGCCCGCCCCACGGGTTCCGCTTCCGTCAGGTGGGCTTTGGGCCGGGCGGGCTAGTCGGCACTGCTCACGCGCGGCCTGACCAGCAACCGCACCACCTTATCCTCGTCCAGCAGGTCCGCGACGCGCCGGGCGAGGTCGGCCTGGCGGAACGGCTTGGAAAGTCGCGGCAGATCGCCTGCCATCGACCCGGCGATGTCCGCATAGCCCGTGACCAGAAGAGCGGGCAGGCCCGGCAGGATGTCGTGCACAGCCTCCACGAGCTCGACCCCCGTCATGCTCGGCATCAGGAAGTCGGTGACGATGATCGCCGGCGCAAAGCCGCCCCGAAGCAGGGTCAGAGCCTCGGCCCCGCCCCCGGCTTCCGTGACCTCATAGCCGAGGTCGCGCAGCATCTCGGCCGTGCCGAGCCGGACCAGTTCCTCGTCATCGACCACCAGCACGCTCGCCGGATGTGCCGCCTGCGGGATCTCCACCGGGGCTTGCGGGCCGAGCCGGGTGTTCGCGGCCACCTCGTCCGCGACCGGCAGCCAGATGTCGGCGCGGGTGCCGACGCCAGGGGTGGAGGACAGCATGAGCTTGCCCCCCGACTGCGCCGCGAGGCCATGCACCATGCTGAGGCCAAGACCCGTGCCCTTGCCGACGCCCTTGGTCGTGTAGAAAGGCTCGATCGCCCGGCGAAGCGTCACCTCGTCCATACCCTCGCCCGTGTCGACCACGGACAGCCGGACATAGCGTCCGGCTTCCAGACCGGTCGGGTGGCCGGCCCCGACACTCTCCTCCTGCGCGGTAATGGTCAGCGTACCACCGCCCGGCATGGCGTCGCGGGCGTTCACCACCAGGTTCAGGATGGCGAGCTCGAGCTGGTTGGGATCGACCCGGGCCGGGGCCTGGGCCGCCCCCATGTCCATGACGACCTTCATCTGCGGTCCGATCGAGCGGCCGATGAGGTCGGACATGCCCTCGACGAGCGAGGCGACATCGACCGGCACCGCCCGCAGCGTCTGGCGCCTTGCGAAGGCAAGCAGCCGCTGCACCAGCACGCGGGCGCGTTCGGCCGCCTGGAGCGCGCCGGACAGGTGCCGCTGGCTGCGCTCGTCGTCGGGGTACCGGCGCTTCAGGAGGTCAAGCGAGCCGACAATCGGTGTCAGGAGATTGTTGAAGTCGTGCGCGACGCCGCCGGTCAGCTTGCCGATTGTCTCCATCTTCTGCAGTTCGTGGAGCTGGGCGAGGGCGGTCTCCCGCTCGCGCACCGCTTCGGCCACCCGGCTCGCCAGCCCGCGGTTGAGGCGCTCCAGCTCGGCTTCCGCAGTCTTGCGGTCGCTGATGTCGACCGACGAGCCGATCAGCCCGATGATCTCGCCCCCGGCATCGCGAAGCGGCGCCTTGGTCGACAGCCACACGGCCCGCCGCCCGTCGGGAAAGCTGACCTCCTCCTCGATCTGCTCGGCCGTGCCGCTTTCCATGATGCGGCGGTCGTTGGCCATGATGGCGGCGGCCTGCTCGGGCGCCTCGAGGAACTCGGCGTCGGTGCGCCCGATGAGCTCGGCGACGGGCTTGCCGACGAGCCTGGCGGTGCCGGCATTGGCGACCAGCATGCGGCCCTCCCGGTCCTTGGCATAGACGACCCCCGGCACCGCCTCGACAAAGGTCTCCAGCAGGCGGGTCAGCCGGTCGCGTTCGGCGGCAAGGGTGCGGCGATCCTCGACGTCGAGGAGGACGCCGGGGAAGGTGAGCGGGGTTCCGTCCGGCCCGTGATCGACCCGACCGTTGGCCTCGATCCAGTAATAGCGGCCATCGCGTCGGCGCACCCGATACTGATGCGCATAAGGGCCGCCCCGGGCGATCGACTGGTTGATGGCCTCGATCAGGCCGGGCTTGTCGTCGGGATGAACGGTGGCGATAACCTGTTCGAGGCTCAGCCCTTCCCGGCCCATACCGGGATCGAAGCCGAAGGCCGTCGCAAAGGCATCGTCCACAGTGAAGCGGTCGGACGGCAGGTCCCAGAACCAGGTCCCGATGATCGCGCCGGCGGCGAGCGCCAGCTGCACCCGCTCCGCATTCTGCCGAAGCGCGCGTTCGGCTTCCAGCCGGTCGGTAACGTCGAGCTGGGCCACCACCCCGGCTACGATCTGCCCGCTGGCGTCGCGCACCGGGGCCGCATTGTTCAGGATGAAGCGCCGCTCGCCGGTCTCGAAGCGCTCGATCTCGACCAGCTCGCCATTGACCGTCTCGCCGGTCAGCAGGGCGCGGGTCATTGCCCAATCTTCGGCCTTGAGGCGCTCGCCGGTACCCGGCTTGTAGCCGACCCAGTCGCCATAGGACTGCCAGTCCGGCGTGTCCGGGCGCCCGCCCCACAATTGACGGTTCGCCTCATTGTCACGGACGAGATGCCCGCTTGGCTCGGCGATGATCACACCTGCCGGAAGATTGTCGAGAACCGCGTTGAGCAGCGCTTCCGACTTGCGAAGCTGGTCTTCGGCGGCGCGGCGCTCGGTCACGTCCTCGCCCGACGACAGGGTTCCCACGATGGTGCCGTCATCACCGCGCAGCACCGTGTTGCGCCAGGCGATCAGGCGCTCCTCGCCATCGGCACGGACGACGAGGTTCTCGGCCTCCTCCTTCGCGTCGACGCTGCCGTTCATCAGGCCAGCGAAGATGCCGCGAACTTGAGCGCGCTGGGACGCGGGAATGGCGCAGTCGAACCAGTCCCGGCCGATCAGCTCCGCCGGGTCCGCATAGCCGAGGATCTGCGCGCCCCTGGCATTGATGGTCTCGACCCGGCCCTCGCGGTCGAGCACCAGGAGCATCACTCCGGCGACCTTCAGATAGCCTTCGGCCCGGTCCCGCTGTGCCCGTGCCTGCGCTTCGCTTGCGCGGAGTGCATTGGCGGCGCGCTCCTGCTCGCCCACGTCGCGGTAGAAGATCGCCAGCCCGCCCGGCACCGGACGCGCATCCACCTCGAAGCAGCCCCGCTGGCCGTCCGGCCAGGTATATTCGACCCGGCAGCTGCCAGGTTCGCCACTCGCCATCACCTGCCGATAGAGCTGCCCCTGCTTGCTCTCCTCCGTGCCAGGCCAGACCTCCCAATGGCTCCGCCCGAGGAGCTCGTCGCGAGAACGGGTCTCGAAGCGCAGGGCAGCCGGATTGACATCGATGATCCGGAAGTCCCGGTCCAGCTGAACAAAGGCATCGCCCATGCCGTCGAGCACGCCCC
>ERZ1066120.1423-NODE-1423-length-14897-cov-8.525603_pt1 | contig 14897 bp, 9 predicted proteins | sample MGYA00382767_ERZ1066120 | MGnify/ENA primary metagenome ERZ1066120 (study PRJEB33369, sample SAMEA5778350) | biofilm metagenome | biome: Industrial cooling water; feature: Water cooling tower basin; material: Biofilm | place: United Arab Emirates | collected...
GGAAGCTGTAGATCCGGCTGCGGGTGCCGGGCTCGGCATAGCTGTCCCAGTGACGGACGAAGAGCTCGTCATAGACCTTGCCCGAGCCCGGCTCGGGCGCAGCGAAGGTCGTTGCCGCGCAGGCAAGATCGGGGCAGTCGCGCTGATCGGCCCAGACGATCACGTGGCGTCCGTCCGGGCTGATCTTGAAGCCGGACACGTCGGCGCCAAAGTCGCTGAGCACCGTTGCAGCCTGGCCTGGAACCAGCCGGTGGAGCTGGCTGCGTTCGCCAACGGCCTTCAGGAAGTAGATGGCGCCGTCGGGCCCGAACACCGCGTCGCGCGCGCCCTCGGCGCCGGCCACGATCTGCGGCGTCGCGGGCTCACGGGTGAGGTCCAGGCTGTGCAGGACGTTGTTGCGGCGATTCTTGTCGAAGTCGGTGGTGGACACGGTGAAGATCGCCGTGCGCCCGTCCGGCGACACCTCCGGAGCGCCGAGCCGGCGCAGTGAGTTGAGGTCGGTCGCGGTCATCGGCCGGGCTTCGGCGACGATGGGCGTGAGAACGGCCGCCGCGGCGGCAAGCAGGGCGAGTCTGGTCATGGCGAGCGGCGTAGCAAAGCGAAGGTGATGGTGTCACCTTGCTTCATCCCCCTGTTGCGAAAAGCAATGGAGAGGTGGCGGGCGGGCAAGCGGCTGACGGAGGGGCCTGGCGCAGCGCTGCTGACCCCTCCACCACTCCGCTGGCGCGGAGCGGTCCCCCTCCCCATTCGGCTTCGCCGAACAGGGAGGAACTACAAGGACTGCCCGGTGATGCGCCCGATTTCGCGCTTCACATGCTCGTCGACGATCGCCGGAAGGTGCTGGTCCAGCCATTCCTTCAGGATCGGCCGGAGCATGTCCCGCACCATCTGCTCGAGCGGGTTGACGGTGGGGGGCGGGGGCGCGGCGGCGGCGGCCTGGGCCAGTGCCTCAAGCCTCTGCCGGCTGGCTTGCGCCGCATCCTCGCTGACCAGCGGCGGGCCGAGGTCTACGGCCGGAAGCTGCATCTCCTCGACCACCGGCTCCTCAAGCTCCAGTACTTCGAGTTCGGGCTCCGGCTCGGGCTCAGGGTCGGGCTGCACGGCGGGCTGCGACGGGCTGACCACCACCTGCCCTGCCTGGCGCAGCTCCTTCTCCTCGGCGATCACCTTCTTGATCGACGCCAATATGTCTTCCATCGAGGGCTCGCGGCCAGGCATGGCGCCTTGCTAGCGTCAACGAGGAGGCGTTGTCACCCCCGGCGCGGGGGTTTCGGCCGGGGTCACCGTGCGGGTGGAGCGCGGCTGGTGCCGTTCCTCGCCGGCCCAGTCGTTCCAATTGCCCGATACCCGCCGGTAATTGCCGATCGGATCGTAGAGCGGTCCGCCCTCGAGCCCGAGGTCATCCGCCTCGGCCTGGCCCATGGCATTGAGCAGCTGGAAGCCGGCCACATATTGGTCGCGGCGTGCGCTGACGAGCTGGACCTGCGCGTTCAGCAGTTCCTGTTCGGCGTTCAGCACGTCGAGCACGGTGCGGGTGCCGACGCTGCGCTCGGCCCGGGCGCCTTCGAGCGCGAGGCTGGCGGCCGACACCGCCACCTCGTTCGACTGGATCGCCCGCTGCGCCGCCGAATAGTTGGCGAAGGCCGAACGAGTGTTGGCGACCACTGCACGCTCGGTGCCGATGGTCTGCTCGAGCAGCTGGCCTTCAATCGCCTGGGCCTGGCGGATCTGCGCCGCGGGCAGGCCGCCCTGGTAGAGCGGGACGCGGGTGTTGAGGCCCACGGCGGTGCGGGTGCCCGAGCGCGGCAGGGGGCCCGAGTCCCCGCGCAGCGTATTGATATAGTCGCCGCTGAGCACGCCTGACACGCTCGGCAGGCGGTCGGCGCGGGCGACGCGGACGTCGATGCCGGCCGCTTCCGCCTGCCGCACGACGGCGATCACGTCCGGATTCTGGACCACGGCGATCCGGGCCGCTTCGTCGGCACTGGCCGGCAATGGCGGCAGCGGCGGCGGCGGGCTGAGCGGTCCCGGCGCACGGCCGGTCACGCGGCGGTAATTCTCCTCGCTGCTCGCCAGCCGCGACTGGGCGGTGGCAAGGCTGGCGCGCTGGAGACTGAGCCGCGCCTCGGACTGGGCGACGTCGGTGCGGGTCACATCGCCAATCTCGAAGCGGTCGCGGGTGGCCTCGAGATTGGTGGTGAGCACCCGGATCTGGTTGTCGTTCAGTTCGACAATGGCGCGGTCGCGGATCACGTCCATGTAGGCGGCAACCGCCTCGGTGAAGACGTCGCCCTCGACCGCCCGGAGGGTTGCCCGCCCGGCCTCGACCCGGGTGCGGGCGGCCGCGATGCTGTTGCGGACCCGTCCGCCCTGGAACAGGGGCAAGCTCAGGTCCACCCCGCCCGAGATGGTCGGCCCGCGGCTGCTACCAGTGTTGAGCACACCCGACCGGGTGAGGTCGCGGTTGACCCCGACCACGCCGTTGACCTGCGGCCGCCCGCCGGCCCGGGCGATCGCCACGCTGGCGTCAGTCACCCGCAGGCTTTCGCGCTGGGCGTTCAAGGTCGGGTTGGTGCGATAGGTCGACACCAGGGCCTCGCGCAGCGTGTCCGCAGCGGCCGGGCTGGCGAGGGCGAGGGCGGCGAGCGCGCTGCAGGCAAGGAGGCGTGACAAGATGGGCTGACTCCAGAAGCTCAGAAGGTGAAGACCCGCGGCCGGGCAAAGCCGGGGAGCGGCGCCATGCTGCTGTCGGCAAAGGTCTTGAGCCCGAAACCGTGCGCGGTGCGGGTTCCCGCCATCAGGCGAGGCACGCCGTCACGGACGAGGCAGGCGCCGAGCCGCCCTCCGACCTTGAGCTGCTCGACCAGGGCATCGGGAAGGTCCTCGACCTGGCCGTCCACCAGGATGAGGTCGAACGGGCCCTCGCCCGGTGCGCCCTGCTCCAGCGGCCCTTCGACTGCCTTTACCGCGGAAAGCATCCGCAGCCGGGCGGCAAGCGCAGGCTCGCTCTCCACCGCCACGACCGCGCAGCCCACTTCGGCCAGCACGGCCGCGCTGTAGCCGCTTCCCGCCCCGACCACGAGCGCCAGCTCGCCAGGACGGGGCGCGAGTTCGACCAGCATCCGCCCGAGGCTGGCCGGCGGGCTGAGGCCGCGGCCAGGGGCGATCGGCACGATCCGGTCGATATAGGCGATGGCGCGCGCCTCCTCTGGCACGAACTCCTCGCGCGGGACGCTCGCCATCGCCGCGACCAGCAGCGGATCGGTCACCGCCTGGGGGCGAAGCTGGCTGTCGACCATCGCTCGGCGGGCAGCGGTAAAGTCCATCGTCATCCTCGAGCTACTGCTATCGGCTGTCTTATTGCACTAAGACAGTTGTTGTTCAATCATCCATGTAACCGGCCTGTCCGCCCGCGCCAAGCAAGCCATTCCCCCGTTTGTCGACCAGAGCAGCACCAAGGTCGAGCGATCGCCGCTTGTGCTTGCGCGGACTGGTGCAGTGCCGCCACATAGGCGCGTCCCGAATCCCTTGCCGAGGCCAGTCACCCCGCCATGTTGCGTCTTTCCCTCGCTCTTGCCGCCCTTCTTGGCACCACCGCCCTTGCCGCCCCCGTTCCGGCCGCTGGGCAGGCCCAGGCAGCGCCGTCCTCCTCCTGGATGACCGGCGAAGGGCTGCGAGTGGATCCCGAGCTTCGCCTCGGCACGCTCGCCAACGGCATGCGCTATGTCATCCGCCGCAACCAGACGCCGCCGGGGGACGCGTCCGTCCGGCTGCGGATCGACACCGGCTCCCTGAACGAGGCGGAGGACCAGCGCGGGATCGCGCATTTCCTCGAGCATATGGTCCTGAACGGAACGGAGAATGTGCCGGAGGGCGAGTTCGTGAAGCGGCTGGAGCGGGCGGGCCTGCGCTTTGGACCCGACACCAATGCCTCGACCGACTTCGGGCAGACCATCTTCAAGCTCGACCTGCCGGAGACGGACCGGGAAACGCTCGACACCGCCTTTTTCCTGCTGCGCGAGGTGGCCGGGCGGGCGACGCTCGACCCGCAAGCGATCGAGCGCGAGCGGGGGATCATCCTGTCGGAGGAACGCGCCCGCGCTACGCCGGCCTTTCGCCAGCTGGTGGACGAGCTCGCCTGGATGTTCCCCGGCCAGCTCCTTCCCACGCGCCTGCCGATCGGCACGCCGGAGGTGATCCGCGCCGTCCCGCGCCAGCGCTTCGTCGACTTCTACCGCGCCTGGTACCGTCCGGAGCGGGCGACGCTGATCGTGGTGGGCGATATCGACATTGCCGACATCGAGCGCCGGATCCAGGCGCAGTTCGGCGACTGGCGCGGGGTGGGGCCGGCGGGCGCTCCTGCCGATCAGGGCAAGCCTGCCGCGCGTACCACGGACGCCGACGTCTTTGTCGATCCCGCCATCGCCGCGGCGGTCCGCATGGCCTGGGTGCGGCAACCCGACCTGAGGCCGGACAGCGCCGCCAAGCGTGCCAGCGACCTTGAAGAAGCGCTCGCCGCCGCCATCCTCAACCGGCGGCTCGAGAAGCTTGCGCAGGCGGAGACCAACCCGCCCTTTGTCAGCGCCCAGGTCGGCTCCTCCGACCTCGAGAAGACCGCCGAGACCACCAGCATCGGCACGGTCGCCCGGCTTGGCGACTGGCGCGGTGCGCTCCGGGGGATCGAGCAGTAACGGCGCCGGCTGGTGCAATTCGGCGTCACGCTCGACGAGATCGAGCGCGAGGTGACGGGGGTGCGCGCCGCGCTTCAGGCGGGCGTCGCTGCCGCCTCGACCCGCACCAGCGCAAGCCTTGCCGAAGGCCTGGTCGGCGCGGTCGATCGCGAGGCGGTGCCGACCTCTCCGGCCGATCGCCTGACCTTCTTCGAGGAGGTGGCGCCCACCCTGACGGCCGAGCGGATCCACGCTGCGGCTCGCCGGCTGTTCACCGGCTCCGGGCCGCTCGTCTACCTGACCCTGCCGCGGCCGCTCGCCAATGCACGGGATGTGGCACTCGCCACCTTGCGCGAGTCGCAAAAGGTCGCGCTCACCCCGCCGCTCGCCCGCGAACGCGTCGCCTGGCCATACGAAAGCTTCGGCCAGCCGGGCACGGTGGTGGAACGCCGCGAGTTCGCCGAGGTCAACGCGACCCACATCCGCTTCGCCAACGGGGTCCGCCTTACCGTCCGGCCGAGCAATGGGCGCAAGGAGCAGATCCTGGTCCAGGTCCGCTTCGGCGATGGCCGCCTGGCGATGGATCCGACCGGTATCAGCCCGGAATGGGCGCTCGGCAGCGGCCTGACCTATGGCGGCACCAACCGCCTCGACATCGACCAGATCAACCGCGCCCTGACCGGCCGGCTGGTAGGCGCGGGCTTTGGGGTCGACGATGATCGCTTCGCCTTGTCAGGCGGGACGCGGCCGGCCGATTTCGCCACACAGATGCAGCTGCTTGCCGCCACCATGACCGATGCCGCCTGGCGCCCGACCGGCTGGAACCGAGTGAAGACGCAGGCCAACAGCTTCCACGACCGGTTCGAGAGCACGCCGGGCGGGAGCCTCGGGCGCGACCTCGGCTTCCTGCTCCGCTCCGGCGATCGCCGCTGGGAGTTCCCGAGCCGTGCGGCCATGCGGACCAGCGACATCGCGCAGGGCCGCGCCCTGCTCGATCCGGCGCTCCGCCAGGGACCGATCGAGGTGATCGTCACCGGCGACATCACCGTCGACCAGGCCGTGCGGGACGTCGGGGCGACCTTTGGGGCCCTTCCCCCGCGGCCGCAGCGCCGGGCCGAGCCCGGAGCCATGCGCTTTCCCGCCGCTCCGGCGCAGCCTCTCACTCTGTTCCACAAGGGCCGCGCGGATCAGGGCGTGGCCTTCATCGCCTGGCCCACCACCGGCTACTCGCCCGAAACGCGGGTCCTTGCCCGCACGCTGTCGCTGCTCGGCTCGGTGTTCCAGCTTCGCCTGACCGAGCGGCTGCGCGAAGCGGAAGGGGCGAGCTACTCGCCGGGCGCCGGAAGCGCCGCCTCCAACGTGTGGCGCGACTATGGCTATCTTGCCGCGCAGATCGAGATCCCGCCCGACAAGATCGACTCCTTCTTCAACGCCGCGCAGGAGATCGCCGCCGATCTTGCCGCCAAGCCGATCACTGAAGACGAGCTCAATCGCGCCCGGCGGCCGTCCCTGGAGTCGATCGATCGCGCGCGAAACGGCAATGCCTACTGGCTCGGCGCGCTGGCGGAGATCGGGGAAGACCCGTTCCGGCTGCAAAGCATCCTCACCCAGAAGGAGGATCTGCAATCGATCACGCCCGCGGCCCTGCAGCAGGCTGCCCGCCGCTTCCTGGTTCCAGGCACGGCCTATCGGATCAAGGTGGTGCCCGGCACGCCCGTCCCCACTGCCGCCCTTCTGAGCCAGCCGACCGGCGCATCGAACAGCGGGAAAGATTGACAGGCGCGCGGCGCTTCGGCTTAGGCAGCCGGACGCCGCACCGAGGCCCGATGGCGGAGTGGTTACGCAGAGGACTGCAAATCCTTGCACGCCGGTTCGATTCCGGCTCGGGCCTCCACTTTCTCTCGCGCGACGGCCCTGAGATCGCCTTGCGCGAGCCTTTCCTGCATCGATGACCTGCCCGTTGGGGGCGACTACTTTCGCCCTGCTTTGCCCTCGTGCGCCTGAAAAGCATGTGCGTTCGCGTTGACGCGCGCGGTACCGGCTTGCCGAGTGTGACGATTGTGTTACTTTTCCTCTACAGGAGTGTTACACGATCGTGTCGCCAGTGCAGGAGGTGCCGATGCAAGCTCTGTTACTCGCCGCGCTCATGGCTGCCGGGCAGCCGGGCCAGGCTGCCGAACTCGAATATCGGCCCGGCACCCTTGCTTTCGGTGCCCTCGTCAGCGGTGATCTTTCCCTTGCCGAGCGGCAGCTGCTCGCCTCGCGGCCCGAAAACCGGAACGATCCGGCCTGGCTCCTCAACTATGGCCAGCTGCTTGCGCGGCAGGGCCGGGTGAACGAGGCCAATGCGGTGTTCCGCCGGGTGTCGGAAGCACCCGACAGCGAGATCGTGCTCGCGAACGGCGAGGTGATGGGCACACGCGAAGCCTCCCGCCTCGCAGCGCGCCAGCTCCGCGCCCAGGCCCTGACCGCCCGCTAGCTCCGGCGTTCGGGCGGAAGGCGGAAGGGGGCGGCAAGCAGCGCCTGCAGTCTCGCCGCCTGATGCGGGGTGGAGCCGGCCGTTTGCGCAGGCGCCGATGCAAAGGCCGGACGAAGCGTGTCCGTGCCGCGGCGCCATTCGAAGTGCAGGTGCGGCCCTGTCGCGAGCCCGCTTGCCCCCACCTCACCGATGATCGCGCCCTGTGGGATCTCGGCTCCCTCCTCCACCGCGATCGAACGAAGGTGAGCGTAGAGGGTGGCGCTGCCGTCGGCGTGGACCAGCCGGACCGTTCGACCGTAGCCGCCGCGCCAGCCCGCCTCGGCCACCCGTCCGCCGAGCGCCGCCTGGACGGGCGTGCCTGCCGGCGCCGCGAAGTCGGTGCCGCGATGCCAGCGAAGATAGCGGAGGATGGGATGCAAGCGGAGGCCCGGCTGCGAGGTGACCGGGCCCGGCACCGGCGGGAGCAAGCCTGACGTCGGCGCGGCGCTGCCGAGCGGGAGCAGCGCCCCGTTCCTGTGCAGCCAGCGGCGCATCGAGCCGTCCGCCAGGTGCAAGCCGAGGTAGAGCGGCGCTCCATAGGCGCTGCCGCTGTCGGTCTGCTCGTGCGCGACGATGAGGTCGACGCTTGCCGCCTCCTGCCGGCCGATCCTGTCGCTGACCAGGTCGCGCAGGTCGCGCGGCAGGCCGGCCTCGACCAGCTTTCCGGCAAGCTCCGCTCCGCCGCTCAGGCGAAGGCGGACGGGCGTGGTATCGACCCGTTCCGTCGTCTCGCTGCGGGTGAAATCCTCGCCTGTGCGGGTGAGGACGACCTTTCGGCCTGCCGCCGCCCCGAACTCGATGCGCTCGAGCGGCCTGACGCCGTTTGGCAAGGCCGGTGCGAACCACAGGCGCACGGGTTTGCCGGGCTCAGGTTCGCCGGCAGCGACCGAGGCAAGCGCTGCGTCGAGCGAAGCTGTTCCTGCGTCGAGGAGCGCAGCCCCGAGCGCCCTGTCCTCCGGCATCGGCAGGACAGCGTCGGGGGCGCGGAGCCGCTCCGCCAATGACGGGCCGTCCACAGCAGCGGGTGCAACGGAGAGGACCGGAAGGACCGGCTTCTCGCCCTCCGTCCCGGTCGCGGCATAGCCGATCGCGCCCACCCCGAAGGTGAGGCACGCCAGCGACCAGGCAAAGGTGGACAGGCGCGGCATCGGCAGATCAACAGGTTGCGGCTGCAGGTGCCGCCGTCAAGGGCGGCGTAGAGCCGCCAGATGACAGGCAGGTGACTCCCGCTCACACACAAACGTCACATTGCCTACACGATAACGTCTTCACGACTGACTAGCCCTGCCGCTCGAACCCCGGCCGGGCATCAAGGCCCCGCCGGCGTGGCCTCCGGTCACGGCATGAGCATAGGAAAAAGGGGTCGTCATGAAGATGGTGCAGGTTGGTCGCAGGCTGCTGCTGGTAAGCGTCGCGGCGAGCGTTCTTGCGGCGTGCGGCGGCGGCGCCGACGATGTCGCCTCGCCGGGCGAGGGCACGCTGATCGGCGGCCCCGGCGCTCCGCCGACCCCCACGCCCACCCCGCCACCGTCCCAGGGTCCGGCCACGGCCTGCCCGAGCGGCACCATCGACCGCGGGGTGAACCCGGTCGTGAACCGCCGCAACTGCGGCCTTCCGGCGCGAGTCGCGACCACCCTTTCGCTGCCCAAGGTCGCGGGGCTGTTCTATTCGATCGACGGCCGGGTCGATGTCGGCACCGACGTGGGCGGTGACGGCGCGGCGGCGGGCGGCCAGTCGGCCACCCTGTCGATCGATCCGGGCGTCGTCGTCATCGGCCAGAGCCAGGCGAGCTTCCTGGTCGTCAACCGCGGCTCGCAGATCAATGCGGTCGGCAGCGCCGCCGCGCCGATCATCTTCACCAGCCTCGACAATCTGGAAGGCCGCTCGACCGACACCAGCGCCAACCAGTGGGGCGGCATCCAGCTGCTCGGCCGCGCGCCGATCAGCAACTGCCTGTCGGCGGTCCAGGGCGGCTCGGCCCAGTGCCAGCAGCAGGCGGAAGGCACCGGCTCGCCCGCGCTGTACGGCGGCAACCTGCCCAACGACAATTCGGGCCAGCTGCGCTTTGTCCAGATCCGCTTCACCGGCTTCTCCGCCTCACCCAACGCTGAGCTCCAGGGCCTGACCACGGGCGGCGTCGGCGCCGGCACCCGGATCGAGAACATCCAGGTGCACAACAGCGGCGACGACGGCATCGAGATCTTCGGCGGCACGCACAACATGCGCAACATCGTCATCACCGGCGCCGACGACGACACGCTCGACACCGACTTCGGCTACAAGGGCTTCGTCCAGTTCCTGATCGGCATCCAGCGGCCGCAGACGCTCGGCACCAACGGCGACACGATGATCGAGGCCGACTCGAACCCGGAAGTGACCGGCGCCGACGACTTCACCCCGCGTCAGTTCACCCGCCTGTCGAACTTCACCTTCATCCACACCCGCACCGGCACCCGCGCCATCCACCTGCGCGGCGGCACCGACTATGCGCTGGTGAACGGCGTGGTGGTGAGCCCGAGCGCCTGCCTCGACGTCGACCAGGCGACCACGGTGCAGGCGACCGGTCCCGACGAGGCCGGCCCGCCGATCATCCGCTCCGTTCTGTTCGCCTGCACGCCCTTTGCCGATGCCGACGCCGACACGTTCGAGGATGCCGCGCTGAACGCCGCGGGCAACACCAACAATGTGGTGACCGGCTACACGCCGACGCTGGCGAGCATCTTCGTGAATGGCGCGACCGAGACGGCGGCGACCGCCTCCAACGCCGCGCTGCTGAACAGCAGCTTCGTGACGGCGCCCTATCCGAACGGCAACTTCACCACGACGACCTATGTCGGGGCGGTCCGCGACGCCAACGACAGCTGGTTCCGCGGTTGGACCTGCGACAGCGGCTACGCGAGCTTCGGTTCGAACGCGAGCTGCAACGCCGTCCCGGCCTGACCCGACGAGTTCGGGCGGGTCGGTTCCCGCCCGGCGTGTGATTAGCGGGAGGGTCGCAGCAGCTGCGGCTCTCCCGTTGCGGCACCAGCCGCTTGAAACCCAACGGGGATGTTTTTCCATGTTCCAGCCCAAGCGCCTGGCTTCGCTCCTGCTTCTCACCACCATCTTCTTCCCGGCCGCGGCGCTGGCCCAGGATGGGGGCGGCAGCCCGCCGCTCCAGACCCCGCCGACCGGCCCTGCCGCCGGTGACGAGACCGAGGTCGACGCGCCCGGCACCGACGCCCAGACCGGTGAGGACGCCGCAGCGCCCGAGCCGGAGGTCGAGGTTTCCACGCCCGGTGCCGACTCGCCGAGCGAGATCGTGGTGCGCGGCCGGCGCAACGTCATTCGCGCCACGCCGGAGGTCATCTCCGTCCTCTCCAGCGAGGATATCGCCCGCACCGGCGAGGGCGACATCGCCGGCGCGCTTCAGCGGGTGCCGGGCCTCAGCGTTGTCGGCAACGGCTTCGTTTATGTCCGCGGCCTTGGCGACCGCTACAGCCTGGCGTTGCTCAACGGCCTTGCCCTGCCCAGCCCCGAGCCGCTGCGCCGGGTGGTGCCGCTCGACATCTTCCCGACCAGCGTGGTTGCGAGCGCGCTCGTCCAGAAGAGCTATTCGGTGAACTATCCGGGTGAGTTCGGCGGCGGCGTCATCAACCTCACCACCTCGGCCATCCCGCGCGATCCCTTTCTGTCGCTCGGCGTCAGCGTCGGCGGCGACACGGAGACCAGCGGCAAGCTTGGTTACACTTACTATGGCAGCAAGACAGACTGGCTCGGCTTCGATGACGGCGAGCGTGACATCGACGGTCTGTTCGGCGAGGCGTTCAACTCCAACCGGGTGATCGGCGAAGGCACCAATTTCACCCGGGCGCAGATCCAGGCGATCACCGCCGACCTGTCGAACGCCCGCACCAACCTCCTCCAGCGCAACGATGATATTCCCGCGAACGTCGGCTACGACCTGTCGGGCGGGACCTCTTTCGACCTTGGCGGGGCAGAGATGGGGCTCATCGCCAGCGCGGGCTACAGCAACAGCTGGCGGACCCGCGACGCGCTCCAGCAGACTCAGGGCGGCGACCTTGTCGGAACCGAGTTCCAGACGGTGCGCACCGACAACCGGATCGTCGCCAACGGTTTGTTCGGCCTGTCGGCGAAGGTCGGTGAGCATGACTTCCGCTTCACCAACCTCTTGATCCGCGATACGCTCAAGATCGGCCGCCTGGCCGCCGGCTTCGACGTCCAGATCGGCGATCCCATCCCGGGCGGCCCGGCGCAGCAGATCAACCAGCGCACCGCCTGGTTCGAGCGGCAGCTGTTCAACAGCCAGCTGGTCGCCGAACTGGACTTCGGCGACATCGACGTGGACCTTCGCGGCGGCTACGCCAATTCGCAGCGCAACGCGCCCTACGAGCGGGCCTTCACCTATGTCTACGACCCGGCGGTCCGCGACTATGTGAACAACCTTACCACCAACCCGCAGAGCGCCAGCGTCACCTTTTCCGAACTGGACGAGGATGTGTGGAACGCCGGCGGCGACGTCAGCTACAAGGTGCCGGGAGCCCGCAACCTGACGGTGAGCGCCGGCGCGGCCTATCTCGACACGCACCGCGGTTCGACCCGCCGCGACTTCTCCTTCCGCCCGGCAAGCGCCTTGCCCCTGGGCGTGACGGAGCAAAGGCCCGACTTCCTCCTGTCGGACTTCAACGTCCAGACCTACAACATCTTGCTGGTGGAGACTTCGGGCCTGGCCGGCACCGCTCGCTACGAAGGCGACCTCCGGGTCGCCGCAGGTTACGGCCAGGTGACCGCCGACGTGCTTCCCGGGCTCCGCTTCCAGGGCGGTGTCCGCTACGAGGACGGCAAGCAGTCGGTGACGCTGGTCGACCTGTTCGACCAGGGCGGGCTGACGCAGGTCGATCCGATCGAGGAAAGCTACTGGCTTCCGGCCGCAACGCTGACCTGGACAGTCCGCCCCGACATGCAGCTGCGCCTGCACGGCTCACGCACGCTCGGCCGGCCGCAGTTCCGCGAGCTGGCGCCGCAAGTCTATTTCGACACGGAGAGCGATCGCCAGTTCTTCGGCAACCCGTTCCTGACCGACTCGACTCTGCTGAATGCCGAAGCCCGCTACGAATGGTACTTCGCGCCGCAGCAGCGGGTCAGCCTTGCCGGCTTCTACAAGCGCATCAACCGGCCGATCGAGGCGGTCGCCACCTTTACCGGCGGCGCCGCGCTGATCACCACGTTCGGCAATGCGCCGCGGGCCCAATTGTTCGGCGCGGAATTCGAAGCGCAGAAGTTCTTCCCGCTGACGGGCCTCGGCTTCGACCAGCACCGCTTCGTGCTCATCGGCAACTACACCTTCTCCGATTCGGAGATCCAGGTCGACGAGGGCGACACGACCATTCTCAACGACCTGCGCGGGCCTCGTCCGGCACGCGAGGTGTTCTTCGACGGCGATCCGCTGACCGGTCAGTCGCGCCACATCGCCAACCTTCAGTTCGGGATCGAGAACACGCAGCGCCTGCAGCAGCTCACCCTGCTGCTCAACTATGCGTCCAAGCGGGTCACGAGCCGGGGCCCGGCGAGTGGCGGAGCGCGGCAGGAGGACTTCTTCGAGGACCCCGGCCTTACTGTCGACTTCATCGCCCGCCAGGGCTTCCGCATCCTGAGCCGCGAGGTCGAGGTCAAGTTCGAGGCCCGCAACCTCACCAACTCGGCCTTTGAGGAATATCAGGACGTCGGCGAGAACCGCTTGTTCATCAATCGCTTCAAGCCGGGCCGCTCCTTCTCGCTGGGAGCTTCGGTAAAGTTCTAGGAAGGCTGGCAAAAAGGTCATCGTTCCGTCACATTGCCGTCTCCTTGGCGTCACCCGGGCGGTGGAAGCCGGGCAAGGGGGAGAGGAACGGGCCTTGCGGCGGACGATGATCTTGAGAAGGACGATGAGCGCGCGGCAGCTGCTGCCGCGCGACGTCGCCTTCTGGCTGAAAGCCGTCCTCCTCGCGCTGATCGCCATTCAGGGCGCACGGCTGGTCTGGGCTCTTGTCACCCCCCTCGGACCGGTCGGCCGATGGCTGCCGGGAGCGCCGACCTCCATCCCCGCTGCGGCCCAGCTCGCCCTTTTCTCGACCTTTGACCCGTTCAGCCCCGCGGCGAGCCCGGTGCAGGCTGCCGCGGCCGCCCCGGTCAGCGGCCTGACCCTGTTCGGCACCCGCATGTCGCTGGGCGGCGCGCCCGGATCGGCCATCATCGCCGGCAGCGACGGGGTGCAGAACAGCTTCACCGTCGGTGACGAGGTGGTGCCCGGCCTTCGCCTGCTGTCGGTCGGCTTCGACTTCGTCCTGCTCGGCGGCAATGGGTCCGAGCAGCGCCTGGCGATGGAGGGCGCGGAGGAGCCGGCCGCTCCTTCCGCGACCCCGGGAGCGCCGCCACCAGTGGGCGGCACGACGCAGCGGCTCACTCCCCAAGCCATTCGCGAGAATGTTGCCTTTGCCCCGCGCATGGCGGGCGGGCGGGTCACCGGCTTCCTTGTCAGCGCGGTCGGCGATCCCGCCTTTCTTGCCCGCGCGGGCCTTCGCGACGGGGACGTGATCACCGCCGTCAACGGCCGCCCCCTGACCGGCGCGGCGGCGCTGCAATCCCAGCTTACGCCCGGCAGCAGATTGTCCCTGTCGGTCGAACGCGGCGCGGCCACCGTTCCGGTGGCCCTGACGCTCGAAGGAACTCCATGAAGCGTTTCCACCTCCTCCTGGCGAGCGCCCTCCTCGGCCTCGCCGTTCCCGTGTCCGGCCAGTACAGCATGAACATGCGCGACGTGGACGTGCGCGCGCTCGCGTCCGACGTCGCCAAGGCGACCGGCCTTACCCTTGTCGTCGACGGCCGGGTCAACCAGCGGGTCAGCGTCACCACCCGCCAGTCGCTGTCCCGCAGCGAATATTTCGAGATCTTCCTGTCGACGCTGCGGGCCAATGGCCTTGTCGCCATCCCCATTCGCGGGGGCTACCGCATCCAGCCGGCCGCAGGTGCGGCGACCCAACCGACCCGCATCGGCAGCCGCAACGCTTCGCGCAACCAGGTGGTCACCGAGATCTTCCGCCTGCGCAACATCGAGGCGGCGCAGGCGGTCGAGACCCTTCGCCCGCTGGTCAGCGCCGAAGGCACCGTCACCGCCAACCGCAATGCCAACAGCCTGATCGTGGTCGACTTCGCGGACAATATTGCCCGCGTCCGCCAGCTCATCGCCAGCATCGACCGGCAGAGCCAGACCAACCAGATCGTCTATCTCCGTAACGCCGGGGCACGCGAGATCGCGACCTCGCTGTCCACCCTTGCCGGTCAGAACAGCGGCGTGTCGGTCTCCGCGGTGGACAGCAGCAATGCCCTGACCTTCAGCGGCGAGCCGGGCGCCGTCGCGCGGCTGGTGGCGATCGCCCGCGACCTCGACGCCCGGGCGGTGAACGCAGCCGACATCCGCGTCTACTGGCTCGAACATGCCGATGCCGAGCAGCTGCTCCCGGTGCTCCAGCAATTGCTCGGCCAGCCGGTGACGCAAGGAACGAGCGCGCCGAGCTTCCTTCGCAGCCAGGAAGGCGAAGGCACAGGAGCGGGCCCCGCCACCCCTCAGCCGGCGCAAGTGAGCAACGGGGGCAGCGGCGAGAACAACGGGATCGCGCGGCGCGGGCCGGCAGTGGTCGCGCGCTACCCCGGCACCAACGCCATCGTGGTCG
>ERZ1066120.1425-NODE-1425-length-14875-cov-6.360256_pt1 | contig 14875 bp, 9 predicted proteins | sample MGYA00382767_ERZ1066120 | MGnify/ENA primary metagenome ERZ1066120 (study PRJEB33369, sample SAMEA5778350) | biofilm metagenome | biome: Industrial cooling water; feature: Water cooling tower basin; material: Biofilm | place: United Arab Emirates | collected...
TTATCGACGCTTTAAACACCTTTTCAAGGCCGTCGAAGAGTTTTTGGTCTCCCACTGCTTCAAAGATTTCACCGCTTTTCAAAACACAGCGAAATCGCGTTTGCGCGCCGCTGCGTTCCAAAACTTCCAACTCGCGCAGACGGTTATTCAGCGTAATCGGCTGTTGACCCGGCGAACCAAACACTTGAAATGCCCCCTTTTTCTGTCGAATCTGTCCTCTCAGATCACCAGAAACGATACGAGCACTTCCGAGTGAAACGGGCGTAGAGCGAGGCGCCAGCGACGCGGCCAACAATAGCTCAAAAATTTTCCCGTCGCCTTTGGCCAGAAATTGGCGTCCGCTTTGGAGCTTGACCAAAAACAAAACCTGGCGCGTGTTACCGCCCGCCGCGACGCCCGCCAGAGCACCGACTCCACCCAGCGTCACAGCGCCAGCAATGCCCACAGCAGCCGATTTCAAAAAACTTTTGCCGACTTCTTCGGTGACCACTTCTACGCTCGCAACGCGCCCGCTGAGCGACTGGCCGCCCACGCCGCGCAAAGCACCCACGCGAACATCCTGACCCACATCCCATAAAAAGCTGTTCGCCTCGAAATTCCCGCCGATGATTTGTGCGCTTGCCATTGTTCTAAAACAAAACCGTCCCGCTGGAAAACCAGACGAATCTCCCTCTCTTTAATTTCTCCTAATTTGGGAGAATAATCAAGACGATGCAGAGTGAAATGCAAAGGATTTTTCTTTGCGTCCTCGCGCCGTCCATTCGACCGAATACCAGATGCTCGCCTCGTTGCTTAAAGAAGCGCGAAAGCGGCGAGGTTTGACGCAAGAACAAGTGGCCGCCAAGTTGAATAAACCGCGTTCTTTTCCGCATAAAGTGGAAAATGCCGAGCGGGAACTCAACGTCATCGAACTCATGGATTATTGCGAGGCGTTGGGCGAAGATTTTCTCAATTTCGTGGTCAGCTTTAGCGTGAGCGTGCGCGAATTCCGTCTTCAAAACAGCTCGAATTCAGTCTAAAATTTTTCTCCCGAAATAGAAATTTATTTGCTTTCCTATTAGCAATATAGCGAGTAAACTTTCTTCGAGAAGAAAAAGAAAGACGCGTTTTTTCTTCTTCTCGAATCGCTTCAGAAATTGGCTTTTCGCCCTGTCAATCGCTACGAAAAATGGAGTCGCACCAAGCCGGTGCGACTCCATTTTGGTTTTCAGGTGCGCGGAGTGCGGTTTCTCCTCACCATGAAACGACCTTTTGATCCACTTTCTCCGCGCATCGAGCGCCGACCCTATCCCCTACTCGCCATTGGTTTGCCTTCGGCCTCAACTCAACCTGCCGTTTTTGAGTCGCGGGGACAGGCTTTTAGCCACCAAGCCCGCTCAGAAGTTTGGGACACCGCTTTTCGTAGTGGCCACCAAATGGACTGTTTTCTCTACGACCAATCGAGTCACATCTCGTGGAGTTACTGTTTGGCTTGCGGACGCCGCACCAAAATCGACGGCAAAACGCAGAGTTGCTCGGCTGACGGTTTAGATTCGCCGTGCCAACCCAATGCTCTCAAAGCGTTGGAATCGTGGGCCATTTTGATTGGCGAAATTCCCGGTTTGCTGGAAAAACGTCTCCAAGCCGAGTTCAACGTGCTGGGCGACTCGATGAGAGAGCAATTTTTACACGGCTCCATGCAATTGGAAAAACGCCGCCTCGTCAGCCGCGACGGGATTTTGGCTTTGGTCTGGAAGTTACGCGAATTTCCAGACCAACCCATTGGCCGAAACAACCCGCAAACGCCCCAGGGGTTGGTCGAAATGAAACGGCTCGTGCCTGAACTCGCACTTCGCAAGGGCCGCTATGTCGGGCCGCGCTTCAATCCCAACGGCACCGAAGACCGCGCCCTGTGGACAGCAATTCCGCTGGAAACAAATGAACGCGGCTGGATTTATCGGGATGACATCGGTCAAGCCCGTTTTCGCCGCGAAGATGGCATTGTCGGTTACATCGTGCCCGCCTACCAACTGGTTTACGAAGACGGACACCCTTTTCCTGTGCTTCCCGGCGAACAAACCGACGATATTCCGGTCATCAGCAACGTTCTGACGCTGTTCAAAAACGAAGAGCAACTGGTCAATCCAGCGCCCTACTACCCCTGATTCCCAATCTTTTGCCCGATTCATCACCCCAAAACTCTCATGTCCAAAATCAAAGGTGGCAAGCCCGCCGCACGCCAAAATTTCTCGATGCACCCCGATTTGTTGGAAACGCTCGTCGCCGTTTCTTACGCACTTAACGCCGTAGGCGACCCGTCTAACCGCAAAGCCAGAGTTTCTTTCAGCACAGTTGCGGCCGCCTTGGTCTGGAAGATGAAAGAAACCCTGCTGACTCCTGATGGAAAAATCACACCTGAACTTCAGGCACTCATCGCCGATTTTCAAGCCAGTTTCTACGAAGACACGGGCATTCCTGTAGCCTCCGAAAACAAATGAGGCACTTCTCGGACTCGACTTAATAAAGTCGAAAAGAGAACGTTTTTAACGATTTGGTTTCGAGACAGCGGATAGTCACAAAAAAAGAAATGGAAACGAACATAACTCCTGCAATGAGTTCAAATTTTGCCGAAGCATCAGAATGGGTGGAATACGAGGACGATTTTTTTTCTTCTCATTGGATCTTAAAAGAAATCATACCCGCCCGTAACCAAGCACCAAACGAGCCGAAATCCGAGGAAGCGAATTGGGGCGCCACCGGCGTGGACACACTCAAATTGTTCTACCCAGTGAGAGCGATTGCGCGTCCCAAGTTTTTTGTGCGCTCGAAGGCACAAGTGCAGACACGCGAGAAACAAGATTTCTTGTTGTGGCGAAACCCTGACGGCAGTTTCGCGCGAGGCGTGATGGCTGTCAGGCGCGAAGGAGCCATCCGCTTTCGAGTGGCTTCAGTCGGAACCGAAGTCAAATTGAGAGTTTTTTTCTCGGTTCCCAGAGTTGTGGGCGAACGGTTTTCAGACCGAAAATCCAACAGCTACGCCGTGAGTCAAAACGAGTTACAAACCGTTTTGGAATTTGTGCAGCAAAAACTGCTTGAATTCGGTTTTCAAATCGACTGGCGCGAAGGCCAACTTTCTCGGATAGACGTTCACCGCGACGTTTCTCTTCAACGCCCCTTCGCACATTACCAGAACGCGCTGGAACTCATAGACCCGCCGTATGGTCGAATCTTTCTCAATTATGCGTCGGGTGTGCAACGCGGCTCACCAAGGGGTTTGAGATGGAGTCTTTACGATAAACCCAAACAACTCCAAGCAAAGGGAGAAGAAGAAAAAAACGACAAATGGGAAAAAAATGGCTGGCTACGTTGTGAAGCACGCCTCTCGACTGCCATCTCAATCCAAAAACAGTTGGGAATCAAAACAGCGGGCGAACTGGTCGCTCACTACCCGACTCTCTCTTCTTGGTTGTCACGGAAATTAGACAGAGAGGTTTTCCCCAAACACGGCATCAAATATTCAGCAAACCAAGGCGAAAACACAACGATACCGGAGCTTTACAGTTCTGACTGGTGGGCCAAACAACTTTCGAGCGCCGCCGACAACCGAGTCACCAATTTACTGGCTTATACAAGCTACCGACAAGCTTGTGCCACTATTGGCCCTGAGGCATTCTGGAAAATGGTGAAAGACCGGGATCTCGCAGGTGCTTCTGTTCCAAAACAACGCCAAAAATTCAGGCGAATCGGCTTGGCTTCTTTTTCTGACCAAAGCATTCCGATGGCCCAACTTTACGACGAGTTGCGAGCGGCACTTTTGGTTACAGATTAATTTCCCTTTTCTAAAAAAGAGAAGCTCAAGAAGCGGTTTCCGAAGTTTCCGCAAGGTTGAGTGCGAGAGACTCAACCTTGTTTCGGAAACCGCTTTCGACAACCGGATTTCTATTGAAAATTTTGGCTGCTCAGCTCCGCTTTTTTTCTTCTTTCATACAGATTTAGCAAACTGTTTCGGCAACGCGAATGAGGTTACCGAAACCGCGTTTTGCAAAATGCCGATTGAGTGGAGTGCCCATTTCGATGAACAAAACAGAAGCAGCCCAAAATTTGGGAGTCAGCGTTCGCACCTTGGAAAATTACATCGCCAAAGGTTTGTTGAAACGCCAATACGTTCCCTCGGACAAATCGCGCCCAACTGTTGAATTCGACAAAGAGGAAGTGCGCGAACTCAAAGAGCGTTTGGCCCTTTCCGCAGCCTTGGCACGCGGCGAAAAGCCCCTTTCGGAAACCGACTTCACAAGTGGGAAAGAGGTTGCAGAAACCGATTTCGCAGAAGCGACGGAGCTTGCGGAAACCGATGCGAAAGGTGTTGCGGAAACGTCGCGCGCTTTGGCCCGCTTGGGTGCAGGGTTTCCGCAAGGAGATGCGAAATCGGTTTCGGCAACAGTTTTCGCAATGGATGCGGAAACCGTCCGTTCGTTGGTGATGGGAGCAGCCAACGCCATCGGAAACGAGAGGTTGCGCCCTTCGGAAAAACTGTTGCTTTCGCTTCCCGAAGCGGCAATTTATACGGGTTTGGCCGAACGTCTTTTGCGCGGTGCCATCAAATCGGGGGAACTGCCAGCCCGCAAAATTGGGCGGGCACTGCGAGTGCGTCCCCAGGATTTGAAGCACTGGATTGACACTCAGTTTTGACCGGAGCCGTTGTTAAAAATTCCATGCCACGCTCTCGAAAAAACGCGCGCCCCAGCAATCCCGAACACGAAATGTTGCTTCGGGTTTGGCTTCCCATCGAATCCAAAGTTCAGGCTGTGGGCGGCGAATTGCCTCTGCGAGACAAGCAAAGCGAAGAACGGCACCGCAACTTCTTCTTGCGATTTTTCGAGGAGCGCGACGCCGGACAGGAAAGTGCGTTGGAAGTCGCAGAGTCTTTCGGAAACATCCTCGCACTCTATCAACACCACCTCGCCCAACGCTGCGCCGCCGGAGAAGAAGAGGAGCGCGCCAAAACCGAAGCCCTCGGCGATATGGAAAACGAGCCGAGCTTTTTGAGATTGGCGACGACTTACAGCGTGTTATTTCGGGAATGGATGGTCGATCATCTTTCGCGCACAGACAAACGGTTCGCGCCGGATGAAGAATCTGGCTCAATCAAAGCCATTCGCGCCGACAATTATCACGTCAATACCTCTCAGGAGGCCATGACTTTGCTGACCGCGATTTGCTCCGGTAAAAGCGGACGCAACTGGAAAAGCGACAATCAGGGTGGAACGCGCATTTATCAGCGCCCGGATACCAACCACCGCGTTCAATTGGGCCTTTCGCACGACGAACGTGACGCCGGTCTCACGACAACGGCTCTGGAAGAATTGACCAAACAACTGGACGCCGACGGAATGTTCGCGGTGCTTTACGTTTCGCGTCTGCTGGCGCCGCCCACTCCGCTTCCGCGCAACATGATGGCGTATGATTGGATCGAGCTGGACGATGTCATCACCAAAATTGGCTGGAAACCACGCTCGACGGTCGAGCGCCTGGAAATGCGCCGCACCGTGTGGAATTACCTCAAATTTTGCGCGCGAGCCAATCTCATCGGCCAACGCTCGACCAGCTACTACGACCCGGACAGCAAAAAGGAAATTCCAACGCGCATCGAAGCCCCGATTTGGCGGTTTATGAAAGAAGAAAAGCCCCTTGAGCTTTCTTTATTCGCCGAAAATGATGTCCCTCTGCGCGTGCAAATCGCCGTTTCGCCCGAATGGACACGGCTCACTTCGTCGCCGGCATTAGCGCAGTTTTTGCCGATGGGTGAACTTCTGGGACAAATCGCACCGGGCAAGCCTTCTGGCGCGTGGGCGCGCGCTTTGGGCATTTCGCTCGCGGGCTTTTGGCGGCGCAAACCGCGCGAAGCCTTGAACGGAACGCTTTGCCCAACGCGGCGCGAGCTTTTAACTTCATACGACCCCAAAACCGCGCTGCCCGAAGAGATTCTCGAAGGCTCTGACCCCAGACGCGCACTCGATTATTGGCGCGGCGCACTGCAAATTCTGGTGGAAATTGGGTTTATCGAAAAATCAGGCGAAGCCGCTCGGAGCGAACAAGAAATGATGGCCGCTTTTCCACGCAAAGGCTGGCAAGGCGGTTGGATGAACGAAGCCGTCGAAATTCGGCCCGGCGCTCAAATGCGCGAAGCCGTTGAACGTTGCGCCGACAAACGCCCCGAATTGCCCTCGCGCAACCCAAAATCGCCGACAAAACGCAAGAAAAAAGTCTGATTTGGGTTTGCGCGAAGCAGTGCGCAGAAACAGGGATTCCCGCAGTTTTGAGTTGGATTCCCGCAGTTTTGCGCGCCAAAAACTGACTTGACACAATCGTTCCCGCAGTTTTGAGTCGATTCGGTGCAAAACGAAAAAAACGACTCAAAACTGCGGGAATCCAACTCAAAACTGCGGGAATCCAACTCAAAACTGCGGGAACGAAACTCAAAACTGCGGGAATCCAACTCAAAACTGCGGGAATCCACGCTCAAACCGGCCCCCATAACAATAACTATAACAATGCCCCGAACGACGCGGGCTACCGCCCGCTGTTCGGGTTTGGTTTAGTCTCCTTGTCAGAAACACCAATGCAGACTCCAACTGACCGACCAGCGAACGCCGCCGCGCAAATGCCGCAAAATCGCCCTCGTTTGTGTCTCATGGCCGACCTTCTCGAAGAGTGGGAGCAAGAGGCCATCAGCGCCCATACAGCGCGCGTTCAGAAGTTGCCGCGCGGTCCGCGCACCGGTTTCCCGAAATTGGACGAAGCCATCGGCGGTTGTCTTCCTGTGGGCCTCAATATCATGCATGGCCAGCCGGGTGCCGGAAAAACGGCCTTCGCGCTTCAGGTGGCGGCTCAGTGCGCGTTTCCGGCGCTTTACGTGACTTGCGAAATGTCGCCCCTTGAGCTGCTGCGCCGTCAAACGGCGCGCATCACCGGCGAATATTTGCAACGCTTCAAAAGCGGCGAACTTTCGCCGGAAACGTCTCTCTCTTACGCGCGCCGAGGCGCTGCCGCCGCGCCGTATTTGGCGCTTGTGGACGCGACGCGCGCCGGAGCCGAACTTTCCTTTCTGCAAGAGTGCGCCGAAGTAATTCGGTTGCGCGCCCAAAACAGCGGTCAGGACGCGCGGCAAGTGCTGATCGTCGTGGATTCGCTGCACTCGTGGGCCGAAGGCGTGGCGATGAGCAACAGGGCAGGGGAGAGCAACGAATACGAACTGCTTAACGCGGCTCTTGCCGGTCTGCGCACGTTTTCGCATGCGGCCAATTGTCCGGTGCTGGCGATTGCCGAGCGCAACCGCGAGGGCATGAAAAGCGGCGGACTTTCGGCAGGGGCGGGCACTCGCAAATTGGAATATGGCGCCGAAACAGTTTTCGATTTGTCGCGCGACGAATCGGCGCGAGAAGGCGGCGGGCCAATCGAAATCAACGTGCGCCTCGCCAAAAATCGCAACGGCGCAGCGGGCAAAACCGCGCCGCTTCTTTTTCACGGCGCGCGCCAACTCTTCGAGGAACGCTAAAAATGTCCCGTCCTACGCTGTCTTTGGCCGAACTCGAAGCTTTCGACCCTCAAGCTCCAGCGGGCGCGCGCCGCCGCTTTTACTGTCCTTTGTGCGGTCAGGACAAAGCCAAAGACGCCGCTCACCGTTGCTTGAGTGTCGAAACGGCGACGGGCTTGTGGAAATGCTTTCGCTGCGACGCGAGCGGGCGTCTGAGCGAAAAGTGGGAAAACCGCGAAAATCGCCGTGCGCGAACCACTCAAGCCCTCAAACAGCATTTCGCGTTGAACACGCCCGTTTCCAAAACGGAAGCGGAGACGCCCAAACCCTGGCGCGAGCATTTGAAAGGTTTGCAACCGTTATCTCAAAGCGCGGGCGAAAAGTATTTGGCGGGTCGGGGAATTTCACTCGAAATCGCCCAAGCGGCTGGAACAAAATTCAGCCGCAATTGGTTGGGCCGACCGGCTGTTGTCTTCCCAATTCGAGATGCGCAGGGAAAATTGGTAGCTGCGCAAGGCCGTTACTGCGATGGCCGCGAAGACCCCAAAACCCGCACCGTCGGCCCGAAAAAAGAAGGCGCGTTTTTCACCAGCGATTTTTGGAACGAAATCCGACGCGGCGCCCCAATCATCATCACCGAAGCGCCCATAGATGCGCTTTCAATCGCCATGTGCGGCTTTCCGACCCTGGCCTTGTGTGGCAAAAGCGGCGCTCCGTCATGGCTGGCGCGCCACTGCGCTTTTCAAACCGTGTGGCTGGCTTTTGACGCCGATGATGCCGGAGAAAAAGGCGCAATGAAGTTGGGAAATCAACTGTCGTTGTTTGGGGCTAAGCCGAAAAGACTTCTGCCCCATAGAGCGAAGGATTGGAACGAGGTGCTTCAACATGAGCCTCTCAAATTGCAAGATTTTCTATTGAAGTCGTTGATTGTGTAAGTCGATTTGCCAACTAACTCTCTGTCGTCTGAACGCTTGTTCTGAGGCAAATAAGCACTTGGGTTGGGGAACCGAGATTACACTGATCGACTGGCGAAAATTGCAGACTTATTATGAAACTTATGTTCGTCTCGAGATTAATGGACACAATACGATGACTACAACTTTTGACAACGAAGCGCGGGGAGATTGGCGTAATTTTAAAGGCGATTATTACCACATTCTTTATGCGGTTTGGCGTCTGCTACACCAACGCAATCAAAGCCTTTCTTTTTACGCGGGCAATGATTTGATGGCTATACCGACGCCTCAGACCCAGTCAGAATCCGTATTGGCTGGGGTGCGACAAGCAGAGCAGGACATTTGGATTCAACTCAAGTCGTCGGCGGCGCCTTGGGGTTGTGGAACTCTCTTCAATCAAGTCCTTTTTAATTTTGTATTCAACGCCCTGGCCTCGGAGAGCGAGGGCAAATCTTGGGAAGTGGTGCTGGTCACGCAAGGCTCGATTCCCAGGAGAGAATTACAAGAGTTCATCCAATCGCAAAATGCGACAAGTTCAACAGCGAGTTCTGCCATATCGCTTCCAAGTCCCAAGAAAACGAAAAAAGCACCGAAAATCTCCAAGACAACACCCTTGAAAGACCAATTCGCCCCTATTGTTGACCGGGTGCTTGATGCTTGGAATGAAGAGAAGAAAGCAGAACCGTCGCTTTTACGAACGCAAGATCAAGTGCGCGCAATAGCACTGCAAGTTTTGGAGAAGCTCGCCGAGCAGGAGCCTTTGTATGAAGACGTCATAAAAGCGGAAATTCACTCCAAAATTATGGCTTCGGTGCGCGGCAGTGAAACGACGGCGCGGCGTATCGAAGATTCTTTGGTTCATGGACTGATGGAAAGCGCGGCACAAGGGCCAAAGCATACGCGCGTCTTTGATGCGAAATGGTTAGATGAAATGGCGGGGCGCCCGCTCGATCCGCAAGGGCGATTTGACCTTGACCCTGCTGCGGCTTGCGCCCACGCCAATTCGACTTTCTTGCACGGCGATTGGGACGAGCATTGGCACGTCGAGCGCCCGGCTTTGGAAGCAGCCTTTATTGCGTTTTTGGACTCGCCTCACACGGTTTTCTCATTAGCTGGGGTTAGCGGCATCGGCAAAAGCTGGACAATCGCTCGCATTCTCAAAAATCTGTGCCAAGACCGACTGTGTTTGTTAGTCGGTGGAGAAGTTCTCGATGATTTCCAATCACTGGCCGCAATTGTTGGCTCACAACTGCGACCACTGGTTCAAGGCGATGAGACAGACGCGGGTTTATTGGAGCGTTGGCGGGCAGAATCGGCTTCTGAAAGTGCCAAACCGCCTCTTCTTATTCTTGATGACCTAACGCTTTCACAAACCGATCACTCGAAACGCCAACGTCAGTTGAAGGCATTATGCGTTCAGGCTAAAGACGCTGGCGTAAAATTGCTGTTTTCGGGGCAGTGGCATCTTTGGCGTCTGGCCAAGCTGGGCCAAGAACTCAATAGTAATGATGTTTTTCCTTCGTCCCAAACCGAGAACATCGTTGATGAGGATAAAAACGCTGCGTCTACCGCCGCTTCCAAAGAGGTTTTGCGCTCGCTCCGCGATGACCGCATCTCTTTTATCATTCAGGATTTCACAGCAGATGAGTTGGAAATCGCTGTGAGAAGACGTTTGGGAAATGCTCCGTCGGAGCGCGTCAACTCTCTGGCGCAACGTCTTCGCTCACCGGCTTTTGCGCCGCTTCGCAATCCCTTTTTATTGTCGCTGGCGCTCAAAAATTCCGCCGCTTATCAAGCGCAACCAGAAGACGACTCAATTTTCGATGTGGATGCTCTACTGGATAAACACATCATCCACATTTTAGAGCGAATTGCAGAACCGATGGGACTCACTGGCGAGGATTTGCGCCCCAGCCTTGATGCTTTGGTATCAGCTTTGTGGCAATCACGCGAGCAAGGATTGGTTTTGTCTGAAGCCGTGCGAATTTTGAACGAAAACACAGGCTTATCAGGCGCCGACTTGATTAAAGCCTTGCGAAAGTGGGGTTTGCTGGTTCCAACAGCTCCCATTCGCATCGAGCGAAATCATATTGCTTATCGTCTTTTTGCGCTTGAACTCCAAAAGCAAGTTGAGGCTGGTGTCGAACTTCTCACCATTCTCGACCCCAAGAATGAAGCAGATTCTGGCGCGGTCGCCGCGTTTTTACGCCATTTATCTGCTCAACACTCGCCGATTTTAGTGAGCGTTTCGTCCCCGTCAGCCAATCTTAATTTTATGGCTCCTGCGGCTTCAAAATTGGCCTCAGCGCAGATTTCAGCGAATTTTCTCTCGTTGAATGCTGCTGTGGATTTGGCTGAAAAGCTGGCTCGTCAAGATGGTCGTTGGTCGCGTGCTATCTGCGAAGGGCTATCTCAAACTTCTCCTGATGATGTTCAGGTCGTAGCCTTTTTAGCGGCTTTCATTCGCTCTTCGGAGCGCGGGAGTATTCGACACGAAGCCTGTCGTGCTTTGGCGCAACTGGCTGCCAAAGGAGGACAAGCGCGGCGCTGGGTCGGTGAGATGTATCATTTCGGTTCGAGCAGTGAAAGGCTAAGTGGGTCAATGGTTTTGCGAGAACTGCTCGAATTTGATCCAGTGCGCGTGAGGCGATGGGTGGCGCTGCGTTTGGAAAGAGCAGCCCGCTTCGACTGGCGAAATAACAATGAGCGCAAATACCGAAAGCATTGGTTGCGCTGGGCGCTCGACCCGGTGCAATATCCCCGACACCAAAAAGCAGCCCAGGCTGGACAGCAAATATTGGAGATTTATCGGCCTTTAGAGGATCATTATTGTGCCACTAAAAAGGGCGCATTTTGCCATGCCACAGGGCGTCGGAAAATGCTCTTCGACGAATGGGACTGGACTTATACCGAAGATATAGCTGAAGTGCGTGGTGGTCAAATCGCTTGGAACGCCGACGAAAAAGCGCGGCTGTTCGAGGAACTGCGAAATGGCGACGATGTGACTCGTTTTTTGGCAGCTAAAGCCCTGCGATCAGCAGCCTTCGACCATATTGGTCACGTCGTGGAGATTTTGCTCGAAAGATTGCGCGTCGAAACAGATGGCGGAGTTTTGGCGCGTCTGTTGTGGGCATCCTATAAATTGGGGCAACCTCCTTACGCTACCGATTTTCTATCGGCGATAAATGAGGGAACAATTGGGCAATGGGCAGATGGACGGTTTGTAGGGCCAGCCCTGACCATGCTCGCATTTGCGGCCACCCACCAACCCGAAGCCGTGTTGAACATCGCGCCAAAAGAACTGATGACTTTGGAGTCTCTCGAGCGCGATTATTATCACGAGGCTTTGGTTTATCTCTGGTGGGCCATTGCTTCTCAAAGCGACAAGTTACCGCCCGCGCGCTGCCAAGAAGCTTGGGAGCAGTTAGAAAAATTTGCACAACTCGACCCGAAAATCGCAGCTTTACTTACTTCGCTGCCCCAAGCAAAAACTGGTGAATCGAAAAGCGGTGAAGCCGAGGAACAGGTTCGTGTTCTGGAAGAGGATGGCTGGCCTTTTCGAGCGCGTGGTGTTGTGTTAGCTCAAATGGCTTTGTTAGGGCGCAGGCGCTTTGTAGCCTTCGATTTTCAAATGCACGAAATTGGGCGTGACTTACCCCAATATCTGTGCGACACAGATGAAATTGCGGCGCAACACGGCGAGTTCTTGGTCGCACACCCTCAATTCAAAGAATTGGAAGAAGCGTTGCTCGCGTGTGTAGCGGCTCAAGTTTTCGCACCCAAATTACAGGGCAACCATTTTGACCACATTACCAAGGCACTGGTGGGCGCTGCATTCCACGCGAGCCGCGAAAGTCTCGATTGCCTGGCTTTGCTGGGTAGATTTTTCACTGACCCAGTGGCCCTGGTGCAACAAGTGCCACGCACTGTGTTGGGCGATTGGCAAAGGCTTCATCTCATCACGGATTTACTGGAACATGGCCGTCGAGAGGCAGACTTGGTCGAAGCTGCCGAAATGCTTTGCGAGGAGTTGAAAGGTGCTTACACCATGGACGGTCAGCACGAGCAGAAAAGATGTCTGGCAACATTGGCTAAGATAAACGGCGATAGCGTCATCGAAGAATCGGCTTCAGAGGCTCTGCAAAGGCATCGTTCGCAAACGCACTCTTCCGGAATTTTCGGCACGACGGATCACACCGAAGGTTTCGTTAGCCTGACCGACGCCAACCCAGGACAACTACTAAAGTTGTTGGATGAAAGCCTCAAAAAAGAAGACGATTTGCTCACGCTCTATAAATGGGAAAGCCAGACCCAGAGTTGGCCTTCTTTACTGCTGGCGCGTGTTTTTCGGCGAATGTTCGACCCAACGCCCCTAAGCGCCAAAGCCGCGCGGCGCTCTTGTCTACATATTTTGGCCGCGTTGGGAGCTTTACCCGATTCGTTTTTGCGCCAGCAATGGTACGCGGTTTACAAAGTGATTCTCAATGTGCTGGATCGTCGTGATTGCGAAGTTGGCACTTTGCGAGGGGATAAATCGGTCTTGCAATGGAGTCATTTCCATGCTGTTTGGATGCTTAGTCAGACCGTCGAAGAAGTGGCGCGCGATGAAAAATGGTTTGAATCTCGCCTCGATCCCAGTTGGGTGCTGCAAAATCCCAAAACGTTCTCTATCAATCCCGATGGCGACATCAGCTACACCATGAATTTCATAGACAACAGCCGAACCCAATTCTGTTTTCCGGCTATTCGTTTAGCAGCAGTGGCTATCAGTCACAGTTTTGCAGGCGGTGATCCCATAGCGGTGCGAATGGCGGCGCGCCTCCGTTTGGCTGAATTCCTGAGTGATTCAGACGATTTCTTTCAGCAACTTAGAGGCTGGAAAATCACCGATGAGCGCAAGCAGCAGGTAGTGGGCGCTTTTGAACAGCTTTTAGCCGAGCAAAAGTCAGGTGACATACCCCGCGACGACCGTTTTCGCGTGACCCACTTGGATGTTTTGCTAATGGCCGGCCAACTACAAGAAGCCAAAATCGCAGCGCAGACTTACTTGGCGGAAGCAGAAAATTTCCCCACAACGCCCAAAATCCATAGTGGCTTATGGTATGACTTGGCTTGCGCTCAAGCGCGACTGGGTGAGAAGGAAGATTGTCGCATTTCTCTCGAAAAAGCGGCGGAGTTGTCGCCGTCAGATGGTGCAAATTTGCAACACGACACGGATTTAGATGCTGTTCGAGGCGAGGGGTGGTTTACCGAACTAATGGAGCGTTTCCCAGTGCAGCAATCTCGAACTGTTCACCTCAACTTTCCACAGGGCGCGCGTGTTACTACATCTAAAGTGGAAGGCAACAGGTTTGAAATTTCATTTCAGCTCGAAGAGGGACAAATCGTGCGACGAAAATCTGATACCAATGGCCAGCAAAACGATCCCGCCTCAACATAAAGCTCAAATGGTCGCTCTCTACTTGGAGGGAAAAACTCTAAAACAGGCCGCCAGTGCGTTGGGTTACTCAACCAAAGCGTGTATCACGGCACTCAACGAGGCGGGTGTCGCGCGGCGTCCTGCGTGCCAAGCGGCTTTTCACGCCGCTACAACCACTTCCATCGAACATCAAAAAGCGATGGTTGCTGATTATCAAGCTGGTGCTTCGGCGAAAGAAGCCGCTCAGAAATGGGGATATGGTGAGGGCGCGTGTTTGGGGGCGCTAAAACGAGCAGGAATTCCAGCCCGCAAAGTCGGCTCGCGGGTGCCACCAGAAATTCGAGAGGCTATCGCGCAACTCTATCTGGCAGGAAAAACGGCAGACGAAGCAGCTTCCGCTTTTGGCTACTCAGACAAAATTTGTTTTAACGTTCTCAAAGAGAAGGGTATTCCCAGCCGCCCTGCAAAAACGCGCCGTGCCCTCAATGAAGCCCAAGAGCGCCAAGTTATCGAGCTTTATCAAAGCGGCACCTCAATGAGCGACATCGGCTCTCAAATGGGTTGTGGTGCAACGACGATTCACACAATTTTATCGCGATACTCTATCGAGCGACGACCAAAACTGGGACGTCCATCTCCCATTTCTCAGGCCGAGCGAGATGGAATGGTCGAGGCTTATTTATCTGGCTCTTCGGCAGCAAAAGCTGCGGCTGTGTTCGGCTATACGGAAACCGCGTGCTACAACGCTTTGGAAGACAAGGGCATTTCACGCCGCGAACTGACGAAACTCTCGCCGGAACAACTCCTTCGGGTAAAGGAGGCTTATGCGCTGGGCAAAAATCCTTCGGCTATTGCTTTAGACATGGGCGTTTGCGCGGCTACCATTCTTAAAACACTGCGAAAAAATGGTGTTCAAATGCGAACAGTGAGCGAAGCCAACCAAAAGCGTATCGCGCCCCTGCCACTTTTTGGTGCCTCGGATTTTAG
>ERZ1066120.1426-NODE-1426-length-14859-cov-44.879830_pt1 | contig 14859 bp, 14 predicted proteins | sample MGYA00382767_ERZ1066120 | MGnify/ENA primary metagenome ERZ1066120 (study PRJEB33369, sample SAMEA5778350) | biofilm metagenome | biome: Industrial cooling water; feature: Water cooling tower basin; material: Biofilm | place: United Arab Emirates | collected...
TTGTATCTTGACGTGTTGTCATAGGGTTTTTAGGTTTCCTGCACTGCTGTGTAGAAAATTACTTCTCTTAAAAATTGTAACGGATGTTCCTAAATTCTGCTTTGTGTTGCTTCTTGACGTTTATATATTACATATACTACATTAGACTTAAAAAAATATCTAAAATCTTATGGCTTACGAAAAATTAGAACTTTCTACACCTACACCTGTTTTGTCTTGGGCTGGTCATCCTTTAGGGAAAGATGAATCTAAGATGGCGCAAAATGTGGCTTCGCTACCGTTTGTTTTTAAACATGTGGCGTTGATGCCTGATGTCCATTTGGGTAAAGGCGCCTTAGTTGGCTCGGTAGTTGCGACAAAGGAAGCTGTCATTCCTGCTGCCATTGGTGTCGATATTGGTTGCTTTGTCGGAGATACGCTTATTCCTTTAGTTGATGGAAAATATTATCCAATTAAAGAACTTGCGAACATTGATGATGAATTTATAGTTTATGCTTGTACTCCAACCGGAAAGATTGTAGCAGCAAAAGCTATAGCGAAACTAACAAGAAAGAATGCGCCTCTGGTAAAAGTAACTCTGGATAACGAAGAGGAAATAATTTGTACTCCAGACCATAAATTTATGTTAAGGGATGGCACTTATCAAGAAGCTCAAAATCTTAGCTCCGGTACATCCTTAATGCCTTTTTACTCCAAACTAGATAAAGATGGTTACACCTTAATTTCTCAACCTTACTCAAGCAGATGGCAGAAAGCACACTGGATTGTGGCAAGAAGCGGATTGATGGGGGAAATTCCACACTTTGATGGGCAAAGAACTGTGATTCACCACCGAAATTTCCAAGAATCCGATAATCGACCGGATAATTTGCAATTTATGGGAAACAGAGACCACTCAGCTTACCATCGCAGTTTGGTTGAGCGCAATCAATCTTGGCATTCAGAAGAATTTGAAAGCAGACGACTTGCCGCAATTGCTAAAAAAGCACAAACACCAGAAGGATACGAGTACTACGCTAATCGGGGAACTGCTAATATCCTTAGATACATGGAACTGCGACCAGAGCATTTTAAAGAGTCTGTTGCAGACAACGGGGAGCGTGGAAAAAAATACTTGGTTGGTTATAACCAAAGTGAAAAAGGTAAAGCAAAATCTAAGGAAATAGCTAACCGATACTACACTTGCGAAATTTGTGGTGTTGAGGTAAAGAGTCCAATTGGATTACACAACCATAGATTATATAAACATCAATGTAATCACAAAGTATTAAATGTAATTACTTTAGATTACACTGAGGATGTTTATTGCTTGACAGTACCTGAGTACCATAACTTTGCTTTAAAAGCTGGTGTTTTTGTTCATAACTGTGGGATGTCGGCTATTAAGATGCCATTTAAGGGTAATAAGCTTGAAGGTAAGCTTAAAAAGATTCGTCTGGATATTGAAGCGGCTATTCCTACAGGTTTTAACGAAAACAAAGACGTTGAAAAAGCTGTTGTTAATTGGCAACATTGGCGCCAGTTTAATGATTTGCATCCAGGTGTACAAGACTTGGAAACTAAAGCAATGCGTCAGTTAGGTACGCTAGGTGGTGGTAATCATTTTATTGAGGTTTGTATTGATATAGATAATCAAGTTTGGCTAATGTTGCATTCTGGTTCACGTAATATTGGTAATAAGCTTGCTAGCTGTCATATTAATACAGCAAAAGACTTAGCAAAATTAGCGGGTAATAATTTGCCTGACCCAGATTTAGCTTACTTTATTGCTGGTACACCTGAGTTTGAAGCTTACTGGCGAGATTTACAGTGGGCACAAGAATATGCCAAGATGAACCGCGATGTGATGATGGCACGGTTTAAGCGAATTATTGAGAAGCATTTAGCAGGCGGTAAAGTCACAAAACCTTTACTCGAAGTTAATTGTCACCATAACTATGCTGAAAAAGAAGTGCATTTTGGCGAAGAAGTTATTGTAACTCGTAAAGGCGCCGTGCGCGCGCAACAAGATGATTACGGTATTATTCCTGGTTCAATGGGAGCAAAATCTTACATTGTTAAGGGTAAAGGTTGTACTGAAAGTTTTTGCAGTTGTTCCCACGGTGCGGGTCGTTTACTATCTCGAAACAAAGCCAAAAACGTTTATACACTCGATGATTTAATTAAACAAACTGAGGGTGTAGAATGTCGTAAAGACGAAGATGTTTTAGATGAAATTCCCGGCGCCTATAAACCGATAGAGCAAGTTATGAATCAACAAACAGACCTTGTAGAGGTAGTTGCCACTTTGAAGCAAGTTGTATGTGTGAAAGGATGACTCTAAGAAATTTGGTTTGTTTGTAATTAATAGAATTAATCCCCCCAACCCCCCTTAATAAGGGGGGCTTAAAATAGTTTTATTTTCGCACTTTATAAGCAGTTTAAAAATAATTCTATTCCCCCCCTTATTAAGGGGGGGTTAGGGGGGGATTTTATTTGTACCAATATTACACAAAATATGAGAGAATCATGTGGGTCAAAACTAACATCCGTGTAGTTCAGACTTGCAATAAGTATAAATGCTCAGAACAGTTTAAAAAATGTCTGAAAATCGGCTATCTACAAATATTGTAGGTTTGGATGAAGTTTTAGAGGGTGGTTTTATTGCTAATCGCGCTTATCTATTGCGTGGTGGACCAGGTACAGGTAAGACGACGTTAGGGTTACATTTTCTCACGGCAGGCGCCGCTAAAGGAGAACGAACTTTATTAATTACATTAGCAGAACCTGGGGAACAGATTTTAAAAAATGCTCAACAGTTAGGTTTCGATACTGATGGTGTTACTTTTCTCGACCTGAGTCCAACTTCAAACTTTTTTGCCGAGGTGCAAACCTATGATATATTTTCTCCAGCAGAAGTAGAACGAGAACCGACGACGCAAAGAATTGTTGAGCAGGTAGAAACTCTCAAACCTCAACGTGTTTTTCTTGACTCAATGACGCAATTACGCTATCTTGTCAGCGATGCGTTTTTGTTTCGCAAGCAAGCATTATCGTTTCTACGTTTTTTGATAGAACAAGGTGCTACGGTATTATTTACTTCTGAAAGCAGCGAAGAGGCGCCTGATGAAGATTTACAATTTATTAGCGATGGAGTAATTAATCTAAGTTTTTCTAACCAAGAACGAACGCTGTGTGTTAGCAAATTTCGCGGTTCTAACTTTCAGAGTGGTTCGCACTCAATGCGCTTGACAAAAATAGGAATGCAAGTGTTTAAGCGCTTAATTCCAGAAAGTCACCGACAGGAGTTTATCAAAGAAACAATTCCTTCAGGAGTGGTGGAAATCGATGAATTATTGCACGGTGGGTTAGAGCGTGGAACTATTACAATTTTAACAGGCCCTAGTGGTGTGGGTAAAACTACACTGGGACTTCAGTTTATGAAAGAAGCAGCAGGTAGAGGGGAGCGTTCGGTTGTCTACACATTTGAAGAGTGGAAAGAAACGCTATTACATCGCTGTGAAGCAATTAATATCCCTGTTCGCATTATGATGGAACGTGATATACTTTCGATTGTTCAGGTAGAACCATTACATTATACCCCTGATGAGTTAGCAGATTTGATTCGCCATGAAGTCGAAGTCAACTCTGCAAAAATTATCATGATTGATAGCATCTCTGGCTATCGTTTGTCAGTGCGGGGTGAGGATTTAGTTAGCCATATCCATGCGTTATGTAAGTATTTACAAAATATGGGTGTTGCAGTATTATTAATCAACGAAGTCGAAAGCATTACAGGTGAATTTAAAGTAACGGAAAATAGTATTAGCTACGTAGCTGATAACATTATATTTTTACGTTACATAGAATTTAGAGGAGAAATAAGACGCGCAATTGGGGTGCTGAAAAAACGGTTAACTGACTTTGAGAAAAGCTTGCGCGAGTTTGAAATTAGCCGCTATGGGATAAAAGTTGGCAAGCCACTTACAAATTTACGTGGTATTCTCAAAGGTGTACCTGATATTTTAGATTCGTCCGATTTAAAATAACCGTCGTTTGTGTAGCTAGTGGTGGCAAATCAGCACATGAGTCGCATTCTACTTTTATTAGAGCATACAGAGAATCGGCGCCTGCTGTCTGAATGGTTAGAGCGTTACTACGAGGTAATAATTGGAGATGCTGCTGTACTGACACGACAAGCAGTTCCCTTACTTGATGATAAATTTGACCTTTGTATAGTAGATGGTGTTGCATTAAACCATCTATGGGAATGGATACGGGCAAGAAAACAAGCAGAATACCCAGTATTTCTACCCTTTCTCCTCAGTACAATTTGTTCAGATGTCAAATTGTTTACTCGTGATTTATGGCAAAGCATTGACGAATTAATTACAAAACCCCTTGAAAAGCGAGAATTACACGCGCGTATAGAAATACTTTTACGCTCACGTCAACTTTCGTTAGAGCTTTATCATACCAATATTAAATTACAACAGGAAATAGCCGAGCGCGAACAGGCACTATCATTACTGCGTCAAAGTGAACTGCGTTTTAGACGTATCGTACAATCGAGCATTGTTGGTATTGTTATTGCCGATTTTAATGGTAGTATTCACGAAGCAAATGATACTTTTTTGCAAATAATTGGTTACACACGAGAAGACCTAGAAGCTGGTAATATTAGCTGGATTGACATGACACCAAGCGAGTATTTACCACTCGATGAACAAGCAATTGAGCAAATCAAAGCAACGGGTGATTATACCGTGTATGAAAAACAATATATTCGTAAAGATGGTAGTCGCGTTCCGGTTTTGGTTGGAGCAATACAAATTGAACCCGAACAGCCAAAAACTATAGCTTTTATTCTTGATATTACAGAACGTAAAATTGCCGAACTCGAAACCCAAAAAGCTTTAGAACAAGAAAGAGAACTTAACCAACTAAAATCACGCTTTGTCTCAATGGTTAGCCATGAGTTTCGTAATCCTCTCAATATTATACAAGGTTACGCTTCTTTACTCGAAAAACAAGGCGCCGATTGGTCACAAGAAAAACAAGCAGAAGTATTACAAAAGATAAGAAAATCTGTTAATAATGTAGTTGGTTTATTAGATGATGTTTTAGTAATTAGTAAAGGAGAAATTACCAGTCAAGCATTTAATCCGACTACAATAAATCTGACGCAATTTTGTCAAAACTTAGTTACCGAAATGCAATTAGTCGCCAACCCCAAACACCAAATTTTCTTACTGGCGCCAGAACAAGAAATTCAAGTTAATTTAGATGAAAAAGCGTTACAACAAATTATAACTAACTTGCTATCAAACGCCATAAAATACTCACCGCAAGGAGGAGATATATTATTTGAACTCGCTTACTATGATAAAGCAATAACATTTAAAATTGAAGACAAAGGCATTGGCATTTCTATAGAAGACCAGCAAAAGTTATTTGAGTCATTCTACAGAGCCAAAAATGTCGGCAATATTCCTGGTACCGGATTAGGATTAGCAATTGTCAAGCAAGCAGTAGAATTACACCAAGGTGAAATAAACGTAACCAGTAACCTTGGTACCGGTACAACATTTACAATCACAATTCCTATTGATTCACAAATGTAGATATGCGAAAGTGGAATGGGCATCTTTGCCGGTTCCTGATGAGCGGGCAAGCAGGGATGCTCCGAACTTTGCCAGAAGAATAATCTCCTGGCAAGTTCTCTCCACCCCACAAGAAATAAGTGGATATTTTTATTTGGAAATTCCTTAACTAATTATCCTTCCCAAATTTGTAGTTGCCTTGATGCTGCAACAAAGCAGTTAATAATCTTTGGTGGATAAATAAAATGGTCGTAAGCTACGGACATCTGTCTAGCTGCTTCACAATAAGGTACTCGTCCAATACCTGTTCCTAACCCAGGACAAGCTACGCTGTTAATTGGGCGCCTAGAATTCTTGTTATGCTGCCGAATTGCCAATAGCATTGCCCACATTGCGGTATATGGTACATCAGTATCTTTAATAATCATTGGCACTCGCATTGTAGGAGTATGTGCCAAAAAAGGATGCTTGGAGTGTCCAGTTTCAATAATAAATGATGTACCAACTGGCTGTTCCCCTAGGTAATCTTCAAGTATTCGCTCTTGTACTCTCTTTTCTAGAGAAAGACCGAAGAACTTGATAATAGCTGCATCGATACCACCATCCATCATGCCAAACGAGTTAGCAGGACTTACCAAGCAATCAAATTCTGTTAGTTGCTCAAAGTAATTATTAACTATTTCAACATTAGGGAAGTACGCGAAGTATTCTTGAAACGCAGTATACAGCGAGTAGTCAGGCGCCACGAGTATTAATTTCATATTTACGATTGTAGCTTGACATAAGCGCATGTGCCTGCACAAAAGAGGGGCGGGTTTACTATATCGTCAAGATTAATGATTACGAATTGTTTCAAAACGTGCGGAAATATGCTTTAGGCAGAGGCAATGTTCATCCATCTTTCTTAGCGTAATAAACAATGAAAGTCCTTCACTGACAAAACTCATATGGGTACGCAAAGCAATCTACCAAATATTCCGACTACAACCTCTAATAGTTCTGAAGTTAAACAAGCGGCAACGAAGGCAACAATCGATGTAGCTTCAGAAATGCAACCAGAGAAAACTGTACTAGACAAGTTGCCACCAAAACCAGACTATCCTCGCTATCGAGTTCGACCAGAACAGCCAATTATTTTAGCTTCTCTTGACCCAGACGAGTGTGAGGAATATAAAAAAAGAAGCACGTTGAAGAGGAACTTGAAAACCAACGTCAGCGTATTCAAAATTTACAAGAACGTTTGTATGCAGAACATCAGCGTAGCTTGCTAATTGTGCTGCAAGCAATGGACACAGGTGGCAAAGATGGTACAATTAAACACGTTTTTGGCGGACTTAACCCTCAAGGTTGTCAAGTGTGGTCTTTCAAAAAGCCTAGTGATGACGAGTCAAACCATGATTTTTTGTGGCGTTACCATAATAGGGCGCCGCAACGGGGTATGATTTCTATTTTCAACCGCTCACACTATGAAGATGTACTAGTAGTGCGGGTGAAAGAGTTAGTACCCAAGGAAGTTTGGCAAGAGCGCTATCATCTAATTAATGAGTTCGAGCATATGCTTACTCTCAATAATATCAGAGTAATTAAGTTTTTTCTGCATATTTCTAAAGACGAACAAAAACGGCGCCTAGAAAGTCGGTTGGAAGACCCGAATAAGCATTGGAAATTTTCGAGCAATGACATCAAAGAGCGTAAATATTGGGATGATTACCAAACAGCCTTTCAGGATGCAATTAATAATTGCTCAACAGCTTATGCTCCGTGGTATGTTGTGCCAGCTAACAAAAAGTGGTATCGCAATTTAGTAGTTGCCCGTACTATCGCTGATACATTAGAATCAATGAATCCCCAATATCCCCCAGCAGAAGTAGGTCTAGAAAGTATTATAATTGAGTAATTTAAGTAAGGTGGGCAGTGCCCACCCTTTTTCCTTTAAAGATGAATGATGTTGCTTATACAGCTAATCGATTAGAACAGTTTTTATCATAAAGATTTTGTAACTTAAATTCTAATTTGGGAATAATTTGTTCCCATTAGATTATCCATTACCTAGGACATTCATGTAGGATGCGTTTGCGACATCAACACTCAAGTTAGCACTATTTTCTATTTGATATAGCGGTATCAATTACTGAGTTAGAATAGAAACCAAAAAGCTGAGTAACAAGAGGAAGCACCTTACTACAAGTTTGCACAAGCTCTAAAATTAAACGCAGCAATACTCAAAACCGATTACCAAAAACTGATATGTCAAAACCATTTAAATTTGTCCCGAAGTTAAGATGGAAGTTGTCAATTCTATGGATGCTTGCTACTGGTTTTACATTGATGTGTGTGCCTTTGACAAATGGCTATGCATTTATAGCACTCCCTTTTGTACAATGGCTACTGCTAAAAATTTATGTGGGTGAGCCTGGACTATGGATTTTAGCAACGTTTTTCGGTGGAATCGCAGCATTCGCTAGTTTAATTGTCGCTTTGTTTTTTCTCCCTTCACGATATTTAGCAGCAGCAGTTGCAGGGGCTGTATTAGGTTTCGCACAGTCATTAGTACTCAGGCGCCTTTGTTATAAGGCTAACTGGTGGATTCTTTCAAGTTCGTTAGCTTTGGCTATTGGAGCAGGATGGGTTATAGATATTGATTTTCCAACATATTTTAAATTTGGTGGTTCCAAACCAAGTCAACAATTGTTGGTAATTATGTACTTAGCAAGTGGGCTTATTGGTGGCGCCATTAAAGGTGGAACACTTGGTTGGCTGATTGAAAATCACAAGAAGGATAATAAAATTAACGCTTGAACTTGCTTGGCAACCGAAAATTGGTTAGTTACTGTGGTGTTTATTTCTCTTAAGAGCCAAAACTTTTGACATAGACAACTACTCCTCCCTCTGTGTTCTCTGCGTCTCTGTGGTAAATAAAATTACATTGACGACTGCACAGGCGAGATGCCTATGCTACAACCGCCAAAATTAATGACACTGAAAAAAACGACGCGAGGAAGGTATATTTATGTCAGAACCAGAACAAATAAAAGAATACAAACAGCAATTACTCACTGACTTCAATTCTCGTACCAATTATGACAAAGGTAGATTTTACATACCAATTGCCAAGCGTTTAATTGAAGTTGCAAACCTGCAAAACGCGCGCATAATATTAGACGTTGCCACAGGTACAGGAATAGTAGCATTAGCAGCAGCAGGAAAAGCAGGTGCCCAATCCAAAGTAATTGGTATAGATATTTCTGCGGGGATGCTAAGTAACGCTCAAGAAAAACTAGCTGCCTCTGGTTTACAAAATGTAGAATTTATCGAAGCTGATGCTGAATTAATAGACTTTGAGCGAAACAGGTTTGATGTAATATTATGCTCTCTAGCAATTTGTTATTTAACTGATATCCCTACAGCTTTACATAAATGGCATAGTTTTCTCAAACCAGGTGGAAAACTTGTATTTAACGCTTGGACTGAAAACGCATTTACAACCTCTATATTATTTCGAGAAGTCGCAGCTAGATACGGTATTAATGTACCCAACCCAAATGCACCGTTAGGTACACCGCAAAAATGCCAGCAATTATTGTCAGCAGCAGGTTTTCAGAATAAAAATATTATAATTCAACAAGAGCAATTTGGCTGGTACTTTACCCCTGATGTAGACATAGCACAACAAATATGGGAAGTTAACGCTAAAAACGTTTTTGGCTACCAAGTACAACAACTGGCGCCAGACAAACTGCGAGAATGTTTTGCAGAATATATAAAAGAAGTCCAAGCATTACCAGTTACTGAAAAAGGCGCTTGGTGTGATGCATCAATATTTTTCGTAACAGCAGTAAAAATATAATAATCAAATGTAGAGACGTGATTAATCACGTCTCTACAATGTCAATCAAGTTATTAATTTCGTGACAGCAAAATCTGAAAAAATACTAACTAATAACCTAATTTTACTTTGCGCTTCTTAAGTGAAGTGGCGCCAATAAGACCCAAGGCAGCTAAACCAAATGCTGTTGTAGGTTCAGGAACAGATTTAGGAGGTAATCCACTTAACTCTCCTACTGTAGAGCGAGTGCGGAAGATAGTATAATTGGTGTTTTTAGAAGTTCCTCTTTGTTGTCTATCGGCAGTAGTAACATTAAGAAATTGAGCATTTTGGCTAATTCCTGCAATCTGTCCCCAAGGACCAGTGCTACGAATATTAGCTCCTCGGTTTATGGCGCCAATCCAGTTTCCTGTTTGGATTTCTTGAGCTAGTTCTCCGTTCTTTGGAACATTTCCTTCAAATTTATCACCAGCAGCTAGGAAACCCTTATCACGGTCTTCGATTTTAACTGTGTTACGTAGACTAAAGGGGTTAGCACTTTTGCTAATCATGTACTCCCAGTCAGTCGCTTTACTCAAAAGATTTTTACTGACACCAGACTGACCTGTGGAAAAATTAAATTCACCAAGCCAAGTCTCATCAACGCTTTGGTCATCCCACACAACCATATATAAATAATCTTGTGAGTCAACGTTAAATTTCCAACTTTCTGGGCGAGACCAATTATACGTTCCTTCACTACCCTTTGCTCCTAGTTCGTTACGTCCAACAAAGTTCAAAGAATTTCCATCTTTATCACCGTAGAAAAACCCATAATGATTATCTGCGGTTATTGTTGCGCTTCCTGTAAGTGATACAGCCTTCGCTTCACCCGCACTGCCAATAGCTAAACCAACTGAAAGTACTGTACCAGCAACCAAGCTTTTAAATAGTTTAGACATGATGTTATCCCGTGTTCTTAAATTTATTTGATACTCATAAGTTGGCACATGAGAATAGTTATCGTGTTGTATTTTTATCAAACTTTGCAGAAAGAAAATATTTCAAATGACTTGTATAAAGATGGATTCAACAATTTATGCTTACAAGCTGTTTTATAGAGAATTTTGATAGTATTTCTAAGTATTAATCCGGTATCTAAAAATTAATTTGTATTAGTTATAAACTGATTCACAGTAATAATACTATTCAGTTCAGGTATTATCGAGCTATGTCTTTTGACAGCGTGAGAAAATCTCTGTAAATTCATAGAGAGGTCAAGAATATGCTTGCGTAAATTACTTAGCCAATGATTTTTTTAACAGCGCACAAATATAATCAAATTTAGAGATGTTACATGTAACGTCTCTTGAAAAAGGTGTTTGGTGGGATATCACTACTTTTTTAGCTACTGGTCGTAAAGCTTAGTTGTTAATATAAGATCAGAGTAATTATACCTATGAGATAGCTTTATGAGACCGCAACGCATTGAACCTCAACCTGGACAAGAGTCAGTATGGGACTATCCACGTCCACCACGTTTAGAAGATGTCAGCAAACATATTCAGATTATTTTTAATGGTGAAACAATCGCTGATACCCACAATGCAAAACGAGTTTTAGAAACTAGCCATCCGCCAGTTTACTATATTCCACCTGCCGATATTAAAATGGAATATCTTATTAAAATGCCTCAATCTAGTTTTTGCGAGTGGAAAGGAGCAGCAGGATATTATACACTGCGTGTAGGTGATAAAGAACTGCAAAACGTTGCCTGGTTCTATCCTAACCCCACACCTAAATTTGAATCTCTCAAAGATTATGTAGCTTTTTATGCACACCCAATGGATGCATGTTATATAGATGGCGAAAAAGTGGCGCCGCAACCAGGTAATTTTTATGGTGGTTGGATAACCAAAGATATCGTTGGACCATTTAAAGGCATTCCCGGCAGTTGGGGATGGTAATAACTATCTTGTGGAATGGGCATCCTTGCCCGTTATTACATATCTATATAAGGAGGCGGGCAGGGATGCCCGCTCCACAAGAGTTTCTCCATAAGAGTTTATCCACAAAAGTTTATCCACAAGAATAAACTATTTTTGCCAACCTAGTTTAGTTGGTTGTTCATATACCTTTTTTAAGGTGTTTACATCTCTTGTTGAAATTAGTGGTGGGTTACGGACTTGAGAAAAGTATAAGGCGTCGCTTTGTAATGGGCTATGTCCCCAAATACCTAATGCGTGTCCAAGTTCGTGCCGCGCCGCAGCAATAAGATATTCACCCGTTTGACTCGGACTCAATAAAATACTAAACCTATGGTATAAAATATTATTTTTTGTATACAAATTATATGTTGTTTGTGCAGAACGTGCGCGTGGTGAGAAGTGGGCGGTGTCGGCTTCCGTCCCGCCCAACTTCGGTGGGTTGCCTTGAAGTGGAGGCGCCTTTCTTAAAATTGTAATATCGGCTGACTCTGATTGCTCAACTATCTGTAATGGTAAATAAGTATTCCATTCTTGAACTGTTGATGAGACAGCATTTACCCATGTACTAGCTTGATTCTTATTAAGATTTTTTGGCGTTTCGATGTAAACCTTAACAGGAAAATTTGACCAGACTAAGTATCCTACTTCTGTTGGTTTCACAGCATCAAAATAATCACCGCTGTTTTTCACGTCTTGCCAACGCATGAGTGTTGACGGTAAAGGATGTGTAAGTGTTGAAGGTGTTTGCCCAACAACAATAAACTGCGAGTTAATTACAACTAGCAGCCAAGTGGTTGATAATATTCCTAAAAATATAAATATGCGGGTTGGGATATTGGGTTTAGGGTTACGGTTATAGTATTTTTGTTCCGTTCCCATTGCCCTATCCTCCCTTATAATTCTTTACTAATTATTTAGGCAACCAACCAGCGCTTAACACGACTGTCAAACCCATAAATATAGCAGTTAATGCCCAAGTGACTCGGTTAAGAGTACTTTCAGCACTTTTGGCACTGCTAAATAATTGAGCTTGTCCACCAATGGCGCCAATACCATCACCTTTAGGACTGTGAAGTAGCACCAAAATAATTAAGCCAACAGCAGAGAAAGTCCAGATTCCTTGAACAATATTAGTGACGGTCATGACCAAAATTACTTATCCATAGGTTAATGAATTGTATAGACGCGATGAATCGCGTCTCTACTATTCTACATTCCTACTTGTGCAGGTGTGCGGTTGTTTCGCACTTCGTAGTCAGCAGATACTACTAGGGATTTCCCAGTCATTTCTACTGGTTGGGGAATTTGCAAAATTTCTAAAATTGTTGGGGCAATGTCCGCTAGCTTACCATCTGAGCGTAAGTTAACATCTGTACCGTGTCCAGGAATTTTTGCTCCTTCGCCTTCGACTAATATAAGGGGTACTGGGTTTGTGGTGTGGGCAGTCCAAGGATTACCCAAATTGTCTAACATATATTCTGCGTTGCCGTGGTCGGCTGTAATAATTGCCGTGCCACCTGCTTTTATTACACCCTCTAGCAGGCGCCCCACACAACGGTCTACTGTTTCAATAGCTTGCACTGTGGCTGGAATTTGACCTGTATGCCCTACCATATCTGGGTTGGCATAATTTATTACCACTAGTGAGTAGATTTGCTTGCTTATCGCAGAAGTCGCTACATCGGTGAGGGCTTCGGCAGACATTTTAGGCGCCTGGTCATAAGTTGCCACCATTGGACTCGATACGAGTTCGCGGTCTTCACCTGGGTAGGGGTCTTCTAAACCACCATTGAAGAAATAAGTTACATGGGCATATTTTTCAGTTTCGGAAGTGCGGAACTGTTTTAAACCCCGGTTTGATATTACTTCCCCCAAAATGTTACTAAGATTTTGTGGCTCAAATGCAACACTGACAGGTAGTTCAGGGTCGTATTGAGTAAAAGTAACAAAAGACAGTGGCGCAATTAACTGTCTCTCAAAACTGTTAAAATTGGGACTCACCAAAGCTTGAGTTAGCTGCCGCGCGCGGTCAGGGCGGAAGTTAAAAAATATAACACCATCGCCAGCTTCAATTGCTCCAGATGCTAACCGCACGGGAACAATAAACTCGTCGGTTATGTCGGCAGCATAAGAAGCCAGTACAGTTTCCATTGCCGAGAGTCCATTACCCTCACCATCAATAGTCATCACATCGTAGGCAAGTTTAACTCTATCCCAACGACGATCCCTGTCCATTGCGTAGTAACGACCGCTAATTGTCGCTATTTTACCAACGCCGATACGGTCTATGTAATTTTGAATCAGTCCTACTGCTTCTACACTCTCTTTAGGTGAAGTATCACGACCATCAGTGATAGCGTGAATACAAACTTGAGAAATACCTTGTGCTTTAGCTAAGTCAAGTAGTCCAAACAGGTGGCTAATGTGGGAGTGTACACCTCCCTCAGAACAAAGCCCGACCATATGCAGTTTGCCGTTTTGACTCAGGACTTCCTGACAAATCTTTATTAACGCTGGATTTTTATTAATGGAACCGTCTTCTACCGCATCTGAAATGCGTACTAACTCTTGCGGTACCACTCGACCAGCGCCAATATTCAAATGACCAACTTCTGAGTTACCCATTTGACCTTCTGGCAAACCGACGGCTTTTCCTGACGTGCGAATGAGCGTGTGCGGATATGCCGACCATAGGCTATTCATGACTGGAGTCTTAGCCTGTGCAATTGCATTTCCTTTCGTCTCCTCGCAGTAGCCCCATCCGTCTAAAATGACTAGCACCACGGGAGCAACAGGTGCCTTGGTCATAATAAAACTGCCCTTTACTTTTTGTAATATCCGAATAATACCACTGCTACCTGCCATCGCAAGTGAATTTCTGCTTATTAGCTTCTCTTATTACAAATATCTGTTTTTTTAGACATTTTTTAATTATTGAACACCTGTAGACATATTTACAATCTTTCAATACTGTCACCAGATAGATGCAATTTATTCATATCTTGCTTGACTGTATCGGCGCCAACTGTTATGTAATAATCTCAACATTCTTCAATCATATTTTCTAATATAAATCCCTGTAACCAATTAGTAATTTCAAATTTGTGTTTAGCTAACTTGTGACAAATGCAATAAATTCTCATTAATATATTTTGTGAAATATCTTGTGAAATATAATATCTTGTGGAATATAATATCTTGTGGAATATAATATCTTGTGGAATGGGCATCCTGCCCGTTCCTAACAATTGATAAAAGGCGGGCAAGGATGCCCACCCCACAAGAGAAATGATTCCACCCCACAAGAGAAATGATTTCTATAACAACTTTTACTTTTTCTTTGCGGTAGACTTAGCGGTTTTAGCAGCTTTTTTAGCAGCTTTTTCTTTCTCGATATCAGCCAGACGTGCGGCTTCTTTTTCTTCTTCCAGCTTGCTGAGATAGTAATGGTAATCACCCAAATAAACACGAAATTCACCATCGC
>ERZ1066120.1427-NODE-1427-length-14856-cov-7.565097_pt1 | contig 14856 bp, 22 predicted proteins | sample MGYA00382767_ERZ1066120 | MGnify/ENA primary metagenome ERZ1066120 (study PRJEB33369, sample SAMEA5778350) | biofilm metagenome | biome: Industrial cooling water; feature: Water cooling tower basin; material: Biofilm | place: United Arab Emirates | collected...
TGCTAGCGATTCTCCCTCTCATTGTGCATCCTCTCACATTGCCGGGTTAATATGTATCCCACTCTCAATCGTAAATCGAGAAATAATTCACAACTATGGCACATCTATTGCACATTGATTCGAGTCCCAGAGGAGAACGATCGCACTCTCGCCGCATGACCAGAGAGTTTGTCGAACAATGGAAGCGGGTTCATCCCGCCGACACCGTCACTTACCGAGATATCGGACGCAATCCGATTCCGCACGTCGATGAAGCCTGGATTGCTGCTGCATTTTCACCACCGGAACAACATACCCCTGAACTGCGAGAAGCGATTCGCCTTAGCGATCGGCTACTAGATGAATTCTTGGCGTCAGATATTTACGTCATCGGCGTGCCTATGTACAATTTCAGCGTTCCTAGCGGATTTAAGGCTTACATCGACCAGATTGTTAGAGTTGGGCGAACCTTTGACTTTGAACCGAATGATTCTGTCCATGTTTACAAACCACTGGTACTGGGTAAGAAAATGTTTGTTATTGAAGCACGGGGAGATTCTGGCTTTCAACCTGGCGGACGCTACGAAAAAATGAATCATCACGATCCTTACCTTGTCACTGTCTTTGGGTTTATGGGCATCACGGATGTTACCTTTATTCATGTGGAAAACGATGAATATGGGGGACAAAAGTTGGCAGATTCGATCGCGGCTGCACGTACCCAAGTTGCCCAATTAGTGAGAAGGTAAAGCCATGCAACAACATCCGATCGCTCGACAACATTGTTATCTAGAGACAAATCGATTGATTTTGCGTCCACTAACTCACGCAGATGCACCGTCAATTCAAACTGCTGCGAGCGTTCGTGCCGTTGCCGATGGGACGATCTCTATTCCCCATTGCTATCCTAATGGCGAAGCGGAGCGATTACAGACTCCAGCCAGCATTCGTTCTAAGACTTGCTGCATCACCTGAAGTTCTTCATCATTTAGGTGACAGCCAAAGTATTCGGCAATTCCTTTAGAGTAGACAGACCACATCTGCTGTTGCATTGCTAATCCAGCTTCAGTCAGCACGGCATACGTGCCTCGTCGATCGCTTGGACACATTTCTCGATAGAGCAATCCGGCTTTTTCCAAGCGATCGACCAGTCGGGTTACGTTCGTGCGGTTTACTAGTAAAGCGTCTGCCAATTCACTCAGACGCAATCGTCGATTGGGAGCTTGCTTTAACGCTACCAGCACGTCATACCACTCAAACGGGGGTAGTTCAGCCTGCCTAAAATTCTGCTCTACCCGCTCGACTAGGTGAGTATGAACCTTCAGAAATAGCTGCCACAGGGAGTTTTGAGCCAGATCGAGTTGAGTCATTCTATCTACATAATTAATTTTTGTTGTAATTATTGCAATTGTAACTAGATTGTTGCTATATCTTGAAATAATTACAACTGTAATTATTTCAGAAGTAACCAGTTAATCTTCGTTGGTTGGTTTGATAATTCTTTGATAATTCTTTGTTGAGTGCTGAGAAAACATACCTCCTACTCTCCCGCTCCCCATTTCGGAGACGACGATGTTAGACATTCCTCCTACTAAATCGAAGAGCCTTTCTCCCAGTTCGCAGGGACTCGTTGCCATCCTCCTGACGGTTTTGTGCTGGGCAGTTGCCGCAAACGTCGCCTTCGATTTGTTTACGGCTGGCATTCACCCGTTGGAGTTGGCTGGAGCTAGTGCGACGATCGCGACCTTTGGCTTGGCAATTCTCCATAGTTTCTGGGGCAGCGGACAAATCAAACCAATGAACCGGAAGCAGTTTGTCTTAGGGTTAGTGCTAGTCCTTCTAGTTGCCGCAGACTACGTTGCCATTCAACAGTTACCTGTAGCAGTGGCGATCGTCCTCCTGTTTACATCGCCGATTTTAGTGGTTTTGTGGACGGCAGTTACTACTCGTCGTACCCCATCTCGATTTGTTCTGCTTGCCCTGATTCTGTCGATTCTAGGTGTTGTCCTGGTTTCAAAAATTCTGGAAAGCAACCTGGGACAAGTCAATTGGTTCGGGATTGGGATTGGTTTAACAACTGCAATCTTCTTTGCTACCTACATCATCTTGAGCGAGCAACTAGCAGGTACGGGGGAACCCATTGGCATCTTGCTGAGAACCTATGCGGTTGCCAGTCTTTTTTGGCTAGCGTACCAATTCACACAAGGATTGCCGCTGAGTCTGCTGACTGGCGATCGCTTCCCAAAAGTGCTGGCGGTTGGAATTGTGGGAAATCTGTTGCCCTACCTACTGTTCTTCTGGAGCATTCAACGGGTTCGTGCTGAGCGAGCCGCGATTGTTGCCACTTTAGAACCCTTTGTGGCAGCGATTTTGGCATGGCTGTGGTTCGGACAAACCTTGACACTGCTACAAATCGCGGGCGGAATCTCGATCATTGTGGCGGTGACTGCGATCCAACTGCGACAGTCTTCCCACCAACAGTAATTTTTCACCTGTAAATTTCAACAAGTCAATCTGATGTGACGAGCGAGGATCTCATCCCGGACCGTTAAAATGCACGACTCTTGCAATAATAAGGAATTTACCATGCCAATTCTAAATCTAAAAATTAGTGGTGAACCTTCGCCTGAGTTGACTCAAAAAGTTGCTACAACGCTTGTAGATCTTACGGCTAAGATCTTGCACAAGAATCCAAACATGACTGCTGTTGCGATCGACTATATCAATCCGAATCACTGGATTATTGGCGGCAAAACACTAGCAGAGCAAGGTAAAAACAGCTTTTACATGGACATCAAAGTCACTGACAGCACCAACACCAAGGATGAAAAAGCCCAATACATTGCAGTAGTCTTCACCAGAATGAACGACTTACTAAGAGAGCTTCACTCCGAAAGTTACATCTACATCCAGGAGGTGCGAGATGATGCTTATGGATTTGGCGGTCTCACGCAAGGGTATCGCTACATCACTTCGATACTCAAATAAGCCAGTGATTAGAGGCTTGTACCAGGTACATCAATCGAACTCTACACGAAAAGTAGCTAATCAACACACAGGAAACAATCGTGACTCATAAAAAAGGAAAATTGACCATGCTTTTAAGTAACTTTCGCGTCTCTGCTGCACTCGTCACGCTGGCATCTATATTCCTGACTGTGCCAGCAAGTGCAACCAACTACCCGCTATCTTGCTGCTTAGCTAATGCTAGCTGCGTCGGAGGGAATATCTCCGTGAGGAACGACGTGAGTACCTGGAGTTTGACTATAAAAGACAATAAAAGAGACGGAAACTGCGCCTACGGGAGGATTGAAATAGACCGCAGTCGTATAGGAGACATAGTAAAGGAATCCCCAAGAGCCTGCGGGATGGGCAAAAGCGTGTCCTATACTTACACCGCGAATAAATCTGATGAAACCTTTCGCGTCGTGGGTGCTCGTGTCTTGGCGTGCGTAGACCGAAACTTACAGCCGGACAGTTGCAGCGAGGCTTTTTACGAGGCTGAACGCTAGTGTAGAGCTTGGTTTGCATTCCTTTTTTCACCTGTCACAACTAGCTGCACTGATTCGTCTAGTTAGTGAATGTCTGACAATATAGGAGATTCACAAATGCAGCCTAGAATGGAACTTGGAGTTGAATCGGCGGCGTATCGAGCAATGCTGCAACTGGAACGGTATGTCCGAGGCAGTGGCATCAATCCGACTCTGTTGGAACTGATAAAAATTCGTGCGTCACAGATCAATGGGTGTGCCTTTTGCATTGATATGCATACCAAAGATGCCAGACTCAACGGCGAAACAGAGCAGCGAATCTACGCCCTCAATACGTGGCGGGAAACTCCATTCTTTACCCCTCAAGAACGGGCAGTGCTTGCTTTTACAGAAGCTGTCACCCTAATTGCAGCTCATCCAGTTTCCGACGAAATTTACGATGAAGTCAGCTGTTATTTTTCTCAAGCTGAAATTGCCAATTTGTTGATGGCGATCGTCACCATCAACGGCTGGAATCGGATTGCGATTACAACCCGAATGGTTCCAGGCAGCTACGCAGCCCAGCCATTGCAGGACAGAAAATCTACTCCTGAAACACTGCCAGCGTAAGCAATCGCGATCGTCGGTCATTTGTCTTTCACAAATGACTGATGGCTGTTTCAGGATGTTTAGTCTAGCGATCGTCGATCGCTTTCAATACATTTTCAGAGGAAAATGCAAAGATGCAATCCATCACTCGCTCTGGAACTATTGTTGTAGTGTTTCACGCAGTCGTAGTAACACTGCATGGTTTAGCCCACGAGAAAATTCCCGTTCCTCTTTCCTTGTTCCAAAGCCTATTTGTTAGTTCTATGATTGTGCTAGCTCCAATCGTCGCCATAATATTACTCTGGACACCCTTGCAAAAGGCTGGTGGTTGGCTCTTGCTGGGTTCCATGACTGGATCGCTCTTGTTTGGTGTCTATTACCATTTCATTGCAATTAGTCCCGATCGCATCTCCCAAATTCCGCTTACAGGTTGGGGTATTCTCTTCCTCATCACAGCGATTCTTCTGGTCTTGGTTGAAGGACTCGGATGTGGAGTTGGTGTATGGGCTTTGAAAACGTTTCAGCAGAAAGAGCAGGTCTTATGAGCCATCTTGAAACGTTTAATCAACATCGTTCGCTGCTATTTGCGATCGCTTACCGCATGTTGGGAACGGTTACTGATGCCGAAGACATGGTACAAGAAACTTTTCTACGCTGGCAGCAAACGACTCAAGCAACAGTAAAATCTACCAAAACATATTTATCAACTATTATCACCCGCCTCTGCATTGACCATCTGCGTTCTGCTCGCGTGCGACGAGAACAATACGTAGGACCCTGGCTACCGGAACCAATCGCGACTCAACAAACTGACGATCCAGCCGCTCGTGTAGAGTTGGCAGACTCCCTTTCGATGGCGTTTCTCGTCGTTTTAGAACGCTTATCGCCGCTCGAACGAGCCGTATTTCTGCTGCGGGAAGTCTTCGATTATGACTACGATGAAATTGCTCGGATGGTGGGCAAAAGTCCAGCAAACTGCCGTCAAATTCTGCGGCGATCGCGTCAACATATTGCGGCTCAACGTCCCCGCTTTCCAGTTTCCCATCAGCAGCAGGAGCAAATTACAGCCAATTTTCTAGAAGCTTCCAACCAAGATAACTTACAAGGCTTATTAACACTTCTAGCCAAGGATGTTACTTTCTGGTCGGATGGCGGCGGAAAAGTTGCTGCTGCCCTCAAACCGTTGCAGGGTGCGATGAAAGTCGCTCGTTTCCTGCTAGCAATTCGCAGCAAGTGGCTTTCTACGGCAGTGACTCGTATCGTTGAAATCAACAGACAACCTGGCATCATCACTCTGATGGACGATCGCATTCACAGCGTAGCTACGTTTGACATTGTGGACGGCTATATTCAATCGATTTATCTGGTGCGGAATCCAGAGAAACTGAAGCAAATTTTGGCAAATCCACCTTCACAAAACTTTACTTAAAAGCAGCGAGTCTCACAATAAAATGAAGTCATAATGACTACGCTAAATAACGACTTGGGTGGATAGGGAGATAGTGAGTCATGGTGGCAAAATCAGTTTTGAGGGTCGATCTAACTGGAGAGAATAACCTTTCCATGCTCTACCCAAACAAAGCAATTCTGTCTAGCAGTTCAACCGATTGGGGCGGAGTGTACCTGCAATATCACTGCCAACCGCCACCTGAAATGGTTGAAAATTCCTGTCCGCAGCATCGCCTGATGATCCACGATCGCACTTCGCAATCGCCCATCATTGAAACTTTTGAAGGACACAACCAGTTGTATCCGATGAGCCAAGGGACGGTGAGAATATTACCCGCAAGTTCTCGAACCTGCGCGTATTGGGAAACAGAGCATCAGTTTATGATGCTAGCATTTGAGCCAGAGTTATTGGCACGGCAAACTGCTGAAACAATTGATGTCAACCATATAGAATTGCTTCCCATCATTAACCCCTACGACCCCCTGATTTATGGCATTGGATTAACTCTCAAAGCAGAAATAGAAACAGGTGGAATTGGGGGTCGTTTGTATGTCGATGTGATGACGACAGCATTGATGGCGCATCTATTGCGGCATTATTCTATCCACAAATATTCGCCGCCCCCATTTGTCAACGGTTTACCCAAGCGCACGTTGCAGCGAGTGGTGAACTATATCGACGCGCATCTCGATCGCGATTTGACGGTGGCTACATTAGCGGCGATCGCGCAAGTCAGTCCGAGTTATTTCTCGAATTTATTCAAACAATCCACTGGACTATCGCCGCATCAATACGTGATTCGCTGTCGGATCGATCGCGCCAAACAGTTATTACAACAGGGTAAACAGAGCATTGCAGAAATTGCTTATCACCTTGGTTTCACTCACCAAAGCCATTTTAGCCATCACTTCAAGCGCCTGGTTGGTAGCAGTCCGAAAGCGTTTCTCAAAAGTCAATAAGAATCTGCTCAAAATCGCAGGAATTTGCCAGACGCGAATCTTCTAACTTTTGCATACTGAAGTCATGACTGAATAGTAAAGCCCTGAGATAACAACAGCAAATTTTAGCAAGGCAAACACAACGAACCTGGAAAAATTCGCTTCAACAGGAGTTTTAATATGAGCGTACAACCCTTTACGAGTAAAAATTCTGCCACCTCCAACCCATCGGGTAACGGCTCCATTTGGGCAGAGCATAAACAGTGGGTTTGTACCACTTGTGGCTATAACATAATTGGTGAAATGCCCGATCGCTGTCCGTTCTGCGGAGCCAGCCACGAGCGATTTGTCGCTTGGGATGAAGCAGAGCAGACCTATCGAGTCACACCGCACCGCGTCAATGACTACGTTGTGCAGTTACTATCTGTGCCTCGTCTTGGTCTAGAACACGCTGCTTATCGCATTGAAACCGAGGATGGTGCTGTCTGGATCGATTGTCCATCCGCATTCAATCGAGACTTGGAACCAGTCGAGGCGATCTACTTCACTCATAAAGATTTTCTGGGTGCATCCAACCAGTATCGTGAGTTATGGAATGCAAAAGTCTACCTGCACGCGCTTGATGCCGAGATTCCAATTGCTAAACCATTTCCAGTCGATCGCCGATTTGATGGTGACTTCACCGAGCATGGCATCGAAGCGTTCCATATTGGCGGGCACTCACCAGGCTTCACGATGTACATCTATGGCAAGGTGTTGTTTATCTGCGACTATGCCTTTCCGCCTGGAGCTAAAATGCGACTCAATCCTTTTGGTCCGCAACAAGAGACACGCGATCGCGCCGCACAGATACTAGAGATAATTGGAAAGCGATCGCTTGAGACGGTATGCGGCTACAACTTCATCGCAGAATTCGATCGCTGGCATGAGGATTTCCAGCACTTACTCGATCGGGGTTAGCTACCCCTACGGTCAGATAGCAATTTAGAAACCGGAGGGTTCAATCATGAAGGAATTCATCCTTTTGCCGAACCGCTCCGGCAGCGCCCGTCAGGAGATATTATGGATCGAGAAATAGTGCATCGCCTCCAGAAAAAGCCGATCGTCCCGTCCCTTGTCGCTGCGGCGCAGCAATGAGGCTCGGAACACCTCCAGCGCCGCCACCCAATTCTTTTCCGTCATCTTCGTAGACATTGCCTACCTCCAAATCAGTCGGCACTCCATGAATCAGACAAAGAGCGTTCGAGGAATCTCACGCAAGCGCCTTCGCACCGTTCGTGCAACCTATTCCTCAAAGCGACTCGTGGGATCGCGATCGCGGTCGTATCGTCTCGCGAGCGGAAACGGCGGCAACCAGGACTCGCGACGGACGATCCAGCTTTCGTAGGTTGGCATCAGTTGGTCAGGGGCATCCAGGGAGCCTACGTTCACTTCGATTTCGTCTGCGGTGCGTCCGAAAATGGACGAGCCGCAGCGGGGACAGAAAAACCGCCCAGCGTAGTCGCGTGTTTCGCCATCGATCGTCACCGCATCCTGAGAGAACACCGCAGAAGCGTGAAAAAGAGCCCCATGATGCTTGCGGCAGTCGAGACAGTGACAAAGACCGACCCGGTATGGGAGTCCCGACGCTACAATTCGTACGTTGCCGCACAGGCAACCGCCCGTGAATCGGTTCATGCTGCGTATCCTCTCAAATCAAGCAGGCGAAATGTTTACAACGGACAACACTGTCCATCTTGGTCAAATCCGTCCACACCGCCTAGGTCATTTTTTTACAATCCTTCTGTATTAATCATGCGCCATAATGCAAGGTGCTGCAATTGGGGCGGGAACGCCAATGATTTCATCACAAATTATTCTTTCACTCAACCAGAATGCGGACGACGCTACCGATATCCAGTTGCATCAGCAGGTTTACCAACATCTGCTACCTCACGAATGTAGCGCCAAGCATCAGGCTGCGAGCCATCCAGATCCGTAAAGCCGTAGACCTGCGCCAATTGACCGCTCGATAGCGACTGACCGTTCCAGCGAGCCACATCCGGATCTTGGGCAAGACTTGCAACGGCACGACCGATATAGCGGGGAGTTTCAGAGATAACAAAGTGTGGTTCTTTTGCTGTTGCATCCTGCCAGTTAGCTTCGCTCACACCAAAAAGATCCAACATAATTTCTGACCGCAACCAACCTGGAGTCAGTGCCATAGCCGTGCATTGATGCGGTTGCAGCTCTTGCGCCAGCGCCCAAGCCATGCGGATGACCGATGTTTTTGCCAGATCGTAAAATAGCGACAGTCGATAGTTTCTGTCGTTGTATTCTGCCGTGCCATCCGTAATCTCGACAACTAGTCCGCCTGGATGTTTAATTAACAGCGGTAGTGCAAAGTGGCTGGTGATGATATGCGTGTCGATCGCCAGTCTTAGCATCCGCAGCCCTTTCTCCAAGGAGTGCTGCCACACGGGTACGTTCCACTCGGCGAGAAACTCGGCTCCCCAGATATCGTTAACCAAAATATCCAACCGCCCTTGCTCGCTCTCAATCCGTGTCACTAGAGCTTGAACTTGTGTTGGATCGAGATGATCGACAGCAACCGCGATCCCCTGACCGCCCGCTCGCTCCACCAAATCTGCTGTTTCTTCAATAGTTTCAGGCCGATTATATTCGGAGCGGCGATCGCGGGTGGTTCGACCTGTGACGTAAACAGTTGCACCAGCCGCACCGAGTTCGGTAGCGATGCCACGACCCGCACCGCGTGTTGCTCCAGCGACTAGGGCAACTTTACTCTGAAGAGTCCGATCCATTATCTAAACCATCTCTAGTTCTATCTTCATGGTAGAGTAAGCTCCTTTTACTAATTGGGCTTGGTTGAATTCTTTACTCCTGCCAGCGTTGCCTCCATATCTATTCGTTACCCTGAAGATAGGGATTCGCACAGATGTTTAACTCGACATGGTTAGTCCCCTGCTAGTGACCAAGTTACATTTCCCATCGGTACGTTCGCCACTGGTGCAGCGAAAGCGTCTGTTGGAGAAATTAGATCGGGGATTAACTAGCAAGCTAATTTTAATTTCGGCAGCGGCTGGCTTTGGTAAGACAACGCTATTGAGTGAATGGGCGCATCATATTGAATTCCCCGTCAGTTGGCTCTCACTGGATGAGTTGGATAACGATCCATTACGCTTTTGGACGTATGTTGTTGCTGCTTTGCAGCAAACTGACAGAAATATTGGTTCAGCAACGCTCTCCATGCTGCGATCGCTCGAACCATTTGGAGTTGAAGCTTGTTTGACACCCCTGATTAATGAATTAGCACAACTCCAGACAGACCTAATTCTGGCTCTGGACGATTATCATCTGATTACAAATTCAACGATTCATGCGGCACTGACTTTTTTATTGGAGCATTTATCCAATCGCGTGCATCACATTTTGCAGCGAACTCAACCAAATGGCGCGTTGGAAGATCGCGTTCGCGCCGCCCAATGCTACGAACGACAGGGACGCATTACAGATGCCATTCAACACGCTATTGCGGCAAAATCGTTTGAGTATGCAGCTGCTTTAATCGAGCAGGAAATTCAAACGAACGAAAATCCTCGTTTTGATGCCATCGGACTGCGCCATGCCTTAGCCCAATTACCAAACGATCTGACTCACAGCCATCCCTGGCTGCTGGTGGCGAAAGCTTGGGTTGGGTTTACCTCCTCTCAATTTGCGGATGCAGTTCTTGCCATCCAAACCTTGGAACAATTACTTAACGCCAGCGATCCTACCACTGAGAACGCGGATCGACTCTGGGGATTGGTCATCGCCCTCAAAGGAATGCAAGCCCGTGGGCAAGGCAACACGACAGAATCGGTTGCATTCATGGAAAAAGCATTGCAATTATTGCCACAAGATAATTCTTGGTTGCGATCGCCGATCCTACTCAATCTGGGCGTGACTTATTTTGTCGCCGATAATTATGAAAAAGCAAAGCGATTGCTTCCAGAAGTCAGTCGCATCGGTCAGGCACGGAATACGGCAGAAGGAGCGATCGCGGGACTTTACTTACAGGCACAGTTTCTGGCTTTGCGGAGTCGGATAGATGAAGCCACCTCACTTTGTCAGCAAGGATTAGACTTGGCAACTGGGCGAGGCTGGTTAGCGACCTACGCTGGAGTTTTGGTGCAGGTAGCGTTAGCCGATCTGCTGCGGGAACAAAATCAATTAGAAGCTGCTGCCCAACACCTAACCCAAAGCATCGATCGCGCCATTCAAAATCAGCAACCTGGATTGATGATGGGCTACATTACCCTGGCACGAGTGCGTCAGGCACAAGCAGACTTTCAGGCAGCATGGACTGCGATTCATGCTGCCGAACGCTGTCAACCCTGGCTCTGGTCTACCATTCTTTCCGTCGAAGCCTGTCAGGTGAGATTGTATTTGGCAGAAGGTAATTTGGACGAGGCGATCGCTTGGGCAGAAAATAGCGGTTTGAGCGTGGATGGCGAACTGCACTATAGCCCAACCTAACAGTTTCCGACTCATTCCGAACTGAATTATTTAACTTACGCTAGAGTGCTGCTAGTTCAAGGTCGAGCGCAGTCATCGCCATCCGATCTACAAGATGCCCTGCAATTACTCAATCGCTTGTATGAATTTAGCAAAGCTGGAGGGCGAACGATTCGGATGATGGAAACTTTGTTGTTGCAGGCGTTAGTTTTTCACGCTCAAGGAGAGCAGGAGCGATCGCTTCACTGTTTGAATCGAGCCTTAAGTATTCCTCGTCACGGTAAATATATTCGTCTCTTTTTGGATGAAGGAAAACCAATGAGAGAATTATTACAATCCGCTATTTCCAAGAATATTCATTCTCGTGAAGTCAATGGTTTATTAGCTGCGTTTGCTTCAGCTCACGAGAAGAAATCTGCCTCAGCCGCACTGTTAATTGAACCGTTAAGCGATCGCGAACTGGAGGTTTTGCATTATCTGGCTACGGGGATGTCTAATCAGGCGATCACCAACCAATTGTTCGTCAGCCTCGCAGCCGTTAAATGGCACACCCGCAATATTTACGGCAAGTTGGAGGTGAATAATCGGACTGGGGCAGTGGCAAGAGCTAGAGAGTTAAAAATCTTGGAGTAGAGGGTACAATCGTAGGTGCTAAATTGACCAAAGCCCAATGCCTCAGAGAGATACAATTCATCCCTTCATCAAACAGGCTCTCATCAAGGAGGGGTGGAAAATTACTGACGATCCTTACGTCATATCCTATGGTGAACGATTTCTCTTTATCGATCTGGCAGCAAGGCTAGATGCTCTTAACCCAAACACAGGACAATTTATTGGTGCTAGACGAGGGAACCGGCAAATCGCAGTTGAAATTAAGGACTTTCGGGGTAAATCGGCAATCGCTGATTTGGAGCAGGCGATCGGTCAATACGTTCTCTATCGACTTCTTCTCGAACGGGTCGATCCAGGACGGGAGCTTTATCTGGCTGTTACAGACACAACTTATGATGAGATTTTCAGCGAGCCAATCGGTGAGTTGGCAATTCGCGATCTACCGTTAAAATTGCTTATCGTAGATGTAGAAGCGGTTGAGGTGAAGCAATGGATACCCCCCGAAGCGATCGCGAGATTGTCAAGCAGGTGATTCAACGGTACGCCCAGTTCAAGCCGTCACATGGAGATATCCGACTCGATACGGTATTTGACGAAACTCAAAACCGCTATGCCCTGATGCAAGTCGGCTGGGATCGAGGACGACGAGTAAGGGGGAATTTAATCTATGTCACACTGCAAGACGATCTGGTTTGGATAGAGTATGACGGTATGGAACAAGGAATTACGGATGAGTTGATTGCAGCAGGCATTCCTCCAGAGCGAATTGTGCTGGCATTTTTACCTGAATCACAAACTGCTGTGACTGCTTAAATTTGGGTGGTGAGCGATTGTTGTTTCTGCTTGAAAGACATCAGGTGGCGTTACCTAGTTTCATAAATCTTCTAAACTATATAGCGCGAAAAACTTAGAAAGTTAGCAACTCCTACTAAAGACGAAATTTTAGCAACCTATCCTTTCGGCTAGTGAACTCACGAGGGCGATCGCGCCACACTGGATCGGATAGAAACTTCTGTATGTAAGGGGTTTGACAATGGACAAGCAAATCGTTCATCTGTTTGTGTTCGATACCCTAGCGGATTGGGAAATAGGTTTTGCCATTGCTGGAATCAACAATCCAGCATTTCAAAAACATCCCAGACGCTACCGCGTGCAAACGGTTGGTTTAGATGCTGAACCTGTGACAACCATCGGGGGAGTGACCATTTTGCCCGATCTCGCCCTTGACGAACTGGAAACCAGCGCCATGCTGATTCTACCAGGAGGTGAAGCGTGGGATGCAGGTAAAAACGCTCCGATCCTAGAGTCAGCAAAAGCCTTGCTGGAAGTAGATACCCCCATTGCAGCGATTTGTGGCGCGACCGCAGGCTTGGCGCGTGCTGGAATATTGGACGATCGACCCCACACCAGCAATGCTCCAGAGTATTTGCAAGCAACAAACTATCGGGGTGCAGCTCTGTATCAAAATCAACCTGCTGTCACTGCTGATAACGTGATTACGGCTAACTCAACTGCTCCACTTGATTTTGCCTACCACATCTTCAAACAGCTCGATCTCTACGATGCTCAAATTTTAGAAGCTTGGTACGGACTCTTCAAGACGGGTGATGTCTCGTACTATGCCACCCTACAAAAACTAGCAGCCTTATCCACCTCATAGCTGGAGGAACAAATGAAAGCAATTGTACGGAAACATTTTCAAGCAGAACTTGGCAAAGCAAAAATATCTATTGCACAACAAGATTTTGAAACTGCATGGACAGCCCTGCAACGCGCTCACATTCTGGGACAAACGGATGCAATTTCTCATGCGATCGCCCACTGGAATATGCTCAAACTTGCCTGGAGACAACGAGATTTTTCAGAAGTTATCGGTCAGATCGTGCCAACACTTCTAGCAATTCCTTTGACATTCTTGTTTGGGAAAATGAGAGATCTTAGAGGTGGCAAAGCCAATGTTAATAACTCAGAAAAAATGTCTATCCCAGAAGATCTTCAACAAATTCTGAATCAGTAGTGTTACATCTGAAATCACTTCAAAAACTATCCTTTCAACTATCCATTCGATTAGGGATGAATTTGAATTTGAGAGCGACTTTAAAAGTACAGTCGCAGATCGATGAGGTTTCGCAATGGAATGGACGATCGGATGGTGGCAAGTCTCGGTTCAACGAGTTTATCCCACAACCACGCAACTATCTCAAACCTACGATCGAGTTGCTGACTGGTGGCATCAGCATCTTCGACTTTTAGGTTATAGCGATGCTTATCGACAGTTATGGCGAAAGCTATTGAACGCCAACATCTTGCCTTCTGGGAAAGACAACTTAACCGTTTGTGATTGCGGGATCGGCACGGCAGCTTTTAGTCTGGCATTTGCTCAAACTATTAGTGCCACAGCACATATTACTGGAGTAGATCTTTCAGCCAAAATGCTCGACAGGGCGCATCAACAACTAAATCAAGCAAATATTCGTCATCAAATCTGTCAAAGCGACGTGAATAAGTTGCCATTTGCAGATAACTCCTTTGATGCTGTCATGAGTGCCCATATGCTCGAACACTTGCCTAACCCAGCACGGGGGTTACAAGAAATGGTCAGAGTTTTGCGTCCTGGCGCACCATTAATTCTTGTCGTGACTCAATCTGGACTATTAGGTTGGTCGATCGGGTGGCATTGGGGAAATCGTTGTTTTCGTCAGCAAGAACTCTTGGCGATCGTGCGTGATACAGGGCTAACTCACCTCCAGTTCTTTTCTTTTCCGGTTGGGCTGGCTCGATTCACCAGCTTTGCTTGTATAGGATTTAGAAGGATTGATAATGCCCAACGTCAAGAATAGCAGAAGTGTGGTTAACCTACAAATCTTGATGAAAAAGTAACTGCCATGACTGCTAAACAAGCTATCCTGAATGCGAGCGAGCAGATGCTACACTAACAACCGAGCGAGGTATTGCAGTATGTCTAACCCCTGCTCCACAGAGCCTTTCAAGTTAAACTGTGAATTAGGGAATATTAGTTACTTTAGTAGCAATGCCATAATAATTCTTTGGCTTGGAAAGGCGCAATATGACAGTGACTACTGCTAAATGGACGCTAGAAGACTATCATTGCATGATTGAAGTCGGTCTGTTAGAAGGTCGCCATGTTGAGCTATTAAACGGAGAGATCGTTGAAATGCCTCCAGAGGGTTCAGAACACGCCTACCTTGGGGATGAAGTCGGCAAATATTTAAGGGATCTTTTAGGCGATCGCGCTCAAGTGCGCGAAGGTCATCCCGTTACATTGCCCAACGACTCAGAACCA
>ERZ1066120.1435-NODE-1435-length-14805-cov-9.443119_pt1 | contig 14805 bp, 13 predicted proteins | sample MGYA00382767_ERZ1066120 | MGnify/ENA primary metagenome ERZ1066120 (study PRJEB33369, sample SAMEA5778350) | biofilm metagenome | biome: Industrial cooling water; feature: Water cooling tower basin; material: Biofilm | place: United Arab Emirates | collected...
GCGCAGATGTCTTCGGAAAGGCCCATGACCTTGCCGACCTCGCGGATCGCCGAGCGCGGGCGGTAGTGAATGACGGTGGCGGCCAGCCCGGCGCGGTCGCGGCCGTATTTCTGGTAGATGTGCTGGATCACCTCCTCGCGCCGCTCGTGCTCGAAGTCTACGTCGATGTCGGGCGGCTCCTTGCGCTCCTCGGAGATGAAGCGCTCGAACAGGAGGTCGGTGGAGGACGGATCGACCGCGGTGATCTGAAGGCAGTAGCAGACGGCGCTGTTGGCGGCGCTCCCGCGGCCCTGGCAGAGGATGGGCGGGTCGCAGGAGCGGGCAAAGGCGACGATCGAGTGGACCGTCAGAAAGTAGCGGGCGAAGTCCAGTTTCTGGATCAGCTGCAGCTCGTGGCGGAGCTGGGCGGCGACCTTGTCGGGGACGCCGTCGGGGTAGCGCTCCTCCGCGCCCCGCCAGGTCAGCACTTCGAGGTGCGCCTGGGGGGAGAGGCCGTCGGGCACGCTCTCGCGCGGATATTCGTAGCGGAGCTCGTCGAGGCTGAAGTCGAGCGCGTCGGCAAAGGCGCGGGTGGCGGCCAGCGCATGGGGCCAGCGCTCGAACAGGCGGGCCATCTCCTCAGGGGACTTGAGGTGTCGTTCGGCATTGGCGTGGAGGCGGTAGCCCGCCTCGTGGAGGGTGGTCTTCTCGCGGATGCAGGTGATCACGTCCTGGAGCGGGCGCTTGTTGGGTGCGTGATAGTGGACGTCGTTGGAAGCGAGGATGGTGCCGCCGATGGCGCGGGCCAGGCGGTCGAGCCGCTCGATCCGGGCGAGGTCGTCGCCGCGGTAGAGGTGGGTGGCGGCGATGTGGCGGAGGTCGGGCAGGGCTTCGCGGATTGCCGGCAGCTGGGCTTCGAACAGGTCGAGGTCTTCGCCCGGCCAGGCGATGAAGGCGATGTCGGCGCGATGGTCGGCGACGTCGGGGAGAGAAAGGTGGCACTCGCCCTTGTCCGCCCGGCCCTGGCCGAGGGAGAGCAAGCGGGAAAGGTTGGCATAGCCCTCGCGGTTGCAGGGGTAGGCGAGGAGGTGGGCTGTCCCTCGACTTACCCCCTCCTTTTCTCGTTCGCCCTGAGCGAAGTCGAAGGGCGGTGGCGCCAGCGTGCTTCGACTTCGCTCAGCACGAACGAGAGGGTGGATGTTGCTGGAGGAGCTGGTCACCTCCACCACCAGCCTTGCCCCGATCAGGGCCTTCAGCCCCGCGCCCTTGCAGGCGCTGTGCATGCGGACCACGCCGGCGAGCGTGTTCCAGTCGGCGACGCCGATCGCGTCCATGCCTTGCTCGAGCGCGGTCAGGACCAGTTCGATCGAATCGGACGCACCGCGCAGGAAGCTGAAGGGGGTGGTGACCCCGAGCTCGACGAACGGCGCTGGAGGGATGAAGGGCGCAGGGCCGTCCTCGCGGACGAGCTTGCGGCGGGCGAAGCCTTCCTGGTCAGGCATGGCCTTGATCCTCCCTGCCGCGAAGCGGTGGGGAGGTGGCAGTGCGCAGCACTGACGGAGGGGCCTGGCCCAGCGCTGGAGACCCCTCCACCGCTCGCCTGCGGCGAGCGGTCACCCTCCCCATTGTTACGCAATAAGGAGGCTGCTGTTGCACACCCCTCACGAGAACAGCCCGTGGACGTACCACAAGGGCGCCCCGCCCCGCCCATCGCCGACCACCCCTTCGCGAAAGATCCAGAAGCGGCGGCCGTCCGCATCCTCCACCTTGTAATAGTCGCGCAGGCGCGCGGTAGAGGGGGCGCGCCACCACTCGGGCGCAACCCGCCGCGGCCCCTGCGCGCGGGCGATGTCATGGACCTTGCGGCGCCAGACGAAGCGGCGGGGGAGGCCCTCGGGGGTGGCGTAGAGGACGGCGATCTCTTCCGGCGAGTCGAGGAGGCGGGTGGGGGTCTCTCTTGATCCTCCCTGTTCCTGCACAGCAGGAATGGGGAGGTGGCAGCGCGTAGCGCTGACGGAGGGGCCTGGTGCGACCGTGCTGGCCCCTCCACCACTCCGCTTCGCGGAGCGGTCCCCCTCCCCATCGCTGCGCGACAGGGAGGATGAAACACCCTCCTCCCACCCCGCCGCCCGCTCCGGCAGATGGCTTTCTTGCCGAACCGGCCGCCGCACCTTGGCCGGGCCGAGGCGGACGCTGAGGCGGTCGATGAGGGCGGCGACGGCGATCTCGCCGCCTTCGTCGCCGCTGAGCGCGGCCTGCGCGGAGCCGAGCCGCTCCCACCAGCGCGCTTCCAGCGCAAAGGCGTCGATTCCGAAGCCGGGGTCGAGCCCCTGGCGCTCGAGCACGCCGGCGAGCAGGCGATGGAGATGGGCGGGGTCGCGCGAGGGGATGGAGGTCGCGACCTGCGCTTCGGCGGTGGTGCCGTCGACCCGGAAGGCGGTGAGCGCCATAACCCGGGCGCCGAGGTGCCGTCCCTCCAGCTCCTCGGCGAGGCGCGGGACGAGCAGGCGGAGCGCCTCCGCCGGAGCCTCGGGATGGAGCACCGGCTCCTTCAGCGGCAGCAGGGCGCGGGGCGGCGGGTCCTCAGGGAGCGGGATCAAGGGCTCGGGCTTGCGGCCGAGCGCGCGGTCGAGCGCGTCCAAGGGGTGGCCGTCCTTGGGAAAACGCCGGGCGAGCCCCTTGCGCGGCACGCCCGCGAGGTCGCCGATGGTCTTGAGCCCGAGGCGGACGAGGGTGTGGGTGGCCAAAGGCGAGAGGCGGAGGGCGGCGACGGGGAGGGGGGCGAGTGCCGCAGCCACCCTCTCCCCTTGAGGGAGAGGGTCGACTCGCCCGCAGGGCGAGCGGGGAGAGGGGGCATAGGCCGACCCACCCTCGCCCCCTCTCCCTGCGTGCTGCGCACGCTGTCCCTCTCCCGCGAGGGGAGAGGGACTGTATCTCGCCAGTGCCCAGGCGGCGCCCGCCGTCGGAGCGATGGCGGCCCGTGCGGTGATGCCCAACGCCGCGAACCGGCGCTCCATGTCCTCCATCAGCGCGGCCTCGCCGCCGAACAGGTGGGCAACCCCGGTGACGTCCAGGCGGAGGCCGTCGGCTCCGTCGATCTCGAGCCAGGGCGACCAGCGCGAGGCCCAGCGGGCGGCGGCGCGGAGCCAGGCGGCTTCGCCCGCGAGGTCGGCGGCCTCGGCCTCGAGCGCGGGGTCGAGCGCACGGGCGTCGGTCAGCCGGGCGCCGACCCGCGCCCCGCGCTCCTCGGCGGCGGGCGTGGCGGCGTGAATGAGGAGGCCGTGGCGGCCCTCGACGGTGAGGACAAGCGGGCGGGCGAGGCTTTCAGCCGGTGCGCCGGAGAGGGTCGCCCAGCGCTCGATCGCCAGGCGCGGGAGCCACAGGGAGCAGAGGCGCCTCAACGTCCCTCTCCCCGCCGGAGAGAGGGGAGAAAAGCCACGCCCCTGGTGCCCGTCGGCGCGAGCGGAAGAGTTCGGCGTGCCAGCGGGGCTCGCCCGGTGCTTTGGGGTCGAACGGATGCGTGACGCTGGGTGCGCTCGCCAGCCGCCAGCGCTCGCGGGCGCCGCTCAGGCTTGCACTCCCCCCCGGTCGTACCAGCCAGCAAGCGACGCCCGTCCGCTCCGCCACCACCGCCAGCCGGCGGGTCGCAGTGAAGTCGAGGACCTGGGGATCGCCCCAGATTTCGCCGACGACGGCGCTCAGCGACGCGCATCGAAGCCCTTCCTCCATCGCCCACAAGGCGGCCTTGGCGTCCTTCGCCTCGACATGGATGAGGTCGGCCGCGAGTGCGCCCAGGCCGGCGGCATGGACCCGCCCGCCCTCCCGGATCGCCATGCGTTCCTGCACCCAGAGCAGGGGCTTGCCGGGAGCAAGGTGGGCGAGGACGAAGCCGGACCAGCCGGCATCGCGGGGACTGGCGGGGAAGAGTTCGAAGAGGGTTGGCCCTCCTTGTTCGGCGAAGCCGAATGGGGAGGTGGCAGTGCGCAGCACTGACGGAGGGGCCTGCGATGGCCGTAGCGGCCCCTCCACCCCCGTGCTGCGCACGGCGGTCCCCCTCCCCATTCCGGCTGCGCCGGAACAGGGAGGATGTTCTCCAGCCGCACGGCTTCCGCCGCCGGCGACCAGGCGAAACCTTGGGTCCACACGACTCGCAACGCTGTTGTTCTGCTTTTGTTCTTGTTCGCGCGAGTCAGGCGCAGGAGTCAACAGGGCGACTCGGAAGCCTTTCGGGTCAGGGTTGGAGCATGCCTACCGGGCTTTGTGTCGACCCGCTTGCAGGAGGGCAGCGTCAGCCTACCGCCCGATCATGTCCTCGGGGCGGACCACCCTGTCGAACGTCTCGGCATCGACCAGGCCGAGCTCCAGTCCAGCCTCCTTGAGCGTCAGGCCCTTCTTGTGGGCATGTTTGGCGATCGCCGCGGCATTGTCGTAGCCGATCTCGGGCGCGAGCGCGGTGACCAGCATCAGGCTTCGGGCGACGAGGTCGCGGATATGGTCCTCATTGGCCTCGATCCCGTCGACGCAGCGCTCCGCGAAGCTCTCCATCCCGATCGACAGAAGCTCGACCGAGCGCAGCACGTTGGCGCCGATCAGCGGCATGAAGACGTTCAATTCGAAATGGCCCTGCATTCCGCCGACCGTCACCGCCTGCTGGTTGCCGATCACCTGGGCACAGACCATGGTCAGGCTCTCGGCCTGGGTCGGATTGACCTTGCCCGGCATGATCGAGCTGCCGGGCTCATTCTCGGGGAGGCTGAGTTCGCCCAGCCCCGAACGCGGGCCAGAGCCGAGAAAACGGATGTCGTTGGCGATCTTGGTCAAGGCGACCGCCAGCGTGTTGAGCGCACCGTGGAAGAAGACCAGGCCATCGCGCGAGGCCATTTCGGCGAACTTGTTGGGTGCAGGCTCGAAGCGGCTGCCGGCAATGGCGGAGATGGCGGCGCACATGTCCTCGGCCCACCCTTGCGGAGCATTGAGGCCGGTGCCGACCGCAGTGCCGCCGATCGCGAGCTTGCGGAGGTTACCTTCAAGAGCCCCCTCGATCCGGGCCCGGCAGGAACGGAGCTGCGCGGCATAGCCGGAGAATTCCTGGCCGAGCGTCAGCGGAGTCGCGTCCTGCGTGTGGGTGCGGCCGATCTTGACGATATGGTCCCAAGCCTTGGCCTTGGTCTCGAGCGAAGCGGTCAGCCGGTCGAGCGCACCATAAAGCTGCTGCTCGGCGGCGAGCACGGCGGCGACATGGAGGGCACTTGGAAAGCTGTCGTTGGACGACTGCGACTTGTTGACATGGTCGTTGGGATGGACCGGGCTCTTGCCGCCGCGCCCTCCCCCGAGGGCCTCGTTGGCAATGCCGGCGATCACCTCGTTGACATTCATGTTGGTCTGGGTGCCGCTGCCGGTCTGCCAGATGGACAAGGGGAACTGATCGTCGTGATCGCCGGCGATGATGGCGGCGGCGGCGGCTTCCATGGCATCGGCCAGGCGGGCGTCGAGCCCATGCTTTCGGTTGACCCGCGCCGCGGCCTGCTTGACGATCGCCTGGGCGTGGACCAGCCGGATCGGCATCCGCTCGCGTGTCCCGAAGGGAAAGTTGGTGAGGCTGCGCTGCGTCTGCGCGCCCCAATAGCAGGAGGCGGGGACCTCGATCGGGCCGAAGCTGTCGGTTTCGGTGCGGGTCTGCTGGCTCATGTTCCTCCGTCACCCCGGCCTGACCCGGGAACTGCCTGTTCTTGTCAGGCCGCCGTAAAGAGGAAGGCAGACCCCGGATCAAGCCCGGGGTGACGGCGTGTGACAGCCGTTACTTCTTCCGCGTGAAATCCACCGAGACGACGTTGGACCCGTCCTCCACCGGCTTCACCGCGGGGGTGTCATTCTCCGGCTCGTCATGCTGCTCGTGACCCTCGGCGTCCGCACCATCGGCCTGGAACTTGAGGGAGAAGTCGACCGCCGGGTCGACGAAGTCGGTGACCGCGGCAAAGGGAACGCGCAAGGTCGCGGGCACTCCGCCAAAGCTCAGCCCCACGGTGAAATGGTCGCTGGCGACGTGCAGGTCCCAATAGCGGTGCTGGATGACGATGGTCATCTCGTCCGGGAAGCGCTGGGCGAGATGCTTGGGAATCTCGACCCCCGGCAGGCGAGTGCGGAAGGTGATGTAGAAATGGTGGCCGCCGGGCAGCGAGCCGCCCTTTTCGATGGTCGAGAGCACCCGTCCGACGACGTCGCGCAGGGCTTCCTGCACGATCTCGTCATAGGGAATCAGGCTTTCGGAACTGTCGTCGGCCATAATGCGACCGTGGTAGCGGGGTGGCCTTGCGGGTCAACCGGGTTATTGTGCGGCATCATGCCGATCGACCACAGCCAGCCCTATGACGAGAGCAACATCTTCGCGCGGATCCTGCGTGGGGAGATCCCGGCCAAGACCGTCCTCGAGACGGAGCACGCCCTTGCCTTTCACGACATCGCTCCGCAGGCGCCGGTGCATGTGCTGGTGATCCCCAAGGGCGCTTACGTCAGCTGGGATGATTTCGCGGCCAAGGCCAGCGAAGCGGAGATCGCCGGCTTCGTCCGGGCAGTGGCGGAAACGGCGCGAAAGGTCGGGGCCGAGCCGCAGGGCTACCGGCTGCTCGCCAACACCGGCAAGCGGGCGGGCCAGGAAGTGCCGCACCTGCACGTGCACATCTTCGGCGGGCAACCGCTCGGGCCGATGCTCGCCCGGTAGAAGGATTGATGCAGAGGGATTGCGCCACCGGAACAAGCCGCTAGGCTCCGCCGCAATTTACCCGATCCGCCTTTCCTCAGGGGAACATGCATGGCCACTGCGGCGCCACAGAAAAGTCTCATGGGGCGAATGTTCGCCCGCAAGTCGATTGCCCAAGTCCAGCAGGAGTCCGCGTCGAGCGAGCTCAAGCGCACGCTCGGCAAGTGGAATCTCCTTCTGCTCGGCATCGGCTGCATCATCGGCGCGGGCATCTTCGTCCGCACGGGCAGCGCCGCGGCGCTCCATGCCGGCCCGGCCGTGCTCCTGTCGTTCGTGGTGGCGGGCCTGGTCTGCGCCTTCGCGGGCCTCTGCTATGCCGAACTTTCCTCGACCCTGCCCGTCTCGGGTTCGGCCTACACCTACGGCTACACGACCCTGGGTGAGTTCGCGGCCTGGGTGATGGGCGCGCTGCTGCTGCTCGAATATGGCCTCGCTGCCTCGGTGGTCGCGGTCGGCTGGGGCGGATACGTCGTCAGCCTTCTTGCGGACTTCGGCATTGTCATTCCGCCGCAGTTCACCGGCCCGGCCGGCTACACGCTGATGCGTGACGGCGCTCCGGTGCTGGTGGACGGGCAGACGGTGACCACCATCTTCAACCTTCCCGCCTTCCTGATCTGCCTTGCGCTTGCCGGGCTGCTGGTCGTCGGCGTGTCGGAGTCGGCCAAGGTCAACAACCTGATCGTGTTCGTGAAGGTCAGCGTGCTGGTTGCGTTTATCGTCGTCGGCGGCCTTATCGTCCTGTCGAACCTTCCGGCGCTGGTCGCCGCGAACTGGACCCCCTTCATCCCGGAGAATACCGGCGACGGGGAGTTCGGCGTCGACGGCATCATGCGTGCCGCGTCCATCGTCTTCTTTGCCTATATCGGCTTCGAGGCGGTCTCGACCGCCGGCCAGGAAGCCAAGGATCCCAAGCGCGACATGCCGTTCGGGATCATCGGCTCGCTGATCGTCTGCACCATCATCTACATGCTGGTGGCCGCAATCATGACGCTGCTGGTGCCCTACCAGTCGCTCAACGTGCCGGATCCCGTCGCCGTCGTGGTCGACAATTTCGGCCCGACCTGGGCCTGGCTCGCCAAGATCATCAAGATCGGCGCGATCATCGGCCTGACTTCGGTCGTGCTGGTGCTGATGTATGCGCAAACCCGCATCTTCTACACCATGGCCCGCGACGGGCTGCTGCCGAAGGTCTTCGCCCGGGTCCACCCGCGCTTCCACACCCCCTACATCAACACCATCCTGGTCGGCGTCATCACCGCCGTCGCGGCCGGCTTCTTCGACATCAACATCCTGGGTGACGCGACGTCGGTCGGAACGCTGGCGGCCTTTGCCATCGTCTGCTTGTCGGTGATCTACCTCCGCCGCTCCCATCCGGAGCTGCCGCGCGGCTTCAAGGTGCCTTTCTATCCGGTGCTTCCGATCCTTGGCATCCTGTCGTGCGTGTACCTGATCACCACCGTTCCGGCGAAGGTGCTGATCGGCTTCATGTTCTACATGATCGGCGCGACCCTGCTCTACTTCGTGTACGGGATGCGCAATTCCGAACTCGGCAAGGGCCATGCGGTCACCGCCGACGGCGAGATGCCTTACTATCAGGAAGACAATCCGGACGGCGGCACGGTCACCCGCGACTGAGCCGGGCCTTGCCCGACAAAGAAGAAGGGCCGGTGCAGCGATGCACCGGCCCTTTCCCGTTGTCGTTCCTGCGACGGCAGGAAGGACGCCTAGAGGATGCCGCCCGCCAGCGCCTTGAGGTCCTTTTCGGGCCGGGCACCATAATGCTGGATCACCTCGGCCGCGGCGATGGCGCCGAGCTTCAGCGATTTCTCAAGATCGAGCCCGCGCGCCTGGCCGGCGAGGAAGCCGGCGGCAAAGAGGTCGCCGGCACCGGTGGTATCGACCAGCCGCGCGATCGGTTCGGCGGGAACCTCGGCCCGCTCGGCGCCGGCCACCGCGACCGCGCCCTTGTCGCTGCGGGTGACCACCAGCAGCGGAGCCTTGGCCGACAATGCGGCGAGGCCGGCCTCGAACTCGTCCTTGCCGGTCATGGCCGCGAGCTCGGCCTCGTTGGCGAACAGGATGTCGACCTTCTTCTCGTCCAGAAGGCGGTGAAAGCCGTCGCGGTGGCGTTCGACGCAGAAGGTGTCGGACAGGGTGAAGGCGACCTTGCGCCCGGCCTCACGAGCCGCGCCGATCGCTGCTTCCATTGCCGCGCGGGGCACTTCGGGGTCCCACAGATAGCCTTCGAGGTAGAGGATGGCGGCGCTGCGCACCTGGTCGAGGTCGATCGCCTGCGGCGGAAGCTGCTGGGCGGCACCAAGAAAGGTGTTCATGGTCCGCTGCGCATCGGGCGTGACGAGGATCAGGCAGCGGGCCGTGGCGCCGACATCGCTGCGCACAGGCGTGTCGAAGGTCACGCCGAGGCTGCGGATGTCGTGACGGTAGATGGCGCCGAGCTGGTCGTCGGCGACCTGCCCGATGAAGCCGGTGCGGATGCCGAGCGCGGCAAGGCCTGCTGCCGTGTTCCCCGCCGAACCGCCGCTCGCCTCGCGCCCCGGACCCATCAAGGCATAGAGGCGCTCCGCCTCGCCCTCGTCGATCAGCCGCATCGAGCCCTTGGCGAGGCCCTGGGCGTCGAGAAAGGCGTCGTCGGCATCGGCGATGACGTCGACGATGGCATTGCCGATGGCGAGCACGTCGAGGGCGGTGTCGGTCATGAAATGTCCTTGGGTGATTGAAGTCGCGCGGCGCCCTACCCCGCCCCTTCCCCCTAGGGAAGGTGTCGCCGGAGGCGACGGATGGGTGAGGCGCACCAAACCTCCCGCTGACGCTCCGCGTCAGCTGCCCTCCTGAAGGAGGGCTGCGAGAAGGGATTGCCTCTGCCATCCACGGCTGACACAGCCGCACGATGCGCCGCCTCCTGCCCCTCGCCGTCCTCCTTCTCGCCGCCTGTTCGACCACGCCGCGGCCAGTGCGGGCTCCCGCGGTCGCTCCGGTGACCGCCCAGCCGCCGGTCGTCCGCTCGGGGCTGACCGGCCTTACCCAGACAGAGCTTCAGCAGCGCTTCGGCATGCCCTCCTTCACCTTGCGCGAAGGTTCGGGGCTGCAGCTCCAGTGGCAGAACGCGGCCTGCGTGCTCGATGCCTATCTCTACCCGCCGGCGGGCGGCAGCGGGACAGCGGTGGTGGCGCATGTCGATGCGCGGCGGCCGGGCTCGGGCGAGAGCGTGCCGGTCGAAGGATGCGCGGCGGGGTTGGTGCGGTAATGCGTCGTCCCTGCGAAGGCAGGGACCTCAGGCGATCGTGGCGCTTTCGCCTCCCGAGGCCCCTGCCTCCGCAGGGGCGACGAGCTTTGCCATCGCCCACTCCGCCGCTTCCGCCACCACCGGATCCTCGTCAGCCGTCAGCGCCCGCACCCCAGGCAAGAGCGACAAGTCGCCACTGTTCCCCGCCGCCACCAAGCAGTTGCGAAGGAAGCGCTTCACACCGATGCGCTTGATCGGCGAACCCGAGAAAAGTGCGCGGAAGCTCATTTCGTCGAGCTGGAGCAGGTCGCCCAGCGCCGGTGCGGCAAGCTCGGCGCGGGGCAGGAAGGCCTTGTTGGCCTGCGCGGCTTCGGCGAAACGGTTCCAGGGGCAGGCGGCGAGGCAGTCGTCGCAGCCGTAGATGCGGTTGCCCATCGCCTGCCGGAACTCGAGCGGGATCGGCCCTGAATGCTCGATGGTGAGGTAGGAGATGCAGCGCCGGGCATCGAGCCGGCCCGGCCCGTCGATCGCCGCCGTCGGGCAGGCGACAATGCAGCGGGTGCAGCTTCCGCAATGCTCGGTTGCGGGCGGGTCGGGCTCGAGTTCCAGCTCGGTGAAGATCACGCCCAGGAACAGCCAGTTGCCGTGAGTGCGGGAGAGAAGGTTGGTATGCTTGCCCTGCCACCCGATCCCGGCCACCGCCGACAAGGGCTTCTCCATGACGGGCGCAGTGTCGACGAACACCTTGAGCTCTGACGGGACCGCCTCGACGATGAAGCGTGCAAGGGCTTTCAGCGCCTTCTTGACCGTCTTGTGATAATCCGCGCCCTGCGCATAGACGCTGATCCTCGCTCGCGACGGCTCCGCCTCGAGGCCGCGCGGGTCTTCTGCCGGGGCGTAGCTCATCGCCAGCGCAATGACGCTGCGGGCCTCGGGCCACAGCGCCTGGGGATGGCCGCGCTGGTCGGCCCGGTCCTCCATCCATCCCATGGTGCCGTGGCGGCCTTCCGCCAGCCAGGCGCGAAGCCGCAGGCCGGCGTCCGGGACGGCATCGGCGCGGGTGAAGCCGCAGGCGACGAAACCCAGCCTTTCCGCCTCGGCCCGTATTCTTTCCTTAAGGCTTGTCGGTTCAAGCACTTCGCCTCACTACAGGCAGACGATGGGGGAGGCCAGACGAGTGCTGCAGCAGGCAAGGCCGAGTGCCTTTGCGGTCGAGGCCCACGACCTGGCCAAGAGCTTCGGGTCGAAGCGGGCGGTCGACGGCGTCAGCCTCGCCGTACCCACGGGCAGCATCTTCGGGCTGCTCGGTCCCAATGGCGCGGGCAAGACCACGACCTTGCGCATGCTGCTCGGCATTATCGATCCCGACCGCGGCGAGCGGCAACTGCTCGGCCGCGCCCGGCCGCTGGAGGCAGCAAGCGAGGTTGGCTACCTGCCCGAGGAGCGCGGCCTCTACCCGGCCATGACCGCCCGCGAGGCGATCGCCTTCATGGGCGCGCTCCGCGGCCTGCCCCTGAGCGAAGGCCGACGCCGGGCCGAGGCAATGCTGGAAGAGCGCGGGCTAGGCGACTGGACTCACAAGCCGATCCGCACCCTCTCCAAGGGCATGGCGCAGACGGTGCAGCTGCTCGGCACCCTGGTGCACGGGCCCCGGCTGATCGTCCTCGACGAACCCTTTTCGGGACTCGACGCCATCAACCAGGAAAAACTGGAGGCGCTGATCCGGGCGCAGGCGGAAGCCGGCGTGACGGTGATCTTCTCCACCCACGTCATCGCTCACGCCGAGCGATTGTGCGAGCGGATCGCCATCGTCGCGGGCGGCAAGGTGGCGTTCGAGGGCGCGGTGGATGCGGCGCGCGATCGGCTGCGGCCGATGGTACGGCTGCGCACTCGGGCGGCGGACGGGCCGTGGCGCTCGGCCTTGCCCCAGGACGCGCGGCTGGCCGGGCGGGAGTGGCGGTTCGAGCTTCCCCCGAGCGGGCCCGAGCCCCTGCTCCGTGCCCTGCTCGCGGGCGAGGCGGGCATCGAGACGCTATCCATCGAGCGGCCGGGGCTTCACGACGCCTTTGTGGCCATCGCCGGAGCAGCGGCAGCCGAGGCCATGGGCCGCGGAGGAGACCCGCAATGACCAGGCGCATGAACCCGTTTCGCGCGGCCTTTGTCATCGGCCGCCGCGACTATGGCGCGACCGTGCTGTCCAAGACCTTTCTGTTCTTCCTGCTCGGCCCCCTGTTCCCGATCCTGCTCGGCGTGCTGTTCGGAAGTATCGGGGCAAGCGTCGCCAGCCAGGCCGAAGTGACCCGCATTGCCGTGGTCGCCTCTCCGGCCGAGCTGGAGCGGCTGCAACGGGCCCGAGCCGAGCTCGCCGCCGTTCCGGACTTGAGGGAATTGCCCGAACTACGCGGCGCCGCGCTGGGCAGCGATGCGGCGGCATTGCTGCGGGACAAGGAACGGCCGGTCAGCGCCGTCCTCAGCGATCCTTTCGGCACGCCCCGGCTCACGGGAGCGCTCGGCGCCGGCGACCCACTGGCCGGGCGAGTGCAACTGTTGCTGGCAAGAGCGAACGGCAGCGCGGCGCCCTTGCCCGCGCTTGCCATCACCTCCGTCCGGTCGACTGCCGGCTCGGTCGAGACCGCAAGGTCCATTACCGCCCGGGGTGGCCAAGCCCTGCTGTTCCTGCTCACCCTGCTGCTTGCGGGCATGCTGCTGTCGCAGCTGATCGAGGAGAAGTCGAACAAGGTGATCGAGGTGCTTGCGGCGGCGGTGCCGGTGGAAAGCATCTTCCTCGGCAAGCTGTTCGCCATGCTGTGCGTGAGCCTGACGGGCATCTTCGTCTGGGCAAGTGCGGGCGTGCTCGCGGTCAGCCTGCTTCTTCCCGCCGGGAGCCTTGCTGCCCTGCCCGCTCCGGCGGTCGGCTGGCCCTTGTTCGCGCTTCTGGGCGCGGCTTATTTCGCGATGAGCTACCTTTTGATCGGCGCCGCCTTTCTCGGCATCGGGGCACAGGCCTCGACCGTGCGCGAGGTCCAGACCCTGTCGATGCCGGTCACCATGGCGCAGGTCGGGCTGTTCGCCCTGGCAAGCTTTGCGGTCGGCGAGCATGGGGGCGGCGCGGTGGCCGCAGCCCTGTTCCCACTGTCCTCGCCTTTCGCGATGATCGCCCGGGCGGCGCTCGACGAGGCCATCCTTCCGCATCTCGCGGCGCTCGCCTGGCAGGCCTTGTGGGTGTCGCTGATCCTGAAGCTTGCCGCGGCCTGGTTCCGCCGCTCGGTGCTGAACGGGCCGGGGGAGAAGAGCCGCTGGTGGCGCCGCGCCCCGCGAGAGACCTCGGCCGCTTAGGCCGCCGCCTTGACCTCGTACATCGCGCGGTCGGCGCGGGCGAGCACCGTTTCCGCATCATCGCCAGCATGGATCTCGGCAATGCCGATCGCCGCCGACAGGGGGATGGCGCAACCCTGAAAGGCGAAGGTCGACCCGGCAATGCGGTCGGTCAGGCGCTGCGCCGTCTCGGTCGCTTGATGAAGGTCGACCCGTTCGAGCAGCACCGCGAATTCGTCGCCGCCGAAGCGGGCCACGCAATCGCTCTGCCTGACGCCGCCGGTCAGCAGCTCGGCGACGTGGATGAGGGCGGCGTCACCAGCCTCGTGGCCGAAGCTGTCGTTGACCAGCTTGAGGCCATCGACATCGACGAACAGCAGGGCGCCAGCATCGCCGTAGCGACCGATCCGATCGATCAGCGCCGCCAGCTGCCGCTCGAAGCCGCGGCGGTTGGCGAGCGGCACCAGCGCATCCTGATGCGCGAGCTGGTCGAGCTCGCCCACCTGCCGCTCAAGCCGCGCGACCTCGCTCCGCAGGCGCGCGATCTCCGCCCGCAGTGCGAGCGGATCGTCGTGGCCGGTCGGAGGCAACTCGGTCATTGCTGAAGCCCATCATCGCAGCGAACGGGCTGCATAACGCAGATCAACGGGGAAGGGGAGCGGGTGACAGCATCGGCCGGGCCGCCTAGAGACGGGCTCTCAGCCAGGGAGGCGTAACGGAGGATGGACGTCGGGATCATCATGGGCAGCCGCTCCGATTGGGAAGTGATGCGGCACGCCGCCTCGCTTCTCGAGGAACTCGGCATCGCTCATGACGCAAAGGTGGTCTCGGCGCACCGTACGCCGCAGCGGCTGTACGATTATGCGACAGGCGCCAGGAAGCGAGGCCTGAAGGTCATCATCGCCGGTGCAGGCGGGGCGGCGCACCTGCCGGGCATGGCGGCGGCAATGACCAGCCTTCCCGTGCTGGGCGTTCCGGTGGAGAGCAAGGCGCTGAACGGGCTCGATAGCCTGTTGTCGATCGTCCAGATGCCGGGCGGCGTCCCGGTCGCGACCCTGGCGATCGGCAAGGCGGGGGCAATCAATGCGGCGCTGCTTGCCGCATCGATCCTGGCCCTGTCGGACGAGGCGCTGGCCGGACGGCTGGACGCCTGGCGGGCGGCGCAGACCGAGAGCGTCGGGGAAAGCCCCGAGTGATCGGGCCGGGCGGGACGGTCGGCATCATCGGCGGCGGCCAGCTCGGCCGGATGCTGGCGCTGGCGGCGGCTCCGCTTGGTCTCAAGGCCCACATCTTCGACCCGCACGAGCGACCCTGCGCGGCCGACGTCGCTGCGAGCTTCACCAGGGCCGCGTTCGACGATGCCGACGCGCTGCAGCGCTTCGCAGCCGCCTGCGACGTGGTCACCTACGAGTTCGAGAACCTGCCGGCGGCCCCCCTCGCCACACTCGGGGACAAGCTCCGCCCGGGCACGCGCAGCCTGTCGGTGTCGCAGGACCGGGCGGAGGAGAAG
>ERZ1066120.1439-NODE-1439-length-14796-cov-15.772064_pt1 | contig 14796 bp, 14 predicted proteins | sample MGYA00382767_ERZ1066120 | MGnify/ENA primary metagenome ERZ1066120 (study PRJEB33369, sample SAMEA5778350) | biofilm metagenome | biome: Industrial cooling water; feature: Water cooling tower basin; material: Biofilm | place: United Arab Emirates | collected...
AGGAACGGGTAGCCCGCGACCTCGCAGTAGCCGTGGATGAGGCCCGCCATCATCTGGATGAGCGTCGTCTTCCCCGTCCCCGGAGCGCCGTCGCCCATGAAGGTGAAGACGAAGCCGCCGAGTTCGGCGAAGGGGTTCATCCGGCGGTCGAAGTCGTAGGCCATCAGCATCCGCGAAAGCCGCATGGCCTGGGATTTGGCGATGTGGTTGCCGATGACCTCCTCGGGTTTCTTGAAGGTCATGGTCAGCGCCGCGCCCTTGGCCGCCCGCGCGGGGCGGAAGCCCGAGAGGGTCAGCTGATCCGCCTCCACCCGCCACGATCCGATGGCGAAGGGCGCGGTGAGCGGCGCGCCCTCCGCCCGCTGCGCCGCGCGCGCCATCAGCGCCTCGGCGAAGGCCGCGACCGTGGGGGCGAGGCGCGCCTCGTCGGTGGCGAGCGCCCCGATGTCCTGGTCCAGCTCCCACAGCGCGCCCTCGAGCGCGAGCGTGGCGTTGTCGGTGAGCACCTCGTCGACCGCGCCGACCTCCACGGTCGTCGTGCCCAGATGCGGGGCGAGCAGGAAGGCCGTCGCGTTGGCGAAGGTGTGGAGCGCCACCAGCGCCTCCGCCTCCAGGAGGCCCGTGAACTCCGCCCGCCGCGCCTCGGGCAGGCGCGCGTCGCGGTTGGCGGTCTTCAGCTCGGCCAGAGGCGTGCCCTGGGCGAAGGTCCCGGCCATCGCCAGCGCGACGGCCAGCGCCCGCCGCAGCGCCGTCAGCACCGCCGCCTGCGCGGGGGTGGTCAGGCCGTCGCCCAGGGCCTCCACCCGCTCGATCAGGCGCACGCCGCCGGGGCGCTGGGTGCTGCGGGCGGCCATGCCGGGGACGGTGGACCGGAACCGGGGCCGCGCGCCGGTGCCGGGGGACCGTTCCCCGGCGGGCGCGGCGGCCAACGGCTTTGCCAGCCGCGGCGCGTGGTCGAAGCCCGCGAGCAGCGCCAGCGCCGCCTCGTACTGCGCGCGCACCTGCGCCTCGGTCAGCTCCATCGTGTCGCGCGCCGTCATCCCCGCCCCCTCACCGCGTGGCCACCAGCCGCCCGCCCGCCCCCACCACGAACTTGCGGTAGGGGGCGAGGCCGGGCCGCGCCATCTCGGCCAGAACCTGCGCGACCCGCTCGGGCAGGATCATCATGCGCTGCATCGCCGTGGCCCCCGTCTCCGCCCCGGCGAGCGGATCGAGCGTCCAGATCTGGCGCACCGTCTCGCGCCCGAACCAGCCCGCCCTGCCGGCGGCCTCCTCGCGCGCCGAGGTCAGGTCCTCGATCGTCCAGACGAGCGCCCAGTCCTCGGCCTCGGGGGCATCCGCGGCGCGCAGGACCTCCGCGATGGGCCCCGACTGGAGCGTGAAGCGGTGCGAGTGCATCGGTCCCAGCGTGATCCGGCGCAGGCGCTTCGGGTGCAGGTCGGGGACGTCCGCGTCGAACCCGCCCGCGATGGTCAGGAGCTTCAGCCCCCCCAGCGACTGCGCGACGAGATGCGCCTGGGCCTGGGGCCAGCGCTCGGGGTCGGCGGGAAGCGCGGTGGCACCGCTGTCCTCCAGATCCATGAGGTAGACCAGGGGCAGGTTGGCCTGCGTGTCGTAGACCGCCCAGTGCACGAGGAACCGCCGCCGCTCGCCCGTGTCCTCCACCCACTGCGCCTCGGGGTCGTTGCGGGGCAGGAACAGCCCGCCCGCGACCAGCGCCTCGTGGTACAGGCGCTGCGACAGCGCGAACTGCAGGCGGCCCGGCACCGTCAGGTCGTTCAGGATCTGGCGGACCATGCGGTCCTTCAGCTCGGCCGCGGGCGGCATGGCGCGCAGGCTCGCCTCGGCCTGCGCCGCGTCGATGGCGAGCGTCATGAGCTCCTGCGCCACCGGAAACCCGCTGTCCACCCGGTCGAAGGCGGGCGCGCCGGGCAGCGGCCCCTCGACCCGGCCGGTCATCAGGTACTTCAGGCTCAGCGCGCGGAAGCTCGCCGCCAGCCGGCCCGCATGGGCCGCCAGCAGCCGCGCCTCGAGGCGGACGAGCGTGCCCTCGGCCTCCAGTTCCGCCGCGACGCGGGCAAGGTGCCCGGTGATCCGCGCGAAGGCATCGAAGTAGTGCCGCGCGGCGATGGGGTCCGTCAGCGTCGCGTGGTCGTCGGTCAGGGGGGTCTCCGGCACTCAGGCGCCGTAGTCGTTCTTGTCGTGCTTCTCCACGATCGCGGCGAAGCGGCGCATGAACCGCTCGTCGGCGCGGGCCTTCTGCTCCAGGATGTCGCGGGCAAAGACCATCTGGCCCTCGTGCGCCTCCATCATGTCGGCCATGCGGTCGTTGGTGGCGGCCCCGATCGCGGCCATCGCGGTCTGCGCCTCCTGGTCGGTCCTGACGCCGATCTCGTTGATGCGGTGCGCCACGTCCTGCTGCTGCGCGGTCTTGAGGCTGGAGGTCAGCGCGTCGTAGAGGACCACGCGCTGCTTCGTGTCGGTCTGCAGCTTGTTGATCAGCACCATCTGCGTCGCGGCCTGGTTCTGGAGGCTGTCGACCCAGGTCTTCCCCTTCTCGATGTAGCGCTCGAGCGTCTGGGACTTGGCGAGCTTCACCTGCTCGTCCTGCACCAGCGCGTTGTACCGCCTGTTCAGCTCCGCGAGTTCCGACTCCAGCCGCGTGCGGGCGGCGGCGTCCTGCTCCACGCCGATGCGGTTCTCGAGGTCGATGATCGCGGGGTCCATCGCGGCGACCTCGCGGCGCACGGCCTCCAGGGCGGCCACCGTCTCCTCGCGCTCGGACAGGGTCGCGGTCAGGTTCGTCTCCACGCGTGCCTTCTGCGCGTTGAGCATGTCGAGCTGCCCCTGCAGAAGCCGCACGATGGTGTCGGACTTGGCGATCAGGTCCTGCAGCTTGTCGTCGATGCTGGCGCCCCGCAGGCGTTCCTGCCGCATCGATTCCGACTTCGCGTCGGAGAACCAGCCGACCACGCTTTCCCAGCCGGTCTTGTTGCGCATCTCGTCGAAGTCGCGGCTGAAGCCCGCCGTCACGTCGTCGAGTCCCATGATCAGCTCGGCGATGTTCGCGTTCATGAGATCGGTGTGCTTGTGCACGTCTTCCAGCGTGGCGGTCTCGATGTCGATCGCGGATTCGCCGGCGTCGAGCCTCTGGCGTGCGGTGTCGATCGTCTGGGTGACCGCGGCGATCTTGGCCTGCGCCTCGGCGACCTGCGCCTGGCTGTCGCGGATCTGGGTCTCGAAATCGGCCATGCCGGATGCCTCTCGGAATGTGACTGGGCTTTACATGGGGGGAGGATGCCAAATCGGGACGCCGGCGTCACCCCGAAAGCGCGGGCGGCCCCGGCGGGTTCCGGGGGGCCGGGACATTGTCGATCAGGCGCACCCCGCCGATCCGCGCGGCGGCGAACAGGCGCGACGGGGCGTCCGCCCGCGCGGGGCCGAGGTCGGCGGCATCCCGGTGCTCGAGGTAGTCCACCGCGTCGAACCCCGCCGCCGTCACGGCGGCCCGCGCCGCGCCCGTGGCCGCCGCCGGATCGACGCCCCGGCCGATCGCGCCGGCGGCCGCCGTCAGCGCGGCGAAGAGCGCGGGCGCGCGGGCGCGCGCCGCCGCGTCGAGCCGCGCGTTGCGCGACGACAGCGCGAGCCCGTCCGGCGCCCGCACCGTCGGGCAGCCCACGACCTCGGTCGCAAGGTTCAGGTCGGCCGCCATCCGCCGCACCACGGCGAGCTGCTGCCAGTCCTTCTCGCCGAAGTAGGCACGGTCCGCCTGGACCATCCCGAAGAGCTTCGCCACGACGGTCGCCACCGCGTCGAAATGGCCGGGCCGGTGCGCGCCCTCCATCGGCGCGGCCGGCCCCCCGACCGCGATCCGGGTGGCGAAGCCGGGCGGATAGACCTCGGCGGACGCGGGCGCGAAGAGCGCATCGACGCCCAGCGGGGCCAGCAGCGCGGCGTCGGCCTCCTCCGTCCGGGGGTAGCGCGCGAGATCCTCGGGGGATTCGAACTGCGCGGGGTTCACGAAGACCGTCACCACCACGCGGGCGCAGTCCGCCCGCGCCCGGGCGGCGAGGCTCGCGTGTCCCTCGTGCAGCGCGCCCATGGTCGGGACGAGGCCGATCGCCCGGCCCTCCGCGCGCCAGCCCGCGGCCTGCGCCCGCAGCGCGGCGACGGTCCGAAGGACCGGGATCATGGCGCCCTGGGCTTCGGCGCGGCCTCGCCGTAGCCATGCTCCGGCCCCGGGAAGCGGCGCCCGCGCACGTCGGCGGCATAGGCCGCGATGGCCGCGTCCGCCGTGCCGGCAAGCTCCGCGTAGCGGCGCACGAACTTCGGGCGGAAGTCGGTGAACAGGCCCAGCATGTCGTCCACCACGAGGACCTGCCCGTCGCACCCGGCCCCCGCGCCGATGCCGATGGTGGGGATCGGCACGGCATCGGTGATCCGGCGGGCGAGGGTCTCGGGCACCTTCTCCACCACCAGGGCGAAGGCGCCCGCCTCCGCCACCGCGCGCGCATCGGCCAGCACCGCGTCGGCCTCCGCGTCGCGGCCCACGACGCGGTGCCCGCCCAGCGTGTTGACGTGCTGCGGCGTCAGCCCGACATGCGCCAGCACCGGCACCCCCCGCGCGGCAAGGTACGCGATCGTCTCGGCCATGGACCGCCCGCCCTCCAGCTTCACGGCCGGCGCGCCGGTCTCGGCCATCATGCGGCTTGCGCTGCGGAATGCCTGGCCCGGCCCCTCCTCGTAGCTGCCGAAGGGCAGGTCGATCACCGGCAGCGCGCGGGCGCACCCCCGGACCACGGCGCGTCCGTGCAGGATCATCATCTCCATCGTCACGCCAAGGGTGGAGGGCAGGCCGTGCAGCACCATCCCCACGCTGTCGCCCACCAGCGCGATGTCGCAGTGCGCGTCGACCAGCCGCGCCATGGGCGTGGTGTAGGCGGTGAGGCAGGCGAGCGGGACCCCCCCCTTCCGGGCACGGATGTCGGCGGGCAGCACCGGGCGGACGGGGGAACTGGCGCTCATCTCGGGCTCGCGGACAGGCTCGCCGGGGCGTGGCGACCGGGAAAGCATAGGGCGGCGGCGGAAGGCGCACCAGCCCCGACCGGCGGCGGGCTTGACGGCGCCGCGCCCGCCGGGAACAGTCGGGCCGAGCCACCGGAGCCGTCGATGCCCCACCACCGGCCCGTCACCCGCGACGGCACAGCCCCCGAGACCACGCGCCCCGACCCCGCCGTCGTGCTGGAAGGCGATCCGGTCCACACCACCTGGAACCTCGAGGCGCGCGGGGCGCTCTGGTGCGGGCTGTGGCAGTCCACGCCCGGCACCTGGCGCGTCGACTACGCGGAATGGGAGTATGTGCGCATCCTCGAGGGCGTCTCGGTCGTGACCGAGGACGGCGAGGCCCCCGTCACGCTGCGCGCGGGCGACAGCCACATCCTCCGCCCGGGCTTCCGGGGGACCTGGCAGGTCCTCGAGACGACGCTGAAGGACTACGTGATCCTGGCGCAGCCCCCGGCCGCGGCCTGACGGGGCCCGTCGACCGCGCCGGCGCGCCGCACCACCATGCCCGCACGTCCGATGGAGGGACATCGCATGACGGCGGGATCCGTCGTGGCTTCGGCCCTGGCGGCCGCCGTCGCGGGCCTGCCCGCCATGGCGGCGCAGATCACCGCCGGCAAACCGCAAGCGATCCTCGACGCGCGGGCGGCGGCGGGCTACCGCGCCGAGCTGAAGACCGACGACCTGGGCGACCCGCTCGTCCTCTCCTCGGCCGCAGGGGCGGGGTTCCCGATCGCCGTCCACGGGCGCACGAACGGCGCGGCCTGCACCTCGGTGGCCTTCCAGACCGGCCATGACCTCGAGGGCGGCACGACCCCCGCCGCCGTGAACCGCCGGAACGCCGAGAACCGCTATGCCAAGGCCCATCTCGACGACGAGAACGATCCCTGCCTCGAGATGGACATCAACCTCGAGGCGGGCGGGATGGCCGACGCGCTGTTCATGGCCAACGTCCGCCTGTGGGAGGAATCGACCGGGGCGTTCCAGACCCACATCGGCTGGTAGCGCGCGGGGGGCCGGTCCCCCCGCGGCGCGATCAGAGCGCGGGGTCGGCGGCGACGGCGTGGAAGGGCAGCGACGGGGCGACCTCCGCCGTCCCGGCCCCGGCGAGCCGGTCGGCCGCCATCTGCGCCGCGTGCGCCGGATCGTAGGGGATGATGTAGCCCGCCGCGTCCTCCATCTGCGGGCCTTCCAGCGCCAGCGACTCCGCCTCGGTCCGCGACTTGACGCGGGTGCCGAGCGGCACGCGGCCGTAGAGGTCGATGATGTCCTGGTTGAAGAGCCGGATGCAGCCGGCCGAGGTGGCGCGGCCGATCGAGTCGTATTCGGAGGTGCCGTGGATGCGGAAGTAGGTGTCGCGGCCGTTGCGGTAGAGATAGAGCGCCCGCGCCCCAAGCGGGTTCGACAGCCCGCCCGGCAGGCCGGCCGAATAGGCCGCGTAGAGATCGGGCCGGGTGCGGATCATGTTGGCCGTGGGCGTCCACGAGGGCCACTCGACCTTGCGGCGGATCGTGGCGTCGCCCTTGAACGCCAGCCCGAGCCGCCCGACCGCGGTGGCATAGCGCATCGCCTGCCCCCCCTCCATCACGAGGTAGAGCTTGCGGGCATAGGTGTCGACCACGATCGTCCCCGGCTCCTCCGGCCCGTTGTAGGGGACGACGGCACGGCGGCGATACTCGGGCAGCAGCTCCGGCTCGACCGGCCGGATGAAGAAGGCCCCGTCCTGGATCCCCTCGTAGCCCGGGACGACCGGGGGCGTGGCGGGCGGGACGGGGGCGGCGGCGCAGGCGCCGAGGAACAGGGCCGCGGCGATGGGCAGCAGGCGGGCGAAGACTGTGGGCACGGGATCTCTCATGGCAGCTGAGGGAACGGGAGGCTGCCCCCAGAAGCGCCTCGAGGCCGGCCCCGGTCAAGCCCCCATGGCAAGGGAACGGCCGGGAATCCACCGTTTTTCGCCGCAGGACGGGGGATGAGGCCGGATTTCCGCCCCGACGGCGCCCGCGGCGCCCGCCCGGGGGGGCCGCCGGTCAGCCGACGATGTTCGCCGCCGGGCCGTAGGGGAAGCCCGTGAGGTCTTCCGCGCCGTCCTCGCCGATCACGAGGATGTCGTGCTCGCGGTAGCCGCCGGCCCCCGGACGGCCCTCGGGGATGGTCAGCATCGGCTCCATGCTGATGACCATTCCCGGCTCCAGGACGGTGTCGATGTCCTCGCGCAGCTCCAGACCCGCCTCGCGGCCATAGTAGTGCGACAGGATCCCGAACGAATGGCCGTAGCCGAAGGTGCGGTACTCGAGCAGCCCGCGATCCTCGAGCAGGTCGTTGATCCGCGCCGTCACCTCGGCGCAGCTGACCCCCGGCCGCAGCAGCGACATGCCGTAGGCGTGCGCGGCCACGTTCGCCTCCCACACGGCGAGCGAGTCGGGATCGCAGTCGCCGAGGAACAGCGTGCGTTCCAGCGCGGTGTAGTAGCCCGAGATCATCGGGAAGCAGTTGAGGCTGAGGACATCGCCCCGCCGCAGCCGGCGCGACGTCACCGGGTTGTGCGCGCCGTCGGTGTTGATCCCCGACTGGAACCAGACCCAGGTGTCGCGGTACTCGGCCTCGGGGAAGCGGCGGGCGATCTCAACCTCCATCGCGTCGCGGCCCGCCATGGCGACGTCGATCTCGCGCGCGCCCTCGCGGATCGCGTCGCGGATCGCCGCGCCGCCGTGGTCGGCCACCTGCGCGCCGGCGCGGATGAGGTCGATCTCGGCCGCGGATTTCACCATCCGCTGCGCCATGGTGGCGGGGGACACGTCCATCCCGCGCGCGGGCGCGAGAAAGGCGTTGAGCCGCTCCGACTGCACGAGCGTCAGGTGGTCGGCCTCGCAGCCGACCGCGCGGCCGGTGCCGGTCACGCTCGCCACGGCGCGCCAGAAGTTGTCGCGCTGCCAGTCGGTGTAGGTCAGGCTGTCGCCGTGGCTGCGCCGCCAGGGCTGGCCCGCGTCGATCCCCGCGCTGATCGTGACCACGGCGGCGGGCGTCACCACGCAGGCGTAGGGCCGCCCGAAGCTGCAGTAGAGAAAGCCCGAATAGTAGGCCACGTTGTGCATCGAGGTGAGCACCACGGCGTCGAGCCCGTGCATCGCCATGACGTCGCGCAGGCCCGCGACGCGGTCCTCGTATTCGGACGCGGCGAAGGGCAGCGGGGCCTTCGGGCCATTGCGGACGGGGTGGACGTCGGGGCGGCTCATCGCGGACCTCGTGCAGGGGGGCCACGCCGCAGGCGGGACCCCGAACGATCCCGGCGTGCAGGACGGTGGCAGGGATAGCCCCGCAGGCGGCGGGGCGCGTCACGGCGGACGGCCCCTGCGGCGACGCCATCGCCGCGGCCCGTCCCGAGGATGGGGCCGCGCGGGGCCGGCGGCAAGCGGAAATCCCCGGACGGACCTTGGCGCGGACCGGTGCGCCTCCCATCTGACGGACAGTTCAGTCCCGGAGGATGCCGATGCGCTGCCCAGTCGACAACGAAACCCTGGTCATGGCCGACCGGGGCGGGGTCGAGATCGACTACTGCCCCAAATGCCGCGGCGTCTGGCTGGACCGGGGCGAGCTTGACAAGATCATCGAGCGCGCCGCGGCCGAGGTCGCGCCGGTCGTCCAGCCGCAGCCCGCCGCGCCTCCGCAGCCCGCCGCGCCCCTGCCGCCGCAGGGCTACGGCGCGCAGCCCGTCTACCAGCAGCCCCCCTACGGCGGGCGGCGCGACCGGGACGACGACGATGACCACGGCTACGGCGGCGGCCACGGCGGCCACGGCGGCCACGGCGGCGGCGGTCACGGACGGCGGCGGAGGAGGGGATTTCTGGGCGACATCTTCGACTTCTAGTCCCAGCGGCGCAGCGCATCCTCGTCCGCCGCGCGCGCCTCGACCCAGGTCGCGCCTCCTGCCGTGATCTCGCGCTTCCAGAAGGGCGCGCGGGACTTCAGCCAGTCCATCAGGAAGTCGGCGGCCCGGAACGCCTCGGCCCGGTGCCGGGCGGCGGTGGCGACCATCATGATCGGTTCGGCGGGCGCGAGCCGCCCGTGGCGGTGGACGACCAGCGCCGCCGTCAGCGACCAGCGCGCCCGCGCCCCGTCGACCATGGCGGCGATCGCGCGTTCCGTCATGCCGGGATAGTGCTCGATCTCCAGTGCCATGAGCGCGCCGTCCGCGTCGCGCACGAGGCCCGTGAAGCTGACCACCGCCCCCGCCCCGCCCACCGCCCGGGTGAAGGCCGACAGCTCCGCGCCCGGATCGAAGGGCCCCGCCTGAACGCGGACCGCCACCCTAGCCCCCCGTCATCGGGGGGAAGAACGCGACCTCGCGCGCGCCTGCGAGCGGCGCGTCGAACCCGGCCAGGTCCTGATCGACCGCGACGCGCAGCGCGGCCGTGTCGGCGAAGGCGGCGGCGTGGCGCGGGCCGCGCGCCGCGAGTTCGGCCACGAGATCGGCCACCGTCGCGGCGGAGGTCTCCACCCGTTCGCGCGGCACGCCGATCCGCTCGCGCACCCAGGCGAAGTAGAGCACGTCGATCATCTCTTCCCCTCGCGCAGGTAGGGCAGCGCCTTGCGGAAGTAGTCCCAGCCGGTCCAGGCGGTCAGTCCGGCCGCGATCCAGATCAGCACCAGCCCGATCATCGTGGCGTAGGAGGCGCAGTCGCGCTTGCCGCAGGCGCGGATCGGGTCGGCGGCGCCCAGCGAGACCGCCTCGGCGAACTCGGCGGGCGTCATGCCGCGCATCGCCACGCCGTTCAGGTATTCCAGCCCGGTCCCGAGGAACAGGATGGCGATCGCCACCATCTGCGCGGTCGTCTTCCACTTGGCCAGCCGGGTCACCCGCAGGTCGCGCGCGCGGGGGCCGAGGTACTCGCGCAGCCCCGAGACGAAGACCTCGCGGAACAGGATCACGGTCGCGGGCAGGATCAGCCACGGGTTCATGCCGGAATAGCCGGTGATGACCATGATCGCGATCACCACCATCGCCTTGTCGGCGATGGGGTCGAGCATGGTCCCGAACTTCGATTCCTGCTTCCAGAGCCGGGCGAGGTAGCCGTCGAACCAGTCGGTGATCGCGGCGCCGATGAACAGCGTCAGCGCGAACCAGTCGGCCCAGGGCCGGTGGAAGTAGAGGAACATCACCGCGACGCCGGGTGCCGCCAGCAGGCGCAGGACGGTCAGCGTGTTGGGGATGGTCCAGGTCATCGCGCAGCGATAGCAGGCCGCCGCCGCGGGGGAAAGGCGGACCGGGCCGCCGCCGCGCGGCGCCCTAGCCCTCGGCGGCGCGGCGGATCGCGTCGAGCGGCGCGTCGAGCGTGCAGGTCAGCCCCTCGGGATCGTGCCGGATCGTCACCTCGCCCCCGAAGTCGCGGGCGAGGACCGACCGCAGGATCGTCGAGCCGAACCCCGTCCGCGTCGGCGGCGCGACCGGCGGCCCCCCGCGCTCGCGCCAGGCGAAGCGGAACCGGCCGCCCGCCGCCGACCAGTCGACCGCGACCCGGCCGCCCTCGTTCGAGAGCGCGCCGTACTTCGTCGCGTTCACCGCGAGCTCGTGCGCGGCGAGCGAGAGCGTCAGCGCGTGGCGGGCGCCGATCACGGTCGGCGGGCCCGACAGCGCGATCCGCCCCGTCTCAACCCCGTAGGGCTTCAGCACCGCGCGCAGCAGCGCCGGCACCGACGCGGCCGTGCGGGTCTCCTCGGTGATGATGTCGTTCGCGGTGTCGAAGGTCTGCAGCCGCCGGTGGAAGTCGCCCAGCTGCGGCACGCCGCGCAGCGTCTGCGTGGCGATGGCGCTGACCATGCCCAGAAGGTTCTTGCCGCGATGGCGCAGCTCCTGGTTCATCAGGCGCAGGTGCGCCTCGGCCTCCACGTGCTCGGTCACGTCGTGGCCCTCGACGAAGATGCCGGTGACCGCCCCCTCGGCGTCGCGGATCGGCTGGTAGACGAAGTCGAGGAAGCTGCGCCGCGGGGGCTCGCCCTGCGGGCCGTCGAGCACGAGCGGAACGCGCCGCCCCACGTAGGCCTCGCCGCTGGCATAGACCCGGTCGAGAAGCTCGAGGAAGCCCTGCGCCCCGGTCTCGGGCAGGACCTCGGCCACGCTCCGGCCGATAACGGCGCGGTCGCCGGTCAGCCGGCGGTAGGCGGCGTTCGTCATCTCGAAGACGTGCCTCGGCCCGGACAGGACGGCCATGAAGCCCGGAGCCTGCTCCAGCAGCGCGGTCATCCGACGGAACTGGTCCTGGAGCGCCTCGCGCGTGCGGTGCTGCTCGGTCACGTCCTGGCACACCACGAGCACGCCGCCGATCCCGCCGTCGTGGTCGATGGGGCTGTAGCTGTAGGTCCACCAGACCTCGCGCAGCGCACCGTGGCGGACGATCGGGATCAGCCGGTCCTCCTGCCAGATCGACCCGAGGCCGTCCATCACCTGCTCGATCTGCGGGCCGATCACGTCCCAGATCTCGGGCCAGGTCTCGCGGGCGGCGCGGCCCAGCGCCGAGGGATGCTTCTCCGGCCCGATCACCCGGCGATAGGCGTCGTTGTAGAGCTGGATCAGGTCCGGCCCCCAGAAGATGAACATCGGGTGGCGCGTGTTCAGCATCAGTCGCACGGTGACGCGCAGGCTCTGCGGCCAGGACTGCGGCGCGCCGAGCGGCGTGTCGCCCCAGTCGAGCGCGCGCATCAGCCGGCCCATCTCGCCGCCGCCCTGAAGGAAGTCCATCTCGTGCAAATGGCTGTCCATCGGCCACCCGAACCCTGTTCCATCGCGGGCCGTCATCCGGCGCGTCCCGGGGGACCACGCGGGGGTGACGACGGCGCGAACGCATCGGCTTGATCGTGCGGCCCGGCCGAAGACCCCCGCGCCCCGCGGGGACCGGCAACCGGGGTACTGGGTCGGCCCGACGATGCGGCGCGCGACGGAAACCCGTACTGACCGGTCGACGCTACCTGAACGCGAGGGGATTTTCCAGCCGTCTTCGCGCGGGGCGGCCCGGGATCGGCCGCCGGTCCGGGGCGGCCGTCCGCGCGGTGCGCGGCGGGGCGCTTGCGATTCGCCCGCGAGGCCATATCGTCGGGGCCCGCAACCCCCGAAGGAGAAGCCCGCCATGCCGTTTTCCGCCACGCGCCGCGCCGCCCTCGCCCTTCCCGCCCTCGCCCTTCCCGCCCTCGCCGCCCTGGCGCTCGCCGCCCCGGCCGCCGCCGACGACCCCGATCGCCCGATCACGCTGGTGATCCCCTTCGCCGCGGGCGGATCGACCGACGTGGTCGGCCGCATCGTCGCCGAGCGCATGGGCGCGGAGCTGGGCCAGCAGGTGATCGTCCAGAACGTCGGCGGGGCCGGCGGCTCGCTGGGGGCGGCGCAGGTGGCCGAGGCCGCGCCCGACGGCCACACGATCCTGATGGGCACCGTCGCCACCCATGCGCTGAACCCGCTGGTGCTCGCCGACGTGGCCTACGACCCGGTCACGGACTTCGCGCCGATCTCGCTGCTGGTCGTGGTGCCCAACGTGCTGGCGGTGAACCCCGCGCTGCCCGTCGACACGGTGCAGGAGCTGATCGACCTCGCCAAGGCCGAGCCGGGCACGCTGGCCTTCGCCTCGTCGGGGATCGGGACGCCGCTGCACCTGTCGGGGGCGCTCTTCAACGCGATGGCGGGGGTGGACATGCTCCACGTGCCCTACCAGGGGTCGGGGCCGGCGCTGACCGACGTGCTGGGCAACCAGATTCCGGTGATCTTCGACAACCTGCCCTCGGCGTCGGAGCACATCCGCTCGGGAGGGCTGCGCGCGCTGGGGGTGACGACGGCGGAACGCGCGGCGTCGTTTCCCGACCTGCCCGCGATCGCCGAGACGCTGCGGGGCTACGAGACCTACACGTGGAACGCCCTCTTCGCCCCCGCCGGCGCGCCGCCGGAGGTCGTCGCGCGCCTGAATGCGGCGGCGGTTGCGGCGATGGCCGACCCGGCGGTGGCCGCGCGGATGGAGGAGTTCTCGGCCACGATCGTCGCCTCCACCCCCGAGGAACTCGCGGCGCACGTGACCGCCGAGGCCGCCAAGTGGGCCCCGATCGTGGCCGAGGCGGGGATCGAGGCCCGGTGACCGGGCGACGGCCACCCGGCCCGCGCGGGGTCATCCCCGCGCGGCGAAGTGGTCGCTGATCTTCCGGGCCATGGCGGCCGATATGCCCTCGACCGCCATCAGGTCCGGCACGCCCGCGCGCGCCACCGCCTTGGCGCTGCCGAAATGCGCGAGCAGCGCGCGCTTGCGCGCGGCCCCGATGCCCGCGATGTCGTCGAGCGGGGTGGCGCCGATCGCCTTCGACCGCTTCGCGCGGTGGGCGCCGATCGCCCAGCGGTGCGCCTCGTCGCGCAGGCGCTGCACGAAGTAGAGCACGGGGTCGGCCGTCCGCAGCGCGAAGGGGGGCTGCCCGGGCCGGTGGAACTCCTCCCTGCCGAGGTCGCGGTCGATCCCCTTGGCGACGCCCACCACCGCGATGTCGTCCACCCCCAGCGCCGCCATCACCTCGGCCACGGCCGAGACCTGCCCCGCCCCGCCGTCGATCAGCACAAGGTCGGGCCAGGCGTCGGACTTCCGGTCCGGGTCCTCCTTCAGCAGCCGCTCGAAGCGCCGGGTCAGCACCTCGCGCATCATCGCGAAGTCGTCGTTGCCCGCAGCCTCGCGGATGTTGAACTTGCGGTACTGCGACTTCAGGAACCCCTCGGGCCCCGCCACGATCATGCCGCCCACGGCATCGCTGCCCTGGATGTGGCTGTTGTCGTAGACCTCGATCCGCCGGGGCGGGGCGTCGAGGTCGAAGGCCTCGGCCAGCCCCTGCAGCAGGCGGTTCTGCGCGGCGCTCTCGGACATGCGCCGCGCGAGGCTCTCGCGGGCGTTCCGCGCGGCGTTCTCGACCAGCTCCAGCTTCTCGCCGCGCTTCGGCACCGCGATCTCCACCCGCCGGCCGGCGCGGTCGGCCAGAAGCTGCGCCACGAGATCCTCGTTCTCCACCCCGTGCGAGAGCAGGATCAGGCGCGGCGGTTCCTTGTCGTCGTAGAACTGGGCGATGAAGGCCTCCATGATCTCGGCGGCCTCGGCGCCGGCGCCGGTGCGGGGGTAGAAGTCGCGGTTCCCCCAGCTCTGGTTGGCGCGGATGAAGAAGACCTGCACGCAGGCCTGGCCCCCTTCGAGATGCAGCGCGATCACGTCGGCCTCGGCCACGCCCTGCGGGTTGATCGCCTGCCCCTGCTGCACCTGCGTCAGGGACCGGATGCGGTCGCGCAGCGCCGCCGCGCGCTCGAACTCCATGCCGGCCGAGGCCTCGGCCATCGCGCGGGCGAGGTCGGCCTGCACGCTCGTGGTCTTGCCCTGCAGGAAGCGCGTGGCGTCGGCGACGAGCCCGGCATAGCCCGCCTCGTCGATCCGGCCCGTGCAGGGGGCCGAGCAGCGCTTGATCTGGTGCAAAAGGCAGGGCCGCGTCCGGCTCTCCAGCACGGCGTCGGTGCAGGACCGCAGAAGGAACACCTTCTGCAGCTGGTTGAGCGTGCGGTTGACCGCGCCCGCGCTCGCGAAGGGGCCGAAGTAGCTGCCCTTCTCCGAACGCTTGCCCCGGTGCTTGCGGATCTGGGGAAAGCGGTGGTCGCCGGTGATCAGGATGTTCGGGAACGACTTGTCGTCGCGCAGAAGCACGTTGTAGCGCGGGCGGAGCTGCTTGATCAGGTTCTGC
>ERZ1066120.1440-NODE-1440-length-14769-cov-6.387046_pt1 | contig 14769 bp, 15 predicted proteins | sample MGYA00382767_ERZ1066120 | MGnify/ENA primary metagenome ERZ1066120 (study PRJEB33369, sample SAMEA5778350) | biofilm metagenome | biome: Industrial cooling water; feature: Water cooling tower basin; material: Biofilm | place: United Arab Emirates | collected...
TGCGAAAACGAGAGTTTTCCTTTGACGCTTTGCAGTTCTCCGGGCAGTTGACCGAAAATCTCGCTCGTGTTTTTGGTGATGTCAATGCTCAAACGGCGCGCGTCGGCCAACACTTTGGCATCGAGCGCCAGTTTGCGCGCGACGGTTGCGTGCAAATCGCAAAGCGGCGCGCCTTCGAGCGGCAAAAGCTGCGATTGAAAGCGCGCGGGAACATCGGCGCGGCGCGGGTAAACCCATTTTTTGCGGCTCCATTCGATGATTTTTTGAAGTTCGAGGCTTTCGACTTTGGGTTTGACGGCGGCGCTCAGGCCGGTCATCAATCCGGCAAACGAAAGCTGGTCGGCGGGCGTTTCGTCGCCGCTTTCAAACAGCGAAGCGGGCAGTTGGGGCGGCGAAGCGGGCGCGTCGTTCCAGAACACTTCGAGCGAGGGCTGGCCATCGCGCACGAGTTCGACGCGGTTTTCGTTTCCCACGCGCACCAAAAGCGAGAGCGGCGCCGCTTTTTGAATCGAGGTTTGAAGCGCGTTGATGCGTTTTCCGGCGTCGAGCAAACCGCTTTGCGCGCCCGCATCGGCCAAAATAACATAGCCGTAATTCAAGCCGTCGGGCAGTTTCTGACCTTGCAATTTGGGATGGACGCGCCCGATGCGCCCGACGATTTGAATGCCGAAATCGGGGTCGCGGGCGCCGCGCATCGAAACCAAAGTCCAGGCGCGCGGCGCGTCGAAACCGAGCGCGACGGCCATTTTGAAAATCAAAACTTCTTTGCTTTCATCGAGCGCGACGGCCAACACATCGGGGTCGGGTTCTTTGGCCGTGTGAATCGCAATCGCGCTTTCGGTCACGCCCAATTCGAGCAGTTTGGCCTTGACGCGCGCTTCGTCATCGCCCGTCGAGGCGATTTGAACCAGCAAAAGCGGCGTGAGCGCAATGCCTTCGCTCTCCAGTGACGCTTTGATTTGGCGGTGGACTTCCAGGCCGTCGCGCAGCGCGAGGGTTTCGTAATCGGCGAGGTCGCTCAGGTGCGAGGGCGCGAAATAGGCGGCGCATTTGATGCCGCGTTTAATCAACCCGTTTTCAACGGCTTCGGCGCGCGAAACGCTTAACCGCTGGACGCGCGACAACCCAACGGCGCGGCGAAACGATTCGATTTCGGAGTCTCCGGGCGTTGCCGTCACCAGAAGCGTGAAATCGGGGCGCAAGGTTTCGCGGAAGAATTTGGCGGTTTGTTCGCCGGAAAACGAGTGGTGCGCTTCGTCCACAACGGCGCCAATCAAAAAACCTTCGGCGCGCAGTTGTTCGAGCAAAACGTCGAGCGCGGTTTGCGATTCCGATTTGACGCGCACGCGGCGCGCTTCTTTTTGGCTCGAAACCACTGAAGCCCAGGTCGAAACGAAAACATCGCCGTTTCGCAGATTTTGAATTTGGCGGTCGAGCAGCAAATCGCGCGGCGCGAGTTCGGGGAAATGCCGGGCGAGGGTGGCGCGCGACTGCTCGATGAGTCCGGCGAACGGCGCAAACCAAAACCACAGCGTTTTGTCGCGCGCGCAAAGCTGCGCGGCAATATGTCCGGCGACAAGCGTTTTGCCGCTGCCGGTGGGCGCTTCGAGCAAAATTGCGCCATCGTGGGCGGCGATTTGGCGGCGCGCGCCGTCGCCCTGCGCCCCGCGCAGCTTGAGGCGTGTTTCGTCCAAAATTTCAACGGCGGTTTCGACGAGTTGGAGTTGATAGGGCTTGAGTTCCATGAGTTAAGCACCGTTGCGAAGGCCGAAGCGTTCGAGAATGGCTTGGGGAATCGGATGAAAACCGACGCCGCTCAAATCGAAATCGCGCGCAAGCAAAAGCGCGCGAACGGCTTCGAGATTCCAGGCGTAAATCGCCAGAGGATGGGGCAGGCGCGGCCACAGCGATTGCAAAAATTCGCCGCTTCCTTCGCCCAAATCCGGCAGATAAAGCAGCGAACCCTCCTCGCGCGCAACCCATTGGCAGGGAGATTGGCCGTCGAAGGGCCGCGCGCCGATTCCGCCCATCAGTTGCAGCGCGAGCCAGATTTGCGGGTGGTTCAAGCGCCGCGCGGCCTTTTCGGTCGGGATGCGCCGCGTGCGGGCGTAGAGAAAATTGCCTTCGAGTCCGGCGACCTGCTTTTGCTCGTTTTTGTCTTTCTTTTTCTGGGTGAACGAGTAGCCTTCAATCGCCGCGCGCAGCCGCTTTTGCGTAATGTCGCGGCAAATGTTTTTAGCGGGTTCTTCCTGTGTGGCTTCGGTTGATGAAACCAGGATAAAGCTGCGGTTGGCGTCGTCGAGCGCGTTTTGAGCTAAAACGGCGTGCGCGGTCGTGCCGCTTCCGGCGAAGAAATCGAGAACGATATCGTCGCCCGAAGTGGCTTGTTTGACCAGACCTTGAACGAGGGAAAGCGGTTTGGGATAGGGAAAATCTTTGTTTCCCACCATCTGCTTGAGCAGCGTCGTGCCTTCGGAGGTGTAGCCAACGGAAAGCGTTTCGATGCCTTCGACATCCAACTCTTCGAGTTCGGCTTTTTTGGTCGCGGCGGGCACAAACCAAGTCGAAAGTGGCTTTTCCGAGCGTTTTAGCTCCTTAAGATGGCGTTTATAACGCGGCTTTCCATAACCGATGGGTTTTCCAACCCACCATTCCAACTGCGAATCCCAAAACGCCACATCTGCGGGGTCGTTAGGATTACCGAGGCGAAGATTTATCGGCGCGCTGCCCTCTTCGACAGCGCGCCTTATCTAAGATAAGGCGTCATAAACGACGATTTCATCGTTTTGCGGCCACAAAACTTTATTTTTGGCGATAATTTGCTCCATCGTGAGCGAGCGCGTTTTCTGTCCCACTTTCAAGCGCGATTCCGAAGCAAATCGCCAAACGCCATCTGGATTACAGGCATACCAAACGCCGTTTTCTGGGTTTTGAATCGGGTAGAAAGCCTCTTTGCGCTGCCGATAAGTGTGGGATTTTCCCAAATCGCTGTTCACCCATGCGCCTTCGGGGTCGTTGTCGGGATTGGTATAAGCGTCGGTGGATTTGACATCGCCTTCAAAAGAAAATTGGGGATTGGCGTAGCACAAGACGTATTCGTGGTCTTGCGACACGAAAAAATCTTTGGCGTCGTTGGCGCCCGAACGACGGCGCCACACAAATGAGGCGACTTTTCTGCTGGGAAAAATCTGGTCGAGCAAGCAGCCCAGGCGATGCACTTCTTCTTCGCCGATATGCACGAAAATCACGCCGTCCTCGCGCAGCAAATCGCGGGCGAGAGACAGCGTTTGAAACATCATTTCCAGCCATTTCGAGTGGCGATAGGAATCGTCTTTATCCACGTAAGAATCGTTGTAGATAAAGTCTCGATTGCCCGTATTATACGGTGGGTCAATTAGGATGCACTTGATTTTTCCGGTGTGCGTCATCCGCAGATAGCGCAGCGCATCGAAATTCGAGCCTTCGATGAGCAGGTTTTGAAAGGGTTCCTGCCCCACGCAAAGCTCGCCAACGGGTTCGAGCGCCACGAAATCGGCATTGAGCGAGCGTTCGTGTTCGATTTCATCTCGCTCCCAGACCAAGCCAAACGTGCGGTCGGCGCGGTCGCGCCGTTCGAGCAAGCGCACCAAATCTTCTTTGGAAAGCGAAGAGTAATCCTGAGCCATAGATTGCGTCCTAATTTACAATGCCTGGCAGATTGTGGCACTTCGATTTTCCCGCTAACGGCGGCGAAAAAAGGCGGAGTTTGCCGAAATAATATCCAAATCGGCCTGCGTGAAATCGCCGTCGTCGGTGACTAAAATCAGGTCGTGGTGTTGGCAAATGCGCACCAGAATTTCGTCGTTCAAATCGCGTTGACGCTGTTTCATGTCGCTCAAAATTTGCGGCCAATCGGGGTCGGCGTGCAAAAGTTGGCACGCCGACAAAAGCTCGTTAGCCAAAGCAGTGGTGCGCTCCAGAGAATAGCCAAATTCGTCCGATGTGCGGTAGCGTTTCCAAGAAGGGTCGGCCAAACCGTGACGAATATCGGCTTCGTGACCCAATTTGAGAGCGCGGTTGATAAATTCGCCCACGACGGTATCGTCGGTAAAAAGCGCGCAGCGCGCTTTGAGAATGCGTTTATAAGCCGCCGAGTAAGCGACGATGCGCGAGTCGCTGGGGTCGCCAAACGGGTCGAGCAAAAACAGCCAGATGTTGGTATCGAAAAACAGCGCGTCGCCCTCTTGAAAATCGTATTGATCGGGCCGAAACCGCCCAGGCCGCGCCGGGGAAGAAGCGTCCATTTTTGACTTAAGCCGCTTCGAGAACGCGCTCGCGGCCCAGCGTATAGCCTTCGCGGTCGGCGTAGTAAAGACGCGAGCGTTTGACGACTTCGCCCAGGAGTTCGGTGTGCAGTTTTTTGAGGTCGCGCGCGCGCAAACGGTTTTTGAGGTCGTCCTCGCTAAAGTGCAGCAGCAGTTGGCCGACCGCCGCCGTGAGAAAACTGGTGGTGAGACTTTCCACGCCCGCAAACGAAAGCACGACTTCGCAGCCCTCGTCGAGCGCCGCTTTGAGAACCTCGAAAAGGCGCAGACCATCGGCCTGCGAAACGCAAATCGAGTCGCCCACGACTTCGTAGACGCTGATAGAAAACGGTTGCTGGTTCATGTTGCCCTGGCTTTAGTGTTGCAATTCAGCCAAAAATAGCGATTTCCTCGCCCGCGCTCGTTTCATCGTCTTCGCTGTAAAAAGTGGCGTCCAGCGTGTTGAAACTGAGGTTGACGACGCTGCCGCCAAAAGAATGGCGCAGCGTTTGGCGACTGATTTTGCCGCCGTGCTGTTGATAGAAGCCGTCGCCCGAAAGGATTTGCAAATGCCCTTCGTTTTGCGCGAGGAACTGCGCCAACCGCTTGAGGCCCAAACCACCCGCGATATTGCCAACGCGCGTGGTGTGGCCTTGTTCCAGCGCCCATTCGATGGCGGCGAGCGAAGAAATCGGGGCGTTTAAAAACTCGCTCACCCGAAAGCCAAAGCCGACTCCCAAATCGGTGAGCGTGAGATCGAGCCGGTTTTTATGAGGAAAATGCTGGCCACACGAAAAAACGCCGTGAACCGAAAACGAGTGATGCACCGCGTTGGTGAAAACTTCCTGCACGTTGGATTCAAAGCGCGCTTTGGCGCTGCGGCTCATCGTGGGAAGCTCTTTTTCCATCAGTTCGCCGCGCAGATAGCGCACAAAAGTTTTGTCCTCATCGAGCGTGAAGCGCCGGTAGCCGATGGTGGTATCGAAATGGTCAACGAAATCCGCGCCGCCAAAATGCCGATAAAACCCGTTTTGCCCCCAAGCCTGAATGATGGGAGCGGGAATCTCGTCAAGAGAAACCGTGTTGAGCCGCAGTTTGCACGCGGTTAAAATCGCGCCGAACGGCCCACACAAGTTCGCATCAAACCAGCTAAGGCCGCGCCCACAAAAACGGATTTCCTCGCGCCGGAGCGGTTCTAACTGGGCGCCCGTGCGCGCCAGCCAAGAGTAGCCTGCAAGATTGCAACGCACTTCGCGCGGAAAGGAAATCTGCATGGCAAAACGGCCCGACTCAACTGCCTCCGCCTAACATTTTGGGCAGTCCTTCAAACCATGCGGGAAGTTCGGGCGCGGCGGTGCGAAAATTCGCCACAAACCCCGTGAGCGTTGCCACCCAACCCGCCAATTTGCCGCATCTTTGAAGCCAACCTCGCTCGGTTTCTGCCGTATGTTCCGCATATCCAAACAGCGTCGCGCCCGCCAATCCATCCGCTGCGCGCCGCAAACCCTGACTTCCCGAAATCGCATAAAGCCGCAGCGCCCGCTCGACGAAACTCAGATGTTCCAGCAGAATCGCTTTCAATTTCGCATCCAAATTGGCGCCTAAAATCTCGTTAATCAGGGTTTGAACTTGGTTCAGCAAATCAGTGAGAGTCGCGGCATCCAATGTCGGTTCAGGCGATTCTTTACTCAAAATTCGCGCACAATACTGCAAACCCTTCAACGTCTCCGCCCCAAATTGAGCTTTGAAATCTCGTATGAGACTTTGTGGATTGTGAGTTGAAATAACGACTGCAACCCGATCAACATCGGCCCGAAATTCTTGAATATCAACTGCGTCGTAGCCAAGGGGCAAAAGCTCATCCAAAGCCTTGTTTGAGCTAATGACAAGGTGCGCCAAATCTGCGTAAAGCTCCATTTGCGTGGCGGTGTTTGACTCACCCACGCCAAAATACTCGACAAGCGATTGCCCCACTGTTTTTTGCCGATTATCATTCGGCAAGGAAACCAAAATGTTATGCAGCCGCCCGACGGGATTGCGGGCTATATTTTCAAAAGAAACAGACATTTTACGAATCTCCCGCACGTCAAGCGGCGAGGCTCTCTTATTTTACCAACCATTTTCACTGAACTCAAAAACAGAGGAGATCGCAAACTAATTTCTATGAAATCTTCTAAAAAATCGGGGCTGTTGGCGCCAACAGCGGGTGCGGACGTTTTGGAATGGCGCCGCAAAGTGGTGGACGTTTTAACTGGGACGAACGAGGAATTTTTCATCCCTTGGTGCGTTATCGTTTTCCAACTTCGGTGCATCGCAAAAAATCAGAAGCGCACTGGGATTGGGAAACGGAACCGTTTGAGGGCGAAGTCACCGAGGAAAACGCCGCGCAATTCGTCAATGTGATTGCTAATGGTTGGACGCCCGAAGCCATTCACGCCCCCAAATACGCCACGCAGCGCGATGAGTTGCTGCAAGTCGCCACGCGCGAAAACTTTGTCGAATCGAGCCAATACAAATCGAAGGACGAAGGCCACCCATTTTCTCTGGGCGGCGTTTACTATCATCCGTTTCAGCTTTTTCGGTTGCAAAACGCGGTTGAGGCGTGCTTGATTCGCTGCTCATTCACCGATTTTACGGTGAGTTCCAAAGCGCGGGCCTGGTTTGCGCGCGATTTGGAACACGCGCTCCAACATTTAGCGCAAAACGAGTTGTGGCATCTCAAAACGCTCTATCTTCTGGCTCTCATCGAAGATCGCTATCTCCCCCACTGGCGCGGTCGGCGCCACCAAATTTTGGTTAAAGGGAGTTTGCGCGACTCCGATGTTTCGTGGCACGAATTTGAGAAGCAGTTCGACGCGCCAAAGCTGTTGGAAAGCTGCGCCCTCAGCCGCGACGACATCCAAACTATCCGCGAAGATTTGGCGTGGCGTGGTCAATGTCTCGACCCCAACTCTTCTTTTTATCTGTTGTTCCGTCACTTTTCGCACGAACACCGCCAGAGATTAGAAGGCAAGGCGCTTTTAGCTTGGGACTATTACGAAGCCGCCGAACTCATCGGCTGGTTTTTGCGCGATGCAACGGGAGAAAATCAAGGCGCAACCGACGATTTGGGTCGCTCGAACGGTTGGTGGAAAAAGCGCGACTTTGGCATTGAAGCGCACGAAATTGACTTCGATGCGGGCAATATCCTGAACCGCTTATTGCATGATTACGCGCTCAACCCGATTTACAAACTGTTGTGGATTGTCGAAGGCGAATCGGAAGCCCAATTTATCAGCACCTGGTGCGAAATCGAGGGTTGGAACCTGGATTTAATTGGAATCCGGTTGTTGATTTTGGATGGCATCCCAGGCTTAAAAGCCAAATCCACTCGTCAGGCCATCGCTCAAGCCCAACGCGACCAAGCCGGAGTTTTGGTTGTGGTTGACGATGAACTCGACGCCCAAAAAGTGATAAATCAGTGGGTGCAAAACGGTTGGATTGCGCGCCGCCTTTCTCTCGAAGATTGGAAGACAAACCCGCTTCCAGGCGGTCTGGTGTGGTCGCCGTGTTTCGAGGACGCCAATTTCACGCTCGACCAACTTCTCGAAACCTTTCTGGTTTTTGTCGCCCAAAACAACCAGCAGACCGGTGCATCGCGCACAGTGGATTGGGCGACGTTGCGGGAAACAACCGAAAAATTGCGACAAAACCCGCCGCTCGACAAAAAAACCGGGCAGCCCAAAGCCTGTGATTCGTGGATAACAGCACTGACATGGGCCGCGCGACAGTTGCATTTGCCACAGCTTGATAAGCCCCAATTAGCGCACCTTTTGGCCTCGCGCTACGGGCGAGAAGACATCCCGATTGTTCAGTTGCTCTACGGGTGCCGTCATATCGCGGAACTGGCAACCAATTATGGCCCACCCCGCCCAGATGGTGGATTTGGATTTGATTACTCCGAGTGAAATCGGATGGGCAGCAACTCACCTTAATCCAAAATCATCGCCGCCAAAGCCCAGTTCGCCCAAACTCGCGCGCAGTTTGGCCAGGTCGTGTTCGCCACCAACAAGCGCATCCAAATCCGCGAATTCACGCGTCACTTCTTCCAGGCGCGCGCGCGCTTCGCGCAAAATTCGCCCGCTTTCACGCAGGTTTTCGCGCGATTTTTCCATATCCGCGCCCGATTTTTCGCCGCGCGTGAATTCAAGAAAGGTTTGTTCGTAATCGAAAACCGCCGCTTCGAGTTCAAACAGTGATTCCTCGACATCGGCGACTTCGGGTAATTTTGGCGTGTTCATCACCCTTCAGTTTGCCCCTCGCGCGCCAGTTTTGCCGCGCGTTTGGGGTTTTGGTCACCCGCTGCGAACGCGCGGCCTCGCGGCGCGCCTTTGCGCGTGGGTGCCGGTTTTCCAGGCAGTTTTTGGGCGCGCGGCACGTTCCACAGTTTGGAAATGCAATGCGGGCAGCGTTTGGGCGTTTCCTTGCGCGGGCGCCACTCGAAACCGCAGCGCAAACAGCGCGCAAACTCGACTTCACGCACCACGCGCGTCGCGTTCGATTCATCGAGCGACTCCTCAGATTTTAGGTTTTTTTTCATGAAATCTCAGATGCTTTGCGTTTGGTTTCGTTCCACCGCGCCCGCGCCGCGAAGCGGCGCGGGCGGTTGCGAAATTGAGTTCGAGACGTGGGCGCCCCGCCGGGCTGAGGAGTTCGGGGCTTCCCCCCGACGACGAGGCCCGATGGAAGTGATGGCGACCCATAGCGCGCGGCGGGGCAGTGGGCGGGTGGGCGGGGTTTCGCGCGCGACCCTCAGTCGAGCTGTGGAGTTGGAGCGACGGCGAAACCAAAAACTTGCGTTTATTGATGAGACCTCGCGTTTTTGCCAACCCAAAGGCGCTGCGCTTTTTGCCAAAGTTTCGGTCGAGCGATTTTTGGCGGTCGGCGTCCGCCCTGCGAAGCAGGAGCGTGGGCCGATCGCATCGGCGTTGGGGCGAGCGGGCCAATTTCTTGACCCGCTCGCGGCCCGTTCACCACTGCAAACGGCCATCTTCAACCGCGTAAACCGCCGCCAGCCATTCGGATTCCTCCAATTCGTTGATCGAAAGCAACGGGCGATTCACCAAAACCGACACCGCCGCGATGCGCGCTGCGCGCTTTTCAGGGCGCGACGAAAGCCCCATTTTGCGCGCCGCGCCAAAAAATTGGCGGCGAAGCGATTGGCACGCGGGCGAAAGCTCGACTTTCGGCGCCTTCGCGGGCGCTTGAATTTCGATTTCCGGCGCGGCGCCTTCGGGCACATCGGGCGACGGCATCGCGGCATCTTCGGCGAGCGCCAAAATTGCCCGCGCGACGGCGTTCAAATTGTGCGAAGCCAATTCCATCGCTTGCACCTGCGACACCAAAACGTTTGCATCTTCGCTTGAAAGCACGCGAATTTCGGGCGAAACGTGGCGCAGGATGCGGGCGACCATTTGGCGCACGCCGGAGCGCAGAATCGCGGTTTGAAGGCACAAACCTTCGGCATCATCTCGCATGATGGCGAGTAAGTTGGGCTGGCCCAGGGCGATTTCCTCGAACGAGGCGGATTCGGCACGCTCGCCAGCGATGGCGTCCAAATCCTCAAACTGTGTGTTGTTCATTGCGAACTCCGGTTGGGCGGACTTTCCACCTCTCGCCCAACCGGATAATTAGACGCTTTTCTATACGTAAAGTTTCTATGTCTTACTAATTTTTATCGCTAAATTTGGCCTGATTTTTCGCCGCCGAAAGTTTTGGCGACGGCCACAGCATCGGGCCGCGCCGGAAAATGGGAGCGCCAGAGCGAAGCCGTGAGCGTTCCGCTTTCGCCCCGCCGACCTTTCTCTCCTTTTCGCTCTCTCCTCTCCCGAAAGTTTCGGCCCCGTCACCGTGAGCGACGAGCGACCGACGACGCCCAGACCAGCCCTCAAAAAATCCCATTTCCCTTGTCAAGGGTGTTTACAGCGAAGCGGCCCTTGACAAGGGAAATGGGATTTTTTATCGTTGCCCCTTTGCGGCGGCGGGCGCGTGGGAGCGTGAATCGAAGCCGGAAAGCCGCGCGGCCAAGCCAAAGGCACGGGGAGCGGCTGGGTGCCCGCGCGCCGCGCAGGGAGCTTGCGACCAAGCGTGTCGCACGGGCTGCCGCCCCCGCGCCGTCAGTTTGTGGGGTGTTGGAATCGAAGCGAAAGGGCGCGAGCCGCCAGCCGCGAAGCGAGTTGGTCAGGCCGCGCCCGAAGTAGGAAAGCGAGCTGGAACGCGCTCCGCGCGGGACTAAGCCGCTTTCCGGTGAGTTTCTGGGAGCGTTGCAGTTTGGTGGGTGCGGCAGTCGAGCGAGGGAGTAGGTGCGCCGCCGCAGTGGGTGGGCGGGTGGAAGGGGCGGCGCGCCGGTGAGTTTGGATTGTGCGTCACGATTCGCGGGTTTTCACCATTCGAGGCGCCCGTCTTGGGTGGCATAAACGATTTGTGTCCATTCGTCTTGGGTGAATTCGTCGGTCGAGGCAATCGGGCGCCCAATGAAATTCGCCATTGCCGCCAGTCGCGAGGGTCGCACTTCGTGGCGCGTAATGAGGCCCACTTTTTTCGCCGCCGCGAAAAATTCGCGGCGTAGGGTGCGACACGCGGGCGACAATTTGACGGGCGCTTTCGCGTCGGGCGGCTCGTTTTCCAGTTCCCTTTCTTCGGCGTCCCAAATTGCCAACTCGTGCGCGCCTTCGCCGAGAGTCGCGCGGCGTTCGAGTTGGCGCGCGCCCTCCCAAAGCGCGTTGGCGTAGCGCGAAAGTTCAGCGAAATCGGCGCGCAAGCGTTCGCACTCTTCGGGCGCGAAATCGTTCAAGGCGGGCGAAAGCGCGCTTTGCGCGTCGGCGGCCAAAAGGCGCATTTGCGCGCGTAAATCGGCGATTTTGCCGACGAGTTGGGTCGCATCTTCGGCGCGCATTTGCGCCACAAAAAGCGGCGTGGTTTCGGACGGTGCGGTTTCGGTGTGATTCTCGATTTTCATTTTTTCTCCGTTGGGTTTCTCCTGGGTTTTCAATTTTTCAAGCGCCGCGCTCAAAACTTCGCCGCCAATGAAGACACCGTGCGCGAAGTTTTGGGCGCGAGTTGTCTTTTTCAGGCGTTCAACTTCGCGTTTTCCTCTTCGATCCACGCCGCCATTTCTTCCTGCGCGCGAATCGCCTCGAAGATCTGCGCCCGCGTGAGTTCCGGGCCGAAAACTTCGAGCAGGTTTTCGAGCTGCGGCGCGCTCAGCGAGTGCATATAAACGCCATCACCGGCGAAGAAAATCGGCCCGAAAATCAGCGATTTTGTCGCGGGCACAAAGCGACATGGTGGGAATTGCAAGAGCAATCCTTCGTCGTGGCAAACGCCGATTGTTCCAGCAACGCCAGTTTGAAAGCAGCAAATCGTGCCGCCGACGATGCCCTGCATCGCCCGCAATTCGTTGGGAATGGTGACTAATTCGGGCAACTCGTGCGAGCGAATCGTCAAAACCTGAATCGTGGCGGTTTTCGGGCGCCCGTCGTATCGCTCATCCTCGTTCCACAAAGCGCGCGGCTTGTCGTGGCCCGCTTGCGGCATAATCGCCGCCGAAAGAAGTTTTTGAATATCTGACATCGTTTAACCTCACTTTGGTGAAATCAAACAATCAGAACGCAAAGAAAGGCGGTGCCTCGCTTCTCGCCCTAATTGTTGTTTTCCGACCTTGCTTTCGCGTTGGGCTCAGCAACTCGCTTTAGCGAATGAAAAAGCGTTCGGCGGCTTCTTGGACGGTGCAACCGTCGGGCGTTTCGCCCTTTGCGGTGAAGTGTGCGTTGAGCGAAGTTTTGCTCAACCGCTCGGTGGTTTTGATGGCGTCGGGGCAATGGTTGCGCGCCCATTCGAGCGCCTTCGTTTCGTCTTCGACTTTGAGGCGTTGCGGTTCGGCGCGCAGCCCCATCGAACCCGCCGGGAGGTTGACCGATTTGCGGCGGTTCTTTTGCGCGTCGAGTTCGGCGCGCAAAACGGCTTGAAGCCCTGACCCGAATTGGAAAAGCAGACTTTCTTCTTCGGCCCTGGCGCGGCGCGTTTCGGCTTCGGCCCATTCGCCAACCGCTTCGGCGTAGGCGCGCGCTTCCTGGATTTTGCGAACCACCCAGTTGGCGGTTTGAAGGTCAACAACCGCGAACCCCGAAGGCGCCGCCACAAGCGGTGCGCCCTGCGCGAGTTCTTCGCTCGTGGCACGCGCGGCGGCTTGGGCTGCGATGTGGCGCGGCTGCACAACTGCGAGCGCGACGGGTTTGGCGTGGCCGTTGGTTTGGCCGTTGAGTTGTTCGGCGATGAGGGGCCGAATGTGCGCGCCATCTGGCGCGCCTGTGACTTTCGATTTCAGCATGGTTTCGTCTCCTGAAAAATGGGAGTTGGTCGAGGTGCGGGCCGTGTTGGAAAAAGTGGGAGCAACTCGAAAAACCCATCTTTGATTTTACTATTAAATAAGAAGTTTCGCAATGGAAATACTGGCTGAAACGCGATTTTTTTAGAGAGTTTTTTGCGGTTTCGGCGGCAATTCCCCAAGTCGGTGAGCGATGCGAAATTTGCCCTACTCTTGCGCCGATTTGCGCCGGAACAGGCCGCGTTTTGCTTTGGGAGCGGGCAGTTTTTCGCGGTCGCTTTCGAGGGCGCGGCGTTGCTGGTCGCGCGGTGTGGCTTCTTTTTCTTCGCTGGGTTCGATGGTTTCGATGGGTTCAAAACCGCCGTCGCTTTCTTCGATGATTGGATTTTCGCGGTCTTTGCGGCGCGTTGAGGCGCGCACTGGCGCGGCGACGAGCGGGCGTTGAATCAGAGTAAGCGGCGTGAAGGCCGAAACGATGACCCAGCCACTTTGCAGGGTAATCACGCTGCGGATGCGTTCGCCGCCCGTCGCGTCGTAGAGCCGTTCGGTTTCAATGGCGCGCTGGCGCTCGCGCTGCGCGGGACGGCTTGGCCAGGGCTGAATGATTTCGACGCTTTGCGCGTTGATGTAGAAGTTGATGCCCACGCGCAGCGTTTTCACGGCTCGATTTCCTCCTGCGCTTCGTCCATCACTTCGCGCAAAACCTCGAAACGCGCGCCGTCTTCGCTTTGGTATTCGGCGCACAGTTCGTCTTGCAACCACACTTCGAGCGTGTCGCTCGCGCGGTCGCTGGTGCGAATTTCCAGGCCCAGAGGCGGACGACGCGGCGCGATTTGAAACGTGAAAAGCGCGCTCAAAATGGCGGAGAAAAAACAGAAAACGCCCAAAACAGCGAGGGCGCGCGGAGTGGAAAGTGATGGCATGAGGCGAAGTGTCCTCGCGCGAGGACAGCAAAAATCGTCGTGGAGCGGGGGTGTCCTCGCGCGAGGACACCCGCAATTTGAAGGCACAAAAACTTGGGAATTGCCGCATTTTGGAAGTGTCCTCGCGCGAGGACACTTCCAAAAGGACACTTCCAAAATGCGGCTTTCTATCGGTAGATTTTCACGAGCGTGAGGCGGGCGCTGTGTTCGGGGCGCTCGCCTTTTTGCGTCGGGACGGTGGGCGGCTCCCACTCAATGGCTTCGACAACGGCATCGAAAGGCGCCCGCGCCGGGGCTGGGCGCGGCGCGGTTTGGGGCGTGGGCGGCGTCCAGTTCGCGGCGCGTTCGAGCGATTGGCGGCGCGCGGCGTAGCTTGAGGCCAGCATCGCCCAACTCGATGGCGCTTTCTGGCGTAGCGCGCGTTCTTCCTGTTCTAAAACGAGCCGTTCTTTTTGCGCGTCTTGGGCGGCGCGCTCGTGTTCGCGGTCGGCGTCCGACAGTTCGGGTTCGAGGCTTTGCGCGAAAGTGCGGTTGAGCGTTTGGCCTTCGCGCACGATGTCTCCGACGCGCGCCAGCAAATCGCCCTGCCGTCGCATCGCTTTGGCTTCGAGGGTGCGGCGCACGAGCGGAAATTTGAGAGGGGGCAGCCTCGCGTTTTGTGGCAGTCGAATGGTGAGCGAGGCCGATTTGAGCGTGACGCGACTGCCCGCACCCCCGATGTGGCGCGGTTGCGCGAAATCGAAGTGGATTTTCGAGCCGGAAAAAACGACGGTTTTGAGGCCGAATTGTGGCACGTCAAGCGGCGCAAACGCGGCATCCTGGGGAAACGGGTAACACTCGCCCGCGCCGGAAACCAGCACTTCGTGCAGAAAACGGGTGTTGCGCCACTGCTCTTGCGGCGCGGTTTCGGCGGGCGCGTAGCCTTCGCTTTGCGTGGGAATGGCTTTGAGGAGTTCGCGCGCCAGAGCCGCGAGCGTGAGGTTGGAAACCGCGACCGTGAGCGTTTGGTCGCGGCGCTCGAAGCCCTGCGAAACCGTCACGCGGCGCGGGCTGATGCGCTCGATTTCGGTTCCGCCGGTTTTGAGCAGCTTGTAGCCCGTCACGCCAGTTTGGGCGTCGGGCGCTTCAATCACGAGCGTGCCGTCTTCGCGGCGTCCGACGACCGCGAAATCGCCGTTCACAACGCGCTGTTTTCGCA
>ERZ1066120.1442-NODE-1442-length-14750-cov-14.891460_pt1 | contig 14750 bp, 14 predicted proteins | sample MGYA00382767_ERZ1066120 | MGnify/ENA primary metagenome ERZ1066120 (study PRJEB33369, sample SAMEA5778350) | biofilm metagenome | biome: Industrial cooling water; feature: Water cooling tower basin; material: Biofilm | place: United Arab Emirates | collected...
GAGTAGATACATCTGTGCGACTTGCGTCCTAATCTATACTTCGATTGCTATATATGGCACGCCGGAACTTTTACGCACTTGATTCGCATGAAGTTCTGTAGCGTAGGTAAGTGCTTCAGTAAAACGGCTGGATAGCATTTTCTTCAAAGCAGGTCTATAAACTCTTCTCTTGTAATATCGGCATCGCGTAGTATTTTACGTAGTAGACCCCTGCCAACATTTTTACCAGCATGAACGGGAATCGTCACGACTCTTCCATCTTCATGCTGCATTCTGACATGACTACCCTTTTGCCGAACTGCCTGAAAGCCTACTTTCTCAAGAGCATGAACAACTTCATTGCCTGTGACAGCAGGTAGCTTTGGCATTATATTACTACCTTTTGGATGCCGACAAACTCCGATAAGTTATCGTCGTCTTCTTCCTCTAAGCAGAGTTCGATAACTTCTTTAATATTTGCCATTAGCTCATCAATAGTTTCGCCTTGGCTGTAACAAGCTCTAAGTTGAGGAACTTCCCCGACATAGTACCCATCTTCATCACGTTCGATAACAACGTAAAATTCTTGTTGAGTGTTGCCCATTGTTAAATTTTTTCTCAGCTTATTAGATCGTTTGTAATTAGCATTTAATAAATATTCAGTGTATTTTTAAAATATTAAATTTTGACACGACAAAATTTAACTTGATTGAAGTGAAATTGCTGATAGAAATTTTATGGATAAAAATATTAGTACATGGACTTAATTTAAAATTTTGAAGAAAATCGTGTGAAGAGAATAGATACTACCTCTTCACTTTAGCAAAAAGCGATCGCCTATTCTTTTACAACTTCTAATAAGTCTTCGATAATCACGTCAAAAGTTTGCGCTAGCTTCCGCAGTGCGTTGATATCTGCCATTGCCATTCCAGGAGAAGCAGCATAAGTTTTCACTGTACCGTAAGCCACACCGGATCTATCGGAAACCTCTTTCAACGTCCACCCTTCTTTTGCGGCAAATTCTCTAATCTTTAACCTTACTAGTCCGTTTGTTGACATGCCGTTGACTTGTCAGCTGAAGCGTTCTATAATATCTAATCTTACATGTAATTCTATCGATTAAAAGCGATCGCCCCGGTCTGGCAAACTACGACGATCGCTTTGTCAAAATACAACCCACAATGTGGGAAGTCACTCATATGATAGCAACAGAAAACGTTTCAGCAAAGTATATTCATCCCCTAGCGCGATTTGTCACCAAAGACGCGATCGCCCTTTGCCTCAACCTTGAACCAGAGCAAATCTATAAAATCGACTGCTGGCGCTACGTCATCCACGTTGTTGGTAAAGGCGTGAGTACGTTTGTCAGTTATGCCGATTTGCCTCCCATTCTGGGAGTAGAACCACCGACAAACAAAGATTTCTGGCGCTGGCGCAAGCGGTTTGCCAAGCAGAACAAACAAGCGCCTCCATTTTGGCAAGAATTCTATCAGCAAAAATTGCAGCAAGCAGCCTCTCAGACCGAGTTAGATAAATGGGAACAAATTATCGGCACAATCGAGCAAATCCTTCCTTCGGATGTTTTAGCAGCATTACGCCATGTCTTGATAGAAGTGCGATCGACAATTCGATCGTGCCGACTCCCACTCTCCCACTCCCGACTCCCCAACTAAGCTACAATTATTAAGGCATATTTACAGAATTGCTATTATTGACTCAATTCTGCTAAAGGCTGCTAGTACCATATCAGCTTAATTATCCTATACAGAACTCTGGAACGCCCTTATGACGCTCCCCATTCGCAACGTCGCCATTATCGCCCACGTCGATCACGGCAAAACCACTCTCGTTGATGCCCTCCTGAGACAATCCGGCATCTTCCGCGAAGGGGAAGACGTACCTGATTGCGTGATGGACTCAAACGCCTTGGAACGAGAGCGAGGCATTACCATCTTGTCAAAAAATACAGCGGTGCGCTACAAGGAGACGCTGATCAATATTGTCGATACTCCCGGTCACGCTGACTTCGGCGGTGAAGTCGAACGAGTTTTAGGCATGGTTGACGGTTGTATCTTAATTGTAGATGCCAACGAAGGACCGATGCCGCAGACGCGCTTCGTGCTGAAAAAAGCTTTAGAAAAAGGATTGCGCCCAATTGTCGTTGTCAACAAGATTGACCGACCCCAGGCAGATCCTCACGGTGCGGTTGATAAAGTGTTGGATCTGTTTTTAGAACTGGGTGCAGACGATGACCAGTGCGATTTTCCCTATTTATTTGCTTCTGGCTTAAGTGGCTATGCCAAAGAAGATTTAGAAGCCGAAGGGGTAGATATGCAACCCCTATTTGACGCGATTTTACGCCACGTTCCACCACCTGTAGGCGATCCGGCAAAGCCATTGCAATTACAAGTCACGACTCTAGATTACTCCGAGTATGTAGGACGAATTGCGATCGGGAAAATTCACAATGGAACGATTCGCGTCGGACAACAAGCTGCTTTAATCCGCGATACGGGAGAAATCGTTAAAGGCAAAGTCACGAAATTGATGGGCTTTGAGGGCTTAAAACGGATCGACCAAGAAGAAGCATCTGCGGGTAATATTATTGCGATCGCTGGATTTGCCGATGCTAATATTGGCGAAACGATTACTTGTCCCAACGAACCCCAGGCACTACCGCTGATTAAGGTAGATGAGCCGACCTTACAGATGACTTTTTCCGTCAACGACTCGCCCTTTGCCGGACAGGAAGGAAATTTTGTGACTTCCAGACAGGTGCGCGATCGCCTGATGCGAGAATTGGAAACTAACGTCGCCCTACGCGTGGAAGAAACCGACTCCCCCGATAAATTCTTGGTTTCGGGACGAGGCGAACTTCACTTGGGAATTCTCATTGAAACCATGCGACGCGAAGGTTACGAATTCCAAGTGTCTCAGCCACAGGTGATTTATCGCGAAGTCAGCGGACAACCTTGCGAACCGTTTGAATATCTGGTGTTAGACGTACCGGAAGAAGCTGTAGGCAGTTGTATCGAACGTCTAGGACAGCGACGAGGTGAAATGCAGGATATGCAAGTCGGGGGTAACGGACGCACTCAACTTGATTTCGTCATTCCCGCGCGCGGTTTAGTTGGCTTCCGAGGCGAATTCATGCGAATGACTCGCGGTGAAGGCATCATGAACCACAGCTTCCTCGAATACCGCGCTATTTCTGGGGAAATTGAAGCCCGTCGCAACGGCGTACTGATTTCCTTTGAAGAGGGAGTAGCCACCTTCTACGCCATGAAGAATGCTGAGGATCGAGGTGTATTCTTTATTACTCCTGGTACTAAAGTATATAAGGGCATGATTGTGGGCGAACACAACCGTCCGCAAGACTTGGAACTGAATGTATGTAAAACCAAACAGCTAACCAACCACCGTGCTGCTAGCGGTGACGAACTAGTGCAGTTGCAAGCACCTGTAGACATGAGCTTAGAACGCGCTTTAGAGTACATTGGACCCGACGAGTTGGTGGAAGTTACCCCTAAGTCGATTCGACTGCGGAAGCTATCGAAAAAGCTGGCTAAGCGATAAAAAGCAATTGGCAGTTAGCGATTAGCGGTTAGCTTTTAGGAGCTTCCGTTGCAATTGGTGAAATAAATAAATTGTTAGGGGCGCACATCTATGCGCCTCTACTTGTATAGAAAATCAACACGGCGTAGGCTTTTCGATAATTCCGCCACCTAGAACAATATCACCGTCATACCAAACAGCAGCTTGCCCAGGCGTAATGCTGAACTGGGGTTCGTCAAATACCAACTTGACGCGAGAATTTGCCAAAGGAACCACCATCACGTCTACCGCACTGGAACGATATCGCACTTGGACTTGAGCGCGAATCGGTGCGTTGGGTTCGGCTATAGAAACCCAGTTGACTCGCCCAACGGTACATTCTAACTGGTTAGCAGTAGTGCGATCGCCTACAATCACTCGATTCATCACCGGATCTAATCCAATCACGTACAGCGGTTCGGCTGCGGCAATTCCTAAACCTTTGCGCTGCCCGATTGTATAGTGATGGACACCATCGTGTTGTCCCAATATCTTGCCAGCAGCATCGACAATCTCGCCTTTTTTGGGAGCAATGTATTTATCCAAAAACTCCCGCATAGAACCGTGACTTTCAATTAGGCACAAGTCTTGGCTCTCTGGCTTATCGGCTGTTTTCAAATTGTACTCAGAGGCAATTTGCCGCGTTTCGGCTTTCAGCTTTTCCCCTAATGGAAATACAACTCCTGCTAAAATATCTTGGGTTAAATCGTATAAAAAGTACGACTGATCTTTGTTACGATCTACAGCCCGTCGCAATTGATAGCGTCCCGACGTTGGATCGTGGGTAATTCGAGCGTAGTGTCCTGTCGCAATTTTGTTTATACTCAATTTTTCCCTGGCATACTGCAACATGGGACTGAATTTTACAGTTTTGTTGCACTGCGAACAGGGTAGAGGGGTGATACCATCGCCATACCCTGCTACCAAGTAATCGACAATATGGGTTTGAAAGACTTCCTGCATATCGACGATTTGATGGGGAATACCCAGTTGTTCGCAAATATACGCAGCATCTACCATTCCCTCCGAACAGCATTGTCCTTTGCCTTTCATCAGCCAAAGGGTTAGACCAACGACATCATATCCTTGGTTATGTAAGATGGCGGCGGCGGTGGAACTGTCAACTCCACCAGAAAGACCGACGACGATTTTGTTCATGGCTCTGGGACAATGGAAAAATGCTGATACTCATCTAATTTAGATCTTCTTGGCGATCGCCTGCTGGGAAAATCGGGAGTCGGGAGTCGGGAGTCTGGGAGAAGAGAGCTGAGGGAGCAATTCAAAATTCAAAATTCAAAATTAAGGCACGCACCACGCACCCCTCACTATTGCGAACCATCCAATTTTAGTACAGCCATAAATGCTTCTTGGGGTACGTCTACCGTACCGACAGCTTTCATGCGCTTTTTACCTTTAGCTTGCTTTTGCAAGAGTTTTTTCTTGCGGCTGATGTCACCACCGTAGCATTTGGCGAGTACGTCTTTACGTAATGCTGGGATATGCTCGCTGGCAATGACTTTACTACCAATGGCGGCTTGGATGGGAACTTTGAATTGATGGCGCGGGATCAGTTCTTTGAGTTTTTCTGCCATTGCCCGTCCGACATTATAGGCTTTGTCACGATGAACGATCATTGCTAATGAGTCTACCGGATCGCCGTTGATCATTAAATCTAGGCGTACCAGTGGATTTTCGCGGTAGCCAATCAGATGATATTCCATACTGGCATATCCGCGCGATCGCGACTTCATTTGATCGAAAAAGTCGGTCACGACTTCTGCTAAGGGTAATTCGTAAGTTAGTGTCGTGCGTCCTTGGGTGAGATACTTCATATCTTTGAAAATACCTCGCCGATTTTGACACAATTCCATCAGCGTGCCAACAAAAGATTCTGGCGTAATCATTTCTACCTGAACGTAAGGTTCGGCGATGCTTTCCCGTTCGTTGGGTGCTGGTAACTTACTGGGATTGTCGATGTAGATTTCTTCGCCTTTGTTGGTAATTACCTTATAAACTACAGACGGGGCTGTGATGACCAAATCTAAATCGTATTCCCGTTCTAAGCGTTCTTGGACGATTTCCATGTGTAACAATCCCAAGAAGCCGCAGCGGAAACCAAATCCCATCGCGCTTGAGGTTTCGGGTTCGTATTGCAGGGCTGCATCGTTCAATCTTAACTTTTCCAGGGCATCGCGCAGGTTTTCAAAATCGTCCGAGTCGGTAGGAAACATGCCGCAAAATACCATCGGCTTGGCTTCGGTATAACCTGGTAAAGGTTGAGCCGCTGGTTTGGCTGCTAGGGTAATTGTATCGCCCACCCGCGCGTCAGCTACAGCTTTAATAGCAGCGGCGAGATAACCTACTTCCCCAGCGTGGAGTTCTTCTACTTGCTTTTGGTTGGGAGAAAGAACACCTAATTCATCAATTTCGTATTCTTTTTTCGATGCCATCAAGCGGATGCGATCGCCTTTTTTCACCGTACCATCCATGACGCGAAAATAGACAATTACGCCTCGGTAACTGTCATAATAGCTATCGAAAATCAATGCCCGTAAAGGATCGTCTACCGTGTTACGTGGCGGTGGTACGCGCTGGACGATCGCCTCTAAAATCTCGTCAATGCCGATTCCCTCTTTTGCCGATGCTAAAATTGCATTGCTGCAATCTAAGCCAATAATTTGTTCGATTTCTTCAATTACCCGTTCTGGTTCTGCGCCTGGCAAGTCAATTTTATTCAGTACGGGTATGATTTCTAAATCGTGTTCTAAAGCTAGGTAGACATTCGCCAGAGTTTGCGCTTCAACTCCTTGGGAAGCATCGACAACTAATAATGCTCCCTCACAAGCTGCTAAAGAGCGAGACACTTCGTAAGAAAAGTCAACGTGTCCTGGGGTATCAATCAAATTTAGGACATAGGCTTCTCCGTCCTTCGCTTGATAGTTCATCCGAGCCGCTTGCAACTTAATCGTAATGCCGCGCTCTCGTTCCAACTCCATATTGTCGAGAAACTGCTGCTTCATCACCCGTTCCGCAACCGTACCAGTTGTCAGCAACAAGCGATCGGCTAGAGTTGATTTCCCGTGGTCGATGTGAGCGATAATAGAAAAATTACGAATGCGCTGGGCGGAAACATCTGTCATATTTTTTACGATTTAGCAGCAAGCAAGTAGCGATCGTACTTAACGCATTTTAATCTTTTCTTTGAGTCAGTAGTGAGAAAAAGAGTGGTGCGTGGTGCGTGCCTTAATTTTGAATTTTGAATTTTGAATTTTGAATTTTGAATTGCTCCCTCAGCTCTCTTCTTCTGGCTCCTGGCTCCTGACTCCTGACTCCTTCTACTAACTGACAACTGACAACTGATAACTGGTCGCCGATCGAGCTTACAATAGACCTATTCGGACGCGATCGCCCTTGAGTAGCGCCGGAAAAGTCCTGTTCTAGTCTAGATAGCTGCTCAGGAAGAGCTGCAGGTCAAACACGGCAAAAGTTACGTTTGCTAAATCAATTATCGTTTAGCGCTTATGAATGACAACATCGATACATCAGACGCAAACCTCGACAAGGTAAAACTTTCCATTCATTTAGATTCGGAACTAGTCAATCAAATTCAGCACTTGACTAACGACCCGAGTAAAGTGATTGAAGTAGCGATCCGTCAATGGCTGCGCGGTGAAACGCAACGAGATGACGAATTAACCCGCACGATACCTCGTACACCCGTACCGCCAAGAGGTGAGTGGAACGATTAACAAGTTCCACAGCCACTTCTACGATCGCTTGGTAAACGCTCTCGTTACTGTAGTGGTTGGCAAATTACTGTGGTTGGCAAATTACTGACGACGCCAAACAAGCAAAATTCCCAATTGATTCAGTTTTATGCCAAACTCGAAGCAAACGTTTGTCGAGTGCCTCGACTTGCGCTGTATCGATCTATCTTCAGTAATGAGTGCTAATACAGATTCCCATCAGTCAGCTTTCACATCCCCATTTGAGTCATTTGGTATGAATTCCAACGGCTCTCTACCATCTATAGGAGCTGAATTAGCCTACGTGCAGGATAGCTCGGGTTGCTATCTTGATTTCTCATGGCAACAAGCTGACAGTGTGGGTTTGCAGCAAGAGCAGGTGATCGGACAAACATTAGAGCAAACTTTTGGACCTTTAGATCCAACTGCGTACCTAAGACGATTGCAAAGGATTCTGGAAAGTTTAGTTCCCGAACGCTGTCACTGCGTGTTTCGCTACGGACAAAAATTATTTGGATTTGAGCTAGCAATTAGCCCAATTTTACCCGCGATAGGAGCTGCTACTTCTGTTTTAGTCATAGGGCGACACTTGGAAGAAGTAGAAAATGAAGTGGTAGCCGATGTCTGTTCGGGGTTAGCAACTACCACAATGGGATCGCTCGGTTCAGTCTCGTCTAAAAAGCTCCTGAGTCAAATTGCGCGTAACATTCGCCGCACGCTCGATTTAAATACAATTTGGCAGCAAACTGTAGAAAGTTTGGGACAAGCCTTGGGTGTCAGTCATTGCATTATCTGCTCTTATAGACCAGAAGATCTACATTTGCAGGTGGTAGCCGAGTACCGCCAAATGGCTGTGCGATCGATGCTGGGTCAATCAATTGATATCATGCACGAACCAGGCTATTGCCAAGCTTTAGAAACTCTCGCACCTGTAGCGATTGAGAAGACAGACAATCCCCAGTTTCAACAATCAATCTTATTATTAGCGACTGTCGATCGCGATCGGCCCAACGGACTAATTTGCTTACAGCATTGCGAACGGAGCATCCAACCACAGGCTCATAGTAGTTCGATGTTGCATCCGATCCCGCGCCTACGCCAGTGGACGACGGAGGAAATCGAGCTGGTACGAGACTTAGCCGATCAAATTGGCACGGCGATCGCTCATGCTACTCTATACAGACAGCTAGAAGAAGCTCGCCAACAAGCAGAAGAAGCCTCTCGCCTCAAAAGTGAATTTCTCGCTAATACTTCCCACGAACTCCGCACGCCGCTGAATGGAATGCTGGGTTTCTTGAAGTTGGTGCTAGAGGGAATGGCGGACGATCCTGAAGAACAGCAAGAATTTATCCAAGAAGCCTATCGCTCCGGCTTGCACCTGCTCAATATCATTAACGATATTCTGGATATTGCCAAAATTGAAGCAGGCAAAATGGATTTGGAGTTAGGTCAAGTCAGACTCAACGAGCTGTTTAGCGATCTTGAAGACTTCACCAGAACCCAAGCAGAGCAGAAAAACTTAAGTTTGCAGATTCAATTACCACCTACAGCAGATGAGATAATTGTTTTGGGTAACTATCAGAGGCTATTGCAGGTGCTGCTCAATTTGGTCGGTAATGCGATCAAATTCACCCATGAAGGCGGCGTCACTATTAGTGCGGATATTACCCGGAAAAAAACAATCTTTCAAAACCAAGTTCTACCTGGAATGGTGAAAGTCCGCGTTGCCGATACGGGAATTGGTGTTTCCTTGGACAAGCAAGATAAGCTATTTCAATCCTTTAGCCAAGTAGACGGCTCTCGCACGCGGCAGTATGGCGGTACTGGTCTGGGATTGACCATCTCCCAAAAACTAGTTGAAGCTATGGGGGGAACAGTCAATTTTTACAGCATGGGTGAGGGACTTGGTTCCACAGTCACCTTCACCGTTCCTCTATACCAAGAGCCGCTGATGGTATTAGGGTTTGGAGATGGGGAGTAGTTATTTGTCAGTAACCAGAGACCAGTGACCAAGTAACCAGCTATCAGTCACTTCTTGCCTCTTTTGACGCACCACGCACTACTCACTCGGACTACACTGTAAAAGGTGAAGTCACAACAATGCTATGACAGAGCAAACAAGTGCGCGGGACTTATTCAAGACGGCTTATGAAAGCCGCTATACCTGGAATGAAAACTTTCCTGGTTACAGTGCAGACGTGCAATTGATGCAAGCTGATGAAGTCTACACGGGTAAAATTCAGATTAATCGCGATTTGAGCGTAGAAGTTACGGGCATAGAAGACGAAAAAGTACAAGAAAGCGTCTACACGCAATTGCGAGATATTGTTACTCACCGCAAGCGATCGCAATTCGAGCAGTCTCACGGTAAAAATGAGTTTAGTCTGGGCAAACTTGACGAGCGTGGTGCAGTAGAAATCCTGGTCAAAGGCGATGCTATGGGTTCTAACTACAAAGTGCGCGGTACGGAAATTTGCCAAGTCAGTCGCGTTATGGGTCGCATGGCTTTCGTCATCGATACTCACGATAGCTTACACACGGGCGAGGGCTACGTTGCCAGTCGCTACGATGCCGTTTTTCGCAATCCTCAAACCAATGAAGTTATCAAGGTCTTGAAGTTTCAAGACTTCTACGAAAAAGTTGGCGACTATTACCTCATGACCAAGCAAATCGTAGAAGACTATCACCAACAACAACGAATTAAAACCGAGTTCAACTTCTCTAACATCAAACTACTAGAGCCTGCTGTTGTTTAGTCGTTGGTTATTTGTTATTCGTCATTTGTGTTTAACTAACGATCGATGACCGATGACCAATGACTAATGACAACTAGAGCTAGGATCGTTTTAGCCAGCTTGTTAAACAAGGTCTAATTCTATGGAACTTACAACAGATAATGTAGAAACAGTTTTGGATGAAATGCGTCCCTATCTGATGTCAGATGGTGGCAACGTGGAACTAGTAGAACTCGACGGTCCAATCGTGCGGTTGCGGTTGCAAGGAGCTTGCGGTTCTTGTCCTAGTTCTACCATGACTTTGAGAATGGGAATCGAGCGCCGTCTGCGGGAAATGATTCCTGAAATCGCCGAAGTCGAACAAGTGATCTAGCGATTAGGTAATTGGTAATGGGTAATCGGTAATGGAACTATTACCAATTACCCATTACTATTTACCATTTACCATTTATTCCTAGCCTATGTCTCATCCTCTTTACGTTGCATTCATTTGGCATCAGCACCAACCACTGTATAAAAGCCGCGATCGCAGTTCTGCTTCTACATCCAATCAATATCGCTTGCCGTGGGTCAGATTGCACGGGACAAAAGACTACTTGGATTTGGTGTTAATTTTAGAGCGCTATCCTCAGTTGCACCAAACGGTTAACCTCGTTCCTTCTTTAATTCTGCAACTAGAAGATTACATTGCTGGGACTGCTTTCGATCCCTATCTCACAGTTAGCTTGACACCTACAGAGCAACTGCAAAGGGAGCAGCAACAATTTATCATCGCCAACTTTTTTGATGCCAACCACCATACCCTGATCGATCCCCATCCCCGTTATGCAGACTTGTACCATCAACGGCAGGAACGCGGGGCAGCTTGGTGTCTGGAAAATTGGCAGAAGCAAGACTACAGCGATCTGCTGGCTTGGCACAATTTAGTTTGGATCGACCCAATTTTTTGGGATGACCCCGAAATTGCTCAATGGTTGCAGCAAGGTCGGGGTTTTACTTTAAGCGATCGCCAGCGGATTTATTCTAAACAAAGGGAAATTATCAGTAGGATTGTTCCCCAACATCGCCTCATGCAGGAAAGAGGGCAATTAGAAGTTACTACCTCTCCTTATACTCATCCAATTCTCCCTTTACTTGCCGATACGAACTCCGGTCGGGTTGCCGTACCGAATATGAATTTGCCTAACTATCGCTTTGGGTGGGCAGAAGATATTCCGCGTCACTTGCAAAAAGCATGGGAGTTATACGAAGACCGCTTTGGACAAATACCCAGGGGTTTGTGGCCCTCCGAACAGTCTGTCAGTCCTGAAATTCTCCCGTATATTATCAAGCAAGGATTTAATTGGATCGTCTCTGATGAAGCCGTACTCGGGTGGACGCTCAAGCACTTTTTCCACCGTGACGGGGCAGGCAACGTCATCGAACCAGAATTGTTATACCGTCCCTATCGCTTGCAGACAGCGGCAGGAGATTTATCGATCGTTTTTCGCGACCATAGATTGTCAGATTTAATTGGCTTTACATATGGGTCGATGCCACCCAAACGCGCCGCAGCAGATTTGGTGGGACATTTAGAGTCAATCGCCCATCAGCTCAAACAGCATCAAACAGGCGCTCGTACCAGCTTAGAACAACCTTGGCTGGTAACGATTGCCTTAGATGGAGAAAACTGCTGGGAATACTATCCTCAAGATGGCAAGCCCTTTTTAGAAAACTTATATCAAACCCTCAGCAACCATCCTCATATCAAACTCGTCACCGTTTCGGAATTTCTCGATGCTTTTCCCCCAACTGCAACAATTCCAGGAGAGAAATTACACAGCGGCTCTTGGGTAGATGGTAGCTTCACCACTTGGATTGGCGATCCGGCAAAAAATCGCGCTTGGGACTTGCTAGCGGCAGCGAGAGAAGTGATGGCGCAGCATCCAGAAGCGACAGAAGAGAATAACCCTGAAGTTTGGGAAGCTTTATACGCTGCTGAAGGTTCCGATTGGTTTTGGTGGTTTGGTGAGGGTCATTCCTCCAATCACGATGCTATATTTGACCAATTATTTCGAGAGCATTTGTGTGGCATTTATCAAGCCTTAAATCAACCCGTTCCCCCAGTGCTGTTGCGTCCGGTGGAAATTCATGCTGCTCCAGCCGACCATCGACCCCAAAGCTTCATTCATCCCAGCATTGATGGCATGGGCGACGAGCAAGACTGGGACAAAGCCGGACGTTTAGAAGTTGGTGGAGCGCGGGGAACGATGCATCAAAGCAGCACGGTACAGCGCATTTGGTACGGGGTAGATCACCTAAATTTCTATCTCAGATTAGATTTCAAAACAGGGGCTAAACCAGGTCAGGACTTCCCACCAGAACTAAATTTACTCTGGTTCTATCCCGATCGCACTATGCATAACAGCCCAGCACCTCTGGTAGATTTGCCGGAACTAGCGCCGATGAATTACATGTTTCACCATCGCTTGGAAGTCAACCTACTCACGCAATCGGTTCACTTTCAAGAGGCGGGAGAACACTATCAATGGCATCCCCGTGCCAGTCGCGCTCAGGTAGCGCTAGAGCGTTGCTTAGAAGTAGCAGTTCCCTGGGCTGACTTGCAAATGCCTCCAGACTTTCCCTTGCGTTTAGTTTTGATATTGGCAGATGAGGGTAGATTTCAGCAATATTTACCTGAGAATGCTTTGATTCCGATTGAAGTACCCTAGAGGGGAGACACGGGAGACAAGGAAGACAAGGGAGAGCGCTCTCGAAAATTCTGCGAGTGTCCTCCCTACACTCCCCACACGTTCCACACCTACCACAGCACGCATCACGCACCACTCTCTTTCCCTCACTCCTCACTCCTTACTTTCCACTGACAACCGATCGCATCTTTTTGCTTTTGTACACCCTTGACAAATAAATTTTTGTAAAGCTGTGCGTAACCTTTATACTGCTGAATGAAGTGGTGAGTATAGGTTGCTAACTAAAGCTTAGCGATACAACTTAATAATTCAGAATTTGGAATTTGGAATTAGTTGAACGCTTTCAAGCCCATATAAGGCGTGAAAAATTGAATTTTTCTGTTTTCAGCCCCTAGATTTGTCTGTGGGGTTTATCATTCATAGTTCTAAAACCATAATTCTCAATTCATTTTATGGGTGTTTGCTGAGCTATTGCTGCAACTTGAATTAAACAATCGGAGGTAAATAAAACCTATGTCTGACACAAATTCACAAAATTCAACTCCAATTCCCTTTTTTGCTCGCTTTCTAGAAGTACAATTTGGTGCAGAACTTTCGGAAGCAGAAATGGCATCTGTCAGTGGTGGCTCTGGACAAACGAACTATCTTCCAGCGAAAGACGACAAGAGCCTACTAACAACGCTAAAATATCCATCTGATGTTGATGGTGATATGGGCTATGGATTCCCATCGGTTGATGTACCCAAGATGCCATCTATGCCTGAGTTTCCAAAGTTTCCATCAATGTCTGACTATTACAAGGAATAATTGGTGAATTGTAGTTTATAGTTTGTAATTTGTAATTCGTAATTCGTAATTTATTAACTCTGGGTACAAGCTCCTAGCTTGATGATGGAAAATCATTATCTATGTAATTAATGTGTAGGGAGTAACAGCTACGAATTACGAGTTCGCGATCGCAAATTGGAGTGCAACGACATGACAGTTTTGATCGTAACTCAAAGTCAGGATCGAGAGGTGATTTCCTCAGTTATTGAAGCGATCGCGACTCAAGGTGGGAAGGCATTTCGCTTTGACACCGATCGCTTTCCAACACAGACACAATTACAAGTCTATTTTGGACTGGGAACAGAACGGTTTGTTCTAACTGATGGCGCAAACCAGCTCAATTTACAAGATGTATCCGCAGTTTGGTATCGACGCATTCGCATGGGTGCAGGCATTCCGACAACAATGGATGCTCAACTACGCCAAGCTTCAGTTCGAGAGTCGCAAGCTACGATTCTCGGGGCGATCGCCAGTCTCAATGTCTTTCATCTCGACTCCGTGTCCAATATTCGCCGCGCGGAACACAAGCAGTTACAACTACAAGTTGCGCGATCGCTTGGTTTAGAAATTCCGCGTACTCTGATTACAAACAATCCTCAAGCAGTGTTGGAATTTGCGCGAGAGTGCAATTCGGGTATGGTAACGAAAATGCTTACTGCCTTTGCAATCTACGAGCGAGGACAAGAGCAAGTTGTCTTCACCAATCCAGTTAAGCCAGAAGATTTAGAAAACTTAGAGGGACTGCGCTTTTGTCCGATGTGTTTTCAGGAAAACATTCCTAAAGCTTTAGAACTGAGGACGACAATTGTCGGGCAGTGCGTATTTACAGCCGCTATTGACTCTCAGATTTCTCCTCAAGCGCGTCACGATTGGCGGCGACAAGGATTGACTTTGATTGATGCTTGGCAACCCTACCATCTTCCCCAAGAACTTGCTGTAAAATTGCGGCAGCTGATGACATATTTTCAGTTAAATTATGGGACATTCGACCTCATTTTGACTCCAGACGGGCGTTATATCTTTTTAGAAATTAACCCGGTAGGAGAGTTCTATTGGTTGGAAAAGCACGCTGGTTTACCAATTTCGCAGGCGATCGCCGCTCTCCTTGCAAAAAGCTCTCCTTTTTAAGGTAATGATACTTAATATAAAAAGCCCCCCTTTTGAAGGGGGGTTGGGGG
>ERZ1066120.1444-NODE-1444-length-14743-cov-12.999047_pt1 | contig 14743 bp, 9 predicted proteins | sample MGYA00382767_ERZ1066120 | MGnify/ENA primary metagenome ERZ1066120 (study PRJEB33369, sample SAMEA5778350) | biofilm metagenome | biome: Industrial cooling water; feature: Water cooling tower basin; material: Biofilm | place: United Arab Emirates | collected...
GGGCTGGGCTACGAGGTGCAGGCGTTCGCGCAGGCCGCCCGCCGCACCCTCACCCCGGTGGGCATCGCGACGGCCCTGCTGTTCGCGGTCCTGTACGCGCGGCCGGCCTACCTGCTCGCGCTCGACTGGTGGAACAACCCCGAGGCCGGCCACGGGTTGCTCCTCGCCCCGCTCGCGCTCTGGATCGCCTGGCGGTCGCGCGGCACCCTGGAGGCGCGCCCCAACCGCGCGGCCGGCGGCGCCATCCTGTTCGCCGCCGTCGCCTTCCGCTGGCTGGCCGACCTGGCCGCCGAGCTGTTCATCATGCGCGGCTCGATGGTCCTCGCGCTGGTCGGGCTGGTGGTGTGGCACTACGGGGTGCGCCAGGCGCTCCGCTGGTGGCTGCCGTTCGCGCTGCTGGCGCTGAGCGTGCCGCTCCCCGAGCTGATCCTGAGCCGCGTCGCCCTGCCGATGCAGTTCATCGCCAGCCGCATCGGCGCCGCGCTGCTCACCTGGCGCGAGATCCCGGTGCTGCTCACCGGCAACGTGATCAAGGTGCCCGGCCACGAGCTGTTCGTCGCCGAGGCGTGCAGCGGGCTGCGCTCGCTCACCGCGCTCATCTCGCTCGGCGTCCTGCTCGGCGCCATCGCGCTCCGCCACCCGGCGAGCCGCGTGCTGCTGCTGGCCGCGGTGCTCCCGGTGGCCATCATCCTCAACGGGGTGCGCGTCTTCCTGACCGGCTTCCTCGTGGTGTTCGTGGACCCGGCGCTCGGCAAGGGCTTCATGCACCAGACCGAGGGGATGATGGTGTTCGGCGTGGCGTTCGCGATCCTGGCCGGCGTGGCGTGGCTGATCGGGCGCGCCGAGCGCCGCGTGCTGCCGGCCGGCCGCGGCGCGCCGCTGCAACTGTTCTGACCCTTTCGTTCCGGACCCGCCGATGGCCGACCTCGCCCGCTTCGCCCCCGCCGCCCTGCTCGGCGTGGGGTGCCTGCTGATCTCAGGCGTCCGCGAGCAGCAGCAGTTGCCGCCGCGCCGCCCGATCCCGTCGATCCCGATCGCCGCCCCCGCCGGCTACCAGGCGCGCGACATCGAGGTGCCCGAGGCCGAGCGCAAGGTGGCCGGGATGAGCCACTACGTGATGCGCGCCTTCCAGCGCGACTCGCTCGACCCGGGCTTCTCGGTCTACATCGGGTACTACGACTACCAGGTGCAGGGCAAGTCCATTCACTCGCCCAAGAACTGCCTGCCTGGCGCCGGGTGGGAGGCCGTGGAGAACGGCACCCGCACCTTCGCCGCGGCCGACGGGCGCCCGGTGACGGTGAACCGCTACTTCGCCGCCAACACCGAGCGGCGGGCGCAGGCGCTGGTGTACTACTGGTACGCCGGCCGCGGGCGGGTCGAGGCCAACGAGTACGCGGTCAAGTGGCACCTGCTGCGCGACGCGGCGCTGTACGGGCGCACCGAGGAGGCGCTGGTGCGCCTGGTGGTCCCGATCGTCACGCCCCCCGGCACGTCCCCCGAGCGGACGCAGGCCGCGCTCGCGGCGGCGCGCGCGTCGGCGGACTCGCTGGCCACGGGGCTGGCGCGGCAGCTCGTGCCCGACGTCGCGGCGGCGCTGCCGGCGGCGCCGCGCGCGTAAGCGCGGCGCGGCGCGCGCGTGGCCTCTGCCGCCTCCACGCCGGACGCGCCGGCCACCCCGGACCGGCCGGAGCAGACGCCGGCGGGACCGGACCCGACAGACCCCGCGGATGAGCGGGCCGACCCGGCGCCCGCCCGCAGCGCGGAGCGCCCGGTCACCGACCGCGCCACCTCCAAGCGGACGGTCGCCCGTAGCACGGCGCTGTACAGCATAAGCATCCTGGCCCTGCGGCTGGGCTCGGTGATCATGCTCCCGATCACCACCCGCGTGCTGACGCCGGCGGAGTTCGGGCTGGTCTACCTGTTGGTGAGCGTCTCCGAGGTGGTCAACATCCTCGTGAGCGAGGGGACCACGACCGGGCTCGTCAAGTTCTACGTCGGCGCGTCGTCGGAGGACGAGCGGCGCGAGGTGGTGACGGGGACGCTGGTGCTGTTGCTCGCGCAGGCGGTGGTCAGCACGCTGCTCGTGCTCGCCGTCTCGCCGCTCATCTACGAGCACCTCATGCACGGCAAGGGGTCGCGGGCGATGATCTACGTGCTCGCCCTCGTGTTCGTGCCGGCCAGCCTGTCGCCGGTGCCGATGGCCGTGATGCAGGTGCAGCAGCGCGCGGCGCTGGCCAGCGCGCTGTCGCTCGGGCAGTTCGCGTTGCAGATCGGGCTGAACGTGCTCTTTCTGCTGGTCTTCCGGCTCGGCCCGGTGGGCATCCTGCTGTCCACGCTCGTCGCCTTCACCGTCACCGGCCTCGTGGCGGTCGCCTGGCTCCTGCGCTCGACGCGCCCGCGCTGGCGCTGGGCGACGGCGCTCCGGCAGCGGCGGTTCGGCGTGCCGTACCAGCTCTCGGCGATCGCCATCTTCGTCCTCAACTCGGGCGACCGGTTCGTACTCCAGGCCACGCAGCAGGCCTCGGTGACGGGCCTCTACATCTTGGGCTACCAGTTCGGGTTCCTGATGTACAGCGTGAGCGCGGCGCCGTTTCTCCAGGCGTGGACGCCCACCGCGTTCCAGCACGCCAAGGACCCGCGCCCGGCCCGCGACCGGCACTTCGCGGAGGGGCTGTTCGCGCTTACCGCCCTCATGATGCTCGTGAGCGTGGGCATCGTCGCCTTCGCCCGCCCGGCGCTGCGCATCATGTCGCGGGCCGAGTTCGTCGCCGCCGCCGACCTCGTCGGCCCGATCGTGCTCGCCTACGCGTGTAACGGGTGGTACACGCTGTTCCGCACGCAGCTCGACATCTCGGCCAAGGGGCGCGTGCTCCCCTGGATCAACGGCGGCGCCGCGCTGGTGGCGGTGGCGGGGTACCTCCTGCTCATCCCGCCGTACGGGCGGTGGGGCGGCGCGGCGGCCACGCTCATCGCGTTCGCGGGCCGCGCCGTGGCGACGTACTACGCCGGCCAGCGCGCCTGGCCGGTGGAGTGGGAGTTCCGCCGGCCGGTGGTGACGACCGCACTGGCGATGGGGCTGTCCGGCGTCCTCCTCTGGGTGCGACCCGATGGGCTGGCGGGGATGATCGCCGCGGGCGTCGCGCTCGTCGCGGTCTTCGTCGCCGCCTGTTGGGCGCTGGTGGTCACTCCGGCCGAGCGCGCGTTGGTGGGGCGGCTCGGACAGCGGCTCGTGGGGATGGTGCAGTCGCGGTTGAACACGCGCCCGGCATGATCCCCGCGCCCGCCTCGCGTTCGGTCGGGAGCGTGTCCCGGTGTGTGCGCGGCGTCACCCCCGGCGCGTTGTCTCGGGTCACCTGGCCCATAATGATTCCGCCGCCGCAATTGCGGCGATCTCATCTTTACCCCGGGAGCGTGCCTTCGTCAGATCCGCCATGTCGCACGTGATGACCCTCGTGTACGCGTGTGCGCTTGCGGTCGCCGTGTTCGTCGGGCTCGCGGTCACGGCCGAGGGTGTGGCGCGGTTCGCCCTGCGGCGGACGCCGTACCGCGTGTACCCGCGTCGGTTCCGGTTGCGGGTGCACCCGCACGCCGAGACGTTCGCCCCCGAACTCGACCCCGGGCGCGTGGTCCGGTTCGACGCCGACGACCACGGCGCCCGCGTCACCGAGGTCCCGGCCGGGCAGCGGATCAGGCAGCCGTACCGACTGTTCGTCGGCGGCGGCAGCGCGGTTGAGTGCTTCTTCCTCGACCAGGACGCCACGTGGCCCGCGGTGCTCGGGCGGGAGCTGCACCAGCGGACCGGCGCGCTCGCCGCCGCGGGGTACGACGGGGTGCAGGTCGCGATCTACGCCAAGTCGGGCGTCGACGCCCTGGACCTGGCGCACGTGGTCACGCACTGCCTGCCACGCGGACGGTTCGACGCCGCCGTGCTGATGGTCGGCGGGTCGTCCGTGATCCGCTGGCTCACCGCCGGCGCACCGGCCGACTGGTGTCCCGGTCTCCGCCCCCTGGACGCGATCTACTCCGAGCACCCGGAGCGCCGGTACACGTGGAGCCTGCAGGGGAGCGCCGCCCGCGAGGCGATCCGGCGGCTCCACGCCCGCCTGACCACGCCGGTCTTCGAACGGCACAACGTGGGATCGTTCGTCGGCCGCGGGCGCCGCATGCGGCAGCAGGCCGAGGAGATCATCACCACCGTGCCCGACCCGGCGCCGATGCTCGACGGCTTCGAGGTCGGCGTGCGGCGGGCGATCCGCGTCGCCCGGGAACGGGTGCCCGACGTGTTCTGCCTCGCGCAGCCCAACTACTTCCGGCCCGACATGACGCCGCGCGAGCGCGAGCTGTTGTGGCTCGGCGGGGTCGGGAACGTGCTCACCGAGGAGGTCCGCCGCTTCTTCGCCGCCGAGGTCATGTCCGACCTCATGCGCCAGGCCAACGAACGGCTGCGCCTGGTCTGCGAGCAGGAGGGGGTGGTCTACGTCGAGTCGTCCGACCTGCTTTCGCCGTTCCCACGGCACTTCTACGACTCCTGGCACCTCACCGAGTACGGGGCCGAGGTCCTCGGCGCCTTCGTGGCGGATCTCATGGGCGAGCACGTCGCGTCGCGACGCCGGCCCTCCGCCCGGGCCGCCCGCCCCGCCCCGGCCGCCAGCCCAGCGGCCGGGCAGGCCCCCGATGTGTCCGTCGCTGGCTAGCGGAGCCAGGCGCGCCCCGGTCGCGACCGGCCGGGCCGGGGCAGTTGGTCGGGCGGTGACGTCCTGGGCGGCGTCGGTTGTGGCATCGGTTGTGGCATCGGTTGTGGCAACGCTGGTGGCATGGCTCGCGGCGGGGGTAACGGCCTGCGCGGTCACCCCGACGCTGGCGCAGGCGCAGCCGGCGGACGCCGACCCCGCCGCCGTCCGCACCGTCGCCCTGCGCCTCGTGCGGTTCGAGGGCGGGGGCAGGAGCGCGCGGGTGGTCAACGGCATCCCGCTCCCGATGGGGTGGCTGCGCGCCGAGCAGGTCGGGCGCGTCCGCGTCGTCGTGGGCGGGCGCGAGGTCCCGGCGGCCGTCGTGCCGCTCGCCAGCGGGCATCGGGACGGCTCGCTCCGCGCCGTGCTGATTGCGTTCGACGCAACGATCGGCCTCGACCCGCCAGAGGCTGAGCTGCAGATCGGCCGGGCGCCGACCACGCCGCGGCTGCGGCCGCCCGCCCCCACCGACGGCCCGCCGGCCGCCGCCGTCCTGCCCGCCCGCCCCGAGTACCTGGTCTCCACCGGGCTCGTCGGCGCCACCCGCACCGCCTTCCGCACCGAGGCGATGGGGAGCGTCTACCGCGCCTACGACGCGCGCTTCGCGGCCGCGGCCGACCGCCTCTGGGGCCTGGAGGGCGAGCGCTGGGAGGGGAACTACTACGACCGGGCGCTGCTGTACTACGCCGCGTGGGTGCGGACCGGGCGCCCCGAGTACTGGCGGCGGGCCACCGCCGTCGCCCGGGCCTACCGGCGCGACTACCTGGAGAAGAACGACTACGGCACGTCGCCGCACTGGGCGCAGCTCGAAGGGGTGGCCCTGCACTACGAGCTCACCGGCGTCGAAGCCTCCCGGACGGCGGTCGCGCGGTCCGCCTGGACGCTCGGCGCCTACATGCCGCGCCTCGAGAACCGCGAGCTGGTCGACGCCCGCATCTTCGGCCGCGTGCTCCAGTCGGCCGCGCTCGCCTGGCGGCTGGGGCGCGCGGCGCCCTACACGTCGGCGGCGGGGGAGGCGGGCACGGCCGACTGGGGCGCCCGGCTCGACGAGGCGCTCGACAAGGTGACGCGGTTCCAGACGCGCGAGGGCCGCTACCCCACCAAACTCGGCACCTGCGGCGCCCAGCAGGCCTTCATGGCCGGGATCCTCAACGAGGCGCTGGTCGGGGTCTACCGCACTTACCGCCCGGACCCGCGGATCCCGGGGCTGGTCCGCCGCTCGGTCGAGTCGCTGTGGCGGACCGAGTGGCTCCCCGCGGAGGGGGCGTTCCGCATGGCCGACGGCGGCTGCCCCGGCGTCAACTGGCAGCAGGCCGCCCCCGACCTCAACGGCCTCATCGTCGCCCCGCTCGGCTGGCTCGCCCGCGTCACCGGCGACGAGCGGTACCTGCGCCAGCGGGACGCGATCTTCGCGGGGATGGCGCGGGCGTGGATCGCCGGCGGCAAGCAGTTCAACCAGAGCTACGCGACGAGCTACCGGGCGCTCGCCGACGAGTAGCCGGAGACCGCCCAGCCGAAACCCCGTAGCCGGACCCCCGCTCAAGTTCGCGGCCGACCGGCCGACACTCGCCTGAGCGACGCCTAACCCCCACGACGCCGACGGCCCCGGAGTGCCGGCGGCGGGGTGCGGGCCGGCGATCGACACGGGGCGCCGTCGCGCCCCCGGACGGATCCGCTCGCCTCCCACTCCGGGGAGGTGGCGACAAAGGCAAACCCGCCGAAAGGCGGCGACGCAAAGCCACGAGGCTACCGCGCGCGGACGACCCGCGCGCCACGCTCGTCGGGCTGCCGAATCACCTCACAGGAGTCCCGCAGCATGAAGGTTCGTCGCTCGGCGACGGCCGGCGTCCGCATTGGCGGACGCCCGGCCTGGGCCGTCCTGGTGCCCGCGATCCTTGCCGCCTGCACCGACGGCGTCACCCCCTCGAGCCTCCTCGCGCCCACCGAAGGCGCGTTGGGATCCAGCTCGCCGGCCCCGCCCGCGAACGTCCGGATCGTGGCCAGCGTCGCCACCATCCAGGGGCCCGACTGGTCGGCCCCGGTCGGCTCGGTCCACCAGTTCACGGCCCGCGTCGTCGACGCGCAGAACCGGCCGGTCACGGGCCGCACGGTCCGCTGGGTCTCCGAGCGGCCGACCATCGCCACGATGGACTCGACCGGCCGGATGCACGTGCTCGCCGTCGGGTTCGCCCTGGTCGGCGCCGACCTCGACGGCCAGCGGGTGCGCATGCAGTTCAAGATCGTACCGGGCCCCAACGGCATTACGTCGGTGGCGGGCGGTGCCCCCACCACCGCCCCGGCCGGGGCCCCGGCGCCCCAGCCCGTGGACGGCGGCGCCCAGACCACGACCACGGCGCCGGGCGCCGCCCCGTTCTGGGGCCCGCGCGATACCACCGGCACGCTCGCCCTCACCGTCAGCCGCTTCGACGGCGCCGCCGGCGGCGTCCTGGTGAGCAACGGCGTGCCGCTCGCGCCGGGGACGGTGCGCCCGGACGCCCTGCCGCGGATGCGCCTGTTGGTGGCCGGCGGCGCGAACGCGCGCACCGGGGGCGCCCTCGCCGAGGTCCCGGTGGCCATCACGCCGCTGGCCGGCCGCCACCCGGACGGGTCGCTGCGCTCCGTGTTGGTCCAGTTCCGCCTGGCCGCGCTCGGGGCCGCCGACCGGGTGCCCGCCAGCCTCGTCCTGGGCAACCGCGGCGGGGCACCCCGCGCGCCGGGCTTCACGACCACGCCGGCCGCGCTCGGCGTGCCCGCCGCCGGAGTTGGGGTGCCGGACGCCGCCGCGCTGCCCACCGACGCCGACTACCTCGTGCGCACGGACATCGTGGGGCCGACGGTGACGACGGCGGCGGCGAGCCGCCTCGGGGAGCCGTTCGCCAGCTATGAGACGCGCTTCGCCCGCGCCGCCGAGCGCCACTGGACGGTCTCCGGCACCACGTGGGAGCACTACTACTACGACCGCGCCATGGTCTTCTACGCGGCGTGGGCGCGCTCGGGGAACCCGGTCTTCTGGCACCGGGCCACGCGGATGGCCGTCGCCTACCGCCGGGACTACGTCGAGGCCAACCGGTACGGCGTCTCCGCCCACTGGTCGTTCGTCGAAGGGCTCGGCCGCCACTACCTGCTCACGGGCGACGAGGCGTCGCGTGTCGCCGTCGCGCAGATGGCGACGACGCTGGGCGGCTTCCAACCGCGCCTCAGCGACCCGCAGTCGGTGGACGCCCGGGTGTACGGCCGCGTGGTGCAGAGCGCGCTCACGGCCTGGCAGCTCGGCCAGGGCGTACCGTACCCTGCGGCCGCCGGCTCCGCGGGCACGACCGCCTGGGCCAGCCGCCTCGACGACGCACTGACCCGCCTCGCGAGCTACCAGACCGCGGACGGCCGGTACCCGACGTTCCTCAGCACCTGCGGCGGGCAGCAGGCCTTCATGGCCGGCATCCTGAACGACGCCCTGGTCGCGACGTACCGGACCTACCGCGCCGACGCGCGGGCTGTGACGGCGATCCGCCGGTCCGCGGACTTCCTGTGGAGCACGCAGTGGCTGCCGGCCTCGCGGAGCTTCCGCAACGCGGACACCGGCTGCGCCGGGCAGAACGCCGCCGAGCCCACCCCCGACCTGAGCGGGCTGTCGGTGACGCCGTTCGGCTTCCTGGCTCGCGTCACCGGCGATGCCAAGTACCGGGCCGCGGGTGACCAGATCTTCGCCGGGATGGCCGGGGCGTGGATCGACGGCACCAAGCAGTTCAACCAGAGCTACGTCAGCAGCTTCCGATACCTCGGCGAGCGGTAGGCGGCACACACCGCCGTTACGGACCACGAGGCGGCCGCGCACATGCGCGGCCGCCTCGTGCGTTGTGCCCCCACGCGGTCCCTGCCGGACACCGCGAACAGCGCGCTGCGCCGGGGTTGGCGGCCGTACGGCGGTCGCTCCGTAACGGATCGAGCGCACTCATCCATTCGTGTGACATACAGCACATCTGCGGCAAACGGCCGGTTCCATCCGGTATCGGTTTGCGTATCCTCTGTCGCGCACCGATCGTCTGTTTACCGGACGCGGTGTCGGACCCGACCGTGGGCGATGGGAGTTGTCCCTCCCGTCGCGCGACGGTTGTTCGCCATCGGACCGCGGGCGGCGCCCGCCGGTGCCGCTGCATCCCCGTATCCCGCCCGGTAGGTCGCTCGCTCGGTACGTCCCCGCTCGGTACGCCCCCGCTCGGCACGCCCCCGGTACCACCCCCTCGTTCGACCCCCGCACGACCCCCCACCCGGCCGTCCGGCACCAGCGCCCCGTCTGGAACCGCCGCTCGGCTCCCGCCTCGGTCCGCTCAATGCTCCGCTACCTCCCCCCCCGGGAGCGCGTTCGCGCGCCTCTCATCCTCGCGGTCGTGCTCGCTGCGGCCTGCGACTCCGACGCCAGTCACCGAGTCACCGGCCCGTCGCGCCACGCGGCGGGAGCGCAGGGGATCGCGGACGAGGGTGCGGTCGACCCGGCACTCCTCGACTCCCTGACGGCGGCGACCTCGGCCGTCCCGGACACCGGGGTGCCGATCGCGACGATCCGCTTCACCCTCGGCACGCTCCCGGCCCTGCGGTTCCAGATGCCGGTCGGGTCGACGCAGCAGTTCTCGGCCGCCGCCTACGATTCCGCCGGCCGGCTGATTCCGAGCCGGCGCGTGGTCCTGCAGTCCGTGCGTCCGGCGGTGCTCAGCCTCGACGCGAGCGGCGGAGCGGTCGCGCTCGCGCCGGGCTACGCGCTGCTCAGCGCCACCGCCGGCAGCAAGACCGAGTGGGTGCAGTTCCAGACCGTCGAAGCCGCCGCCGCCCCGATCGTCACCCAGACGGGGAGCGTGGACACGGTCGGCGCGGTGCGCGTCGCCGTCCGCCGCTTCGACGGGCGCACGGGCGCGGTCGCGGTCGGCACGGGCATCCCGCTCGCGCCGGGGGCACTGCGCGCCGGGAACCTCGCCGGCGTGCGGCTGACGCTCCAGGGCGGCGGCGCCGCGCCCCGCGCCGGCGGCCTGTCGGCCGAGGTGCCCATCGCCGTAACGGCGCTCGCCGGCCGCCACCCGGACGGCTCGCTGCGCGCGATTCTCGTGCAGTTCCAGGCGGGGACGCTCGGCGCCTCCGACGTCGTCCCGGGGTGGCTCGCCCTGGGTACGCGGGCGGGCAACACGCCCCGCCCGGCCTCCGCCACCATCGCGCCCGTCGCCCCCAGCACGGTCCCCGACGCCGCGCTCCTGCCCACCGACCCGGCCTACCTGGTCGCGACCGACATCGTCGGCCCGGCGCGGACGACGGCGGCGTCCGCGGCCCTCGGCACCGCGTTCCGTGGCTACGAGGACCGGTTCGCACCGGCCGAGGCGCGGCACTGGGCGGCGGAGGGCGCCAACTGGGTCTTCAACTACTACGACCGCGCGCTGCTGTACTACGCCGCCTGGGCGCGCACCGGGAACGCGACCTTCTGGCACCGGGGCACCCAGATGGCCGTCAACTACCGCCGCGACTACCTGGAGGCCAACGCCTACGGGTCGTCGGCCCACTGGTCGCAGTTGGAGGGCGTGGAGAAGCACTACCTGCTCACCGGCGACGAGGCGAGCCGCACGGCCGTGGCGCGGGTGGCCCACGTCCTCCGCGGCTACCAGCCGCGGCTAAGCGACCCGAACTTCGTCGACCCGCGCGTGGTGGCGCGCGTGATCCAGGGCACCCTGCTGGCCTGGCGCCTCGCCGAGGGTGCGCCGTTCGCCGCGAGCGTGCCGGTGGTAGACCTGCGGGCGCAGCTCGACGACCAGATCAACAAGCTGGTCGCTTACCAGCAGCCGAACGGCCGCTTCCCGACCAACCTCGGCACCTGCGGCGGCCAGCAGGCCTACATGGCCGGGCTGCTCGGCGAGACGATCACCGAAGTCCACCGCTACTACCGGGCGGACGCCCGCCTCGTGACCACCCTTCAGCGCTCGGCCGACTACCTCTGGAACACCCAGTGGATCCCTGGCGAGGCGTCGTTCCGGCTGGCCGACTGGGGGTGCGCGGGCATGGCCGCTTCAACCCCGTCGCCCGACCTCAGTGGGCTCATCGTCCACGCCTACGCCTACCTGGCGCGGGTGACCGGTGACGCGAAGTACCGCACGCAGGGCGACGCCATCTTCGCCGGGATGAGCCGGGCCTACCTCGAGGGGAGCAAGCAGTTCACCCAGTCGTACGCCACCGCCTACCGGTACGTCGGCGACCGGTAACCGCGGGTCACGCCGCCGGGCGACCGTCCACCACGCGGTCGCCCGGCGCCGGGGGCCCACCGCCGGCCCGCGCGTAGGCCGCGTGGAGGGCCTCCCCCACGCTCGGCCACGCGAAGTGCGCCTCGACGTATGCCCGCCCGGCCGCGGCCAGTCGTGCGCCGAGGGCCGGATCGTCTTCGAGCCGCGTCACCGCGGCCACGAGCGCGTCGGGGTCGTTCGCGTCGAGGTAGTGCACGTCCGGCGTGAGCCCGAGCCCTTCCACGCCGATCGACGTCGCGACGATCGGCCGCCCCATCGCGAGCGCGTCCAGGATCTTGAGGCGCGTCCCGCCGCCCACCCGGATGGGGCAGAGGTACACGTCGGCGCCGTGGACGTAGGGGCGCACGTCGTCCACGAAGCCCGTCACGCGCACCCGCGGGTCGCGTGCGGCGAGCGCGACGGCCGAAGCCGGCGCCCCCCGCCCGACGATCGTCGCGCTCCGGTCGGGGCGCTGCGCGCTGAGGGCGGGCCAGAGCGTGTCCGCGAACCAGTCGATCGCGTCGGCGTTGGGGAACCAGTCCATCCCGCCCGCCCACACCAGACTCCGCGGGCGCACGGCGGTGCCGGGCGCGGGCCGGAAGAAGTCGACGTCGACGCCGTTGGGGACCACGGTGACCGGCGCGTTCGGGGCGAGCGCCCGCAGCCGTTCCCCGTCGAGCGCCGACACCACCACGTTCTCGGCGACCCGCACGGCGCGGTTGGCGAGCAGGTCGGACTCGACGTTGTGGTGCACCAGGACCACGGGCACGTCGCCCAGGTCGGCGAGGTAGGGGGCGAGGAACACCGTGTCCACGTGCGCCGCGTCGAACCGGTGGGCGCCGAGGAGGGCGCGCAGGGCGCGGTGCGCGGCGGGCGCGTCGAACAGCCGTTCCCAGTAGCTCGCGCCGGCCAGTGCCCCGCGCGCCGCGGCCGCCACCCGGCCCTGGCGCCCCGCCGTGCCCGGCGCGGCGATGATGGCGACCGACGCGCACCACGCCCCGAGCGCCGCCCGCGCCTCGGCCCACTCGGCCGCGTGCTCCGGCCGGGACAGGGCGACGAGGTGCACCTCGTGCCGCTCCGCGGCGACCCGCAGCAGGTGGTGCGTGCGCTGCAGGGCGCCGTGCCCGGTGGCCGGGTACGGCACGAAGTGCGTCAGCCAGAGCAGGCGCATGGGCGGGTCGGCGGCGTGAGTAGTGGGCCGACGGCCGCACCGGCTACCTTGCGGCGCGGCCGGCGACGCCCCGCCAACCTAGTGCGGGCGCGCCGGTTTCCCCACCTCCCTGCCCACCTCATCCGGCGCGCGGTCGGCGACTTTGGCACTTCCTGAGAGTATCTCGCCCCCGCCGGGCGGCGCGCCGCTGCGCGTGGTCGTCCTCACCTGCCACGACGGGGCGCCGATGGCGCGCGCGGTCGCCGCGGTGCCGGGCGTGGAGGTCGTGGCCGTGGTGTCGGCGCCGCTGCCGCGCCCGCGCACGCTGCGCAAGCGGCTGGAGGCGGTGGTGCGGTACAACGGCTGGACCGGGCTGGCGCGGAGCGCCGGCGCCAAGGTCGCCGCCCGACTGCGCCCGGCGGCGCCGGCCGGCGCCGAGGCGCCCTGCCCGGAGCTGCGCTTCGACAGCCTGCACGAGCCGCGGTGCCTCGAGGCCGTGCGCGAACTCGCCCCGGACCTCGCCGTGGTCGACGGGACGAACATCCTCAAGGAGTCGCTGTTCGGCATCCCGCGGCTCGGGTCACTCAACCTGCACTGCGGGCGGGCGCCGGACTACCGGGGCGCGCCGCCGGTGTTCTGGGAGCTGTACAACGGCGAACGCGAGGTGGGCGTCACGATCCACCAGGTGACCGCCGTCCTCGACGCCGGGGCCGTGTTCGCGCAGGAGGTCTTCCCCATCGACCCGGCGCCCCCCGGCGACCCGGTGGCCTACGCGCGCCGCGTCCTCGCCGAGGTGTTGCGGCCGGCCGGGCTGCGCATGATGGCCGACGTGGTGGGGGCGATCGCCCGCGGCGACGCGCGCCCGCGGCCGCAGGGGACGACGACGCATCCCACCTACCGCCGCCCCGACGTGGCCACGCAGCGGGAGCTCCGCCGGCGCGTGCGGGCACGTCGGGCCGGCGCGCCGAACTAGTCCGCCGCCGAGTCCGCTAGCCGGCGTTCAACACGCCGGCGCAGCGCAGGCGGAAGTCGTCCACGCCGTCCCACGCGCCGACGACGACGCGCCGGAGTTCGTACGGCGGCGTGCCCGGCGCGTTCCGTCCGGGGCGGGTAGTGACCGCGCCGACCGCCCCCGCCGCGGCGAGCATCGCGATGGCGCGGTCGTCGTAGTCGTCGGGCGTGCCGTTCGGGTACGCGAAGGTCCGCGACAGCGCGGGCCCGACCGCGTCCGTCACGTCCCGGATCGACCCGGCGACCTCGTCGGCCAGGTCGGCGTCGTCCAGCCGCGACACGATCTCGTGGTGGCGCGTGTGGCCGCCGAACGTGACCAGGCCCGAGTCACCCAGCGCCCGGACGTCGTCCCAGTCCATGAAGGTGAAGTCGGCCGGCAGTCGCGGCTCGCCCGCGCCCGCGGCCGCGAGCACGGCGGCCTCCGCCTGGCGGCGCTCCGCGCGGGGCAGCCGCTTGAGCCGGGCGACCAACCGGCGGGCGGTGGCCGAACGCGTTGCGGGGGCGCCGAGCGCCACCTGGTCCAGCCCCAGCGCGGCGAGGTCGAGCGACGCCGCCGGGCTGGACGCGATGGCGAACTCGAGCCGCGTGGTCCAGAGCCCGTCGGCGCGCCCGAGCAGGCCGGTGTTGAGGTAGATCGTCGCGGGCACCCCGTGCCGGGCCAGGATCGGGGCGGCCACGGTCCGGTTGTTCCGATACCCGTCGTCGAACGTCACGCAGGCGGCGGGCGCGTCCAGCCCCGGCCCGGCCAGCGCCGCGAGCGCGTCGTCGAGCGGGAGGCACCGGTAGTGCGCGGCGAGGTGCGCGATCTGCGCCTCGAACGCCCGCGCCGGGAGGTGCAGCCAGTGGTCGGCCGACGCGGCCGCGGTGACGCCGTGGTAGCAGACGATGAGCAGGTCGTGGCGCCGCTGGTGGCGCCCGCGCACGTCCGCGCCGCCCGCCACCAACAGCCGGCGGGCGACCGTCCCCAGGGCGCGCCTCACCACCGGCTGGTCAGGCGATGGCCAGCCACGCGTCCAGCGCCAACAGCGCGAACACCCGCTCCGCGTGGTCGCGCCCCCCGGCCGCGTGCTCGGCCAGCATGGCCCGGACCCCGTCGGGGCGGATGCCCACCGACGCCAGCCGCTCGCTCCGCGCCAGCGCCTCGGCCTCCGCGCGCAGCGGACCGGTGATCCAGCGCTGCACCGGGGGCGTGAAGCCTTGCTTCGGCCGCTCGAACAGCGGCCGGGGAACGTACCGGGCGAGCAGGTCGCGCAGGATGCGCTTGCCGCCCCGCTCGTCCACCAGGTACGCGTCCGGCAGCGACAGCGCGAAGCGCAGCACCTCCTGGTCGAGCAGCGGCGCGCGCGCTTCCAGGCCGTGCGCCATCCCGGCCACGTCCACCTTGGGCATCAGGTCGTCGGCGAGGTACGTCTCCATGTCGGCGTACCGCATGCGACGCAGCGGCGGCCCCGCGGCGCGGGCGTAGGCGGCCGCGATGAGGGCCGCCCCGCCGGCGCCCTCGCCGGCCGTGAGGCGGCGCGCCTCGGCGGGCGCGAGCAGCGTGCGCAACGCCGCGAACCGCGCCGCCGCGTTGGGGGCGGCGAGCATGCGCAGGCCGCGCG
>ERZ1066120.1452-NODE-1452-length-14657-cov-12.909670_pt1 | contig 14657 bp, 17 predicted proteins | sample MGYA00382767_ERZ1066120 | MGnify/ENA primary metagenome ERZ1066120 (study PRJEB33369, sample SAMEA5778350) | biofilm metagenome | biome: Industrial cooling water; feature: Water cooling tower basin; material: Biofilm | place: United Arab Emirates | collected...
GAGACTCGCGATATGCTGCGCCGGATTGGTAAGCTTAGTGGCAGGGGTGACAGGATTCGAACCCGTGGCCCTCGGTTTTGGAGACCGATGCTCTACCAGCTGAGCTACACCCCTGCAGCCGCCGCGACCTACCCCCGACATAGCGGCTTGGCAAGGCTATGCCATTGCCGTGGCCGAGCTGCTAGAAGCACGAAACGATGCACGCGCCCATACGTCCGTTCGAGCCCATTCCGACCGAGCTACTGCTCCTCGCCTATCGCAGCGGCATCTTCCCAATGGCCGACCATCGCGACGATCCTGAAGTTTATTGGGTCGAGCCGCGCGAGCGCGCGATCATCCCGCTGGACGGCTTCCGGTTATCGCGCAGTTTGGCCAAAACCCTTCGACGCGATCGCTTCAGAGTGAGCTGCGACGAAGCTTTCGCTGGAGTGATCGCCGCCTGCGCTGCGCCGCGCGAGGAGCATGCCGAGAGCTGGATCAGTCGCCGGATCGAGGCCAGCTATCGCGCTCTCCACGACGAGGGGCGGGCGCACTCGGTTGAGTGCTGGCTCCGGCAGCCGGGCGGGGATGAAATTTTAGCCGGCGGCCTCTACGGCGTGGCTTTTGACCGCGTTTTCTGCGGCGAGAGCATGTTCAGTCGGGCCGACAATGCCAGCAAGGTGGCGCTTGCGTGGCTGGTGGCCGCGTTGCGCCGCGCCGGGTTCGTTTTGCTCGATTGTCAGTTCATGACCGATCATCTTGCATCGCTGGGTGCGATGCCCATTCCTCAGTCGGAATATCTGGCGCGGATGAAGGCGGCGCACGGGGAACCGGCGTGTTCGCTACCTCAGGCGGTGTCCTGGTTTGCTTCCGACGGTGTCGGCGCAGGAGTCGGCGTTGCAGTCGGCCGAGGCGCGGCAGAGCGTGGCGATGGTGCCGGAGGAGGGCTGTCTGCCGATGCCTCTTCTCCGGGAAAGCGCATCGCGCAATCCTTGATCCAAACGTCGTAAATGGGATGTTCGACCACGTTCAGACTCGGCGATTCCTTAAACAGCCACCCTGAAAACACGCGTGCGAATGGCGCCTGGTCGTTTCCGGACTGCTGAACGAAAACCTGCACAAAGGCGCCTGTCTCCTGCGGCAGCTCCCATGGCGCAGTGCGTTCGCAAGCCTTCAACGCGATAATGACGTCGCCCACCCGGCGAGTCTCACCGGGCTTCATCGTCAGGTCCTGCGCGATATTATTGCGCTTATTCAGAAGCCCGATCGTGGCAACGCGCTCCTGCAGAGGCGTGCCAATCGTGGCTCCTGCAGGCACCGCTGGCTGCGGATCGGTCCGGCGGAATTCCTCCGGCACCTCCGTCTCCACAGGGCGCGGCGCTGGGGGTTGCTCGGAGCAAGCAGCGAGGATGCCCAGGGCGAGCGCTAAAGCGGCGACGCGGTGACCCCGGCCCATGGAACTCAGGCGTCCGGAGACCAAGCTTCGTAATCGCCGCTGGCGGCGGCGCGCTTGCCGCCGCGCTCCAGCGCCCCGGCCGGCCGATAGGCGGACGGGGTACCCGTCGCATTGGGTGTATACTCGGCCTCCCACACGCGCGCTGGAGGCAGGTTGCTTTCCGGCACACCATCGATGTTGCCATGCAGCCAGCCGTGCCATTCTGCCGGCACGCGGCTCGCATCGTTCGGGCCGTTGTAGATGACCCACCGCCGCTCGCGGCCGTCTGCGCTCTTCTTCCGCGAGCGGAAATAGCTGTTTCCCTGCGCGTCGGTGCCGACCTTTTCGCCGTTGCGCCAGCTCCAGAGAGAGGTGCCGATCGTGGCGCCTTCCCACCAGGTGAATATCTTGCTCAGAATGCTCATCGCCGGCGCGCCTAGCGGATCGCGATGGAGAGGAAAAGCGCCGCGACGTTTACCATTCGACCGGATCGCCGGGCTTGATGCCTAGCTTCGCCGCCCGGCCGCCGGCAATCTCGACTACGTTGATGACAGGACCGGCCGATGGCAAGGAATCGAGCGAATAGGGTTCGCCAGTGACAATGTTGAGCACGCGGCGGTCGGGCCCGATGTAGATGATGTCGAGCGGGATGACCGTGTTCTTCATCCAGAAGCTACGCACCTGTGGTACGGCGTTAGGAAACATCATCGCTTCGTCGGGCGCCATGGCGGTGCGGAACATCATGCCCTTTTGCTGCTGAGCAGGGGTGGCCGCGACTTCGGCGCGGAAACGATGCGTGCCCGTGGCCGTGGTGATTGCCAGCGGGACGACTGCCAGGCCCGACGTGGGGTGGCGTTGCGGCGCGGCCGCTGCAGGCTCGGCCGTCGCAGCTTGGCGGGAGGACGCTTCGGCGGATGGCTGGGGCGAACAAGCCGCGGCGAGCCCGAGCAGGAGCAGATTAGCAATGCGCATCATTCAGCTATCATCCTGAATCTGGCGCGCCTCTGCCACCCAATCGTCGACCTCGTCGCTAGATCGGGCCGCGAGGATATGGCGCGCATGACTGGAAGCATGGCCTGCCCGCAAAAAGGCGGCAAGCTGCTTTTCGCGGAGCCGTGGATCGGTAGCTGCGGCACCTTTGCGAGCGTACGGTCCGAGCCCGCGGCGCCGGGCATAGGTCGCAGCAGCCTCCCGCAATTCCGCATCGCTTGGCGCCGTCGCATCCCTCAGCGCTTCGGAGATCGCATCGGCTCGCAAAACTTGGTCGACCCGACGGGCGCCATAGCCTCGGCGCAGCAGGCCACCTGTCTTCGCACGCGCATAGCTGCCATCATCGACATAACCCTTGACGACAAAGCGGCCGACCAGCGCGTCGATATCCGGAGGCGGCAGTCCGTCGGCAGCGCCAACGTGTCCTCGCTCGTGGAGCTTACGCTTGCAATATGCGGTGAGCCGCCCCGCCGATGTCGCAAAGCGTGCAACGTAAGCCAGCGCGAGTTCCTCCAGCCGTTGGGCATCAAGCGGCAACGGCGGTCTACGCTCTCGTTGGCGACCGCCTTTTGGCTTGCGTGTTGTTGAGGTTTGTGACGATTCCATTGCCATATTGGTGCCACACTCGTTATCGAAGGAGAAACGATTGCGCGCCTGCGGCACCACTGCGGGCAATGCAGGGGAACGGGAGCCGCTGCAACCTTCTGAAACAAGACGGGTAACGCCTTGCCAATGACCGACGCCGCTCTTACGCCGACGCCGAATGACTGCCCGTTACCACGGCGCCGTTCGGACTTCGCAACGCTTAACGAAGCGATCGATTACTCCGCACGTAGCGAAAAGGGGCTGAACTTTCACGACATGCGCGGCACGCTCGAGCGCGCCTATTCGTTTGCTGAGATGCGCGAAGACGCGCTGGCAATGGCGTACCGGCTGGCGGCGGCCGGAATTGGGAAAGACGATCGCGTGGCACTGGTCGCGCAAACGGGGCCCGAATTCGCCGCATTGTTCTGCGCCTGCGTTTACGCGGGCGCTTGGCCGGTACCGTTGCCCTTGCCTACCACGTTCGGAGGCAAGGAGAATTACATCGAGCAACTTGGCGTGCAGCTCGAGAGCTGTGATCCCAAAATCCTGCTCTATCCAGCGGAAATTGCGGAAATGGGCGAGCTCGCGGCCTCCAAGCAGGGCTGCCAAGGCCAGGCTTGGGAGGATTTTGCCCGGAATGAAGCGCCCGTCGTGGCCTTGCCGGAAGCCATGCCGCACGACATCTGCTACCTTCAATATTCAAGCGGATCGACCCGCTTCCCGACAGGCGTGGCGGTCACGCACGAAGCCTTGCTGCACAACTTGTATGGCCATGCCGAAGGCGTGAAGCTGGGCGCCAACGACCGGGTGGTGAGCTGGTTGCCCTGGTATCACGATATGGGCCTTGTCGGTTGCTTCCTCTCTCCGATCGCGAATCAGGTCAGTTGCGACTATCTGCGCACCGAGCATTTCGCGCGGCGGCCGCTGGCCTGGCTCGACCTCATCAGCCGCAATCCCGGCAACACGCTCAGCTATTCGCCGACGTTCGGCTATGACATTTGCGCCCGCCGCATTTCGAGCCAAAGCCACGTCGATGAGCGCTTTGACCTGTCCCGTTGGCGCACTGCCGGCAATGGTGCGGACATGATCCGGCCCGACGTCATGCAAGCCTTCGTCAATGCGTTCGCGCCTGCCGGTTTCAAGGCCAGCGCCTTCACGCCGTCATACGGGCTGGCAGAGGCGACACTCGCGGTCACCGTCATGCCGCCGGGTGAAGGCATTCGCGTCGAACTGGTGGAGGAAGAACGCCTGTCGGGCCGTCCGCGCGACCTGGAGCGGCCGGCCCGATACCGCGCAATCGTCAATTGCGGGAAGGCATTGCCCGGAATGGAAATCGAAATCCGCGGCGAGAACGGCCAGCACAAGGGCGATCATCAAATCGGCAAGGTGTGGTGCCGCGGCAAGAGCGTGATGCACAGCTATTTCCGCAACGAGGAAGCGACGAACGATTGCCTCGTCGACGGTTGGCTCGACACTGGCGACATGGGCTATATGGCCAGAGGGTATCTGTTTATCGTCGGCCGGGCGAAGGATATGATCATCATCAATGGCAAGAACCATTGGCCGCAGGATATCGAATGGGCGGTCGAGCAACTGCCCGGATTCAACCACGGCGACATCGCCGCCTTTGCGATTGAAACCGAATCAGGAGAGGAAGCGCCGGCGGTGCTGGTCCACTGCCGCGTGTCCGATCCTGACGAGCGCCTCAAGCTGCGCGACCAGATTGCCGACAAGGTTCGGAGCGTGACTGGAATGGCTTGCGTCGTCGAACTCGTCCCGCCCCGCACGTTACCGCGCACTAGCTCGGGCAAACTCAGCCGCGCCAAGGCCAAGCGGCTTTACCTCGCCGGCGAGATCGAGCCCATCAGGCTGATGGAAGCGGCCTGACGTTCACTCTCTGGAGGCCCGCCGCGTTCAATTCACGCGCAGATGCGGACGTGAAAACTCACCTGGATACCGTTCGGAAGCCACTGGATCGCGGGCTGCTGCCTTGAAGAGGAGCCCAAGCGGCGAATAAGCTGAAAACCGCCGCCACCAACTTCCACGGGAGTGACTGGACTGACGCATTCCTCCCGCCAGCAAAGCGTCAGCATGCCGGGGTCGTGGGCGCCCGAGAGATACACCCGCCCGCCCTCATTGCTCAGCGCGCCGTGTTTGAGGGCATTGGTTTGCAATTCTCCAAGTATCAGCGCGAGCTGTTGAACCGATTCATCCGGAAGCCGCACTTCGGGTAGGTCGACTACGGCGATGCGCTCACCCGCGCCGCTAGCGCTTAAGACTTGTTCGATTGCATCGGCTGCTCCGACCGGCTGCTCGCGCAGCATCGTCAGCAGATCCTGCGCTTGAGCCAATGCAATCAGTTTTTGCTCGAGCTTGCCCGCCAGGTCATTGGCATCATTGGTATGGCGGGCCAAGAGCTTGGCCACGGCGCCTACGACCGCAAGCTGGTTTTTTAAGCGATGCCGCAACTCTCGGACGATAACGTCGGCCTGCTCCATCTGCGCTTCGGCGGCTGCCCGCTCTTGCTCTCTGGCCTCGGCCGCCTCCACCTCTGCGGTCACGTCGGTCGACACCTTCAAGAGATGGGTGATTGCCTGGTCGGCGCCCCGCACCGGTGACAACGTCACCTGCCAGTAGCGCGGCTTGTCGAATGTGGGGATACAACCTCGATACCGGGCGGTCTCACCACTTGCCGCGGCGGTCACGGCCTCGTTTAATGCTGCCCTTGCATCATCAGGCCAGAAGCTGACCCACGATTTGCCAATCGCATCGCCGGCGTCAACCAGGCCCAGGGCGCCGGCAGCGCTGCTGCTGGCATATTCGATGTTACCGGCAGGGCTCAGTAGCAGGATGCAGTCACGCGAATTGGTCAGGATCGCATTGAGCACATCCCCCGCTTCCTCATGATAGCGTTCAAAGAAGCTCAAATTCATGCGCCCCACCCCTTCGATTCTATAATTCTAACTGCTTTAGGTGCCGATTAAAATCGCTTAGCGCTGCGGATGGCTACCGCGCTTGAAGATCGTGTCTTAGCATCCTAATACAGGAGCATCTTGGATGGAGCCATCGACGCCTGCCATGAAAGAGAATCAGACGGCCCCCGTGCCAGTTGCCACCGCCACCAGCGATCTCAACCTGGTGCCGCCCGATCCGGTGCCACAGGTCACCCCCGAGCGGGCGGCCGGGCTCGTGCCAGTGGCCGATGAAGTTAAGTCCAAGCTGCAAACCAAGGTTGACGCCTTCATTGACGAGCTGGTGGCGCAGGATGCGAACTCGCCGGAATTCGGAAAGAAGGTCGACCAACTGACCAACATGGGCCGCAAGGAGATCGCCCAAGCGGCCGGCATGTCCAACCGCTTCCTCGACCGTCCCGTGCGCGCGATGGACAAGGATGATGGGGTTGGGAAAGACTTGGCCGAACTGCGCCGGGTCGTTGAGGAGCTCGACCCCGGCAAGCGGGGCAAACTGTCCGGGACCCGAAAGATTCTCGGCATCATTCCCTTCGGCAACAAGCTCAACAATTACTTCCGCAGCTATCAGAGCGCGCAAACGCATATCCAGTCGATCCTGACCAATCTCGCGAGCGGCAAGGACGAACTGCTGATGGATAACGCCGCCATCGATGTCGAACGACAGAAGTTGTGGGAAGCGATGGGCAATCTGGAACAGATGGTCCACATCAGCCGGGCGCTCGACGAAAAGCTCGAGGACAAGGCCGCTGATCTCGACGCGACCGACCCCGCCAAGGCCAAGGCGATCCGCGAAACCGCGCTGTTTTACGTCCGTCAGCGCACGCAGGATCTTCTGACGCAGATGGCGGTCAGCGTGCAAGGTTATCTGGCGCTCGACCTGGTCAAGAAGAACAATGTCGAGCTGGTGAAGGGCGTCGATCGCGCGAGCACGACCACGGTGGCAGCATTGCGCACGGCGGTGACCGTGGCCGAAGCGATGACTAATCAGCGGCTGGTGCTGGGGCAGATCACGGCTCTCAATGAGACAACGGCCGGTATCATCGACTCCACCGGGAAGCTCCTGCGCGAACAAACCGCCAAGATCCACCAGCAGGCGGCCGCCAGCACCATTCCGCTCGAAACGCTGCAGCGCGCGTTCCAGAACATCTATGACACCATGGACGAGGTGGATCAGTTCAAGCTGAAAGCGCTCGATAGCATGAAGCAGACAGTCAACCTGCTGACCGACGAGGTCGAAAAGTCGAGGGGCTATATCGCTCGTGCCGAAGGGCAGGCCCAGGCTTCGCGCCAGGTCAGCGAATCGACCCTGCTGACGGCGGAGTGACATGAGCGATCTGACCCGGGACAGCGATCGCCTCTTGGGCGAGGGACGCGCGTTGCTGCGTGACAATCAGCAGGGTGGCCGACACCGCCGGAGCGTTTCGATCGGTGAAGGATCGGCGCGGCTGAAGAAGTCGAACCTGAAGGCTCGCATCCGGAACGTGGTGCTTGCCGTGTTCGCGATCTGGGTCGCTACCGGGATCGTCGGCGCGATCGTCAATGGGATAGGAATCCTCGGCGTTCTGGCTTTGATCGTGGCGACTGTCGTCGCCGTAGCGGTGTTCGGGCAATTTCCTCGTTTGCAGACCCCGACCCGAGCGGACATCACCCGCGGAACCGATGTCAAACAACTCGTCGGCCGGACTGAGTTGTGGCTCGAGGCGCAGCGCCCTGCGCTGCCGCCGCCGGCTGTGACGCTCGTGGATCAGCTCGGCGTGCAGCTCGACGGGCTTGGCCGCCAGCTGGAGGGCGTCGATCAGAACCACCCCAAGGCGCGTGAGGTCCGCAGCCTGATCGGCGAGCAGCTTCCCGAGATGATCGACAGCTACCGGCGCATCCCGCCGCAGATGCGCCAAGAGCAACGCGCCGGCTCGACGCCTGACGAGCAGCTCACACAAAGCCTCAAAACCATCAGCGGCGAGATCGATTCGATCACTCGCCAGCTCGCTGAAGGTTCGCTGGACGACCTGGCGATCAAGCACCGCTATCTTGATTACAAATTCGGCAGCGGCGTCGATGCGTCTCCAGCACTCGAACACAAGCCTGAGGACAGGAGCTGATGCGCGTTCCAATTCCCCATAATCTACCCAAGGAAGAAGTGCGTCGCCGCCTCGCCTCGCGCAGCCATGAGATCGCTAATTTCATTCCAGGCGGGATGGCGGATGTTGCCACTGGCTGGCCCACCGAAGACACGATGACGCTAGGCGTGCGCGCTCTAGGGCAAAGCATAGATGGGCGCGTGCTCATCGAGGAGAACCAAGTGGTTTTCCAAATCGATCTGCCCCTGGCGCTTTCTTTCGTCGAGCCCGTTGTGGCCGGCGCTATTCGCCAGCAGGGCGCCAAGCTCCTCGAACACAAGGCTGGCTAGCGCTTGACTTCGAAAACCGCCGCGGCAAAGCGGCGGGTTCGGGTAGCGGGAGAAGGCGATGAGCGAGGGTTCAGGCGCGGCACAGCGCGTCCTCGTGGTCGAAGATAGTATGATCATCGCTCTCGATGCCGAGGAATGCCTCCTCAGCCTCGGCGCTGAGGAAGTGGTGGTGGTCGACACCGTGGCGGGGGCATTGAGCGCCCTGGCCAACCAGAAATTCGACTTCGCAGTGCTGGACTTCAATCTCGGCAATGAATCGAGCGACGGCATTGCCGCCGAACTGCGGAACCGCGACATACCGTTCTGGCTCGCCACCGGTTATTCCGAGTTTACGGGCGGTTTGGAAGCGCTCGGGGCGCGGGGGGTTCTCGTGAAGCCCTACGGACGCGCGGAACTGGCCGAGGTGATGAGCGAATTCGCCAGCTTGCGCGATTAGACGCCCGACACCAGCAAGGTCCGCCGTGCTTTGGCAAAATCGACGGCATCTATCGTCGTTGCCATGCCGCACTCGCCCGAGCGGATGACCTCGCCTTCGATCGCAACCTCGCCTTCCAGCGGCAAAACCAGCAACGCTCCGGAATGCCTACCGGCAATCTCGCCGCTGGGATCGCCAGCTAGCTGGGAGAAGCGGAAATGCGGGCCGTCGACCAATGTCACCTCGGCATCCGCGCGCACATGGCGGTGGCATTGCGCGGGATAGGGCACGGGCCGCGCAACTCTTAGCCCCTCGTCCAGATGAAGCTCGCGCGGCCGACCATAATCGTAAAGACGATAGGTAATGTCGCTATTCTGTTGGACTTCCACCAGGGTGAGCCCGGGCCCGATGGCATGAACGGTGCCTGCGGGAAGGTAGAAGAAATCACCGGCTTTCGCTGGATGCCAAACCAAGAGATCTTCGATCGAGCCATCGAGCGCGGCCGCATGAATGGCTTCGGCCGCCAGCGCCTCTTTGAATCCGATCGCCAAACTTGCGCCCGGCTCAGCATCCAACACGAGCCAGCATTCCTCTTTACCGCGAGAGCCGGCTGGTGCCTCGGCATCGGACGGGTGAACCTGGACCGATAGCTTCTCGCTGGTGAACAGATATTTGACCAGAACTTGCGAAAGTTCTGCAGGCGGTTCGAACCAAATTTCGCCGACCGGATCGGCCCCAGGCGCCGCGAAAGGGGCAGGTAGGTCGCGCTTGCCCCACACTTTTTCGACTGCTTTGGTTTCAAGCTTCATTGCTGCGCCGCTCCAGGCAACTTGCCGACTTTCTGGGCTCCTGCGCGCGAGGTCACCAGCACCTCATCGCCATCGACGACAACGATCACATCCTCAAGACCAACGACCGACACGCGAAGGCTGTCGCTGTCTACCATGACATTACGGCAGTCGATCAGATCGGCTTGTCCACTGACACGGTTGCCCATTTCGTCAGCCAGCCGCGCGATCATCAGCGCGTCCCAATTCCCGATGTCGGACCAGCCCATATCGGCAGCGACCACTGCAGCTTGGGCAGTATTCTCCATCACCGCATAATCGACCGATTCCCCGTCGATCGCTGCAAAAGCGTCTGCATCGGGATGAATTTGCCATCCCTGGCGCGTGGCGCGCTGCCAGGCGTCCGCCGCATGCGCCGCCATGGCCGGGCGATGCTGTGCCAGTTCCGATAGATACGCTCCGGCGCGAAAAGCGAAGATGCCCCCATTCCAGACATATTCGCCAGTCGCGAGCAATTGCTCGGCTGTCGCGAGATCGGGCTTCTCCACGAAGCGATCGACACGGTTGCCAGGGCCCAGCGGCGCCCCCTTGCGGATATAACCATAGCCAGTCTCGGGCCCGTTCGGTTCGATGCCGAAGGCGACCATATTGTCCTGCGCGGCGAGACTGGCTGCATCTTCGACGCCCGCACAAAAGGCCTGCACATTGGCAATGTGGTGATCGCTCGGGCAGACGAGCATGATGGCCTCGGGCGGCAGCGAATGGGCGGCCAGCGCGATCGCTGGCGCGGTGTTTTTGGCTGCCGGCTCCACGATGAGCTTGGCGCCTTCGCGTTGCTCGGCCTGTTCTTCAATCGCAGCACAATGAGCGCTTCCGGCAACGATAGTGGGCGGCGCGAAGCGCATCGGGTCGGCAGCACGGTCGAGGCTCTGCTGGAATAGCGTGCGCTGACCTAGGAGGGGCAAGAACGGCTTTGGGCGAGCTTTCCGGCTGCGCGGCCAGAGCCGTGTGCCGCTGCCGCCGCACAGAATGACGGGATGAATTACGTGCATGCCCTGCCCTAAGCCTAACCTGCGTTAAAGTTCCAGCCGATCAGCGCTGAAACCATTCCTGCCTCCACCCATAAGTGGCCGAGACCGGGTTTCCTTCACTATCGGTCGCGGGGCGGAAACGAAAACGTTGTTCGGCAAGGCGACACACGATGGCATCGGCCTCGGCGTCAGGGCTCGGCCGCACGACCCGGCAATTGCTGGCGCGCCCATCGGTCCCGACCGTCATATATACCGTGACCGAGGTGCCGAAGCGCGCCTGCCGCCCGCCCGGCGGCACCGGGAAGTCCGCGGCGGAATTGATATCGCCGGCGATCTTGATCGGCTTGGTCGCGGCAATTCCGCCCTGCCCGCCGCCTGCTCGGCCGCTTCCGGTGCCCTCGCCGCTGCCCGCAGCGCCGGTGCCCGCGCCGCTGTCCTGCGCGCCGGAACTATTCGCCGCTCCGGTCGAAGACGCGCGGGGCACGGGAATCGGGCTGGTGACCGGTATGCGCGGAGTTGGAGCGGTAATAGGTTTGGGAACCGCCTGCCTGCCGGGGTCGCCAGCCGCCCCTTCGTCCGGCCTCGCTTCGGCCTGTGGCGGCGGAGGCGGCGGCGCTGTTATCGTGACGTTGAAGGTCGACATGACACTGCGCTCAACCGAGCGGACCGCATCGGGCGCGAAGACGCGCACAAGGCCGTAAAACGCCAGCACATGCGCCACAACGATAAGGGCGACCAGCCACCAGCGGGGCCGGCGACGGGTTTCCGTAAAGCGAGTGGCAGGCGCGCTCACGGGATCAAAACCGCCGGTTCACTCGCCCGTTCCGGATGCGTCCTCTCAGGCGAGTTTGATCTCACGCAGCCGCTGCTGGAGGAATTCATGACTCGAGATCGGCTCAGGGTGGTCGTCGGGCCGGGCCGGATCGATGCAGCCCGGCAGCGTCTCGATCACGAAATCGGGCCGGAAATGCAGGAAGAACGGCATCGAATAGCGAGCACGATAAGCCGCTTCGCCGACCGGGTTCATCACCCTGTGCGTCGTCGAGCGCAGCTTGCCGTTGGTCAGCCGATCGAGCATGTCGCCAATGTTCACCACCAGCGCGCCCGGCGGCACGTCTATCGCCTTCCACTCGCCGCCGGTGGTCAGCAGTTCCAGGCCGGCCTCCTCGGCGCCCAGCAGCAGAGTGATCGTGTTGATGTCACCATGCGCGGCCGCGCGGATCGCGCCTTCGGCATCCTTACTGGTGAGCGGCGGGTAGTGCAGCAGACGCATCACCGAGTTGCCGTCCTCGACGGTCTTGGCGAACCATTCGCGCGGCAGGCCGAGATGCAGGGCGATCGCTTCCAGCACCCGCCCCCCTGCCTTTTCGAACGCAGCGTAAAGCTCCTCGAAAGTCTCGCGAAAGCCCTCGACCTCGCCCGGCCAGACATTGGGGGCCATGAACTCGGCTAATGGATGGCCTTCAGGCAGTTCCCGTCCGACGTGCCAGAATTCCTTGAGATCGTGGACCTTGGCGTCCTTGGCGGTCTCGACGCCAAAGGGCGTGTAGCCCCGCGCACCGCCGCCGCCTTCAATCTTGTAGGCTTTTTTGATCTTATCGGGCAGCGCGAAGAACTGCTTCGACAGCGCTTCGGCCCGGTCGATCAGATCCTGCGGAATGCCATGATCGCGGATCACCGCGAAGCCATATTCCTCAAAGCTCTTGCCCAGCTCCTGAGCGACTTCCTCAAGCGGACGGGCGATGGAAACGGACGCAATCTCGGTCATGGGCGAACTCAATAAGGCAGGAACAGGCCGGCCAGCGCGGCGCTCATCAGATTGGCGAGGCTGCCGGCGGCAAGCGCACGCAGCCCCAGCCGGGCGATGACGGGGCGCTGGTTCGGCGCAAGCCCTCCCGTTACCGCCATCTGGATGGCGATGGAACTGAAATTGGCGAAGCCACACAGCGCGAAGGTGACGATCGCCCTGCTGCGATCCGACAGCACCTCGGGTCCGATCTGTCCCAACTCGATAAAGGCGACGAATTCGTTGAGGACGACCTTGGTACCGAACAGCCCACCAGCGGTGATCGCCTGATCCCAGGGAATGCCGAGCAGGAACATGACCGGCGCGAATACCCATCCGAGTACCATCTGGAACGAGAGCTGCGGATAACCGAACCAGGCGCCGATACCGCCGAGCATGCCATTCGCCAGCGCCACCAGCGCCACGAAAGCCAGCACCATCGCACCGACCGCAACCGCCAGCTTCACGCCAGTCTGGGCGCCCTGTGCCGCGGCTTCGATGACGTTGGCGGGCTTGTGGCCATCCTCGAAGGTTTCCGCGACCAAAACTTCGTGCGGCTTCTCGCCCTCGGTTATGGCGGCCGGCCCTTCGGCGCTGATGCGCGCCTCGGGCAGCACAATCTTGCCTTCGGGTTCCACTGTCTTCTCGTCCTCGTCGGGCATGATGATCTTGGCCATCAAGATGCCACCCGGGGCGGACATAAAGGCCGCGGCCAGCAGAAAGGGCAGATAGCGCTCGCCCAGCAATCCCGCATAGGCTGCCAGGATAGTGCCCGCGACACCGGCCATGCCAACGCTCATCAGCGTGAAGAGCCGCGCGGGAGTTAGCGCGGCGAGATAGGGCCGCACCACCAGCGGGCTTTCCGACTGGCCGACGAAGATATTGGCCGCCGCGCCCAGCGCCTCCACCTGGCTCACCCCCGTTACCCAGCCGATCGCTCCGCCGACCCAGCGTACGATGCGCTGCATGATGCCGAGGTAATAAAGGATGGAAACCAGCGCCGCGAAAAACACGATCACCGGCAGCGCGCCGAGCGCGAAGGTATTGTCGAGCGGGTTCTCGACGCCGAACAGGAACTCGGTTCCCTCATTGGCATAGGAGAGCAGCGCCGCCACGCCATCGGCCATGCCCTGGATCACGAAGCGCCCGCCGCTTGTGCCCAGCACCAGGAAGGCCATCAACGCCTGCAGTGCGAAGGCAGCAGCGATGACCCGCGGCCGAATGCGGCGCTTGCCTACCGAAAGCAGGAAGGCGATCGCCAGGATCGCGAGGATGCCGAGCAGATTGGCAAGGATGGGCGGCATGGACGGCCTTTCATGGCGGGTAGCCGCCGGGGGATAAGCGGCTCCGTCTCTTGCCGTTTGCGTGGCCCGCGTCAATTTGGTGGCCAATCTCGTCCCCATCAGCCAGTGGCAGCACCATGAACGCCAGCCAGACTTCCCCAGCCTCCGCGCCCAACTTTCCGCGCGCGCTCTTTGTGTTCCTGCTGGCCTATGGCGGAATGACGGTCCTCGCGGGTTTCCTGGCGGTGAAGCAGGTCATGCTCGGGCCCACGGGTCTCGGTGTCGAAGCGGGCATCTTCGCCTTCCTGATCCTGGTCGTGCTGTCGAGCGCCACGGCCCAGCTCTACGGGGCGAGCACCGCCAACCGGCTAGTTGTGTGGGGCTTCCTCCCGCTGGCGCTCTCTATCGTGCTGATCCTGGTGGTGCTGCGCCTGCCTGCCGATCCGGAGATGTGGCCGGAGGGACTGGCGGCCTTCCAGCTCATCCACGCAACCACGCCGCGGATCATGGCCGCGGGGCCCGTCGCCTATCTCGTCTCGCTGCTCCTCAATGTGTGGATTTTCTCGCGCCTGCGCGGTTCTGGCGAAACGAAGACGACTGGATTGATGATCCGGGGCGCGATTGCCTCGGCGCTCAGCCAGGCGATCGATTCCGTGATCTTCATCACACTGGCTTTCGGCGGCGAGCGGGAGATCGGCTCGCTGATCCTGGGCCAGGCCTTGGCGAAGATCGTCCTCTCCATCGTGCTGGTGCCCTTCCTGATCGCCGGCGCGGTGGCGCTGGCGCGGTGGCTGGACCGGCGGGCATGACCGGCGCGGCGTCCTCGCCCACGGGGACGCTGATGGAAGCCGAAGCGCTCGCGTCGCCCGAGGCGGTCGCCCGGATGTTCGCAGCCAATCGGGCTGTCTTTGCACGAATTGCCGCCCGCCTCGCCGCCGAGCCACCGGCGGTGGTGATAACGTGTGCGCGTGGCTCGTCTGACCACG
>ERZ1066120.1453-NODE-1453-length-14642-cov-11.106328_pt1 | contig 14642 bp, 11 predicted proteins | sample MGYA00382767_ERZ1066120 | MGnify/ENA primary metagenome ERZ1066120 (study PRJEB33369, sample SAMEA5778350) | biofilm metagenome | biome: Industrial cooling water; feature: Water cooling tower basin; material: Biofilm | place: United Arab Emirates | collected...
AGAAATATCGTCACATTGAATATGGAGGATGGTGGTGTAACGGTATTGACCCTCTTAACGACTACGAGCCAATGATGTGGGGATGCTTCAAACCAGATAAACCCAGACGTGATTATGAAAAAATTCATAAATTTATCAAATATGAGCATCCACCTAAAGAAGCAACGCGCGCGTTTTTTCTGCAAGTACCGAAAAGAATTTGGGAGAAAGTTTCAGAACGTTATGGTATCCCCATCACAGAAGAAGATTTGCAACATCCACATGGATTTTGGTACTGGGTTTGGTGCCGTAATGTACCGATAGTAATTGTTGAAGGGGCAAAGAAAGCTGGTTGTTTGTTAACCGCTGGTTATGCAGCAATTGCAATACCTGGGGTAAATGGTGGCTATCGTACACCCAAAGATAAAGAGGGTAATATCATTGGTAAACCTAACCTCATACCAGATTTGAAGCATTTTGCCAGTTCTGATAGAGCCATTACCATTTGTTTTGACCGAGATAATAAGCCAGAAACAGTAAAAAACGTGAGGACAGCTATCAGCCAGATGGGGAAACTACTCTCACAATGCGGTTGCTGCGTTAAGGTAATCGATTTACCTGGACCTTCTAAGGGTGTTGACGATTTTATTTTTGCTCAGAATCAAATAGCCTTAAAAGAAGGTTTCTCTGAGCAGGCGCCTACGAACCCGAAGGGAGAAGAAGCATTTGAAGCACTTTATGACAAAGCCGAATCTTTAGAGATGTGGACAGTCAAACTTTTTACTTTGTTGACTTACCAACCCGCAATTACACTTGACCAAAAATTTCTCGGAGAAATATCAATCCCAGAGTCTGAAAAGCTGATTATTCTTCAATCAGCCAAAGGAACGGGTAAAACCGAATCGCTAACTAACGAAGTCGCAAAAGCTCATGACCAAAACCGGAGGGTGTTAATTATTACCCATCGCATTCAATTAGGAGAGGCATTGTGTGAGCGTTTTGGAGTTAATTATGTAACCGAAATACGTTCACAGGGTACTGGGGATTTACTTGGTTATGGGGTATGTATCGATTCTCTCCACCACCAGAGCCAAGCTAGGTTTAATCCCAGTGATTGGTATAACGACACGGTTATTATCGACGAATGTGACCAAGTATTCTGGCACCTCCTTAATTCTTCAACAGAAGTAGCCAAACATCGTGTTTCTATATTAAAGAACCTGAAGTTGCTAATTCAAAATGTTTTAAGTAGCCCTCTAGGAAAGATTTATCTAGCAAGCGCCGATGTATCCGATTGTGATGCTGACTACGTACTGTCTCTAGCAGAAGAAATTAAGGTTAAACCATTTGTAATTCTTAACAATTATCGACCAATTAGCGGTAAATGTTACAACTACGACGGTACTAATCCCAAAAATTTGATTGCGGTTTTGGATAAAGCAATTCCCCAAGGAGGGCATCATTTGCTGTGTTGCTCTGCTCAAAAAGCGAAATCCAAATGGGGAACGCAAGCTTTGGAAGAAAGATTTCGCCGTAAATTTCCCCATCTGAAAATTTTACGAATTGACAGTGAATCTGTTGCTGACCCGTCTCATCCAGCTTACGGCTGTATTGCAAACCTCAACTCGATTCTTGCAGAATACGATTTGGTTATTGCTTCACCCAGTTTGGAAACTGGCGTGTCTATCGATATCAAAGGTCATTTCAATGCTGTATGGGGAATATTCCAAGGAGTTCAATCTGCAAATTCCGCGCGCCAGATGTTGGCAAGGTTGAGAGAAACTGTTGACCGCCATGTCTGGGTAAGGAATTGTGGCATGGGGTTTGTTGGAAACGGCGCCGCATCATTAGGTGTACTGTTAGCAAGTCAACATGCGGCGACAAGAGCAAATATCGCGCTACTGTCCGAAGCTGATAACGCTGATTACAGTTGCATCGATGAGAATTTTCAGCCCGAATCCTTACAAACTTGGGGCAAGCGCGCTTGTGTCATCAACGCTCAAATGCGGTGCTACCGAGAATCAGTGCTTCAGGGTTTGGTAGAAGATGGTTACACAATTATTGATGCGGAAGATATTGAAGAAGAAGAGAGTGACCAAGTATTCGTATCTGTTAAAGCAGCTTCTCTTGAGTTACACGAATCTGAGTGCCGCGCGGTTGAAACAGCGAAAGATATTTCTTCTTCTGAGTTTGAGAAGCTACAAGACAAGCGAGCGAAGACTAGTACCGAACGTCAAGAAGAACGCAAAGCAGTATTGAAAGAACGCTATGGGATTGATGTGACGGCATCTTTAGTATGGAAAGATGACGACGGCTGGTATCCCCAACTGCGCCTGCATTACTTCTTGACCTTGGGACGAGAGCATCTTGTTGAACGTGATGCAAAGACAGCCAAGACACAAATAGAAGAGGGTGAAAATGCGATTTGGAAGCCGGATTTTAACCGAGGACAGCTTTTACCTGTGGTTTTGTTGTTGGAAAATCTTAAAATTAGTTATTTTCTGACTCCAGAGGTAATGTTTCGTGGTTCTGACCCACAACTCCAGCAGTTTAAAGCTCTGGCTGTGCAGCATAGATATATTATCAGGAACTATTTGGGGGTTTCCATTTCCGAGAAGCTAGGCGCCATCACGATTGTTCAAAAAATACTGAGTAAGTTGGGGTTGAGATTATCCTACGTTGGACGATTTGGGAGTAGGGGTCATAGGGAAAGAGCTTATAAATTCATTGAGCCAGAAGATAAACGTGATGAAATTTTTGCAATTTGGAAAAAACGTTATACTCCTGACGAGGAGGCAGTTGAAATGGATGCAGCAGCGAATGGTAGCAGTATATTCATGTTTATGAAGATGCAGCTACTGCCTACTGTCCATTATCTTCGTGTCCAGCATTAATAATATAGAGATTATCTAAATAGATTTTGGACACAAACCAAATTTATCCCCAAATATTTATTCAGGGGGGTTGGGTCTGTGGGCAAGTGGTGAAAAATGCGAACATAAGGCTTTATCCAAGCCAGGAATAGAGACAATATTAATGTAAAAGTTTTTATGCGAAGGTTTTTAAACAGCACCGTTCGCGAAGCTGTTTATGAAAGATTGACCGACTGGGTGCGGTCGGGCGCGGCGCCGCGCGGAAATACAAGTAAGATAATTAACCGTACTACACTGCTTCATTTATATGAACTGCTTTTTGCTGCTACCCTATCGAACGGCAACAGTTGCCGTTCGGGAAAACACAGCCAAACATGGTTTTTGTGAGCCTTGTTGAAGAGTTAATTGAGGGCACGCGAAACCAAAGGCGCCATTTTAAAGCGTATCGAAGAGGAGGCTTTTAAAATACCTTTTATAGTATATAAATATTACAAAAGGGCGAAAAATCTGACTTCCATGATGTATCATTAACGCAAAAATCAAACTTCTGCGTCCAAATCATCTATAGTCATAGGTGCTTGAGAACTGTGACGCACATACAAAACATAAACAGTTGTATCTCTTATTGCAAAAAGAACACGATAAACATTTTTAGACTTTCCGTAAAGTAGCTGGCGAACTTGTTCTGGAAAAATATCGTGTTCAATAGCCAAACCGCAACGTAACGGTTTTTCTTGTAAAGTCGCAATGGTATTCATCAATCCTCGAAACCAACTATCAGCAAACTCTGGATTACGTTCTCGATACCAATTATAAAATTTTAGAACCTGAGCTTCTGCTATCGGGGTAATTTCAACTAGAAATGTCATATTTTTGCTGCATTTCCTGTATAAAATCCTGAATAGGGCGGGTTTGCCCAGCATTTAATTCATCAAAACCTTGCTGAATACCTGCTATTGTTTCTAATTGTTCAATAAGTTGGCGCAATTTAGCAGCATTAATTTTATTTGGCTCAATAAATGTGACAAGAACTTGAGTACTATCACCGACTTGGTTGGGTAACTCATTGAGTTCAATTTGCCCATCCTTATAAATGCCTTCGATTGTTTTTAGCATAATTTGTAAGTTTTAACAAAGTTAATATCTCCTATTTTAACGCGAAACTTGATAGATAACTGGCGATGCCTTCTGGTAATATCCCTGCAACCGCCTGACTCAAATAAGTAACAAAGTGACAGAGCATAGTTTCTTTCTTATACTTTCAACTCGCTCTCAATTACCTTCTTCCCCCAATCGCCTAACACAGCTTAAGTAGGTGAGTGGAAAAATTTATAACTGTGTTATCACGAGTGAAACGAAGCAATCGCAGGCACTTTAGGAGTTTTACATTTAGTTACATAGTTCTGTTTATTTGAGTCTACCTACTTAGTATTTTTTGAACTTAGCGTTCCTCTACGCGAAAAATATCTACACGAGAATCAAACATGGGTTTTACTTAGTTCATATGCATTAGACTCGCTACCATCATTTCAATGTCGTACTTTAATCATACCGAACGGCAAGTTTTGCCGTTCGAGAGATACTAGATGGCGCCGATAGTAAAAATAAGAGGCGCCAACTATTTTTTAACACCTGCAATATTTCCTTGCCAAAACCGCTTACAAACCTTAAAGCTGTTAGTTCTCTGATGTCGGTGCAAACTGTGCAAACAGTTCTGCTCCTGTCATATTCTTGGTCTCATTGGCAAAAGAATAATATTTGGGCTTTTCATCAATAAAAACCTGATGGTCTAAAACTAGACCTTCGCTACTATCAAAGAGTCCAGCAGGCATAAAGTATTGATTATTTTGTTTCAATTTGTAAAATAGATGGCTACCACACCTTTGACAAAATCCACGTTCAGCCCATTCGGAAGATTTATAAACGCCAATATTTTCTTCGCCTTCAAAACTAACATCACTGCCACACTCTACGGCTAAAAAAGCTCCTCCACCCCACTTTCTACACGTGTTGCAATGACATGCCCCCACCAGATTACTCATATTTTTCGCTTCGATGCCTACCGCTCCACACAGACAGCTACCTTTGGCAGAATTAAGATTAGACATTTTCTTTTCTCCTATGCCTTGAAGCATAACTATATTATTGTAAGGGCGCGTTTCTTTTCTAGTGGAGCTTCCTAAAACTAAAGGGGTATAGCCTCCACCCTTCAAAACTAATTATAGGAGAGACGGCGCCCTTAAATATTAATTACCGAGGAGGAACTCGTCATATATTATGTCCTGATGGCACGCTAGTTTAGGCAATAAACAGCTAGTAAGCATGAGTTGCCATAACCGCGCTCTTTGTACCATGAGGCGCCAGGTATAAAAAGTACTGTTGATATTCATGGTTTTTTAAACTAAGAATGCTTATTTTCACAGTACTGATGAACAACAAGTCTAATTTTCTCATTTGCGTCGTATTTGCACTCATCAATCATCCAATCTGGTAAGTTTGCAAGTTTTACCAAACAGTCAATGATGTGTTGACGGCATACGGAACATGGACTTTGCTCATATAGTGCTATCAGCAAATCTTGAGATGATTGTGTTAAATTTTGTTCAAAAACATCAATCAAACTGCAAATTAGAGAATGTAAATCATCATCGTCAATATTTTTTTCAAAAATCTCTGTTAAGAAAAGTTCGTCACCAGCTTGAAAATTATGGATAAATAGTTTTATTGCATCACTGACATGATATTTTGCAGCAATTAGTTCTAGTCCAAGCGCGCGGACTTGTGAATCACGAAACATTGCTAACGCCCCAATGGCATAATAAGCGACACGTTCGTCATTAGACCAAACGAATGCAAATAAAGGTGATGACCCAAACGGAAATGCTCGCTTACAAAACATTCCTAAATACAAAGGAATTACTTCTGAATCAGTCAGGGTCAATAAATCCTGTGCTGCTTTTTGAATATCGTCATCGGATGCAAGTTTTCCCCAACGATAAAATGCAGAAGGTGCAATTCTTCGCCGCTTCTCCAAAATTATATGCTTAATTTTCTCGTAAGGTTGTTGAATAAGGGAAGTCCCGCGAGTACGTACAGTATCTTGAGATGAGACTAAAGTAAAATAGCGCGCGATAGGAGAATTAGTTTGTTGCGCCTTCTTTAATTGCTCTTGAATTTTAGTTGCGCTCAAGTGCTGCTCAAGTTGCTTTAAAAGAAAGTTGTTGTCCCAAAAATCTGGCTCTACTTCAGTTGTCTTTCCCCGATGCTCTGCTATAAACAAAAAAGCATCAATGTTATCAAGCTCAACAAGTTGGTCTGCACCCAACGTATTACCTGCACAAGCATACTCAGCACATTTGGAGTACATTAACTGGCGAGCAACAGTGTCCCCAGAGCGAGCATAGTTAAGAGCAAAGTCAAAAAGCTGCTCAATATCCATTTCCTCAACAGGCTTTCTCAAAGCTTCTAGTATCTGTTGACGAATATTATTGGTAGAAGCAGTGATATTCAAAAGTTCCCAATAGTAGTTAGTGCGCGTACCTTCTATCTGATGGTCATAAGCAGGGTTGTATAAACATGCATTCAGAAGTGCGTCACGATAGGGAAAATCTTTGTGCCGCTTGTAGTAACAGTGTGGTCGCCCAAGCCCTTTAAATAAGCTGCTTGTAAATTCTGCTTCGTCCATTTGTCAAGTTAGTTTATATGTAAATATAGTTGTTTGTAATGTTACTTAATAACTTGGCGCCAATGCATGTTGTTTAAATCGAGAATATAGTCATTTTTACTGTCTACGTAGTCTGTTGTATCTCCAAATTTACTACAGACCTTGCCGCCAGTAATATATATTTGAGATGGTTCTTGATAAAAAGCTTTATGCCGACTAATCCATCCGGGTTTCTCTCCTGTAGTCTCAACCTTTTCTATTTTAAATGTATGGCAATGCAGACGATAAACAGGTGTTTCAGCATAAACTCTCTCATCCAAATAGCCCGCGCAACCAATTATATAAATATATTTTCCGACTAGCGTTGCAGAATGAAAGTCAGTCGGAGGAAAAATGTGTTTGGGATAACCTAAAATAGTAAATTTACCATTGCCTTGATGTACTACTATGTCGTTATATATACAAAAATCTACGTCATAATAATCTTCGTGTTCTCCTCCTATTTGAATAATTCTTCCATCTGGTAATAAGGTAGTTGTCCTGCCAAACCTTTGAAAGCACCATACAGCTTCAGTATTATCGGTACCATTAAAGGTATCTCTCGCAGTCCAAGCTGAAACCCCACTTCTAACCATTGCTTCCCAAAAATCAACTTTCATTACTTCTGGATTAGTTTTTCCAAATCGCCGATGCTTTCCCTTCAAATATTGCTCTTGAGAAATATTTGATATATTTTCATCATTGCTGAATCCTAACAATATCTGCTGCATCTCATGATTGATATCGTTTAAATCTTCGCCTGCATCAACAAGCATTTTTATTATTTCCAAATTCTTCGCGCTCTCGATAGCTGTTCTATCGTAATCAACACGCCTTGATGCGTCAGCGCCAGCTTCTAACAATCCCCTGACACAATCGGTAGCACCCCTCTCTGCTGCAATTATTAAAGGTGTTGAGTCAGAATAATCGGTAGCTTCGATGTCAAACTGAAGCTCTATTAACCATTTTAACAATTCTACATTATTATTTCTTATGGCATACATCAATGCAGGCTCTTCATATGTTTCACATTTGCTTCGGTCTACAATAGATGGTAAAAGTAATTTCGCTTTTTCTATGTCACCTACTTGAAGACTTAAAAGCCAAGGTGTTCTATTACAAGAATCCCGCGCTTCTTTTGCGGCGCCTGCATCAATTAATCTCTTTGTTTCTTCGACGCTCCCAAAAGCAACCGCGTACATTAATTCTGTCCATCCCAGTTGTTTGCTATCGGCGCCTGCGGTTAATAACAATTCAACAACATCAAATCTTCCTTCATAGGCAGCGGCTTTAAGTGCTGATTCGCCATATTTACTTATACCTCTAACACTTGCCCCTCTACTAAGTAAGTGGGTGTTAAAAAACATAACTAAATTAAAAAATTGAAATCGCTAAAAAGTTTATCCTTAAAGCTTTTAAGGTACTTTACATAAGTTTACATAGTTGACTTTAATTGTACCTACCTACTTAATTAACAAATTAACAATGGAGACTAAGTTTTCGCACGCTTGAATATCTCGACCGTACATCGCATCAATTAGTACATCATAACCATCTGGTCTTTGATAATGAATGTCGGCGCCTGCATCTAAAAGGTATTGAATTTTATCAACATTCCCCGATTGTACGGCTAACCCAAGCACAGTACAATTACACTCACCTCCAATTGCATTGACATCGGCGCCACATTCCACCAAAAATTGCACCATTTTCAAACTGGCAAAAGCGCTACAGCAGGCACACATTAATGGTGTTTGTGACGATTTATCACGAGAATCAATCTTTACTCCACAAGCTAATTGTTCTTTAACACCTATAATATTTCCTTGTCTTGCAAAATCATGAATTTTCATAGTAGTTAGAGTGACATTTAGCAGTGAGAAACAAAACCCCAAAATTTATATAGCGCTAGGGGTCTAGAGGGTCACGCCTATTTGTAGTATAGCGCACTACATGAGCAATCTGGTTTTTATGCTTTTTTTTCTTAACCAAGTGTTCAAGGGAACGCAGGGAGATGATGGTAAGTAAGTTTTAGTTTCCACTACGCTCACGGCGCCTTTAGTTCATTCTGTTGACTTTTGATGAAAATTTGAGAGGATGTGCTTTTCTGTAATGTGACTCTTAAGCTAACAATGAATTATGTTCAATCACTTCGTGCGCTTGTTGGGCATCGTCCCTTAATTATCCCAGGCGCCGCTGTGCTAATTATTGATAAACAAAACCGCTTACTGCTTCAACACCGTAAAGATAACAAGCAGTGGGGTTTGATTGGTGGAAATATGGAAGTAGGGGAGTCGCTCGAAGAAACTGCTAGACGCGAAGCATACGAAGAGACAGGTTTAGAGGTATTAGATTTAGAATGGTTTGGATTATTTTCTGGCAAAGAACTCATATATGAGTGCCCAAACGGGGATATTGTGGTTAATGTAGTAGCAGTTTACACAGCGCAACACTTTAAAGGAGAACTGAAGGCTGATAAAGAGGAAGCAGATGAAGTGCGTTTTTTCGAGTTAAGAGAGTTACCTACTGAACTTAGCCCCCCAGATAAACCAGTTATAGAGCGTTTCCTTCACAATTTAGATACAGGTGCTTATCGCTTAAGTTAGCAATTTTTAGCAAGGGCGCCTTACGAGTGAGTGCTAAAAGGTATAATGAAAAGCCTCTCGTTTTTGTCGGTATACAAATTAAATCCAACTCCTAGTTCCAAATTGACATATGACACTAATCAAAAAATCTGAACAACAAACTCTCCTTAAAATCAAGAAAATAGAAGATGAAGAGCAAAATACTCAACCCGATGCTAACGATATTCCAGTGGTTAGCTTGGAGCAAAAACCCATAGCTATACAAAATCAGGAATCTAACTATATTCCAGTGCGTGATAATCCCATAGTTCAATCTGTCGGCAACTCAGGATGGCAAATTTCTGATATTTGGAGAGATGTTAGGGTCGATAATTTTTCCGATTGATAAAAATGAATACTTGTGCTTTTCGCGCTTGTGTTTAATAGTGCCTAACGACAGTTGATAGTAAAAAGAGAGACTTTGGGTATATAAGTACTAATTAAAGCGCTACTGTCAGCGCTAATAATGATTAGTGCAGCAGATATTTTTTTACTCTCAACTGTATCGGTTTTTTCCAAGAGGCGCCACCAAGCAATGCATTACCAAAGCGCTCTTAAGCTCAATATAACTTATTCAACCAGTGATAATTCCGTTAAAGGTACAGAACTAGCATAGTAATCAAGCCTTGCTTCTTCCCCTTCAATTTTTGTAATAATGAAAGGCTGCGTAATACTGGTTTCTTAGTCCTTTATTTTGTGTTAGTACTTTCTGCGGTGGTGACTTTATTATTTTCTTTGATGCTTGTAGAGTGTGAGTTAGCATTAAGGCTATTATTTTCTTTGATAGTTGTAGAGTGTGGGCTAATATCAGCGTATCAATTCAGGTGTTGCAGACCCGAAAAGTTCGCAGAAAGTAGCTTTTAAAGGCGCTCTGAGCTTGGTGCTGTAAATTTGACAACTTGGCTGCAAGCTAAAAATGGTAAAAATTACTGCGTGGTTGCTACTTGGGATAATCGCAAGGCGCCAATTGAAGAGTCAAAATTTATGGCATTGTATAGTAGTATGATTACTCGTTTTGCCTAGGATGGCGGCAGTTACTTTACTCCAAAACATTCAAAGCGCTCCCGCTAGTATGTATGCGAAGAAAGTATCAAGAATTTTACATTTATCGATGTATTTATCAAGGATTAACACGTATTGCAGTTCCCCCATGCCTTAAGGTAATTAAAGCAAACTATTTGAAAGTGAGAGTAAAAGTATTACGAATATACGTAGGCAGCCATGACATATATTACGTTTGTCGCAAGGTCGGAAACCCAAGCACGATTGATGAATTTCCGGATGGATAGCAAATTCAAGATAAATTAACCGAGTTTATTATCAAACAATCAGAAATTGATTGCTTTTTAATCAAATTATTTAATATTAATTAACTCCCATAGCAATAAAAGTTATTAATTATACTGTACTCAATAGTCGTATTGAACAAGTAGAACTTAAATAACAAGTTTTAGCAATATCAGTACCAACAGTAAAAAACGGCGCCACCTTTTATATTAATTAAGTGCAGTTGTTCTACTTAAATAAATGCCGTGCGAGTCGGTATTTTCATCGAACGGCAACTGTTGCCGTTCGGGAATTCAAACTAATATGCTTGTAGTCGATTCGTGTTGAAGTTGGTTTTGACGAAAGCGCGCGTACTGCATTTCAGATGAAAGGCGCCTTGTGAATCAGTTCCTTGTCAGTACTTAAATACTATACTGGGTCGTAGTGCCTCAAATTAGTAAAGAACCAGAAATCATACATTATCTAGTCAACAAGCGATAATTCTTCTAGAGGTACATAGTTAGCACAGTAATCAAGCTTTGCTTCATCCCCTTGTATTTTACAAATAGTAAAAGGTTGCCAGCTTTGTAAATGTGGGTAACAGTTGTTCCACACGACTGTATCTCCGACTTTGAAATTATGAGCAGAGTCTGTATTTGAGGTAGTATTTGATATTTCTTCTCCCGTCTCTACCTTTGTAATGCTCGTCTCAAATTCGCACTTCAGTTCATGTATCCGGGCTTTTTGCTCCGAGTCAAGTAGTTCCCACGATAATGATTTCAAATCGTCTGGGCAATTTTGCATTATAGCCACCACTTCTTCTGACCAGGTTTCAAGGGCAGATAAATACTCCGCAATTATTACTGCTTCTTCTAATAGTGAATCGGCGCCGAGAGAGCTTACCATTACTGGGTCACTAACATCTGAGTTATTTACGTCGTCATTAACTTCTTTTGCGGCGCCACTATTAAAAACTACTACTGGCTGACTCACATCCGAGTTATTAATATCTTTTGCGGCACCATTGTTAAACACCACTACTGGCTTACTGACATCTGAGTTATTAACATCTTTTGCGGCGCCACTATCAAACACTACTACTGGCTCACTAACATCACTAACATCACTAACATCTGAATTATTTACGCCGTTATCAACTTCTAAATTGGCGCCATTATCAAACACTACTACTGGCTGACTCGCATCCGAATTATTAACTACTTTTGCGGCACCGTTATTAAACAGCATTACTGGCTCACTAACATCCGAGTTATCAACTTTGTTCCCCGATGTTACTTCCTGGAGTTTTTTATTGTTGGGTGATTGTGATTCAGTGTCTGTGCAAGAAGAACTATAGTTAAGCGTCTCAACACCGTTCTGGGTATCAATTTTAACAACATCAAAGAAGCTTTTTAGGTCATCATTGTTTAACTCAGTCGAATCATTAGCCCATACCAACTGTGCTGAAGAGTAAGCTTGAACGAGTGACATCGCATTTCTAACAACAGTTTGGGGAGGAATGCCTTTTTCATCAACGAGTCTTTGTATGACCGTGCCAGTAAACTCATCTTCTTCGTGGATAGCTCCAATTTGACAATACTTCTTACCTTTTTTAGGTTGGCGCCAAACACTACTATTCGCATCTGAGCTTTTCTCTTTCTGAGCTTTACGCTTCAGTTGAATTAATTCACGCACTCTTTGTTGAGTAATATTAGTTTCATTTTTGAGTTGGTCAATCACTGATTGGTACTTTTTGCTACTTTTCGCAAGTAAAAATATTGTGGCAGGTTCAACTAAAGCTAAATCTTTAAAGTCAAAATCAGAAAATGTGGCGCCTACTTTTAGATAGTTCCTGTCCTCTCCTTCTAAACCCAGTGATACAACTAGTTCTTTATAATTTTTTCTCTTCATCACGCGATTTTGTTCTTTAAGGTAGGAGGAAAACTCAAGGATGTCTATCGTGCATCGTTGCAGTTTCCTTGAAGCATCCGCATGTTTGTACAGTACATAAGGCTGACTAAGATATTGTTCTAAATTCGCCTCTCCCGATGCAGGTGAGTCGCTAATTACTTCAAAGCCCTGATTTTCCGTCGTCATATGTCCATATCCTCCAAAGTAAGCTTATGTTTAGGACAGGTCGAATCGACCCTGTACCCGTAAGAAAACGCTAAAATATTCCGCCACAAAGATACGCAAGCGTTATAAATTCAATGCGGCGCCGTTAGAAGTTGGCTAATTATGGTAAATGCAGCTTTTAACTCTCAAACAAAATGATTGGCGTCTGTACCCCAAAAGAAGAAGGGAAGGTGATGCAGCTTCGAGCGCGCGTAAAAAGTAATGTTTCCTAATCCCAACAATTTGGTTATTTTCCAGAATCATGCTGGAGGTAAAGCGATGTCGTTGGTCAATACAATAGTTTGAATGTTACTTGTTTTAGTTGTTATTGTTCATTCAAAAAATACTTGCTCCTCAAAAACTAAATTCATCAGTATCTGCCTACCGCGCGCTGCAACACATCTTCCTTTAAAGCTGCTTGCACATCTTTAATATCAGTTACTCCACTTGGGCGTGATTTCAAGCGCTTCGACTTCGTTTAAAAGTCTTATCTTTATTGTCGGGTATTTTTGTGAAATCCGACCTAGACTGCAGTCGTAATTTTTTTATGATCTGGTCTAGTTTTTTCATAGCATATTGGATTGCGGTTAGGTTGAGTGCAAGCTGCATTTATATAAATAAAAATTATGAATAATCCAAAGGAAATTGTTGCTACAGGTTACAACCAGATTACTCAAAGCTATCTTCAACTAGTAGAAGCAATGGGAATGAAGGTACGCGAGAAGTATTTAAAAAAGCTAATCACTTTTATGCCAGCAAATGCTCAGGTATTAGAATTAGGTTGTGGTGCAGGAATACCAATGACACAAATTTTATCAGAGCATTTTCAAGTTACAGGGATAGATATTTCAAGCCAGCAACTTTCTCTTGCCAGACAAAACGTTCCCCAAGCAAAGTTTATCTTATCTGACATGGTTAATCTGGAATTTGAGAGCAACTACTTTGATGCAATAGTTGCTTTTTATTCAATAACGCATGTTCCGCGCTTGGAACACAAGCAATTACTAAGTAATATTTATCGCATGTTAAAAAAAGGTGGATTAATGATGCTAACAATGGGTTATGGAGATTCTCCTGATACAATATCACCGGATTGGTTTGGAAGTCCTATGTTTTTTAGTCACTTTGATGGTGATACAAATTTAAAGTTAGTTCAAGAGACTGGCTTCAATATAATTCAAGCAGAAGATGAAATCGAATATGAATATAATAATTCTGTTTGTTTTCGTTGGGTTGTCGCTAGTAAATTGCAATAAGCATTAATTATTATACTATATGTTGACGCTCTTCGTCCTTATAAGTAGGTGGGCGAAAATAAACCAAACTTGCTTTGTTCTGCTTAAGAGCGCTAAAGTCAAACTGTGAAAGGGTTATAGCCGTTTTACATTTCGTTACATAGTTGTAAATTTTTCCATTTACCTACTTACATCAAGGCTTTTAATTTCAAAACTATTGAGTTAAACCCTTTCTATCTCAGACTTTCGTCATCAAACAACCGAAATATTGCTGAAAGTCATAAATGATGCCTTGATAGTCATATCGAACAAGTAGAATTAAATTACAAATTTTGATAATACCAGGCGCCTTGTAGTAGCAACCCATGCGTATGTCCACGGGAGCGAATTAATCTAAAATTAGATCTATTATTAAGGTAGTATCACCCGCAAACACGTTCAATAATCGATATTTCTAACAATCAGCCACAGAAAAGTTTCGTCCAACCGTTAAAACATATAGTTTTTTAGTTTTAATTTTTACAACTATTATGCCAGTAGTTATTTAGATATTCATAAATTATGGGCGCCGTTATTTAAAGTTGTTTAATCCGCAACCAAAACCCAAGTGCAAACACTGCACTTAAGTTTATAATATTTACGTACTATGAAGACTGTATTTATCTCCTTGCTGTGTATAACCTGCCTAAACATAAAATTCATAAATTATTTGTACAAGCTGCTTTAACCTCTTGAATATGCTTACAAGCCCAATCACATAGAATTGCTAGTGGCTCAACTAATGTCTCACCTAGAGGAGTTAATGAATACTCAACTTGAGGTGGAACTACTGGATAAACCTTGCGAC
>ERZ1066120.1462-NODE-1462-length-14547-cov-6.661813_pt1 | contig 14547 bp, 11 predicted proteins | sample MGYA00382767_ERZ1066120 | MGnify/ENA primary metagenome ERZ1066120 (study PRJEB33369, sample SAMEA5778350) | biofilm metagenome | biome: Industrial cooling water; feature: Water cooling tower basin; material: Biofilm | place: United Arab Emirates | collected...
CGAGGGCGGCGGCGAACGCCGCGACCCGGCGCTCCTCGTCGGTCGCGGAGGCGCCGAGGATCTCGGGGAGCCGCCGTTCGAGCCACTGGATCGAGATGTCGCCGCGGCGGAACTCGTCGTTCTCCATCACCCGCAGGTGGAAGTCGCGTGATGTCTCGACCCCCTCGATCGTCAGCTCGAGCAGCGCCCGGTGCATGCGCTGGATCGCCTGCTCGCGGGTCGGCGCGTGGACGATCAGCTTGGCGAGCATCGGGTCGTAGAACAGCCCGATCTCGCTGCCGATCTCGATTCCGCCGTCCCACCGCACCCCTGGGCCCGCCGGCAGGTGCAGGTAGCTCACCCGCCCGGTCGAGGGGAGGAAGCCGTTGGACGGGTCCTCGCTCGTGATGCGGCACTCGATCGCCCAGCCGTGCGGTGCGATCGCCTCCTGCGCGAACGGGAGGCGCTCGCCGGCGGCGACGCGCAGCTGCCACTGCACGAGGTCGATGCCGGTCACGAGCTCGGTGACCGGGTGCTCGACCTGGATGCGCGTGTTCATCTCGAGGAAGTAGAACGCGCCGTCGCGGTCGAGCAGGAACTCGCAGGTGCCGGCGTTCGTGTATCCGGCCTGCCGCGCCGCCGCCACTGCGGCCGCTCCCATGCGCGCGCGCAGCGCCGCGTCGACGGCGACGCTCGGCGCCTCCTCGATCATCTTCTGATGGCGGCGCTGCACCGAGCACTCGCGCTCCCCCAGGTGGAGCATGGTGCCGTGCAGGTCGCCGAGCACCTGGATCTCGACGTGGCGCGGCCCCTCGATGTACTTCTCGACGTAGACCGCGTCGTCGCCGAAGGCGCCCCTGGCCTCGCGCTGGGCGGCGGCGAGGGCGCCGGGCAGCTCCGCCGGCTCGCGCACCACGCGCATCCCCTTCCCCCCGCCGCCGGCGGTTGCCTTGAGCAGCACCGGATAGCCGAAGCGCTCCGCCACCTGCGCCGCCTCGTCGGCGTCGCGGAGCGGCTCGGTGGTCCCGGGCACCACCGGCGTGCCGGCGGCGATGGCGAGCTGGCGTGCCGCGGTCTTGGAGCCCATCGCCGCGATCGCCTCCGCCGGCGGGCCGACCCACACGAGCCCCGCCTCGCGCACCGCGCGCGCGAACCACTCGCGCTCCGAGAGGAAGCCGTAGCCGGGGTGGATCGCCTCGGCGCCGGTGCGGCGCGCCGCCTCGATCAGCCGCTCGCCGACGAGGTAGCTCTGCGCCGACGGGGCGGGGCCGACGTGCACCGCCTCGTCGGCCTCGCGCACGTGCGGGGCGCGGGCGTCGGCGTCGCTGTAGACGGCGACCGTGCGCACGCCGAGCTCCTGGCAGGCGCGGACGACGCGCAGCGCGATCTCCCCGCGATTGGCGACGAGGACCTTGGAGAACATCGGGGCGCGGCTCGGGGTCAGAGCGGGATGTTGCCGTGCTTCTTCGGCGGGTTCCGATCGCGCTTGGTCTGCAGCGTCTCGAGCGCGTCGATCAGGCGGGGGCGGGTGTCGCGCGGGTCGATCACGTCGTCGACGTAGCCGCGCCCGGCGGCGACGAACGGGTTGGCGAACCGCTGCGTGTACTCGGCCACCTTCTCGTCGGTGGCCGCCGCGGGGTCGGCGCTGGCGGCGATCTCGTGCCGGTAGATGATCTCGACGGCACCCTTGGGCCCCATGACCGCGATCTCCGCCGTCGGCCAGGCGACGTTGAAGTCGCCGCGGATGTGCTTGGAGCTCATCACGTCGTAGGCGCCGCCGTAGGCCTTGCGCGTGATCACGGTGAGCTTGGGGACGGTCGCCTCGCAGAAGGCGTAGAGCAGCTTCGCCCCGTGCTTGATGATCCCGCCGTGCTCCTGCGTGAGCCCCGGGAGGAAGCCCGGCACGTCCTCGAACGTCACGATCGGGATGTTGAAGGCGTCGCAGAAGCGCACGAAGCGCGCGCCCTTGAGCGAGGCGCCGATGTCGAGCACCCCGGCGAGCACCGCCGGCTGATTGGCGACGATCCCGACGCTGTGGCCGCCCAGGTGGGCGAAGCCGACGACGAGGTTGGCGGCGTAGTCGGGCTGCACCTCGTAGAACTCGCCGTCGTCGACGACGCGGCGGAGCACGTCGCGGATGTCGTAGGGGCGGTTCGGGTGGTCGGGGACGACGTCGAGCAGCGCCTCGTCGCGGCGATCGCGAGGGTCGGTGCCGCGCCCGCGCGGCGGCTCCGCGAGGTTGTTGCTCGGGACGTAGCGAAACAGCTCGCGGATGGCGGCGAGCGAGGCGAGCTCGGAGTCGTGGACGAAGTGGGCGACCCCGGAGACCGAGGCGTGCGTGTCGGCGCCGCCCAGCTGCTCCATCGTCACGTCCTCGTGCGTCACCGTCTTCACCACGTTGGGCCCGGTGACGAACATGTACGACGTGCCGCGCACCATGTAGATGAAGTCGGTGATCGCCGGCGAGTACACCGCCCCGCCGGCGCACGGCCCGAGCACCGCCGAGATCTGCGGCACCACGCCAGAGGCGAGCGTGTTGCGCAGGAAGATGTCGGCGTAGCCGCCGAGCGAGACGACCCCCTCCTGGATGCGCGCCCCGCCCGAGTCGTTGAGCCCGATCACGGGGGCGCCGTTGCGCACGGCGAGATCCATGATCTTGCAGATCTTCTGCGCGTGCGCCTCCGCCAGCGAGCCGCCGTAGACCGTGAAGTCCTGCGAGAAGACGTAGACCAGCCGACCGTCGATGCGGCCGTAGCCGGTGACGACGCCGTCGCCGTAGATGGGGTGCTCGCCGTTCTCGGCGCTGCGGGCGACGACGAAGCGGTCGAGCTCCACGAAGCTCCCCTCGTCGAGGAGCACGTCGAGGCGCTCGCGCGCCGAGAGCTTCCCCTTGTCGTGCTGCGCCTGCAGCCGCTTGGCGCCGCCGCCCAGCTCCGCCTCGGCGCGCCGGCGCTCGAGGAGCTCGAGTTTCTCTCGCATGGTCATGGCGGCGGCAAGCTACTCGCCCGCACCGATCGCTGCCACCCGCGGGATCCCCGACGCCCGCGTGCCGCGGCGCGCGCCGCGGCACGCGGGCGGCGAGGCCCGGGCCGGGCCCGCCGGTCCCGGACGCGACGCGGGCCGCCGGTCGCGAGAGCGACCGGCGGCCCGCGTCGGATCGTAGCGTCCCCGGGCTCGCGCCCGAGGCCGCGGTCAGATCTCGCCCGTGTGCACAGTCGGCGGCTCTTCCGGCCGCGGCGGCTGCTCCTCGGGGATGTTGGTCACCGCGAGCACGATGCGGCGGTGGATGGGATCCACCTCGAGCACGCGGAGATCGAGGAGCATCCCCTCGAAGGCGACCTCGGCCGGGTTCTGCACGATGCGCCCGGTGATGTTGAGCTGCGAGAGCGGGACGAAGCCCTCGATGTCCTGCCCGAGCGCGACGACGACGCCCTTGTCCATCAGCCGCACGATCGAGCCGCGCAGCTCGGTGCCGACGGCGTAGGTCTCGCCGATGCGGAGCCACGGATCCTCCTCGGCCTGCTTGAGACCGAGGGAGATGCGCTTGTTCTCGGAGTCGATGTTGAGGATCACCACGTCGACGGTGTCGCCCTTCTTGACGACCTCCGACGGGTGCTGGACGCGCTTGGTCCAGCTCATGTCGGAGATGTGGATGAGGCCGTCGATGCCGGGCTCGATCTCGACGAAGGCGCCGAAGCTCGTGAGGTTGCGGACCTTGCCCGTGATGCGCGTGCCGACCGGGTACTTGAGCGGCAGCACCGTCCAGGGGTCCGTCTCCGTCTGCTTCATGCCGAGCGAGATCTTCTCCTCGTCCGGATCCACCTTGAGCACCACCGCTTCGATCGTCTCGCCGATGGAGACGAGCTTCGAGGGGTGCCGGACGTTGCGCGTCCAGCTCATCTCGCTGATGTGGACCAGCCCCTCGATCCCGGGCTCGAGCTCGATGAAGGCGCCGTAGTTCGTGATCGAGACGACGCGCCCCTGGACGCGGGTGCCGACCGGGTACTTGGCCGCCACATCCTTCCACGGATACGCCTGCAGCTGCTTTAGGCCGAGCGAGATGCGCTCGCGGTCCCAGTCGATGTCGAGGACCTTGATCTCGAGCTCCTGCCCGATCTGCACCATCTCCGACGGGTGCTGGATGCGGCCCCAGCTCATGTCGGTGATGTGGAGCAGGCCGTCGACGCCGCCCAGGTCGATGAAGGCGCCGAAGTCGGTGATGTTCTTGACCACGCCCTTGCGGACCTGATCCTTCGACAGCTCCTTCATCAGCTTCTCGCGCTTGCCGGCCCGCTCCTGCTCGAGGATCACGCGGCGGCTCACGACGATGTTGCGGCGGCGCTTGTTGAGCTTGATGATCTTGAAGTCGTACGTCTGCCCGAGCAGCTCGTCGATGTTGGGCACGCGCCGCAGGGCGATCTGCGAGCCCGGGAGGAAGGCGTCGACGCCCATGAGGTCGACCACCACCCCGCCCTTGATCTTCTTGACGAGCGTGCCGGTCACCGCCTCGTCGCTCTCGTAGGCGACCCGGATGCGCTCCCACACGCGCATGAAGTCCGCCTTCTTCTTGCTGAGGACGACCGAGCCCTCGGCGTCCTCGAGGTGCTCGAGCAGGACCTCGACCTCGTCGCCCGGCTTGAGGTCGGGCATGTCCTTGAACTCCTCGAGCGGGATGGTGCCCTCGGACTTGAAGCCGATGTCGAGGACGACCATGTTCTCGCGGATCTCGAGCACACGGGACTTGACGATCTCGCCCTCTTCGATCGAGGCGAGCGTCCCGTTGTACATATCCATCATCGCCTCGTACTCCTCGGAGGAGTACTCGTCCTCCTCGTAGAGCTCGGGGCGGCGATTGGCGAGCGGGCGGAGCTGGGCCTTCTGCAGGTCCCGCTTCTCGCGCGCGGTCAGGGCGGTGCCGGTGGTCGACGTGCCGAAGGTGGCCGACGCGTCGGTGGGGGTGGTGGTCTCGAGCTCGGACATACCGAAGCGGATCTCCAGAATGCGGATGTTTAGGCTCGCCGCAACGAGTCCGGGAGGGTGGACGCATCCGCCGCCCAGCACGGGCCGGAGACGCGCGAACCTGGCAAGGTAGCGCCTCCCCCCGCACGCGTCAACACGCCGACGGGCGAAGTCGTGCAACGATGCGCACTTGCGACCCGCGCGACGTACCCTCGCCCACCCCGGGCGGGCTCGACCGCCCGGCGGCGGGCGTCGAGCCACGCGCCGGCTACCCCCCCCCGCCGCCGACCCCGGCTCCCGGGTCCGCCCCGCGAACGAGCGCCCGCGCCAGCGCGACGATCCGGTCCACCTGCTCCGCCTGCGTGAGGTAGGTGGTGTCCAGCAGGATCGCGTCGCGCGCCTGCACCGTCTGCGTCGCGTCGCTCGCGTCGCGGTGCACCAGCCGCTCGGTCTCCTCGGCGATCTCGTCGTCGGTGGGGCGGCGCTCCAGGCGCTGCACCAGGCGGCGGCGCGCGCGCTCCCAGGGATCGGCCACGAGGAACACTTTCAGCGCCGCGTCCGGGAAGACGACCGTGCCGATGTCCCGCCCGTCGACGACGACGTCGTGCGCCGCGGCCGCGGCGCGCACCTGCGCGTTCACCCAGGTGCGCACGCCGCCCATCTGCGCCACCTGCGAGACGTGCCGCGTGACCTCCGGACCGCGGATCGCCTCCCCTACCGGGTGGCCGTCGACGTGCGGATCGAAGCCGCCCGGGACCGGGTGCAGCGTCACGCGCCGCGCGTGCGCCAGGAGCTCCTCCTCCCGCCAGCCGCCGGGGGGCCCGAGCGAGCGCAGCCCGACGTGGGTGAGCGCCCGGTAGAGCGCCCCCGAGTCGACGTGGCGGAAGTGCAGCCGTTCGGCCACCCAGCGCGCCGTCGACGACTTGCCGGACGCCGCCGGTCCGTCGATCGCGACCACCAGGGAGGGGCGAGCGCTCATCCGGTCACCCGGGCGAGGTCGCTCCAGAACCCCGGGTACGAGACGTCGACGCAGGCGGGCTCGTCGACGACGATCCGGCTCCCCGGGAGGGCGCCGAGGACGCCGAACGCCATCGCCAGCCGGTGATCGCCGTGCGTCCGCACCGGTCCGGCGAAGGCGCGGCGCCCCCGGCCGCGGACGACGAAGCCGTCGGGGAGCTCGTCGGCGTCGGCGCCGACGGCGCGCAGGTTGGCGACCACGGCGGCGATCCGGTCGCTCTCCTTGACGCGGAGCTCGGCGGCGCCACGCACCACGGTCTCGCCGTGCGCGGCCGCGGCGAGACAGGCGACCAGCGGCAGCTCGTCGATGAGCGTCGGGACCTCGGCGGCCTCGATCGCCACCCCGGTCAGCCCGGCGCCGGCGCCCATGCGCACCGTTCCCACCTCCTCCCCCCCCTCCAGGCGCCGCTCGTCGACGGCGACGTCGCCGCCCATGCGCGCGAGCACGGCGAGGAACCCGGTTCGCGTCGCGTTGACGCAGACGTCCGGGAGCACCAGCGCGCCGCCGTCGGCGAGCGCCGCGAGCCCGGCGAAGAACGCCGCCGACGACGGATCGCCGGGCACGGCGGTGTCGAGGGCGGCGAGCCGCGCGCCCCCGGGGACGTAGACGGCGCGCTCGTGCACCCAGACGTCGACACCCCGCGCCGCGAGCATCCGCTCGGTGTGGTCGCGCGACCGGTGGGGCTCGCGCACCGTCACCTCGACCCCCCCGGCGACGCCGGCCAGGAGGATTGCGCTCTTCACCTGCGCGCTCGCCGTGTCGCTCGTCCACTCCAGCGAGCGGAGCGCGCCGCCGGCGATGGTCATCGGCAGGCGCCCCGACTCCCCCTCCCAGGCGACGCGCGCGCCCATCGCCTCGAGCGGCCGGGCGACGCGGCGCATCGGCCGACGGCTGAGGGAGGCGTCGCCGACGAAGCGCGCCTCGAACGGATGGGCGGCGACGACGCCGGCCATCAGGCGGGCCGTCGTGCCGCTGTTGCCGCAGTCGAGCGGCGCGCGCGATCCCCGCAGCCCGCCAAGGCCGCACCCGGCGACGACCAGCTCCGCGCTCAGCGGCGGCACCGCGCCGCCCAGGGCGCGCAGCACCCCGGCCGTCGAGCGCACGTCCGCCGAGTCGAGGATCCCGGTGATCCGCGACGGCCCGTCGCCGAGGGCGGCGAGCATCAGCGCCCGGTGGCTGATCGACTTGTCGCCCGGGACCCGCACGGTGCCGGAGACCCGCAGCGGCGGCGCGCCGCCGGTCATCGCAGCCACGCCTCGAGCGCCGTGGCGAGATCCGTCCGCTCGTCGCGGTACTTGACGATCACCGGCGTCTGCAGCGACAGCCCCTCTCCCTCGCCCCAGGCGCCGCGCACCCGCCGCGCGCCAGGCACGACCACCGCCCCCTCCGGGATCTCGAGCGGCCGCTCGGGGGAGCCGCGGTGAATCGTCTCGCGCACGAGGTCGTAGACGGGGGTGCCGCGCGTCAGCACCACGCCGGCGGCGAGCACGGCGCGGCGGCGCACCACCGTCCCCTCGTAGACGCCGCAGTTGCCGCCGACGACCACCTCGTCCTCGACGATCACCGGCGCCGCGTTCACCGGCTCGAGCACCCCGCCGATCTGCGCCGCGGCGCTGAGGTGCACGCGCGCGCCGATCTGCGCGCACGACCCGACGAGGGCGTGCGAGTCGATCATCGTCCCGGCGCCGACGTGCGCGCCGATGTTGACGTACATCGGCGGCATGCAGACGACGCCGGGCGCGAGGAAGGTGCCGCGGCGGATCGTGGAGCCGCCGGGGACGACGCGCACCTGCGACTCGAGGCGCAGCGTCCGCGGCGGCACCGTGTGGCGGTCGAAGAACTGGAAGGCGCCGTGCGCCCCCGATCCGGGCGGCGTCATGTCGACCATGCGCCCGGCGCGGAAGGCGAGCAGGATGCCGCGCTTCACCCACGGCACGGCGTGCCAGCGCCCGTCGCCGTCGCGCTCCGCGGCACGCACGTCGCCCCGCTCGAGGGCGGTGAGCAGCTGCTCGACCGTCGTGGACGCGTGCCCCGGAAGCGGCTCGCCGGCCGCGGTGTCGGCAGCGAGGACGATCCGCCGCTCGAGCTCGTGCAGGTCGACGCTCATGCGGACGCCCCGGCGACGACCGCATGGACGTCGGCGGCGCCGGGCGTCGTCGGGTCGCCGGCGCCGTCGCGCCCCTGGTCGAGCGCCCCGGCCTCGCCGAGCGCCGCCTCGACGAGCGGGAGGTGCGCCTCGAGCAGCGGGACGAGCGGGAGCCGGAGGACGTTCGCCACCCGTCCCAGGCGCGCCAGCGCCGCCTTCACCGGAAGCGGGTTGGACTCGACGAACGCGGCGTGCGTCCACGCGGCGAGGCGCGCCTGGGTAGCCCGCGCTCCGACCAGGTCGCCCGCGGCGCACCGGGCGCACAGCGCCGCCACGAGGCGCGGCGTCGCGTTCGACGTCACGGAGATCACCCCGTCGCCCCCCATCGCCATCATCGGAAGGGTGAGCGCGTCCTCGCCCGAGAGCACGGCGAAGCCCGGCGGGCGCTCGCGGAGGATCTCGTCGACCTGCGCGAGGTTCCCCGACGCTTCCTTGACGGCGACGATCCGCGGATGGGTGGCGAGCCGCAGCGTCGTGCGCGCCTCCATGTTGCTCGCCGTGCGCCCCGGGACGTTGTAGAGCACGATCGGCAGCTCGACGGCGTCGGCGATCGCGCGGAAGTGCGCTTCGATCCCGCGCTGCGGCGGCTTGTTGTAGGCGGGGGAGGCGTGGAGGAGGTGCGTCGCGCCGGCGGCCTGCATCTCGCGCGAGAGGGCGATCGCCCGGCGCGTGTCGCTCCCGCCGGCGCCGGCCACCACGGGGCACCGTCCGGCGACCACCTCCACGACCAGCTCGACCACCCGGCGGTGCTCGGCCGCGTCGAGCGTCTGCGCCTCGCCGGTGGAGCCGCACGGCACGAGGAAGGCGACCCCCTCGTCGAGCTGCCACTGCACGAGGGCGCGCAGCGCCGCCTCGTCCACCGCGCCGCTCGCGTCGAAGGGGGTGACGAGGGCGGTGCCGCAGCCGCGGAGGGGGGGGCTGCTGGACGTCGGTTCGGCGGTCATGGCGGGCTCCCGGTGGAGGGCGCGTTCGCGCCCCCGGTGATCGTCGGCCCGGCGGGGCGCGCGACGCCGAGGACGTCGCGCATGGTGTACGTGCCGGGGGTGCGCTGCCGCGCCAGCCAGCGGGCGGCGACGAGCGCCCCCTCGGCGAACACGGCGCGGTCGCGCGCCTCGTGCACCAGGCGGAGCTGCTCGTACGGCGCGTCGAAGAGTAGCTCGTGCGTTCCGGGGACGGCGCCGACGCGCACGCTCGTCGTCGCCACCGCCGCGCCGAACCCGGGCGCGAGCGCCGCGGCGATCGCCAGCGCCGTCCCCGACGGGGCGTCCCGCTTCGCCGCGTGGTGCGTCTCGATCAGGTGGGCGGCGAAGCCGGCGTCGCGGAGCACCTCCCCCGCCCGCTCGACGATCGCCAGCAGGGCGTTGACGCCCACCGAGAAGTTCGGCGCCCAGAGCAGCCGCCCCCGCGTGCGGGCGACCTCCGCCTCGACCTCCGCGAGGGCGCCGTACCACCCGGTGGTCCCGACGACGACGGCGCACCCGGCCGCCAGGCACTCCTTGATGTTGTGCAGCGCGGCGCGCGGCTCGCTGAAGTCGATGGCGACCTCGGCGCCGTGCAGCGTCGCCGGCAGGATCGCGCTCGTCCGATCGATGCGCGCGACGATCGGGGCGCCACGCTGAGCCGCCACCGCGTCGACCGCGTGCCCCATGCGGCCGAGGCCGACGAGCGCGAGCCGCGGCCAGCCGTCGGCGTTCCTCGCTCGACCTTCCGTCTGGGTCGTCACGTCTCCTCCAGGCCCGCCGTCGCGTCGCCGAAGAACGCGTCGTGCAGGCGGTGCATGGCGGCGTTCACCTGGTCGGCGTCGAGGACCAGGGTGAGGTTGATCCCGGTGGCACTGACCGAGGCCATGTGCACGCGCACCCCGGCGAGCGCCGCGAAGGCGCGGGCGAGCGCGTCGGCGTCGTCGGTGAGCCCGGCGCCGACCACCGCGACGATCCCCCGCCCCCGCTCGACCGACACGTCGCCGAGCGCGCGCAGGTCGACGAGCAGCGCCTCGAGGCTGGCCGGATCGTCCAGCGTCACCGAGAGCGACACCTCCGAGGTGGCGATGACGTCGATCGACGTGCGGTGCCGGTCGAACACCTCGAAGACCGTGCGCAGGAAGCCGTGGGCGAGGAGCATGCGGGCGGAGCGCAGCTTGACGACGGTGGTGCTCCCCTTGGCGGCGATGGCGCTCACCGGGCGGCGCGGCGCGTCCGAGGTGATGAGCGTCCCGGTACCGGCGGGCCGGCGCGAGTTGTACACGTAGACGGGGATTCCCCGCCGCACCGCCGGCGTGATGGTGCTCGGGTGCAGCACCTTGGCGCCGAACGACGCCAGCTCCGACGCCTCGTCGAAGCGGATGCGCTCGATGAGGCGCGCGGCGGCGACGACGCGCGGGTCGGCGGTGAGCATCCCGTCGACGTCGGTCCAGATCTCGATCGCGTCGGCCTGCAGCGCGGCGCCGAAGAGCGAGGCGCTGTAGTCGGAGCCGCCCCGCCCGAGCGTCGTCGTGATCCCCTCCGGCGTCGCGCCGACGAAGCCGCCGGTGATCGGGATGCGCCCGCCGCGCAGCACCGGGAGGAAGCGGTCGCGCGCCCGCTCGGCGATCGCCTCCATCTGCGGCTCGGCGCGCCCGAAGTGATCGTCGGTGACCATCACCTGCCGCGCGTCGACGAACTCCGCCGGGATCCCGTGCGCGGCGAACGCCGCGGTCACGAGCACCGAGGAGAGCAGCTCGCCCTGGGCGGCGATCGCGTCGAGGGTGCGCGGCGTGAGGTAGCCGAAGACGCTCAGCGCCTCGGCGTGGCGCGCCAGCTCGTCGAACGTCGCGCCCAGCTCGGCGCCGACGTCGGCCGCCACCCGCTCGTCTACGACGAGGGTGGCGAGCGCCTGCAGGTGGCGGTCGCGCAGCGCCTCGACGCCGCGCACCGCGCCGACGAGATGGCCGCGGGCGGCCTGCTCGGCGAGGGCGATGAGCGCGTTGGTGACCCCGGCCATCGCCGAGACGACGACGAGCGGTCGGCCGGGGAGCCGGCCGCGCACGATCTCGGCGGCGCGTGCGATGGCCGCCCCGTCGCCGACCGACGTGCCACCGAACTTGACGACGATCACGGGGCCCGCGCGGCGGCCGGAGCGCCCGACCCGGCGAGCGCCGCGGCGATCGCCGCGGTGGGGACCGGCGGGGCGCCGAGGACGCACAGCTCGGCGTTGAGGATCGACCCGCCGGCGGCGCCGCGCACGGTGTTGTGCCCCATGACGACGAGCTTCACGTCGAGGAGCGGGTCGGGGCGGACGCGGCCGACGACGACGCTCATCCCCTGCCCCGCGTCGACGTCGCGCCGCGGCTGCGGCCGGTCGGGCGCGTCGGTGACGACGATCGGCGCCTCGGGGGCCGTCGGGCAGCGGGGGAGGTGGGCGTCGAGCCCCTCCGGGCCGCGCCATGCGGCGAGCGACTCGCGCACGTCGTCGACCGACGGGGTGCGACGGAACGCCACGGAGAGACAGACGGTGTGGCCGTGCTCGACGGCGACGCGGTTGCAGTGCGCGCTCGTGCGCACGTCGGCCTCGACCACGGCGCCGTCGGCGAGGGTGCCGAGGAGCTTGCGGAGCTCGGTCTCCACCTTCGGCTCCTCGTCGGCGATGTAGGGGATCGCGTTGCCGAGGATGTCGAGCGACGCCACCCCCGGGTACCCCGCCCCCGAGACGGCCTGCATGGTCGCGGCGAAGACGCGCTCCACCCCGAAGGCGGCGTGCAGCGGGGCGAGCGCCATGGCGGCCACGGTGACCGAGCAGTTGGCGTTGGTCACCAGCGCGCCGCTCCACCCGCGCGTCGCCTGCTGCCGGGCGAGCAGCGCGACGTGCGGCCAGTTCACCTCGGGGATGAGGAGCGGGACGTCGTCGGCCATCCGATAGTTCTTCGCGTTGCTGAACACGAGCCGCCCGGCGGCGGCGAACGCCGGCTCGATGTCCCCGGCAGCCGCCGAGTCGAGCGCCGAGAAGACGATCGGAGCGCGCACGTGCGCCGGCGAGCAGGGGAGCACGACCGTGCGGCGGAGCCGCTCGGGAAGCCGCCCCTCGAGCCAGCGGGTGACCTCCTCGTACGGGCGTCCGGCGGAGCGCTCCGAGGCCGCCAGCTCGGTCACGCGGAGCCACGGATGCGCCTCGAGCATCCGCACGAACGTCTGGCCCACCGCTCCCGTGGCCCCGAGCACGGCGACCTCCACGGGCGCGCCGTTCGGGCCCGCCGCCGCGATCGCACGCGCCGACGGGCGCGAGGGAGCGGTCGGGTCGGGGAGATCGGCGTCGCGCATGCGGAGCGTGGTCGGGGCGAGCGGTGTCGGACGGGACCGGCCGCGGGGGGCAGCCGCGCGGACGGCAGGGCGGTCTCGGATCGCGCCGGCGGGCGCAGCGGGGGGCGTCGGCTCAGGCGAGCAGGGTGCGGACGATCCGCTCGTAGGCGTCGACGCTGGCGCGCAACTCCTCGACGGCGATGAACTCCTCCGGCGTGTGCGCCACGTGGATCGATCCCGGGCCGAAGAGCAGCGGCGTCCCCCAGCGGCCGAGCAGCGGGATGTCGGAGGTGTAGGCCACGGGGGCGACCTCGAAGCCGTCGAGCGTGTGGAAGCGCTGCGCCGGTATGTAGGAGCCCCACTCGAGCTCCGCCCGGTCGCCCGCCCACCGGCGCAGCGCATCCCGGAGCGGCTCGACGTCGCCGACCAGTCGGAACATCAGCTCCGCCTCGGCGTGGGCGGGGACGATGTTCGCCTCGGTCCCCCCGCGAAGCACGCCGATGTTGTACGTCGTGTCGCCGAGCACCGGGTCGGTGGGGAGCTCGAGGTCGCGCAGGCGCGGGAGCAGCTCGAGCAGCGGCTCGATCGCCGACCGGCCGAGGTGGGCGTAGGCGGAGTGCGCCTCGCGGCCGCGCACGCGCACCGTGACGCGCTGCGAGCCCTTCGCCCCACTCGCCAGCCGGCTCTCGGTCGGCTCGCCGTTGACGAGATAGCGGCTGGTCGCGGCCAGGTGATTCGCCGCGCGCGCCCCGTCGGAGCCCTTCTCCTCGCCGACGACGAGGAGCACGTCGACACGCTCCTCGCCGCCGCTCGCGAGCCGGTCGGCGGCGGCGAGCATCGCCGCGGCGATCCCCTTGGCGTCGCAGGCGCCGCGGCCGTAGAGCCGGGCGCCCTCGAGGCGCGGGGGGTAGTACGGCGGCACGGTGTCGAGGTGCGTCGAGAGCGTCACGCCCCCGCCGGCGCGCGAGCCCCACACGTTGCCGCGCCCCGGCGAGACCTCCTGCACCGTGACGTTCCACCCCCGCCGCACGAGCCAGCGGGCGACGTAGTCGACCGCCGGTCCCTCGGCGCCGCTGGGGGATTGGATAGCGAGCAGTTCGGCGGCGAGCGCCACGACGTCGGTCATGGGCGAGAAAGTAGCGACGCGGTGGGCGCACGGCCATGCAGCGCGCCCACCGCGTCGGCCGCGCCCGGGGAGTCGCCGAGCGGCGTCTCCCCGGGGCGTGCGCTCGTCAGATAACCGGGCGGTCGCTCATCGCGTCGACGCGCTGCGCGGACGACATGGTCGGGTCGGTGCCGCGGGCGTGCTCGACGAACATCTGCACGGCGAGGCGGTTGGCCTCGCGCGCGTACTCCTCGTGGTGCTTCAGCCCCATCTCGCCGATCTGCGCCAGGCGGGTGTCGCCGAGCTGACGGCCGGCCTCCTGGAAGGTGTAGAAGGTGTCCTGCGACTGCCGCGAGGTGACGATGTCGCCGACGAGGCGGAGGAAGTCGCTCTCGCGCAGCGCGTCGGCGGCGTTCCGCCCGAGCCCGAGGGCGGCGCCCAGCAGCTTCTTGCCGACGCCCGTCTCGGCGCCGATGGCCTGCTGGTGCTCCTCGAGCATGCGCTGGTGCTCGCGCACGTGCGGGATGAAGCGGCTGCACAGGTCGCGGTAGCGCGTGTCCTCGGCCTGCCCCTCGTGATCCTCGAGGTTGCGCAGGAAGGTCTCGTGCTGCATCACCGCGTTGTTGATCTGGCTCTTGAGAAAATCGGGTCCGCGATCCATTGGCATCCTCGGTAGAAGGGTGAGCGACGCCGGGCCGTGCAGAAGTTGCGCCAGGTAGGGAGCCCTACTCACCGCACGCACCCGAGCGATCGGGAGCACGAGCCGGCGTGCGGCGGACTCTCCCTTTCGCGGCGGGGCGGCACCCGCGCGCCGCTCCGCGGCGAGCTCGGGAACATCGCGCAAATAGCAGTGTAGCAACGACTTGCCTGCGCCGCCCGGCGACGCGCGCCCTGCCGGTCGATGTTGACGGCGGATCGACTTTCGGCTAATTTTCGGGTCGCGATCAGACCGGCCGCACCGCACGTCCAGCCACGGGAGCCCGAGTGGGAGTCGTCACAGCCACGTCCGCGCGCGCACGTCGGGTGCGCGCGCCGGGCGTCACCACGCAGCCGGCGGAGCCCGTGGGAG
>ERZ1066120.1466-NODE-1466-length-14511-cov-11.425221_pt1 | contig 14511 bp, 14 predicted proteins | sample MGYA00382767_ERZ1066120 | MGnify/ENA primary metagenome ERZ1066120 (study PRJEB33369, sample SAMEA5778350) | biofilm metagenome | biome: Industrial cooling water; feature: Water cooling tower basin; material: Biofilm | place: United Arab Emirates | collected...
ATAAACAAGTTTAATGGTTCAAGTTCAGGCTGGAAAATCTCTTGACTCTCTAGCCTACAGGAGAATTTAGGATTTGTTGACTGCCGAAAAATAGGAGAAAGTTTAAGAATCGTTTGAATGCGTGCAATCGGGCAATGTCTTACCCTCAGATCTACATCTTTACTGTAATTCACTGATACAGTCCGAGCTGTGAATTCAAGTATTGCTTTCTTTCATCTTTTCTTGCCAATCTCCGATCGCAAATTTCGGCTGCACCTTCGATATCCCTTGAAAACTCTAGCTATACGCACTTTGTCAACAAAATACAACAAATCTGCCTGCAGGGCGATTTTGTCACAATAGCATTTAAGTATATTTGCTGTGGAAGACAAAAAAGTTACCCAGTACGGGTAGCTATTGGTTGTGGAGAGTGGAGCTTGGTTGTAGATGATGGCTACACATAAAAACATTTTTATTGTCATATTTATTGGTATGTTGTCAGCCACGGGATGCAGCATACAGCAGTCTCAAGCCGTCGATCCACCACAACAGACTCTGACTGTCGGCTGGGTCGAGAACGGAAAAATTGCTGGTGTCGATAAGGAAGTTAAAGTAAAACTGGATACAGGGGCGAAAACAACTTCTATCAATGCTGAAATTTTGGAAAAGCCCGATAAGGAGACAGAATCCGGCGGGACGATTAAATTTAGATTTTTGGACGGAGAAGGCAATAAAGAAGTATTCGAGCGCCCAATCGTGCGTTGGGTAAAGATTAAAAGCCGTGAAGGGAAAGACCTGCGCCGTCCAGTCGTGCGGATGAGATTTTGTCTTGCAGGGCGATGGATTGAGGAAGAAGTCAACCTTGCAGATCGCGACGATTTTAATTATCCAGTTTTAATCGGACGCAATATGCTCAAACAAGGCAAGTTAGCCGTTGACTCCTCTGAGACTTTCACCGCAGAACCATCTTGTCCGAAAGAGGAAGCATAGTCATGAATCGCACCTTTCGCGCTGTGCTTCTAGCATTATTTTTAACAGCAATTGGTTTATCTATTTTCATTCACAAGCTCACGGCTTCCAGCGTACCGTTGTTTCCTAACCAGGCTTATAACAGTTGGTATGTAGAAGCTAAGCTATCGCTCAAATCGGATGAATTGGGATTGGAATCAGACAACGAAGAAACATCAACCACAATTAAATTTCATCTGCCCCGACCATCTCAACGCTACGAAATTGTGAAGGAAAATTTTGTCAACGAAGGGTTCGATCGCAAAGTCGAGTACATCAATAACTCAAAAGACAATCGAATCGCTGTCTTTACTCAGCAAGAAACTGACAGTAATGAATTTCTCTTCTACCGTGCCATTATTCAAAGAAAAGAAGGCGTTGCACCTGGCAGCGAGGAAGTACCGATTTCGGGAAGACGGTTAGTTGACAAACAGTTAGTTCGATTCGGCGAAAATACCGAGAGAGTCAAAGACAATCTGAATGAGAATCTGCCGACGGCAGAGATTAACGCACTATTGAACAAAGCGGCAAAAAATTCAAGCGATCGCCTATCGTTAGCAAGAAATCTTTATCAAATAGCTCTACGTCCCGAAGATATTCGGATACAGGCAATTCGCCGCAATTTGAGAAAAGAGGACTCTACGGTAGAATTAGTCGTATTTTTATTAAATCGAGCCAACGTACCAGCACGGGTTGGCAATGGCATTTTGCTCAGAAGCCAAGAGGTTTATTCTACAGATTTTATTCAGTGGCTAGAGGTACAACAAGGCGATCGCTGGTTGGCTTTCGATCCAGTCAATCTCAGCTTTAGCGAACAAAACCGCTATTTAACTTGGTGGTACGGTTCAGATCGAGTCATCCAAGCTGAAGGCGCGAACAACATCGCTTTAGAAGTCGTCGTCCAACCCAACACCGATGACGGACTGACACGAACGATTTGGCGGCGTGGAAGCGTGCCAAATCCATTTTTAGAATACTCTTTTTTGCGGTTACCATTGTCATCGCAACGAGTTTTTCAAATCTTAGTACTGATCCCAATTGGGGCGCTGATTATCTCGATTTTGCATCAGATGATTGGGTTACAAACTTTTGGTACGTTCACCCCTATCCTGATTTCGCTTGCCTTTCGCCAGACTGGTATATTTGTCGGAATTCCGCTGTTCGTTTTTGTTGTGATTATCGGGCTATTGTTCCGTAGCTATTTGAATCGGTTGCAGTTATTGATCGTGCCGCGACTTGCGGCAATTTTAACCGCAACCGTTTTAGTTATTGGTGCTTTAGCAATTCTGTTAGAGAGCCTCGATATTAGTTTGGGTTTATCGGTTTCGTTATTCCCCATTGTCATTCTAGCTATGACAATCGAACGGGCGGCAATGCGGTGGGAGGAAGCAGGACCAGCAGATACAATAATTGCCGGAATCGGTACGATTGTCGCAGCGGTTATCGGCTATTTCTGCCTAATTAATCCTTATGTAGAGCATTGGGCATTCGTCTTCCCAGAACTGTTGCTTTTGGTTTTAGCGTTAAATATTCTCGTAGGACGCTACAACGGTTACAAGCTAATCGAGTACTTTCGCTTCCGGTCTCTACAGCGGCAGTTAAGACAGACAGAGGGATAAGCTGAAATGTTAACATCACCACTTCAAAGTTACGGCATTTTGGGAATCAACGCTCGTAACTTAGATTATCTTTTTCCAACAAATCCACGACGGCTTTATCGCTCTGCCGATAGTAAATTAGAGACAAAAAAAATTGCTCAATCTATTGGCGTACCAACTCCAGAAACCTATGGTGTAATTTCGTTTCAAAATGAAGTTAAGCAGCTAGCAAAGATTGTCAGACAACATCAATCTTTTGTAGTCAAACCCGCTCAAGGTAGCGGCGGAGATGGCATTGTTGTAATTAAAGAGGTGACGGATAAGGGCTATCGCAAAGCTAGCGGTTCGATTCTAGAACCAGGAGACTTGCAATATCACATTTACAACATCCTTAGCGGTATGTTTTCTTTGGGCGGACAAACCGATCGCGCCATCATTGAATATGCCGTGCAGTTCGATCCGGTGTTTGATGAAATTGCCTATCAAGGTGTCCCCGACGTGCGAGTCATTGTCTATCACGGTGTTCCAGCAATGGCTATGCTGCGCCTCCCGACACGGGCTTCTGATGGCAAAGCGAATCTGCATCGTGGTGGCGTTGGTGTGGGAATTGACCTTTCCACGGGGATGACATTGGCAGGGATTCAGAAAAACCGCTATATCGACAACCATCCAGAAACAAGCAAGCCTTTACGCGATCGCCAAATTCCCCACTGGCAATCTATTGTAGAAATGGCTGCCAAGTTAGGCGATAAAACAGGGTTTGGCTATCTTGGTGTCGATATCGTTTTAGATCGAGAAAAAGGACCACTGTTGTTAGAAATTAACGCTCGTCCTGGGCTGTCGATCCAAATTGCCAATCGCGAGGGGTTAATCCCGCGCTTAGAAGCAATTGACGCAGCCTTACCAAAACTCTCAGGTATTGGCGACAAAATTATCTTCGCTCGCGAAAAGTTTGCAGTCAACAATTTCTAAAATCTCAAGGTAGTTCGCACAGTTCCGAGATAGATCGTGTCGTTGTTTTTGTTGTGTTCTGGATTAGTAATTATTAATAAGCTTGGGGTAATGGCAATATTTTCAGTTGCTTGCCAACGGTAGAAAAATTCTAAATGCAAAGATGTATCGCTATCTGCGTACTCCGTACCTAAACCATTATTGGTAACTTTGGGCGGTTGCCCGATGACAACTCCAGCTAAACTATCTTCTGTGCCGAGATCGGGAAAAGCCAGCGTCAGGGCATAGTTGAAAATCGTGGCTTCCGGTCGCTCGGCAAGGTCATTAGCTGTTGCTGTCGTCAGACCGAGCCAACCACCTATAGTAAAACCAGAACCGATCTTTACATTTGTTTCTAGCCCATAAGAACTTGTCGTGATATATTCGCTTTCATCATCAAAAGGATCGTTAGCGAGTTCGCTACCCGTACCTGTATCTAAATTGTCGTAAAAGCGGACGTAAGTTAAACCTAGTTCGAGATTGTCAATCGGTTCTAGAATCAGTTGGGCGATCGCACCATATTTATCGCGATCGCGCTGATAAGCCAAAACAACATCAATGCGATCGCTTGGTTCTAAAGTCAGTTGGGCGATCGCACCATCGGTATCACCACCTAAGCTGGACTGGGCATCATCAGCATCGTCAGCATCATCATCGGCAATTCCCAAGCTGAAACTGACAGCATCGCTCAATTCATACTTGAGGCGTGCGATCGCACCAAAGTCCAGTCTGTAGAGCGGGCTATATCGACCAAAGCGGGAAATTGCACCACGTCCGCTAATACTAAAGGCATTGTCGCTATTAGCAATCTGTCGGACATCAGTACTATCTGATGTAATATACAGCCTTGCTGCTTTGCTCAAGGAAAATCTGTATTCGAGTTGGTTGAGATCGAATACATTGTCGCTGTCGCCATAAAATCCCAAACGGGTCATTTCTGTCCCTGTCGCATCGTCTAAGCTGGGGGTGTTTTCTGCTTCTAGACGCACGAATAGACGATCGCTTTCATTGAAGCTCATATCGAAGTTAAGCCAGACGCGATCGCTCAAAATAATACTCTTATCTACCTTTTCATCATCGTCAGCTTTGCGATCGCCATTAACACCACTGACAGCAAAAATAACTTCTCCTGTCAGCTTGGCAGTGGGGGAAAATTGTTCTGCTGCTAGCCGATCGACTTCTGTTTCTAAATTCTTTACTCGTTCGGGTAAAGCTGCCAGTTCTACTGCGAATTCCGACTGCAAGCGTTGAATAATGCCTAAGTCTTCTTGATCGATTAATTCAGAATTTTTCGCCGCATTCATTTCATTGAGGCGAGCGATCGTAGTATTCAAAAGGGTAGCAAATTCGTAACGAGACACGCTATCGTTACCTTGAAAAATTTTGCCATTATCTCTAACTAGTTCGTAACGCTCGCTTAAAGATTTCAGTGCTTGAAAGCTCCAGTCAGTGGGGTGAATATCTGCTAACTGAGAAACAGGAGTTACCTGCATCATACCGTTCCAGATGTCACGATCGCTGTTCGGGTATGAAGAGTATTCTGGTGTGTCTGTAGTAGCACTCTCATTTGCCGATAGTTTCGACGTTGTAGAAACATCAGCACCGATAGCACTGTACGCTTGCGCCAAGATGAGACTGAGAACACTCAAACCTATAAACAGAGAGTTACAGATGACTTTTGACATTGTTGCTGTTGCTAAAACCTTTAGTAGAATACAATTTGTTTTGGCAACAGAATTCAATTCATTGGGTTATATTTTTACGAGTTGTTTTATCCTCTTGGCTGACATTGCTGTGCTACTGTTGTAGTATTTTTAAGACTTGCTGGCTTTGCCACGGATGAAAGCAAGTCCACCATAACGAGTCTTCCCCACTTCAATTTCCGTAAAGCCAGTTGCTTCCATGACAGCCTGGTAATCTTGCAATCTAGTTTTCACCCAAAAGTGGACGAGTAGTATCGGGTGTAGTACTCGTAGCAGAGGGCTAGCAGGTGGTTCAATATCGACGATCCACAAGCTACCGCCTGGTTTGAGAACGCGCTGCATTTCGGCAAATCCTTGATGTTTGAGATCGTCTCCTGGCAAGTGGTGCAGCATCATGCTACTCAAAACGACATCGAACGTGCAATCGGGAAAAGGAATATCTTCAATTAGCCCTACCTGAAAGGCAATATCCACGCCGATTTGAGAGGCTTTACGCCTTGCTACATCTACCATTTCGGGAGAAGCGTCAATTCCATACACCTCACCCGTCGCTCCAACTCGCGCCTTAGTAGCGATCGCCAGACTGCCAGTACCGCAGCCTACATCTAGCACTTTGTCACTCGGTTTTAGCCCTGCCATTTGAGCCGTCATTTCTCGAATATCCCGCTCTTTTCCCAGTGCCACTAAGCCAACAACTGCATCGTACAAATGCGCCCAACGTTGAACCGTTTGACCTGTAGTTTGAGGTGCTTGTTGGTGGGAATCTACTCTTCTATGCATTTCTCTCTCCTTCACTAAGGTAATGATTGAATCGAACTCAGTTTTTCTGGATTGACAACGGCGAAGATAGACTGGATATAGCAATCGGCAAAATCAAACGTAAAGACTCCGGTTGGAGAACCGTCTACATAGTTAATGATTCCAGCTCGACCGTTGATTTGAAGCAAGCTAGCAGTAAAAGCTGGTAGCAACGAGCTGCGGCGAATGGCAATTAGGAAACGAGCAATTTTTTGCCGACCATATAGGGGTGTTCGAGCTGCCGTCACCTTTCCGCCTCCATCTGACCAAAAGGTGATATCTTCTGCCATCAATGCAATCAGTCCGTGCAAGTCTCCTCGATCCCAGCTTTCCAGGAACTGCTCGACCAATGCTTCCTGTTGTTGAGATGCAGTCACATTAGGTCTACGCAGGGCAAGATGCTGGCGAGCGCGACAGACAATTTGACGACAATTAGAAACGCTTTTATTGACGATTTTGGCAATCTCAGCGTAGTCGTAGTCAAATACCTCACGCAGTAGGAAAATCGCTCGTTCTGTGGGTGACAGACATTCTAGCAAGATTAAAAATGCAAATGAGAGCGAGTCGGCTAACTCGGCTTGCTCCACAGGATTAGGAAATTGTTGGCTAATTAATGGCTCTGGCAGCCACGAACCAGTATACCTCTCTCGTTGGACGCGGGCTGAGTGCAGGCGATCGATACACAACCGAGCAATGAGTTGGGAAAGATAGGATTTGGGCGATCGCACCACTGCTTCTGCTGTCTGCCATCGCAACCATGCTTCCTGTACCATATCTTCAGCATCCGTAACACTGCTGAGCATACGATAAGCGATCGCCAGGAGCAAAGGACGATATTGGTTAAAAACCTCTAATCGATTCATCAGTTACCACATTGTTGCGAAAGCTATAAGTTTTGTTCGCGCCGCGTCCATCTCCTGTTGTCTAATTTCATCTGGCATAAATTGATTTGGTATGGCGATCGCAGTCACGTCAGCGATCCCGATGAATTCTAAAATTGCTCGCAAGTACGGTTCGCAAAAATCCCACTTCGCCATTGGCGTACCTGGGGTGTAATCTCCTGCACTGGGGCTAATAATTAGTGCTTTTTTGCCTGTAGCGAGTCCTTGAAGCGTAAATGTCTGTTTATCGAAGGCAAAAGTGCGATCGACGCGAACAACATTGTCCAAATACGCTTTGAAATTAGATGGTACGCTCAGGTTATACATTGGTACTCCCAACAATAGGCGATCTGCCCAAAGTAATTCTTCAATCAGTTGCTCGGAGTGAGATAAAACCCCAGCCATTTCTAAAGTTCGAGCCTCTGGAGGAGTGTAATTGGCTTTTGTCCATAATTCTGTAGGATGAGCTGGAGGATTTGCGCCGACATCCCGCTTCTTGTGCTGAGCATGAGAATGATTCTTCTGCCAAGCCTGAACGAACTCATAACTTAGGCTGCGGGAAATTGAATTTTCCTGACGAACGCTGGATTGAACTTCAAGTAGCTTCATGGGAGAGTTTTTCGCCCCTAATAAAGAGGAGATACTTACCTATAAGACGAAGAACTCCCCATTGTTGTGACAAGACTACAGCTCGGTAACAACAATGTAGTTAACACTCCCCTAATCGCGGGGCGTAGCTGTCGCAATCGTCATTCCCCAAACGACATTAAAGCGGAATCTGGTAGCACGGCGGATGTCAAAACCTGCTAGCTCCAGCAAGTGATGAAACTCTGCTTCGGTGTAACACTGTTGGTAAGCTGGGTCAAAAAATTTCAGCACCAAATCGCAGAGCCGACACAACAAATAATCTTTGCACCAATCTAGAATTACGACTCTACCGTGAGGCTGCAAAACCCGCTTCATTTCTACTAATGCTGCCACAGGGTCTTCAAAATAGTGAAAAGAACTGGCAGATACAACGATATCAAAGCTGCGATCGGCAAATGGTAGTGCCGACGCAGGCGCAGTATGAAACGCAACGTTGGGGTAGGCGTGCAGTTTTTGGCGGGCGATCGCCAGCATCTTTTCTGAAATATCTACTCCAATTATCTCTTGCGTCGGCTGCTGGGTCAGCACCAGTCGTTCAAATTCCCCCGTGCCACAACCAATATCCAGTACTTTGTCCTGGGGAGAGATCTGCGTCCAGTCTTGGAGAAATGACAGCGTGTTAGTAATATAACTACTCCAGCGTCGATCGTACTGTGCTGCTAGTCGATCGTATTGTTCGCGAACCGTGATTTTAGTCATGTGGATTTTTGATGATTGTTGAATGACCAACTGCAAAAAGAGTTGCGGAAAACTCCCATACAACTTCAAGTTCTTTTGGTTGCCACACCAATGATTTGTGGGCTAACAAAAGCTGGAACGTTAGCCCGAAAGTGCTGGTAATCTACACCGCCAATTTCAATTTAGAGGCTGACCTACACCAATAGCTTGTAGTTGCTCTTGATTTGGCTTGCCAGTCAAAACCAGTCTTCCATCGATCGCCAGCGCGGGAACTGCCTGAACCCCATATTTCTGGGCTTTCGCCAGGTAGGTTGGATGTGTCTGCCCCTCTCGCAGGTCATATATTGACACCTCACAACTAGAACAAGTCAGTTCTTGCACCAATCGGACTGTCTCGTTGCAAAGAGGGCAGTCGGCTACAAAAATTTCAATCTTACGAGTTGCCATAATTTCCATCACAAACACATTAAAAATTGTTCCTGCTACTATTCTTATTCTGGATTCTCTCGCTAACTGGAGAGTCAAGAGGAATGAAATATTTTTCGAGCGACAATCTTTAAAAAGATAGGTTGATAGCCGAGCATAGCTTGAATTCTAATTGTGAAGCAATTTTACGATCGCTTGATTCTCCAGCCGACTAGAGAATTCAACATAGCTCTATGATTTTGAGCAAGCAATATACAGTTGATTATTGAAAAATTGTCTTAAGGACTTACTTAAATTGTCGTATGTCAAATCGTCAAAACGCCATGCACTTCTTTGGTTGGCTGGATTCGCCCGAATGGAATGTGAGTGTATTCTCATTTTTGTTGTCTTTCTTTTGGGAAATTCAGCAAATGCCGTTTTATCAAGTTCCATCTGAACTTTCCTGCTTTGACATCACTAGAAATTGCACTCTCGCTACACTAGGGGATGTTGGAATCTCACTTACCTCCTTTTGGGTAGTTGCAGCTATATCAAAATCGCGTCAATGGTTTCATCAACTAAGCCGCCGGAACGTCGGTATTTTTACACTTGTAGGAGTTGTTATTACAGTTATTTTTGAAGCCCTAGCAACTGGACCGCTGGGTGTATGGGCATATGCCAATTCTATGCCAACGCTCCCCTTCTTCGGTACTGGACTAGTGCCACTATTGATGTGGATGCTGATACCGCCTCTGACAATTTGGTTCGTCAAGCGTCAACTCTCTCATGTCAGATATAGAAGCTTGAAACCAATGTAATGAGGTACTCTACCGAGCGTCTAAACAATAAGTTAGCTTGTGCATTACTCTGGTATCGCTGATGAGCAGCACTTATCCCTTGTAAAGTAAAGGAGTTTGCCTAGTAACCTTCTAAAGCTTTTATTTGCTAGTCTTGAGTTAAATTCTTAGTGGTTGATTTGGTAGTAATACCTTAGCTAAGCGGCGTGAATTAGGGTTGAGGGGCATCATCGATGACTAATCCCCTGTTATTGACAAAATTCCACATTCCACCAGTTCGATCTTCTCTGGTACGACGCGATCGCCTGCTCGAACGACTGAATTGTAGTTTGTCAGGCAAGTTAAGCCTAATTTCGGCTCCGGCTGGTTCTGGTAAAACCACCCTACTGAGCGAGTGGTTGCGTCAAACTAATCTACCTAGCAGTTGGTTATCGCTAGATGAAGGGGATAACGATCCGCTCCGATTCTGGACTTATTTTGTTGCGGCTTTACAACAATCTCACCCAAACATTGGAGCAACAACGCTCTCCATGCTGCGATCGCTCGAATCCCCATCGTTCGAGTCTTTTTTGATCCCGCTGATTAACGAAATTACCAGTTTTTCGGACGAGCGGATTTTAGTTTTGGACGATTATCAAGCGATCTCCGCTCGTCCAATTCATGAGGCTATGACCTTTTTGCTCGATCGTTTGCCACCGCAACTACACTTGGCGATCGCTTCTCGCGTCGATCCACTCCTACCACTGGCGCGATGGCGCGTTCGCGATCGGTTAATGCAACTGGGAGCAGCAGATTTATGCTTCACCCTAGCAGAGACGACTGCATTCATCAACCAGTCAATGCAACTACCTCTATCACAAGATCAAGTAGCGACACTTCAAGCACGGACGGAGGGATGGATTGCGGGATTGCAACTGGCGGCGCTATCGATGCGAGATGTCAAGGACATTTCAACATTTATTGCCTCGTTAACAGGCGATCGGCATTACATTCTGGACTACCTAGTTGAAGAGGTGCTAGAGCGTCAGCCTAAACCTCTCCAGTCATTTCTTCTACGCACTTCCATCTTAGAGCGAATGTGCGGCGATCTTTGCCAAGCAGTTGTGGGAGGCGCTCGCTCGCTCGATGGGACGGAGACTTTAGCACAGCTAGAACACCGCAACCTATTTGTTGTGCCGCTGGACGACAATCGGCAGTGGTATCGCTATCACCACCTGTTTCGCCAACTGCTCTTGAATCGCTTGCAGCGAACCGAATCGGAGCAAATATTTGAGTATCATCGTCGGGCGCGAGAGTGGTACGAACATCATGGATTTGTCACCGAAGCAATTAGTCACGCGATCGCCGGTGGCGATTTCCTCCAAGCAGCAGACTCGATCGAGCGAGAGGCTCAACTGACCAATCCACGGGTTGAGCCTGCTAGGTTGCTAACATTTCTAGAAGCAATGCCCGACGCTCTCGTTTGGACGCGCCCGTGGCTATTGCTATCTTATGCCTGGGCGCTCTATTCTACAGCTCGATTTCCCGCCGCAGTGCGGGCGGTTCAATCGCTGGAATCCTTGCTGCAACAACAAAAACCATCGGCGAATATCGAAAAGTTATGGGGACTGGTGACTGCGATTAAAGGCATACAAGCGCGTCAACAAGGAGCAACGGCTGAATCAGTGACGCTGATGGAACGAGCCTTGCAGCAGTTGCCTCAAGACGAGTCTTGGCTGCGGGCAGTCATTCTACTCAATCTCGGCGTGACTTACTTCGTTACAGACAACTATGCAGCAGCTAGAAGGTTGCTGCCCGAAGTGACTCAAATCGGTCAAAACAGAGGCATAGCAGATCCGGCGATCGCGGGGTTGTATTTGCAGGCGCAGTTTCTCGCCTTGCGCGGTCGGCTCGATGAGGCAACTATTCTGTGCCAGCAAGGAGTCGATCTAGCCAGGGAACGCGGCTGGTTGTCTACCTATGCAGGTGTATTGGTACAGGTAGCAATGGGGGAATTACTGCGAGAACAAAATCAATTAGCAGCAGCCGTACAACATCTGAACGAAAGCATCGAGCGCGGTATTCAAACTCAACAGCCAGGTTTGATGATGGGTTACATCACTTTGGCTCGCGTGCGTCAGGCGCAAGGGGACATCCAAGCAGCAATGGATGCAATTAAGACAGCTGGGCAGTGTCAAGTTTGGCTGTGGGCGACGATTCTTTCTGTTCCGGCTTGTCAGGCAAGATTAAATCTAGCACAGGGGAATTTAGATGCCGCGATCGCTTGGGCTCTAGATAGCGGTTTAAGCGTGGATGGCGAATTACGATACAGTTTTACTGACGAGTTTCCTGTTGGTTCGGAGCTGGATTACCTAACTCTAGCAAGAGTCTTAATTGCTCGTGGCAGGTTGGCAGATCTAACTAAGCCATACTTAGATGATACTCTGCGACTGCTAGAGCGACTCCATGATTTTACCGCAGCAGGTGGGCGCAAAGCACGAGTGATGGAAGTGTTGATGCTGCAAGCTTTGGTTTGGCACATTCGTGGAGATCGGAAGCGATCGCTGCATCTACTACAACAAGCAGTCGGTTTTCCCCATACAGGAGACTACATTCGTTTATTTGTGGATGAAGGTCAGCCGATGGCGGAGTTACTACGCCAAGCGGTTGCGGAGGGAATTCATCCTCAATCGGTCAATCGCTTGTTAGCAGCCTTTAGTCATGTTGAGGGGACAGATGCTAGAGTTCAGCCACTCATCGAGCCATTGAGCGATCGCGAACTGGAAGTTTTGCAACATCTAGCCCAAGGTCTTTCCAATCGGGCGATCGCAGATAAACTTTTCGTCACCCTTGCCGCGATTAAATGGCACGCCCGCAATATCTACGGCAAATTAGATGTCAGCAACCGCACGCAAGCAGTAGCCAAGGCGAGAGAATTAGGAATTTTGGTAAGCTACAACATTAGATAATTTTGCCATGCAGCCGCGATCGCCCGTCTAGCAAGTCGTGGTTTCAAACAAATGTTTGGATTAGTTGATGGGAGTTTTTTCTTATCGTCGTATAGCTCTCATCACTAAGAACACCGCTAGCATAGCGAACAACAACCAAATACTGACGATAACTCCTGCGGCTACCCAATTCGTCGGTTTGCGGCGCTGTTGGTTCAGTCGCGCCTGTTGGCGATATTCTGCCATCACATTTGCCGGAATCATTCTAATTGCCAGTGCAATACCGAGTGGAACGAGAATCAGATCGTCAAGATAACCCAAAAGCGGAATCGGGTCGGGAATCAGATCGATTGGACTGAAGGCATAGCCTACCACGCACGCCACAAATATTTTGGCGTACCAAGGCACGCGAGGATCGCGATATGCTAGATACAAAGCATACAGTTCTGCCTTGAGGTGTCGTGCTTGTTGCTTTAGTTTGTCAAGTCTTGTCATAATTTGTGGCTTGTGACTTACTTGAAGAGGGGAACAATCCAAGCAGCAGCAATACTAAATAGTACAATAGCTTCTAAGATTTTCAGTGTAGAAGCTGACTGCAACCAATATGCAACTGCAACTAATTGCAAATTGTCCCACCAGTTGAGCAAATGCCCCAACCATAGAGTAGGGCTATCGCGATCGCGGAAACGCCAATTTAGCATTGACATTAGTAACGCTCTACCGCCAACCCTAGCCGCCATCAACAGGTGAAGCGCAACGCCTAACACGATCGTTACCCATGAAATGAGATGAATGTAGTACCATCCGCGATCGAGTTCCCCATTTGGCAACCACTTTTCGTCCATCATTTTGCCAGAGAATAAAGCAAAAGTGAGTGCCAGAATAACGATTGTATTGGTTAACCGATGCAGCGTATACCACCAAATCGGTTTGCCAACTTGAGTTAACTTCGTGAGAGAATCTGGTTGAATCAGGCGTTGCTGTCCGCGATGAAAGGCATACAAAACAAACAGAGGAAATAAGAGCAGAACATACAGCCCAAACGTACCATGAATGCTTTCAATTGCCTCAAATCGGGGTAAAGGAATTCGTCCCCACCGTCCATCATAAGTATCGTAAGTCCAAAAAGCCGTTAGAATTGCACACAATACAAATAAGCCAATTAGTCCATGCAAAATCCGAAAAAGAAGTGGCTGATAAGGCTGAGACGATTTCATCAGGTCTGCTAATAAAATTGATAATAATCTATCTACTGATAGAAGTTTCAGAAAATATTTTTATCCTACCAAAATGGTAGTAAGTTGAAGCAATAGCAGAGTTCAACGACTCGAATGCAGTCAACTGTCAAGATAGCTGCGATCGCCGATCGCTTCCACCAAAAGCTAGAACACCTAATTAATTCAGCTTTGAAATACTACCGACCTAGATAGTTTACCACTGTTGCATCTGAATACTTCAGACAATAATCGGGAAAGACTCTACCTAATTAACTATCCTCTCAACTATCCTTTTGGCTAGTGGCTAATGGCGTTGAGATTGCAACATGGAAATTAGAAAGATCGAAAGGACGAAAAATTATGAAAGCAATTGTGCGCCAGCACTTTGAAACAGAAATACGTCAGGCGCGAACTGCCGTTGAAACTGGAAATTTTGCAACTGCATGGACGGCATTGCAGCGATCGCATATTCTCGGTCAAGCTTATCCTTTGCCGCACGCGATCGCTCACTGGGAAATGCTAAAGCTAGCGTGGAAGCAGCGAGATGTGAAAGAAATAGCTGGTCAAATAATCCCAACTGTGTTGGCTATTCCTCTCACTTTGTTGTTTGGACGCAAGCGATATCTTCGAGATGGCAGAGTTAACATCAGTGACTCCGAGCGCATGTCTATTCCAAACGATTTGCTGCAAATACTAGAGCAATAAATCTGAATCATAAATCTGAGTTGGGGCATTGTACTAGCCCCTTTTTTTTGACATTGCGATCGCCAAAACTATCCTTTCAATCGTCCTCCAACTATCCATTTGACTAGCGATCTATTGCTACTACAGAGCGACATTGAAGCTAAAGTAGCAGTTGGGAATTCGAGCGATGGAATGGGT
>ERZ1066120.1471-NODE-1471-length-14404-cov-42.079378_pt1 | contig 14404 bp, 11 predicted proteins | sample MGYA00382767_ERZ1066120 | MGnify/ENA primary metagenome ERZ1066120 (study PRJEB33369, sample SAMEA5778350) | biofilm metagenome | biome: Industrial cooling water; feature: Water cooling tower basin; material: Biofilm | place: United Arab Emirates | collected...
CTCGGCGGCGGCGCGCAGGGCCAGGGCGGCGGGGGCGTCGGCGCCCAGGCGGTAGCCCAGCTCGCCCGCCCCCATGGCGGAGGCGGCGGCGTCGCGCAGCGCGGCCAGGCGGCGGGCCTGGGCGCGCGACAGGCGCAGGCCGGAGGCCTCGCCGCCCAGCGCGGCGAGGCGGCGGAGGGGCTCGGGGGGCAGGCCCAGGAGGCCCTCGACGTGGACGAGGGGGGCGAGCAGGGCGTCGGAGGCGCCCGGGAGCACGCGGGCGAGGGCGCCGGTGGCGCGCATCCCGGCGGCGGCGGGCGCGGGGTCGGGGGCGGCCAGGAGCTTGAGGAGCTCGGCCGTCACGCGCTCGCGCGAGAGGGCGTCCAGGCCCTCGAGGTGGCGGGCCACGGCGTCGAGCGCGTCGGGGTCGAGCCCGGCCTCGGGGTCGCCGTGGGTGGCGTGGAAGCGGAAGAAGCGCAAGGAGCGCAGGTGGTCCTCGCGGACGCGGGCGCGGGCGTCGCCCACGAAGCGCACCTTGCGCGCCAGGGCGTCGGGGAGGCCGCCGATCGGGTCGAGGAGCGTCCCGTCGGGGGCGCGGTAGAGGGCGTTGAGGGTGAAGTCGCGCCGGGCGGCGTCCTCGGCCAGGTCGGCGCCGAAGCGCACCACGGCGTGGCGGCCGTCCGTCTCCACGTCGCGGCGCAGGGTCGTGACCTCGAAGGGGCGGCCGTCCACCACGAGCGTGACCGTGCCGTGGTCGAAGCCGGTGGGGACGGCCTTGATCCCGGCGGCGGCGGCGAGCGCCACGACGCGGTCGGGCGTGGCGTCGGTGGCGAGGTCCACGTCGCCGGGGGCGCGCCCCATGAGGTCGTCGCGCACGGCGCCGCCGGCGGCCCAGGCCCGGTGGCCGCCGTCGCGCAGCAGCGCGAAGGCCCGGGCGAGGCGGGGGTCGGCGAGCCAGGGGCCGGGCGGGGGGGCGGTCATGCCCCCTCCATGCGCTCGGCGAGCGCCCGCAGCATGCGCGCGGTGGCGCCCCAGACGTAGTGCGGCCCGTGCGGGACCACCCAGTAGGGGCGCCAGGCCCCGCGCCAGCGCCGCCGCTCCACCCGGTAGCGGCCGAGGTCCATAAGGGCGGCGAGGGGCACGAAGAAGGCCTCCTCGACCTCGCCCCTCTCGGGGACGGGCTGGAAGGGCCCGCGCAGGAGCGCCACCACGGCCGTGACCGAGAAGCCGGTGATGGTGGCGTGGGGGCCGAAGGTGCCCAGCACCTCGGCGGACCCGCGCGGGAGGGCCACCTCCTCGGCCGCCTCGCGCAGGGCGGCGGCGACGGGGCCGTCGTCCCCGGGGTCCAGGCGGCCGCCGGGGAAGGCCACCTGGCCGGGGTGGTGGCGCAGGTGGGCCGCGCGCTTGGTCAGCAGCACGCGCGCCTCCGGCCCCGAGAGGTCCACGGCCACCAGGACGGCGGCGGGGCGCAGCGGCTCGGGCGGGGGGACGGCGCCGGGCAGGTCGCCGTCGGAGGTGGCGCCCCCCGAGGGGCCGTCCCTCCCGGCGGCCAACGCCCGCCTCAGCCGCGCCTCCGCCTCAGCCGGCCCCATGGGCGGCCCCGTGGGGGGGTCCTGGGGCGGCCCCTGGGGCGTGTCCTGGGGCGTGTCCCTGGTCGGCCCCGTCGGGCGCCCGCTCGGCCTCGAAGCCCAGGGTCAGGGGGTCGAACTCGTAGTGGCGGCCGCAGAACTGGCAGTCGGCCGTGACGATGCCCTCGGGCGTGGTCATGTGGCGGATGTCCTTGGCCGAGTAGATGGAGAGCGAGCGGCGCACGCGCTCCTCCGAGCAGGAGCAGCCGAACGACACGGGGAGGGCGTCGTAGATGCGGGGCGACTCCTCGTGGAAGAGCCGGACCAGCAGGTCGGTGGGCTGCACGGAGGGGCCGACCAGCTCCAGGGGCTCGGCGGTGTCGAGGAGGAGGTTGGCGCGGCGCCAGTCCTCGCCCTCGGCGCCGTCCAGGAGGTCGCGCGCGGCCAGCAGGCCGCCCTCGCCGGTGGCGCCGCCCGACGCCTCGCGCGGCGCGCCGATGCCGGGCCTGGGCATGGCCTGGAGCATGACGCCGCCGGCGCGCCAGTTGTCCTTGCCGCCAGCCTCGCGCGAGCGTCCGAAGGACAGGGCGAAGCGGGTGGGCAGCTGCTCGCTCTGGGCGAAGTAGGTCTCGGCGCAGGCGGCGAGGCTGCCGCCGGCCAGCGGCGTGATGCCCTGGTAGGGCGTGGTGCCCTCGCCCTGGTCCACGAGGATGGCGAAGTAGCCCCGGCCGATCTGCGGGAAGGCCGGCCCCGCGGGGTCGAGCCGGTCCCTGTCGAAGGAGGCCCAGGCGCGCAGGCGCGCGCCCGCGCCCGCCTCGTCGGGGGCGTGGTAGTCGGCCGCCACGATGCGCGCCGGCCCGTCGCCGCGCACCTGGAGGGACAGCTTCCAGCGCAGCTTGACGGAGGGGCCGACGAGGGCCGCGAGCAGCGCCAGCTCGGCCACCAGGGCCTCCACGGCCGGCGGGTAGGCATGCTGGGCGAGCATGCGGTCGAGCGCGCCGTCGAGCCGCGCCACGCGGCCGCGCACGTCCGAGGCGTCCAGCGTGAAGGGCAGGACGGTGTCGTCCCAGGCGATGCGGGCGCCGAGGTCCATGGGGGCTCACCTAGCAGAAGGGGCCGGGGGCACCAACAGAGGCGCGCTCCGGCGGCTGGACGGGAGGGGGGTTCCCCCGCCATATGGCCCCGGGCGGCGGAAAACCCAAGGGGGGCCCCATGCGACGCTGGGGCGAGCCCCCCGAGGACGGCCGGCGCTACCTCCCGCGCCCCGGCGCCTACGCGGTCCTGCTGCGCGCGGGCGACATCCTCCTGACGCTCCAGGAGGACGGCGGCGAGGGGCGCCCCGAGGTCCAGCTTCCGGGCGGGGGGCTGGACCCCGGCGAGAGCCCCCTGCGGGCGCTGCACCGCGAGGTCCGCGAGGAGACCGGCTGGAGCCTCGCCAGCCCCCGCCGCCTCCTGACCTACCGCCGCTACCGCTTCATGCCCGAGTACGGGCTCTGGGCCGACAAGGTGTGCCACCTCTACCTCGCCCGCCCCGCGAGGCCGCTCGGGCCGCCCACGGAGCCGGGGCACCAGCCGCTCTGGGCGCCGCTCGCGGCCGCGCCGGGGCTGCTGGCGAACCCGGCGGAGGCGGCGGCGGTGGCGGGGCTGCTGTAGGAAGAGAGGCCGGGGGACGCGGGCGCCCCCCGGACCCCCCCCGCGCGGGGGCCTCCTCCCGAGGGCCGGACCCGCGGGCGGAGGGGTCGGGGGGCGAGGGGCCGTCGCCCCGGGCGCGGGCCTCCCCGGCCTTTCCTTCCCTGGCCCTTGGCGCTACATCCGCCCGGACCCCGTCTTGTCCCCGTCCCTGCCGCGTCCGCCTCCGGGCCAGCGCGCCCGTTCCGGCCCCGCCCATGTTCCGTCGCTTCGAAGACCTCGTGGACCCTTTCGCGCCGCACGCCCCCGTGGACCGGCCGCCCCAGCGGCTGTGGCCGTGGCTGGGGATGCACATGCGGCCCTTCCGCTGGGTCTTCGCGGGGGCTGCGCTGTTCGTGGCCGGCGTGGCGGCGGTGGAGCTCTGGCTCATCCACTACACGGGGCGGCTGATCGACGACCTCACGGCCGCCAGCCCCGCGACGGTGTGGGCCGAGCACGGGGTCGAGCTGATGCTGGTGGCGGCCTTCGTGCTCCTCGTGCGGCCCTTCGTGTTCGGGGTGCAGGCGCTGCTCCTGAACAACGCCATCATGCCCAACTTCGGCACGCTGATCCGCTGGCGGTCGCACGGGCAGGTCCTGCGGCAGTCGGTGGGCTGGTTCGAGGGCGACTTCGCGGGGCGCATCGCCAACCGCGTCATGCAGGTGCCGGGCTCGTCGGGGGACGCGGTCTATCAGGTCTTCGACGCCATCGCCTACGCGGTGAGCTACATCGCGGGGGCCGCCGTGCTCCTGTGGGTGGCGGACCCGCGCCTGCTGATCCCCCTCGCGCTGTGGCTGGTCCCCTACGGGATGCTGGTGGCCTGGGTGGTCATGCGCATCACGCCGGCGTCGGAGGCGTTCAGCGCCGCGCGGTCGGCGGTCAACGGGCGCATCGTGGACGCCTACACCAACATCCACTCGGTCAAGATGTTCGCCCAAGGGGACCGCGAGCTGCGCGACGCGCGGGGCGCCATCGAGGCCACGCGCCGCGCCTTCCAGGCCGAGATGAGGCTCTTCACGATCATGGACATCGTGCTGACGCTGCTCAACGGCGTCCTGATCGTGGGGGTCGTGGGCTACGCGATCTGGCTGTGGACCGCCGGCGCGGCGACGGTGGGCGTGGTGGCGGCGGCGGCCGCGCTGGTCCTGCGGCTGTCCAACATGTCGGGCTGGATCATGCTGTCGGTGTCGAGCTTCTTCGAGGCGCTCGGCACGATCAAGGAAGGGATGGAGAGCATCGCGGCGCCCATCGCGCTCCTGGATGCTCCGGGCGCCAAGCCTCTCGTGGTCAGGGAGGGGCGCATCGAGACGCGCGGCCTCGTGCACCGCTACCAGAGGAAGGCGGGGGGCCTCGGCCCGGTGGACCTCGTGGTGGAGCCCGGCCAGAAGGTGGGGCTCGTGGGGCGGTCGGGGGCGGGCAAGACCACGCTCGTCAAGCTGATCCTGCGCTTCTACGACGCGGAGGAGGGCGACATCCTCATCGACGGGCAGCGCGTGCGCGACGTGACGCAGGACAGCCTGCGCGCGGCCATCGGCATGGTGCAGCAGGACTCCTCGCTCCTGCACCGCTCCGTGCGCGAGAACGTGGCCTACGGGCGGCCCGACGCCTCCCAGGCCGAGATCGAGGACGCCGCGCGCCGCGCCCAGGCCCACGACTTCATCCTCGGGCTGGAGGACAGCGAGGGCCGGACGGGCTACGACGCCAAGGTCGGCGAGCGGGGCGTGAAGCTGTCGGGCGGGCAGCGCCAGCGCATCGCGCTGGCCCGCGTGATCCTCAAGGACGCGCCGATCCTGCTCCTGGACGAGGCGACCTCGGCGCTCGACTCGGAGGTGGAGGCGGCCATCCAGGACACGCTGTCGAGCATGATGGAGGGCAAGACGGTCATCGCCATCGCCCACCGCCTGAGCACGATCGCCGCCATGGACCGCATCGTCGTCATGGACGAGGGGCGCGTGGTCGAGGACGGCCCGCACGAGGCGCTGATCGCGCGGGGCGGCCTCTACGCGCGGCTCTGGTCGCGCCAGTCGGGCGGCTTCATCGGGGCCGACAAGCCCGAGGCGGACGGCCCGCCGGTCCCCGGCGCGGGCCGCGACGAGGCGCGGCCCTCCCTGCGCGAGGGGCTGCCCCAGCCGGAGCCCGCCGAATGACCCTGGCCGTCAAGGACCCCGAGGCGCTGCCGCCGCGCGCGCCCCGCCGCTCCTGGGCGGAGTGGGCGGGCGGGCTGATCCCGGCCGTGGACGAGGGGGAGGTGGCCCCGCCGCCGGGCACGCTGTGGCGCTTCTTCGCCTGGTGCCTGCGCGGGACCTTCCCCGTCCTGGTCGTGGCGTCGGTCGTGTCCGTGCTCGCGGGGGCCACCGAGGTCGTCTCGGCCATGCTGCTCGGCACCGTGATCGACGCGGCCGACGCCTCGGGCCCGGACGGGCTGTGGAGCGAGCACGCGCTCCTCTTCATCGGCATCCTCGTGTTCCTGGTCGGCGTCCGCCCGCTCGCCTTCGGGGCCTCGGCGGCCTTCCAGTCGGTGGTGCTGAGCCCCAACCTCAACGTCCTGATCCTGTCGCGCCTGCACCGCTGGACGCTCGGGCAGGACGTGACCTTCTTCGACAACGACTTCGCCGGGCGCATCGCGCAGAAGCAGATGCAGGCGTCCCGCGCCGTCACCGAGGCCACCGTCGAGTTCATCAACACGGTGGTCTTCGCGCTGTCCTCCATCGTCGCCACGCTCCTGCTGGTGCTGACGATCTCCTGGGAGGTGGCGGGGGTCCTGCTCCTGTGGTTCGCGGCCTACCTGCTCTACATCTCGCGCTTCCTGCCGCGCATCCGGCGCACCGCCGAGGGGCGCGCGGCCGCCCGCGCGGTGGTCACGGGGCAGGTGGTGGACACCATCACCAACATGCGCACCGTCAAGCTCTTCGCCACGGCCGAGGCCGAGGACATGGCGGCCGTGCGCGCCATGGAGCGCTACCGCGACCGCACGCTCGACTACGGGACCATCTCCACGTCGTTCCGCCTCGGGCTCATGGTCATCGCCGGCGTCCTGCCGGCGGCCATGGTGGGCCTCACGCTGCACCTGTGGACGCAAGGCGCGGCCACGGCGGGAGACATCGCCGCCACCGGCACCGTGGCGCTGCGCATCGCCCAGATGACGGGCTGGGTGAGCTTCGCGCTGATGGGCCTCTACGCCAACATCGGCGAGGCCGAGGACGGGATGCGCACCCTGACCCCGGCGCACGGCCTGGTGGACGCGCCCCATGCGGTGCCGCTCGCCTCCCCCGCCGGCATCCGCTTCGAGGACGTGTCGTTCAGCTACGGGCGCGACGCGGAGGGGCGGGAGGCCGGCGCGGGGCTCCATCACCTCACGCTGGAGGTGCGCGAGGGGGAGCGCGTGGGGCTGGTGGGGGCCTCGGGGGCCGGCAAGAGCACCATGCTCGCCCTGCTCCTGCGGCTCTACGACGTGGAGGGGGGGCGCGTGCTGGTGGGGGGCCAGGACGTGCGCGACGTGACGCAGGAATCCCTGCGCCGCGCCATGGGCATGGTCACGCAGGAGACGGCCATGTTCAACCGATCCGCCCGCGACAACATCCGCTACGGGCGGCCCTCCGCCTCCGAGGAGGAGGTGGCGGCGGCGGCGCGGCGCGCCTCGGCGCACGGCTTCATCCTGGGGCTCGAGGACTTCAAGGGGCGGGTGGGCTACGAGGCCCATCTGGGCGAGAGGGGGGTGAAGCTGTCGGGCGGGCAGCGCCAGCGCATCGCCATCGCCCGCGTGATCCTCAAGGACGCGCCCATCCTGCTCCTGGACGAGGCGACGAGCGCGCTCGATTCGGAGGTGGAGGCCGAGATCCAGGCGGCGCTGGACGAGGCCATGGTGGGCAAGACCGTCATCGCCATCGCCCACCGCCTGTCCACCATTGCGCGCATGGACCGCATCGTCGTGCTGGACGAGGGGCGCGTGGCCGAGACGGGCACGCACGAGGGCCTCCTGCAGCGGGGCGGGCTCTACGCGCGCTACTGGCGCCGGCAGTCGGGCGGCTTCCTCAGGATGGAGGCGGCCGAGTGAGGAGGGGGGCGGCCCCGTGAGGGTCGAGGCCCTCACCCATCACGGGCTGGGGCGCCTCCCGGACGGCACGCTGGTCCCGCGCGTCCTGCCGGGCGAGACCGTCGAGCCGAGGGGCGACGGCACCTGGCGCGTCGTGGAGCCCTCCCCGGATCGCGTGGCGCCGCCCTGCCCCCACTTCGCGCGCTGCGGCGCCTGCGCCGTCCAGCACCTGAGGGACGAGAGGGTGGCGGAGTGGCGGGCGGGCGTCGTCCGGGCGGCCTTCGCGGCCCAGGGGATCGCGGCCGAGGTCGGCCCCGTGCTGACCTCGCCGCCGCGCTCGCGCCGGCGCGCGCGGCTCCACGGGCGGCGCACCAAGGGGGGGGCCGCCTTGGGCTTCCACGCCCGCGCCTCCGAGGAGATCGTGGACAACCCGCGGTGCCAGGTGCTCCTGCCCGCGATCATGGCCCTGCGCCCGCGCCTCCTGGAGCTGGTGCGGCTGGCGGCGCCGCGCGGGCGCGAGGTGGGCGTGACGGTCGCCGCCGCGCCCGCCGGGGCCGACGTGCTCGTGGAGGGGGGGCACGCCCTCACGCCCGCGCTGCGCGCCGAGGCCGCCGCCTGGGCGGCCGGGGCGGGCGTCGCGCGCCTGTCCTGGGACGGGGAGCCCCTGGCGACCCTGGAGCCGCCCTGGCAGCCCATGGGGAGGGCGCGGCCCACCCCGCCGCCCGGCGCCTTCCTGCAGGCCACGCGCGAGGGCGAGGCCGCGCTCGTGGACCTCGTGTGCGGGGCCTTGGGGGGGGCGGGCCGCGTCCTGGACCTCTTCGCCGGGGTCGGCACCTTCGCGCTGCCCCTGGCCGGGGGGGCGGAGGTCCACGCCGTGGAGGGCGACCCCGCGCTGGTCGCGGCCCTCCTCGCCGGCTGGCGCGCCGCCCCCGGCCTGAAGCGCGTCACCGCCGAGGCGCGCGACCTCTTCCGCCGCCCCCTCCTCGGCCCCGACCTCCGGGGCTTCGGCGCGGCCGTCCTCGACCCGCCCCGCCAGGGGGCCGAGGCCCAGGTCGCCGCCCTGGCCGGGGCCGGGCCCCCCCGCCTCGCCTACGTGTCCTGCAACCCCGCCACCCTCGCCCGCGACGCCCGCGCGCTCGGGGCCGCCGGCTACCGCATGGGCCCCGTCACGGTCGTGGACCAGTTCCGCTGGTCCCCGCACGTGGAGGCCTTCGCCGCCTTCGAGCGGCCTTGAGGCCCGTCGAGGTGGGTAGGGGGAAGGCCGGGGGGTCCGGGGGATCGGAGGGCCATCGCCCGGAGGCTGGTCCCCCGGCTCTTCCCTCAGGCGCCCAACACCATGGTCCACCAGATCTTGCCGCCCGGCTCCTGGAACCAGGCGATGCCCATGCGCGTGGCGCTCGGGTCCAGCAGGACGGCCCGCGTGGCGGGGTCCTCGGCCCAGGCGGCGAGCGTCACGAGCTCGGTCTCGTAGCTCTCGGAGATGAGCTGGCCGACCAGCGCGCCCTGGTAGCCCACGCGCCTGAGCCGGTCGAGCGGCGAGGAGCCGTCCGAGCCGAAGTGCCAGGGGCGGTTCTGCACGGCCATGTCGCGGGCATGGGTGGCGGCCGCCGAGGCCAGGAGGGGGTCGAGCGCCACCGGCCCCGCCCCCGCCGCCCCCCGCAGCGTGTTGAGCGCTTCAAGCGTGCGGCCGGGGATCTGGGCCGCGTCGGCGTCGCCGATGCGGTAGATCGTCGCCACCGGCTGGCCGTCGGGCCCGATCAGGGGCCGCCCGCCGCCACAGGCGGCCAGCAGGCCCAGCGCCGCTCCCGCCACCACCATCCGTCGCTGCATCGCGCGCCTCCGGGCCCCCGTCCGGCCCCCCCCTAGCGGCTCGCCTGTGTCCTTCCAACCCCCCGGGGCGGCGGCACTCCGCCCGTTCACGAGGCCGTGGGTTGACCGCGAGGCCGCCCGCGCCTAGGTCGGGCCCGTCCCCGCAGCATGGAGAGCCCCATGGACCACCTGAGCCGACGCCGCTTCCTGGGGGGCACCGCCCTGCTGGCCGGGTCCGGGCTCGCGGCGCCCGCCGTCGCGCAGGTGCTGGGCGTCCAGCCCATGGCCAACTCCACCGAGATGGAGGCCGACCCCTCGGGCGCCGTCCGGCGCAACATCTCGGCCTTCCGCATGCTCGACTGGCGGCCGCACTTCGCCACGCTGCGCAACGGCGCCATCCTCTGCGACATCGATTCGCGCGCCGCCCACTACTGGAGCGAGGACGAGAGCATCTACCGCCTCTACCCCACCTCCGTGCCCCTCACCGAGGAGCTGACGCGGCGGGGCGTGACCGAGGTGGTGCAGAAGGTCGTCAACCCGCCCTGGCGCCCGACGCCCCAGATGCGCGTGCGCAACCCCGAGTGGCCCGAGTTCGTGCCCGGCGGCGACCCCACCAACCCCCTGGGGAGCCGCGCGCTCTACCTCTCATGGCAGTACTACCGCGTGCACGGCACGGCCGACACCCGCAAGATCGGCCGTCGCTCCTCCAACGGCTGCGTCGGCCTTTACGAGGAGCACATCCAGGAGCTCTTCGAGTTCGCCGTCGTGGGCACCCAGGTCAAGCTCCTCTAGGGGCGGGCGCCGCCCCATGATCGTCGCGCCGTCGCTGCTGGCCGCCGACCCCGGCGCCCTGGCGCAGGCCGCCCGCGCCCTGTCCGAGGCCGGCGCCCGCTGGCAGCACCTCGACGTGATGGACGGCTCCTTCGTGCCGGCCATCACGTTCGGCGCCGCCACCTGCAAGGCCCTGCGCCCGCAGGTGGCGGGCACGCTCGACGCCCACCTCATGGTCCTCGACCCCGAGCGGCACGTGGCCGCCTTCGCCGAGGCCGGCGCCGACGTCATCACCGTCCACGGCGAGGCCACCCCCCACGTCAGCCGCGCGCTCCGCGCCGTGCGCGCCCTGGGCCGGCGCGCGGGCCTCGCCGTCAATCCCGGCACCGGCCTCGACGCCCTGCGCTGGCTCCTGCCGGACGTGGACCTCGTCTGCGTCATGACCGTCAACCCCGGCGCCGGCGGCCAGCCCATGCTGCCCGGCATGGTCGAGAAGGTGCGCGCCGTGGCGGCGCTGGCCGAGGGACGCGAGCTACAGGTGGACGGCGGCGTCACGGCCGACAACGCCCCCGCGCTGCGCCGCGCGGGGGGCACGGTGCTGGTGGCGGGGTCGGCCCTGTTCCGCGGGGGCGACCTGGCCGGGAACCTGGCCAGGCTCGCGGGGGAGGCCGCCTAGGGCGGCCCGGGGCGGGGTCAGCCGGCCTCGGGGGCCTCGCCGAAGCGTTCGGCCTCGGCGCGCGCGGGGATGGCGTCGGCCGCGCCCGCGCGCGTGACCTTGAGCGCGGCGGCCTTCTGGGCGAGCGCCACGGCCTCGGGCATCTCGCGGCCCTCGTCGAGCAGCGCCAGGGCGAAGCCCGTGAAGGTGTCGCCGGCGCCCGTGGTGTCCACGGCCTCCACGCGGGGGGCCGCGAAGCGCCATTCGCGCCCCTCGTGGAGCCACAGGCAGCCTTCGGCGCCCAGCGTGACCAGGACGTGGGCGAGGCCCAGCGCGCCCACGCCCTCCCCGGTGGCGGCGCGCAGCTGCTCGGCCTCCACGGCGTTGAGCACGAGCAGCGAGAGGTGGGGGAGGACCGCGCGCACCGCGTCCGGGGCGAAGGGGGCGGCGGCGTAGGCCACCGAGAGCCCGCGCAGGCGCGCCAGCGCGGCGGAGTCGGCCTGGGCGGCCGTCTCGTTCTGCGTCAGGAACCAGTCGCCGGGGGCGGCGGCGTCGAGCGCGCGGGCGACGGCGGCGGGCTCGATGCGGGCGTTGGCGCCCGCGTGCGTGACGATGAGGTTCTCAGCCGCGTCGTCCACCAGGATGATGGCGTGGCCGGACGGCCCCTCGACGGTGGCGACCGCGTCCGTGCCCACGCCGTAGGAGCGCAGCCGCTCCACCATCCAGGCGCCGTCGGCGCCCACCGCGCCGATGTGGCGCGCGTCGGCGCCCGCGCGGGCCAGCGCGACGCTCATGTTGGCGCCCTTGCCGCCGAGGCCGTGGGCGAGCGAGGCGGCGCCGAGGGTCTCCCCGGCTAGGGGGAGGCGGGGGAGGCGGTAGACGTGGTCGGCGTTGATCGAGCCGAGGTTCCAGACCGTCATGGGCGCGGCCCCCCGGCCGTGGTCGGGTCCGCCGTCACACGAGCCTCCGCTCGACCTGCGCGGCCGCCATGACGGCCATGTTGAGGATGTCGTTGGCCGTGGAGACCGTCGAGCAGAGCTGGATGGGGCGCGCCGCCCCCGCCAGGATCGGCCCGATGACGGTGGCGCCCGCCATCTCCTGGAGGAGCTTCACCGAGATGGAGGCCGAGTGGCGGGCGGGCATGACCAGCACGTTGGCCGGGCCGGTGAGGCGCGAGAAGGGGTAGGCGGCCATGGCCTGGGGGTTGAGCGCCACGTCCACGGTCATCTCGCCCTCGTACTCGAAGTCCGCGCCCTCCGCGTCGAGCACGCGCGGCGCGCCGTGCATCTTGCGCGCCCGCTCGGAGTCCGGGTGGCCGAAGGTCGAGAAGCTCAGGAACGCGACGCGGGGGGCCAGCCCGAAGTCCCGCGCCACCTGCGCGGCGCGCCGCGCGATCAGCGCGAGGTCGCGCTCCTCGGGCCATTCCTGCACCAGGGTGTCGGCCACGAAGACGATGCGGCCGCGCAGCAGCACCGCCGTGACGCCCACGGCGCCGTCGGCGGGGCCGATGTCGAAGACGTGGCCGAGCGTGTCCATGACGTGCGCGCCCTTGCGCGTGGCGCCGGTGACCAGCGCGTCGCCGTGCCCGTGCGCGAGCATGAGGGCCGCGAAGGCGTGGCGGTCGCGGTTGGCGAGGCGCGCCACGTCCCCCGCGTCGAAGCCGCGCCGCTGGAGGCGGGCGTAGAGGAGGCGCTTGTAGGCGTCGAGGTGGGGGGTGACGGCGGCGTTGACCACCTCGATCTCGGCCTGGGCGTCGGCGAGCCCGTCGGCCGCGAGCTTGTCGGCCACGTCGGCCTCGCGGCCCACGACGATCGCGCGGCCGAGGCCCCCGCGCGCGTAGCTGACGGCCGCGCGCAGGACGCGCGGGTCGTCGCCCTCGGCGAAGATGACCGTCGCCTGGGCCTTCCGCGCGCGGGCGTGGAGCCCGGAGAGGACGGCCGCCGTGGGGTCCATGCGGCCCTTCAGGGTCGCCGCGTAGGCCTCCATGTCCGGGATCGGACGCCGCGCCACCCCTGTGCGGGCGGCGGCCTCGGCCACCGCCGGGGGCACGCGGTGGATGAGGCGCGGGTCGAAGGGCGTGGGGATGATGTAGTCGCGCCCGAACTGCAGGCGCCGCCCATAGGCCACGGCGACCTCGTCGGGCACCTCCTCGCGCGCCAGCGCCGCCAGGGCCTGGGCGCAGGCGAGCTTCATGGCGTCGTTGATGGCGCGCGCCCGCGCATCCAAAGCCCCCCGGAACAGGTAGGGGAAGCCCAGGACGTTGTTGACCTGGTTGGGGTAGTCGGAGCGGCCCGTGGCGACGATGGCGTCCGGGCGGACCGCGCGCGCCTCCTCGGGCGTGATCTCGGGGTCGGGGTTGGCCATGGCGAAGATGACGGGGTCGCGCGCCATGCCCCGCACCATGTCCTGGGTCACGGCGCCCTTGGCCGAGACGCCGAGGAACACGTCGGCGCCGCGCATGGCCTCCTCCAGCGTCCTGAGCGGGGTGTCGAGGGCATGGGCCGCCTTCCACTGGTTGAGCCCCTCGCGGCCCCGCCAGAGAACGCCCTTGGTGTCGCAGACCACGCAGTTCTCGGGGCGCGCGCCCATGGCCTTCAGGAGCTCGATGCAGGCGATGCCGGCCGCGCCCGCGCCGTTGAGGACGATGCGCGCCTCCGCGATGCGCTTCCCCGTCAGGTCCATGGCGTTCATGAGCCCGGCCGCGCAGATGACGGCCGTGCCGTGCTGGTCGTCGTGGAAGACGGGGATGTCCATCTCGTCCTTGAGGCGGGCCTCGATGACGAAGCACTCGGGCGCCTTGATGTCCTCCAGGTTGATGCCCCCGAAGGAGGGGCCCAGCAGCCGCACGGCGCGGCAGAACTCGTCCACGTCCTCGGTGGCGACCTCCAGGTCTATGGAGTCGATGTCGGCGAAGCGCTTGAAGAGGACGCTCTTGCCCTCCATGACCGGCTTGGAGGCCAGGGCGCCGAGGTTGCCCAGGCCCAGGACGGCGGTGCCGTTGGAAACCACGGCCACCAGGTTGGCCTTGTTGGTCAGGTCGTAGGCCAGGCCGGGGTCGCCGGCGATGGCGAGGCAGGGGAAGGCCACGCCGGGCGAGTAGGCGAGCGACAGGTCGCGCTGCGTCGCCACCGGCTTGGACGGCACCACCTCCCACTTGCCGGGCCGTGGCCCGCGGTGGAACGCGAGGGCCTCCTCCTCCGAGACGCGGGCACGGGCCATGGCTCACCTCCCGGCCCCACGATGCGCGAGGGCGGGCGCGGGGGCAACGCCCCGCGCGCGTCGGCCGCGCGCCCCTGGAGGGGCGCGTCGGGCTCCCCTAGCCTGCCGCCATGCCCGCGACCCCGATGATGGCGCAGTACCTGGAGATCAAGGCGCGCCACCCGGACGCGCTGCTGTTCTACCGCATGGGCGACTTCTACGAGATGTTCCTGGAGGACGCCCACAGGGGCGCGGAGGCGCTCGACATCCTCCTGACGCACCGGGGCGAGCACGAGGGAACGCCGCTGCCCATGTGCGGCGTGCCGGTGGCCACGGCCGAGTCCTACCTGCTCACGCTGATCCGCAAGGGGTTCCGCGTGGCCATCGCCGAGCAGCTGGAGACGCCCGAGGAGGCGCGCGCGCGGGCGGGCTCCAAGGCCCTGGTGCGGCGCGACGTGGTGCGGCTGGTCACGCCCGGCACGCTGACGGAGGACGCGCTGCTGGAGGCGCGGCGGCCCAGCCTCCTGGCGGCCTGGGCGGGGGGGGAGGGCGGCGCGCTCGCCTCCGTGGACGTCTCGACGGGCGAGCTTCGCGTGCAGCCCTGCCCGCTCGCGCGGCTGCCCGAGGCGCTGGCGCGGCTCGCGCCCCGCGAGGTGCTGGTGCCCGAGGACGCGCCCGAGGCGGCGGCGGCGGCCGTGCGCGAGGCCGGCGCCGCCTGCGCCC
>ERZ1066120.1480-NODE-1480-length-14271-cov-8.544809_pt1 | contig 14271 bp, 21 predicted proteins | sample MGYA00382767_ERZ1066120 | MGnify/ENA primary metagenome ERZ1066120 (study PRJEB33369, sample SAMEA5778350) | biofilm metagenome | biome: Industrial cooling water; feature: Water cooling tower basin; material: Biofilm | place: United Arab Emirates | collected...
GCGGAAAGGTGCTGATTCCGACGCAGGCGGCGATCCGCAATCTCGATGCGGCCCGCCTCGCCGCCGACGTCTGCGGCGTGCCGACGGTGCTCGTCGCCCGCACCGACGCGGAGAGCGCCAGGCTCATCACCTCCGACATCGACGAGCGCGACCGCCAGTTCATCACCGGCGAGCGGACGCCCGAAGGCTTCTTCCGCCTGCGCGAAGGGAGCGGCCTCGACCATTGCATCGCCCGTGGTCTCGCCTTCGCCGAACATGCCGACCTCCTCTGGTGGGAGACCAGCCACCCTGACCTCGAAGACGCCCGCAAGTTCGCCGAAGCGGTGCACAAGGTGCATCCGGGCAAACTGCTCGCCTACAATTGCAGCCCCTCGTTCAACTGGGCGGCGAAGCTCGACGCGGAAACCATCGCCAAGTTCCAGCGCGAGCTTGGCGCCATGGGCTACAAGTTCCAATTCGTGACGCTTGCCGGATTCCATGCCCTCAACCACGGCATGTTCGAGCTGGCGAGCGGCTATCGCGACCGGCACATGGCGGCTTATTCCGAGCTCCAGCAGGCCGAGTTCGCGTCCGAAAAGCAGGGCTACACCGCGACCCGCCACCAGCGCGAAGTCGGAACGGGCTATTTCGACGCGGTCGCCCAGGCGGTCAGCGGCGGCCAGGCCTCTACCGTGGCGCTGAGCGAGAGCACCGAAGCCGATCAGTTCGTGGCTGCCGAGTAGGAGAAAAGGTCATGGGACAGCGTTATTGGGTCATTGGCGGCGAATATTCTGACTGCGCCTTCAAGCGGCTTCAGCCCGGGACCGAGCGGGTCAGCGGACCCTTCGAAGAGGAGGTCAAGGCGCGCATGGAATGGCAACGCCTCACCTTTCGCGACGGCTGCGCCGCGACGGAGCGCTACGTGATCTGCGCCGAGCCGGAGGTGCGCGCTTGAGCACGGTGCTGGAGCGGGCGCGGGTGGTCGCCTCGCCCTCGGGCGTTGCGGGTGCCGGGGACATCCTCACCGACGATGCGCTGGAGCTGATCCAGGAGCTGCACGAACGGTTCGACCCGCGGCGGCGTTCGCTGCTGGCCGCCAGGGCCGACCGGCAGCGGCGGTTCGATGCCGGCGAGCTTCCGGACTTTCCTGCGGCCACCGCGGCGCAAAGGGCGGCCGAATGGCGGGTGGGAGAGATCCCGCCCGACCTCCTCGAGCGGCGGGTGGAGATCACCGGTCCGACCAACGCCAAGATGGTCATCAACGCGCTGAACTCGGGCGCGAAGGTCTTCATGGCCGACTTCGAGGATGCGACTGCGCCGGCCTGGGACGAGCTCATCCAGGGACAGGTGAACCTGCGCGCCCGCTGGCGCGGCGAACTCGGCTTCACCGACCCGCAGACCGGCAAGCAGTATCGGCTGAGCGACACACCGGCCGTGCTCAAGGTCCGTCCGCGCGGGCTTCATCTCGACGAGCGGCACCTGACGGTGGACGGGGCGCCGGTCGCCGGGGCCTTCGCCGACTTCGGCCTTTACGTCTGGCACAATGCGCGCGCCGCCATCGCGGCTGGCAGCGGCCCCTATTTCTACATCCCCAAGCTTGAAAGCGCCAAGGAAGCGCAGCTGTGGAGCGAGGTCTTCGCCATTGCCGAAGCCAAGCTCCATCTGCCGCGCGGGACGATCAAGTGCACGGTACTGATCGAGACGCTGCCCGCGGCGTTCGAGATGGACGAGATCCTGTTCGAGCTGAAGGAGAATATTGTCGGGCTGAACTGCGGCCGTTGGGACTATATCTTCAGCTACATCAAGCGGTTGGGCAACAGCCCGGAGCGGCTGACACCCGACCGTTCGGCCATGACCATGGATAAGGCGTTCCTTGCCGCCTACTCGCTGCGCCTGGTCGCGACCTGCCACCGCCGCGGTGCCTTCGCCATGGGCGGCATGAGCGCCTTCATCCCGGTGAAGGGCGACGAGGAAGCGAACCGCGCCGCGATGGACAAGGTCCGCGCCGACAAGGAACGCGAGGTCCGCAACGGCCATGACGGCACCTGGGTCGCCCATCCCGCGCTGGTGCCGGTGGCGCTGGAGGCCTTCGCGGTCCTGACCGGCCCCAACCAGCTCGACCGCATGCCAGGGCAGGTGCCCGGCGCGGCCGAGATGCTGGCCATGCACGAGGGTGCCCGGACCGAGGCCGGCGCCCGCGAGAACATCCGGGTCGGCGTCCAGTATCTCGCCGCCTGGCTGTCAGGCAGAGGGGCGGTGCCGCTCTACAATCTGATGGAGGATGCCGCGACGGCGGAGATCTGCCGCACGCAGCTGTGGCAATGGCTGAAGTTCGAGGCACCACTGGACGACGGTCGCCGCTTCGATCGAGCGCTGTTCGAGCAGCTGTGGGACGAAGAGCTCGGCGCCTTGCCCGACCAGCCGAACCTCACCGAAGCCGCGGGTTTGATGCGGAACATGATCCTGGCCGACGCGTGCGAGGAATTCCTGACGCTGCCCGCCTATCCGTTGCTGTCCTAGATCAACCTCCCTGCCGCGAAGCGGTGGGGAGGGGGACCGCTCGGCGGAGCCGAGTGGTGGAGGGGCCTGGACCAACCGTGAGCGGCCCCTCCACCACGCCGCTACGCGGCGCGGTCCCCCTCCCCATCCCGCTTCGCGGAACAGGGAGGATGAGAGCACAAGAAAAAGGCGCCCCGGTTGCCCGGAGCGCCTTCATCTGTTCGCCTGGACGTCGGCGCTTAGGCGGCCGCCTGGGCCGAGCGGTCGCCGTTGTTCGGGAGAGCGCCGCGGACCTGGGCGAGCAGGGCGGAGAAGGCGGCGCCTTCGTGCATCGCCATGTCGGCCAGGACCTTGCGGTCGAGGTCGATGTTGGACAGCTTCAGCGCGTGCATGAACTGGCCGTAGGTCAGGCCCTCGGCGCGGACCGCGGCGTTGATGCGCTGGATCCACAGCGCGCGGAAGCTCCGCTTCTTCACCTTGCGGTCGCGGTAGGCGTACTGCCCGGCCTTCTCGACCGCCTGGCGGGCGATGCGGATGGTATTCTTGCGGCGGCCGTAATAGCCCTTCGCCTGTTCAAGGATGCGCTTGTGCTTGGCGCGGGTGGTTACACCCCTCTTGACGCGTGCCATCTGTCAGAACTCCTTACTTGAGACCGTAGGGGGCCCAGAGCTTCACGCGCGCCGTGTCGGCGTCGGCGAGCACTTCGGTGCCGCGGTTCTGGCGGATGTACTTGGCGTTGTGGCTGATCAGCCGGTGGCGCTTGCCGGCGACTCCATGCTTCACCTTGCCGGTGGCGGTGAGCTTGAAGCGCTTCTTGACGCCGCTCTTGGTCTTGAGCTTGGGCATTTGCGTCTCCTGATGTTGCCCCGGGGGGCGACGTTTCTCACCGGACACGGCAGCCCTCACTGGCCGGCCCGGTGGTTTTTCCAACGATCTGGAAAGTGGGCGCGCCTAGCGGAGAGCGGGGCGGATGGCAAGAGTTGTGCTCCCCGGCAAACGCGGGGGAACGGGTCACCACGGCACTTGCTGCCCCTGATAGTCGAAGAATTCGCCCGAATCCTCCTGGCTCAGCCCCTGGATCACCCGGATCATGCCGGCGATGCTCTGCTCCGGCGTCACTGGCGCGTTCTGGCCGCCCATGCGGGTCTGGACCCAGCCCGGATGCAGCGGAACACAGACGAGGTCGGGATTGGCCAGCGCCAGCGTCTTCCACGCCATGTTGAGCGCCGACTTGCTCGAGCGATAGGCGAGAAAGCCCCCGCTGCCATTGTCCGCCAGGCTCGCCATCCGGGTCGACACGGCGATCAGCTTGCCCCCGGCCGCGCGCACCTCGGGCAGCAGCGCCTGCGCAAGGAGGTAGGGCGCAACCGTGTTGATCGCGAAGGTTTCCAGCCACTCGTTCGCGCCGGCCGCATCGGTCGCCTGCCGCGGGCCGTAGGTGCCCGCGTTGGCGAGGAGGAGGTCGAGCGGGCGCCCGGCGCGAGCCGCGCTCACGGCGGCAAGGTCGGTCATGTCGAGTTCGCGCACCTCGGCGCCGAGCGCGTCGAGCTCGGCCGAACGCTCGCGCACCGTGGCGATGACGTCCCAGCCCGCGGCACGATATTGGCGGACGAACTCAAGCCCCAGGCCGCGGTTGGCGCCGGTGACGAAGAGGGTTGGCATTTCGGGCTGGTCCTTCTTGGCGGAGTAGCAGGAGCTGAACGGGCAACGCAGCACGCCCGGCACTGGTGCCCGCCATACCGCCTCCAGACCCTCTCGCCTTGTTCGTGCGTTCTGCCTACCCTGACATGCTGCTCATCACGTCGCGGGGCGGGTGTTCTTCGGTAAGGAAAAGCAAGCGTTGGCGTCTTCCACTCTCGCTCGAGGCACCCCTGCTCCCCTCGATCCGGCGCTCGCTCACCAGCTTCGCCTGGCCCGCTTCAAGGCGGCGCAGTCCGGCATCTACGATCTGGCCCTCGCGGAACTGAGGGCGGGCGAGAAGAAGACCCACTGGATGTGGTTCGTCTTGCCGCAGCTCAAGGGACTCGGCCACAGCCTGATGGCCGACCGCTACGGGATCGAGGGCCTGGACGAGGCCCGCGCCTATCTCGCCGACGAGCTGCTCGGGAGCAGGCTGCGCGAGTGCGTCGCCACCCTGCTTACCCACTCCGGGCGGCGGAGTGCGGCCGAGGTGCTGGGCGTGGTCGACGCGATCAAGCTCAACAGCTGCCTGACGCTGTTCGAGGCGGCCGGCGAAGAGCCTCTGTTCGGGGCCGCGCTCGACGCTTTCTACGGCGGCGAGCGCGACCGGCGCACCCTGGCGATGGTGGCGGAGGCGGCCTAGCGCCCCTCCTTCTCCGGTGAGCGGATGTGGGCGTTCACCTTGGCGGTCATCTGGAACATGGTGAGCTTGGACTTGCCGACCACCTTGGCCAAGGCCTCGTCCGGTTCGATGTTGCGGCCATCGTCCTTCGACTGAAGGTCGTGCTTGCGGATATAGTCCCAGATCTTGGACGTGATCTCGCCCCGGGCCATCGGCCCCTCGCCGGTGATCGCGGCAAGCTCTTCCGACACGTCCACCTTCTGGTGCACGGCGTCGGGGTTGGTGTCGTCGATCTCGACATGCTTGGCCATGGGTTCGGCTCCTTCTTGCGAACAATCATGGCGTCAGCGCTGGAGCCCGGAGGTGGGTTCCGGCCTTGCCTTGATGGCCGTATCGGGGCTGTAAGGAAAAGGTCATGACTGCCACCCCCTCCTCCGCGCTGCCGGCGTCCGAGCCGATGAGCCTGCCCGCGCGGATGGTGAAGCGCGGCTTTGTGCGGTGGTTCGAGCGCGGCGGCTGGTCGGTCCAGGGCGCGCTGCCGCTACCCGCCAAGGCCGTTGTCATGGGCGGGCCGCACACCAGCAATTGGGACTTTCTGGTGTTCGTCGGAGCGATGGAGATGCTCGGTGTCCGGGCCAATTATATCGGCAAGGCGAGCCTGTTCCGGTGGGGACCCATGGCCCGCTTCATGCGCGGGCTGGGCGGCATCCCGGTCGAGCGGTCGATGAAGAACGACCTCGTGGCACAGGTCTCGGCCGAGCTTCGCAAGGCTGAGCGGATGCTGCTGGTGATCGCTCCCGAGGGCACCCGCGAAGCGACCCGCGAGTGGCGAATGGGCTTCTACCGCATCGCGCTTGCGGCCGGGGTACCGATCGTGCCCGGCGGGCCCGACTATGGCCGCAAGGCAGCGGTCTTCGGCCCGCCGATCTGGCCGACCGGCGACCCGGACAAGGATCTAGAGCCGGCCTGGGAGTTCTTCCGCAGCCTGGTGCCGCTTCATCCCGACAAGGTCCGCTTTCCCGATGGCAGCGGCATGGACGGCAAGGCCGGCACGGACTAATCCTTGCCGTCCGACCTTGAAGGAAGGACCGATCCGATGCGCCGCCTCCTTGCCGCCCTTCTCGCCCTTGCCCTGAGCGCCCCCGCCGCAGCCCAGCTCGCAATTGGAGCCAAGGCACCCGACTTCACCACCACCGGCGCGCTTGCCGGCAAGCCCTTCCGGCTCAACCTGCGCGAGCAGCTTCGCAACGGGCCGCTGGTGCTCTATTTCTATCCCAAGGCCTTCACCGAAGGCTGCACGCTGGAGGCCAAGGCGTTTAGCGATGCCATGCCAGAGTTCCGGCGCCTGGGCGCCCGGGTGGTGGGGATGAGCGCCGACAATCTCTCGGTCTTGAAGCGCTTCAGCATCGAGGCGTGCCGCGGCGCCTTTCCGGTCGCCACCGCCTCGCCGGCGCTGATCAAGGCTTATGACGTCAAGATGCCGGTGCTGCCGATGAGCAAGCGCACCTCCTTCGTCATCGCTCCCGACGGACGGATCACCTTTGTCCACTCGGAGATGAGCTGGAAGGATCATGTGTCGAAGACGCTGGTCGCGGTCCGGGCACTGCAGCAGACCCGGCGCTAGCGGCCGCCGCCCGCTCCCCTAGCGTCCGGAAGCCCCGCTCCTGCGCCGCTCGCGCATGGCGGCGTGATGCGCATTGATCCTGGTCCAGGTGTCGCGGCAAAGCGTCACATCGGCCGGCCGCCGGCTGGAGCAGAGCCGGCGGAGCCGCTCCATCGCCTCCTGGGCCGCGTCCGCGCGGGTCATGGCGTGGGCGAGCACCGCTGCATCGAAGCTGCCGGTGGCACCGTCTGCGCCCTGGCCGACGGCCGGCACGGCAAGAGACAAGGAAAGAAGGAAGGGCAAAGCAAGGCGCATTGGTCAGCTCCCATGATATGTTATCAGCCTTCGGCTTCGCGGCTGAACGCGGCTTCACCGCCGATCCGGCCGGCTGCGCGGGCGAGCGCGGCAAGCACCAGCACCGCCACCAGGGTCACGATGATCGCGTAAGTGTAGAGCGCCGCCAGGCTGTCGCCGAGACCGAGCAGCGCCAGCGTGGCCTTGATCGCCTCGTTCCAGGCCAGGGCCGCGACCAGTCCGAGCGAGGCGGAGGCGAGCGCGATCATGGTCTGGATGGTGGCGCGGGGATTGGCCATGGGAACGTCCTTCCTGCGATGGGAGAGGGCAGGATGTTCCCGTCGCCGCCCGGCACTGTCAACGGCGCTTGGGCTTGGTCACGCCGACGTCCTTGCCGACGCGGCGCGCAATGTCGCGGCGCTGCTGGCCCGAGGTCCTGCGCCCCTCGCTTGCATAAAGTGCCTTCAGGAAGGCGAGGTCCCAGGACGTGAGGCTGAGCGGCACCGCGCTTCCGATCGGGGCCGAAAGGGCGCCAAGGATGGAGGGCGGGGAGTTCGGGCCGAGCCGGGCGGGATCGGTCCGCGCGAGCAGGCGCATGGCCGCATGGTCGGCGAGCTGCAGGGTGGTGAGCCCCTCGATCGCCGCCGGTTCCACTACCATCACTGAAGCCATGAAGGTGGGGCTCGAGGTCGGGCGGATGCGCGGCGAGGCGAACACCTCAAGCTCGTAATAGCCGCCGCCGCCATCACCTGTTTCCGGGCGGATGCCGACCAGCCGGTTGTTGGCATCGAGCAGGCCTTCAAGGTGGAGGACGGTGGCGGGAGCCTTGGGATCGACCGGGCTGCGCAGGAGCGTGCCCTGCGGATCGCGCCAGCCGGCCCGGATCGCCTGCACCATCGCCGCGCGGTCTTCCGCCACCACCACGAAGAGGTTGGGCTTGCACCGCGGCCCGCCGAGCGGCGCACCGACGGCCGCGGCGACCCGGCGAAGGCGGGCGGTGACGATGGCGTTCTGCCGGCCCGCGAGCCCCAGGGTGGCGGGACAGACCTCGACCGAGTGGCGGACGATCTGTTCGCCGCGGCGGGCGGGGGTGAGCTGCTCGACAAGGGAGCGAACCGCCTCCTCCGACTGGCGCTGTCCCTTGACCACGATCTCGGGCGTGTCGTCGGCAGCCTGCCGCTGGGCCCCGGCGGGCACCGGCATGCCGAGGAGGACAAGGGCGAGGGCGGAGGCGAGGGTGGAGCGCATGGGAGCTCCCTTACGCCACAGCCGCGAAGGGCGGCAGTGGCTGTTCGACCAAGCCCTTTGGTGGACCTGCGAAAGGACCTCCCCGTCGCCCGGCGAGCGCTGTCCCACCGTCCAGGCACCAGCATTTTCCCTCGCATTTGCCGTGACTTGTGGTAAGCGTTAACTGATGGCTACTCGGTTCACTGCCCGTCGCTTCACCGCGACCGCCTGCATTCTCGCTCTTCTGACTGGCTGCGGGGGTGGAGGCGGCGGCAGCAGCCCGCCTCCTCCGGTGATCGTCAATCCGCCGACGCCTACCCCCACGCCGACCCCGACTCCGCCGCCCACGACCGGCACCTGCTCGCTGACCACCCGCCTGAACTGGGTCGCGGAGCAGCTGCGCAACGATTATCTCTTCCCCGAGCTTCTGGCTCCGGTCGATCCGGCCGGCTTCACCGACATCCAGGCCTTCATCAATGCGGCGACGGCTCCGGCCCGGAACGCGGGCAAGGACAAGCTCAACTTCTCCTATGTCACGTCCATCGCCGAAGAGAATGCGCTGACCAACAGCGGCTCCACGGCGGGCTTTGGCGTGCGGCTGTTCATTGACGGCTCGCGCCTGTTCATCAGCGAAGCCTTTGAAGGTGCGCCTGGCCTTGCCGCTGGCCTCGACCGCGGGGTCGAGATCCTGGCCGTGGGCACCAGCGTCGACAATCTGCAAAGCGTGTCGAGCCTGCTGGCGACCTCCGGCGCCCTGTCGAACGCGCTTGGCCCCAATGATCCGGGCGTGACCCGCACCTTCCGCATCCGCAACGCTGCGGGAGCCGAAAGCGTCATCACGGTCACCAAGGCCAACTTCTCGCTCGACCCCGTGTCGGACCGCTACGGCAGCCGGATCATCACCGACGAGGGGCGGCGGATCGGCTATGTGAACCTTCGCACCTTCTCCGTCGACTCGGCCGACCGCCAGTTGCGCGAGGTGTTCGCAAGCTTCAAGGCGCAGGGCGTGACCGAGGTGGTGGTCGACCTGCGCTACAATGGCGGGGGCCTGGTCCGGATTGCCGAAACGCTCACCAACCTGCTCGGCGGCAACCGTCAGTCGACCGACGTGCAGAGCCGGACCCTGTTCAACCAGCGGCTGTCGGCCAACAACCGCACCACATTCTTCGCGCCGCTTGCCGAGTCGATCGCGCCGACCAAGATCGCCTTTATCGGCACTCAGGCGACCGCTTCGGCCAGCGAACTGGTGATGAACGCGCTCCTTCCATACTATGGCAACAACATTGCGCTGATCGGGGCCAACACCTTCGGCAAGCCGGTCGGCCAGATCGCCCGCGACCGGGCCGAATGCGACGACCGCTTCCGGATCATGGCGTTCCAGACGGTCAACAGCGCGGGCCAGGGCGACTATTTCAACGGCCTTGCCCCCTTCTTCCCGCGCACCTGCCGCGCCACCGACGATCTCACTCGCCAGCTGGGCGACTCCAGCGAGGCGAGCCTGCGCACCGCGCTCGACTTCCTGGCCGGCCGGCCGTGCACCGCCATCTCGGGCGGGGTCACCACGCTGGCCGTGGGCGAGAGCCGGCGCCTGCTTCGGCCCGAGGCTCCGTCTGCGGCGCAGTATGAGGTCCCGGGCCTGTTCTGATGCGGACGGTGCTGCTCGCTTCGGTGGCCCTCGTGACCAGCTCTCCCGCGCCGCCCCCGCCGCCCGAGCGCGACGGGGCGCCCTGCCCCAGGGCCGAGGCCAAGAAGGAGGGCGGCGGCAAGGCCGAGGGCCGGCTGCTCCAGTCGGAGAAGCCGTCGGCGGCGCAGCGGCTCAACCCCGGCCTGTTCTGAGCTCGACGACGCTTCGGCGGGTCACGAAAGCGTCGCGGCGAAGCTAGTGGTTCGTGATCCTTCCGCGTGGCGTTGCCCGAGCGCAGGGCAAGCGCTCGAGGGTCACGGCGAGGGTGACAAACGGTAGACCCTGCGGACCACCGGCGGGCGGGTCATGATGTCGTCCCACAGGAGCGCGAACAGCCCCTCGGGGTCGCGCGCGCGGCAGCGATAGGCGCTCTCCCGGCTCATGCCGACAAGGGCGGCGGCCTGTGTCGCCGAGCGGGTGCGGTCGAGAAAGCGGAGAAAGGCGCATTGCCGCTCGGGAGTCCAGCGGGGAGGCGGCGGGCGGGTCGGGTCGCGCATCGACCAGGGTGGAGCAGGCGCAATCCTATTAGGAAAGGGGTTTGCGCGGTCGCCGTGACCGGTTCATCTGTCCGAACGTGGACGGCTGGAGGCGGGCGATGGGGAAGGAAGGCGACAGCGAGGCAGGCACGACCGGGGCCGCCAGCGGCTCGCCCCCGCCGCCTTCCGTCGCCGGCCGTGCCCACCTTCTGGTGCTCGGCCTCCTCCTGGCGGTAATGGCGGTGTCGCTCGTCCTGCTGCTGATCCGCCGCGACTGGGCTTCGGCCGCCTTTGTCGCGGGGATCATGGCGGTGTGCCTGCTCCCCGCCTGCTCGCGCCGTCTGTCGGTCGAGATCCCCTCGGAGGTCGAGCTACTGGCCGTGCTGTTCGTCTTCGCCAGCCTGTTCCTGGGCGAGGTCCACCATTGGTACGAGCGATACTGGTGGTGGGACGCCGCGCTGCACACGACCAGTGGCTTGCTGCTCGGAATGCTCGGCTTCATCATCGTTTATGTGCTGAACGAGGATGCGGCGGTGGACCTGCACATGCGGCCGGCGTTCGTCGCCTTGTTCGCCTTCTTCTTCGCGGTCGGCCTTGGCGCGATCTGGGAAGTGTTCGAGTTCGCTATGGACGAATGGTTCGGGACCAACATGCAGCCGGCGACCGCGACCGACCCGTCCGGGCTGACCGACACGATGCAGGACCTGATCGTCGACGCGATCGGCGCGGCGGTGGTGAGCGTCTGGGGCTGGCGCTACCTCCGGCGCCCGCACCGGCAGCGGATCGACAGCTGGGCCGCGCGCTTCATCGGCCGCCACCCGCGCCTGTTCGGCGACTGAGCGAGAGCGATGCACAGCCCCGCCGGTTCGGCAGGGGGAAGTCGGACCGAGCGTCGGCAGCAGGGCGGGGTGCCGTCGCACGTGCGGCAAGCGGCACGGATGGTTGGCGCCGCCCTGTCCCTGATGAGACAGCACCCTTCCGGAACATGACCAATCCCATCCGCGGACACTCGATCCGATGTGGAGAGAGTGGCGGGAGGGCGCGGAGAGGGCCAGCAGAGACGGGTTCGTTGTGGAGGGAGGTTGGTCGGGATTGGACTGGCGGGGATGCTGTTCTTGTCAATATCTGCGCGCGTCGGCACAAGAGTCTCATGGCGCAGATGAACATCTCCATACCCGACAAGCTCAAGGGCTGGGCTGAGCAGAGGGTCGCTGAGGGGCGCTATAGCAGCACCAGCGACTATGTTCGCGACCTCGTCCGCCGCCACCAGGAAGCGGAGGAGGCGCGGCGACGGCTGCGGGCCGCGATCGAGGAGGAGCGGGCTTCGGGCACCAGCGCGCGCGATCCGTTCGAGAAACTCGACGAACTGCGGGCGCGGGTGCGGAGCGCCGGTGCGGCTTGAGCTCAGCCTCCGGGCTGAGGCGGACTTGGACGAGATTGCCAACTACAGCGTGGCCGAGTTCGAGGTTGAGAGCGCGATGCTCTACCTCGACGCAATCGAGAAGGCGTTCCGGAGGCTGGTCGAGCACCTGATGATCGGCTCGCAGCGGGTGGAGCTTGGGGCCACGGTACGGAGCTATCCGGCGGGCGAGCATCGCATTTTCCACGAGGTACGAGGGGAGTCGGTGTTCGTCATCCGCCTGCTGCACAAGCGGTAGATGCGGAGCGAAGCCTGTGAGTGCCTAATCGATCGTGTTTACTGATGCCCTTTGTGGCCGCGGCGCATTGACCCCAACGGACGCACCTATACTCTGGTGAGATGACTGACGAAGAGAATGCTATCTTTCGCAAAGTGTACTTCTTCAAAGTCGAACACTTCTCCGAGATAGCTGCGAGCCTTCCGGCTGCGCTTGAGCGTATTGAGGCCCTGCCTTTCTCTGACACTGGCCGATACAAACTCGATCCTGCTTCGAGAAATCGGCTGTGCGCATTTGCAGACCACCTGAAGTATCCCATTCGCTTACGTTTCGGTAAGACTAGGCGGGACGCGCTCCCTGATATCGAGCATCAAGGCAAGCTGAGCACACTTGAGCTCCAAGAGGACGCCGGCCTGATCGACATTTGCCATGTGATGATCTTCGATGACGGTTTTGTAGCTGCCGAGTGGAATCACGAAGGTCCCAAGCTCGCGCAACTTGGTCTTTACCTGTATGAGAAGGGTAGACTGAACGCTGCTCCCCGGTTCCTTCCCCTTCTCGAGCGTGACATCGTCGAAGTAGTGCGTGCTCTCGACTCTGTCCGAGTGCTGGAGATCGACCTACCGCCCGATGCGGCGGAACTGGCGCGCGAAGCGGATGAGAACTTTTACACTGCTATAAGAGCGCAAGAGAATCTTGGTGCCACTAAGCGTGTGGGGATGAAGCTGACGGCTGAGCGATCCGGCGACAAACTTAAAGAGTTAGCTCGACGGCTGGCCGAGATCATCAGGGACAGACCTCATGAGCGTGAGCGCTTCAAAAACCTGAACGTAAGCGGCTACGCCGACGGATCCTCGACTCAAAGGTTCGTCGACATACTCGAAAGTAAGATGGTTTCAGGTGAGACCTTCATTCGCACCAGTCAACGATCCAGAAGCATTCAGTCTGACGACGCTTACAAAGTCCTTGAACGGGCGTATAGGAACAACAAGTCGAAGTTAGCGACTTCAGCTATATCGACCGACTGGCGATGAGAGCGTATTTTCAGAGAAGAAGGGCTATCGACTGGGTAGCTAGTCTGATTGTTTCCGCAACAATGTATTTTGACGTGAGAGGGTTGCCGAAGATATTCCTTCTAAACGACGCTGAAGCGTTCCGAGACGTTATGGTTTTTATCTCGGCATCGAGTCTCGCACTTGTGGGTTTTGTGTTAGCTGCCAGTACTTTCCTGATTTCGTTCACGCAACGCGAAGAACTCTCTCTGCTAAGGAATTCGGCAGGTTACAGGCAGCTGATCGAAATCATCAGATCGAGCATGTGGAGACTGTTAGCGCTCGCGGTGATAGCGGGATTGTCTGCGGTGATAGCACCAGATTACCAGGAACTGGCTTCATCGATTGTATTGTTCTTCGTCAGCATGGCCTTGCTCGCCACGGGTACCATGACGTGGTCCACTCTTGCTATCTTGTCTCTGGAAGCGCGCTGAACTGGCCATGCCCTTCTCGCTGTCTTTCACCCTCCCGATCGCTGTGCGACGGGGAGGTTCTCGGGTGGCTTATCGCCAGCACTCCATCAGGACTGCCCTGCCCCAGCGCGTGTCGAGCGGCTCGCTCGCCACCGTGAAGTCCGCTTTCTCATAAGCGCGGATCGCTCGGGCGTTGTCCGGGTGTGGGTCGGTGCCGACGGCTGGGGCTCCGTGGGCGAACAGGCGGGCGACATGCTCGCGGACGAAGGCGGTGCCGTGGCCCTGGTTCAGCATGTCGGGCTCGCCGATGAACTGGTCGATGCCTCGACTGCCAGGCGGCAGGTGGGCGAAGGGGTGGTCTTCCCAGTCGTGGGGGTCGTAGTCCTGGGCGTAGGCGAACGGGCGGGCAGTGCCGTTCTCCGGCAGATGCTCGACGATCCACATGGCGACGCGGGGGTCGGCGAGAGTTTCGGCGGTGTCCTCGACGTCGGGAGGACCCCACCATTGCATCACGTGCGGCTTGCGGCGCCAGGCGTGAAGGAGCGGCAGGTCCGCTTCAGCCACGGGGCGGAAGCGGTAGGGCATTGCTGCTACTCCGCCGGGACGTAGAGGTCGCCGCCCTCGCGGTAGCGGGCGCTCATTTCGGCCATGCCGGTTTCGGCGTCTTGAGCCGCCCCCTCTCCCTGGCTGGCTGCGCCAGCCTGTCCCTCTCCCGCGAGGGGAGAGGGGCTGTTGAGGAGGCCGGCGTCCTGCTTCGCGGCGAAGTCCCGCACCTCCTGCGTGATCTTCATGCTGCAGAACTTCGGGCCGCACATGGAGCAGAAGTGGGCGGTCTTGGCGCCTTCGGCGGGGAGGGTCTGGTCGTGATATTGCTCGGCGGTGTCGGGGTCAAGCGACAGATTGAACTGGTCGCGCCAGCGGAACTCGAAGCGGGCCTTGCTCAGCGCGTCGTCGCGAACCTTGGCTGCCGGGTGGCCCTTGGCGAGGTCGGCGGCGTGGGCGGCGAGCTTGTAGGTGACGACGCCGACCTTGACGTCGTCGCGGTCGGGGAGGCCGAGGTGCTCCTTGGGCGTGACGTAGCAGAGCATCGCCGTGCCGAACCAGC
>ERZ1066120.1485-NODE-1485-length-14181-cov-15.991222_pt1 | contig 14181 bp, 13 predicted proteins | sample MGYA00382767_ERZ1066120 | MGnify/ENA primary metagenome ERZ1066120 (study PRJEB33369, sample SAMEA5778350) | biofilm metagenome | biome: Industrial cooling water; feature: Water cooling tower basin; material: Biofilm | place: United Arab Emirates | collected...
CGTCAACCCATAATCTAATGGGACAGGCGTCAACCCATAATCTAATGGGACAGGCAAGATGCCTATCCCACATAATCCTACAAAAATAAAATAACAGGAGCGATCGCCAATTTAACTTAAGTTAGCATCGCTCCTGTTCTAAACAATCTAGCAGTAAATACTATTTGGTTATATTCTCAACTGCTTCTTTTGCTCCTTCTACTGCTTTATTAACGATATTCTCTTCGGGATGAGATTTTTTAAACTCTTTGAGATTGTCTTCGTAAGTTTTGTCGATATCTTTGGACGCTTCTACTTGCTCTTCATAAGCTCTTTCGCGCTGCTCGACATTCACAGTTCCAACTTGGCTAGCTTTATCCATTTGTTCTTGTTGGATTAGCTTTTGGTTGGGAGTTGCGGCGTAACTAGGCTCAGAGACAAACAAACCAGAGACGAGTAATAGCGCGATCGCAGCTAGTAATATAACCTTGCGATGTAAATTTCGCTGAAAATTGCTAAAAATGCACTGCATATAAACACCCTCCTAAGATTTGAAGCTGAACGCAATCCTACGAAGAAAGGTGTGGTAAAGGCTTCTACCGCAGGATACAGTTATCAGCGATTTACTACTCACTTTCAGACGACGCATTTATGCAAAAGCCGACGATCCCAAATCTGGTGGAATATCTTGCCAACGTCCTTGACCGACTGCTTGTATAGCCTGTTTGAGGGAAATATCGCCAGTATACAAGGCACGACCGACAATCGCACCCGTAACGCCGAGGGGTTCTAAAGCCAGGAGGCTGAGTAAATCGGTAATAGAACTTACACCACCAGAAGCGATGACAGGAATAGATAAACTAGTAGCTAATTCTCGTAGTGCATCCAAGTTGGGTCCGGAAAGAGTACCATCGCGATGAATATCGGTGTAAATAATTGCCGCAGCACCAAGTTGTTGCATTTGCTGGGCTAAATCTGCGGCTAAGAGTTCCGAAGTTTCCAGCCAGCCGCGTGTAGCTACCTTACCATTACGCGCGTCAATACCAACAACAATTCGCCCTGGAAATTCTTGACACAGACTAGCTACTAACTGAGGTTGTTCTACAGCCACAGTGCCTAAAATAACTCGCTGTACGCCTAGTTCTAATAGTTGGGCAACGTTGGAGCGATCGCGCAACCCGCCACCAACTTGAATTGGTACTGACACCGCCTCTACAATAGCTGCGATCGCCTCTAAGTTAGCGGGTTTACCTGCTTTTGCACCATCTAAATCGACTACATGCAGCCACGTAGCACCTTGGCTAGCCCATTGTCGAGCCACATCAGCAGGATTATCGTGAAAAACCTGGGAGCGATCGTAATCTCCCTGATACAGTCGCACGCAGCGACCTTCCAGTAAATCTATAGCGGGAAAAATATCCATAAGTCAGTTATCAGTGAAGAGTTTTGCGTGGTGCGTGAGAAAATTTTGGATTTTAAATTGACGATTTTAGATTAATCCAAAATCCACGCATCCAAAATCTAAGATTCTCCTCTGCTCCTCTGCCCCTCTGCTCTTTTGCCCTCTTCCCCGACTCCCTTCTTAAGAGCTTGTCGAAAACCTAAGACAATTAGAATATTGGAGAGAGTCAAGAATACTTCGGCACTGCCGTGCAACCAGTCAACGTTGGCGAGAGATTTGCCGTAATGGACTTGGGCGTAAATTCCAGCAGGGATAGTGACGGCGACAAAGACCAAAGTGCCGTAGAAGCCGAGTAATGCTAGGCGTGGCAGCTGATGAGAGCGAGTTGCGAACCAGAGAAAGCCTAGATAGGGAAAAAGGGAAAGGGCAAAGAGGGTTTCTTTTGAAATCATTTTCCCGATTTTGGCGATTTGACAGACAAAGAAGAAATGGTGCGTTCTTGGGAGTGAGGCGATCGCGTCGAACGCCACAGTAACCAACCAGCAGCTAATAACGTGAAATTTCCTACTAGAGTCATACTAGCTTGAAGCGTCACCAACCATTCTAAGGATTTGGCATTGTCGAAGAAGTGCCAAGTACAGGCACACATGGCACTAATTAAAGCTGGTAGCATTGCCAGAGACAACGCATACCAAGCGCGGTTGCCTACAACCTCGCCATAACTCCAAATCAGCCAAATTGCGATCGCCCATTCGATGACACTCGAAACATGAATAATCCAAGTAGGAATTGAAAGAGCGTGCATGATGAGGGGTGAGGAGTGAGGGGGACAAGAAAGACAAGGGAGAGGGGGGAGTGTGGGAAGTGTGGGGAGTGTGGGGGAGAAAGAAATTGAAAATCCTGGCTCCCGACTCCTTACAAATGACCAATGACCAATGACTAATGACCCATTACCTATTACCGCTCTTCAGCGATCGCTGATAACTGATAACTGTTAACTGATAACTGTTAACTGACAACGGATAGCCAATATATTATAAAGTTTTTATCAAGTTTGGATTGAGTAAATATTACGGGGTGGCGATGTGAGGCAAATACGGGTGGTGTTGTGTGGTTATTACGGCAAAGGTAATGGTGGTGATGAGGCGTTGCTAGCAACACTGTTGCAAATGCTACCCAACAATGTCACACCTATTGTTCTGTCTGGTAATCCAGCGCAGACGCAGGAGCGCTACCAAGTAGAGGCTTGCAATCGCATGGCTTTTTCTCCTGTGTGGAAAACTTTGCGGCAGTCCGATGCTTTTATTTGGGGTGGAGGGAGCATTATGCAAGATGCTACCAGTGCTATCAGCCCTTTCTACTACAGCGGTTTGATGCTGATAGCGCAAAAGTTAGGGCTAAAAACTATGGCTTGGGCGCAGGGAATTGGTCCTTTAAAAAGTCCGCTAACTCGCTGGTTGACAAAACAAACGTTTGCTGGGTGTATGGGGGTGAGCGTCCGCGATCGCGGTTCGGCAAGTTTGCTGACTGATTGGCAGATTCCGCATTTGCAAGCCCCCGATCCAGTGTGGGCGTTGGAAGCTGGAAATACGCCTGGGTTGTGGGATTTACCAGCACCGAGAGTTGCCGTGACTTTGCGATCGCATCCACAATTAACTCCCGATCGCCTGGCTAACCTGACTCGCGCCTTAGTTGACTTTCAACTGGCAACAGACACCTGCATTTTATTAGTTCCATTTCAGCTATCGCAAGACTTGGCGATCGCCCAAGCAATTCAGCCACAACTACCAGGGGCAAATCAAATCCTCTATCTTGAAGATCCCAGAAGTTTAAAAGGCGTATTTCGCGGTGTAGAAATGGCAATCGGAATGCGCTTTCATAGCCTAATTATGGCAGCTGCGGAAGGTTGCCGCTGTTTTGCCATCAGCTACGATCCAAAAGTAGAGCGATTGATGGCAGAACTCTCTATGCCTGGATGGGATATCGCTCAAATTCCCGACGACCCTAACATTGCCAGCCGGACTTGGATCGAACATTATGCCAACGGCGATCCTTTAAGTCCAGACCAAATTCAGTCTTTAGTAGACAGAGCCTACATGCATCGCGAACTGCTGCGGGAAATTTTGCAGTAACTGCTAACTGTTTTCACAGCAATCGCAATTGTCCGTCTCCATCTGTGTTTGCTGGCGTTAGTGCAGCGATACTGGCATCGACTCCAGTTGCTGGGGCAGATTCTAACCAAGTTTCTGTATCAGCTGCTAATAGCTGTTGGGCAGCTACCAACATTTGAGCGGTAATATCTTTCAAGTCCTCGCGATTATCTAAGTAAGTTTTTAATGCTTCAAGGGGATCGATACTGCTACTCGCATCTAGTTGGGGTAAACGCGGTCGTGCTAGCTGACTGACAAGTTCTGGTTGAATTGTATAGCTGTGAGCAGAACTTAGAACTTGGTGGAGTGCCGCGTTGTCAATAAGATCGATTTGATCGGAGCGGAGTTTATAAATTAGTCTGACGACTGCATCGGCAATATTTTTTTTCGCGATCGCTTTTATTAGAGTCGCTTGCGGATCGGTTGCATTGGCTATATCGACGTTAATGGTACAAAAAGCACGGACTGGTAGCGGGCAAAACTCCCATTTGGTGCTACCTCGTTGCAATTCCACCATCACGTAACCTTTATCTTCTTTCTCTTCGCTAAAATCGACTCGCTCGATACTACCAGGATAAATAATCGGCGGTTCGTTAGACGGATTAAGATTTTGGTGGCGGTGGACGTGTCCGAGGGCAACGTAGTCAAAATTGGGGCGAGCTAGTAAAGACAGGGGAATTGTAAAACCCTTCCCTACAGCCAAGAAACGCTCTGCACCATAAGACGCATTATCGATCATCAAATGACCCAGAAGTACGGTCGGGATCTCGGGGTCGAGCCGACGGATTTCTCCTTCTAAGGCAGCACGCAAGCGGTCGATCAATAACTGGTTGACATCGGCGAGGGCTAAACCTTCCGTTTCTGGACGAGTCAGGAGCGTGGAACGAGTTAGCCAAGGAAGAGTGATGACTTGAACGGCTCCATTGTTAGTTTGAATGTGATGGGTCGTCAAGCGATCGCCCACCATAAACCCCGGTACGCCCAAAGTTCGATAAATGCACAAACTCGCACCCCCTTGCCCTTGGGAATGCTGGTCGTGGTTGCCTACCAATAATACAGTGGGAACCCGAGCATCTACCAAGCGACGAAATTGACTGGCAAACTTTTCTTGAATATAAGGGGGTGGCGTAGCATCGGGAAAAGCATCCCCACCAAACAGCACCAAATCCACCGGTTCTTCTAGCGCGCGATCGATACAGCGCGACAGAGTCTTGACAAAATCTTCTAAGCGTGTATTCAATCCAGTTTCAGGATTGAGCCGACCGTGGGAAAAGCTACTTCCCATGTGGATGTCTGAGAGGTGGAGGATTTTAATCATAGGAGTCAGGAGTCAGGAGTCAGGAGTCAGGAGAGAAGAATAGTAAGCATCTAATAGCTTGCTGACTTCTTCAAGTAGAAGGCATAACTCTAAGCTATCGCCGTAGCCGAGGTCTTTTGCCAAAATCAGGTAATATCGGCGTTCCTCAATGGAGCCTTGAGCAATATTCATAAACCGTGCTTTATCAGTTTTGTTTTTCTTTTTAAATCCTTCTGCAATATTGGCAGGAATAGAAATTGCCGCTCTCCTAAATTGAGAAGTCAAGCCATATAATTCTGTTTTAGGAAAATTCTCGCTGAAACGATATACTGCTAGAACAAACTGATGAGCTTTTTGCCAAACAATTAAGTCTTGGAAGACTCTTGCTGGTATTCTCTTCATTCTGACTCCTGACTCCTGACTTCTGTCTCCTCTAAATATGAATTCCGCATTCAGTCTTGTCCGAACCCCGCCAGCGTCCGGCGCGTTCGTCTTCGCCTTCGGCTACGGGTGTGGTGATCGGTTCGTCGCCAATACTGGGATAGCCTTGGTCGTGGAGCGGATTGTAAATGACGTTATGCTCAAAGACATAAGCCCAGGTTTCTTTGCGCGTCCAACTAGCAATGGGATTGACCTTGAGGCGCTGTTGACCGTCGAGTTCAAAAATAGGCATATCAGAACGGGTACGCGCCTGATCGCGTCGCCGTCCGGTAATCCAAGCTACAGCATTGAGTTCGGCTAGTCCTCGTTGCAGAGGTTCGATTTTGGTCAAGTGGTGAAATTGCTGAATGTCGCTATCCCATAGGGCTTCGCCATATTTGGCAGCAAAAGCAGCTCGAGTATCCACGTCTGGAATTTTGTAAACTTGCAGATCCAAGTCGTACAAGTCTTTAACTTTGGAGACTAGCTCTAAAGTTTGGGGAAAGTGGTGTAAGGTATCGAGAAAGATAACTGGGGTGCGGTGCTTGAGTTCGCGGTAGAGAATATCAGTAATAACGATATCGTCTACGTTGAAAGCGCTAGTTTGTACTAACCCTGTGGGAATGTTCTCGACACACCAGGCAAGAATTTTGCTAGGATGAGCTGTCTCATATTTGCGATTTAGCTCATCTAGATCGAAATTGGGTCTTTGGGTAGAAGATTTTGAAGAAACAGTCATCTGAGCAATGATGTGAATAGTTCTGCATATTCAACAATAACGGAAATCAGTTATCAGTTATCAGTGGAGAATGAGTAGTGAGTAGTGGCTGAATTTTGGATTTTAGATTTTGGCTTGTTTTCGCTCTCTCCGCTCTCTTCCCTCCGACTCCCAACTCCCGACGTACTCCTTCTATGCACCTAATTCTATATAGCAAACCCGGATGTCATTTGTGTGAAGGCTTGCAGGAAAAACTCGCACAAATTGTATCTACACACCAAGAGCTATCTTTAGAAGTCCGCGACATTACAACACAGGAAGATTGGTGGCAAGCATATCAATATGAAGTCCCCGTTTTATTTCTATGTAGCAACGGGCGATCGCTCCCTTTGCCTCGCCCTTCTCCTCGCGCTACAGTGGGGCAAATTCAACAAATGCTCCAGAAATATGTAAATCATCATGAAGCAGAATAGGTGCAATGAAAAGCTGCGATTAAGCTATCAGTTAACAGTTGTCAGTTACTAGTGACCAGCGATCGGTCACCTTTTGCCTCTTGCCAACTACCTCTTGCCAACTACCAATTACCGAATCATGAAGTTACGCGAATTGTTAGCAAAAGTTGACAGTATCGAACAGCTCCCTCCGCATCCAGCTTTAGATTTGGAGGTGAAGGGTTTAGCAACGAATTCTCATGCCTGCCAAGTTGGCGATCTATTTATTGGAATGCCAGGAACGCGGGTGGATGGAGGAGAGTTTTGGCAAAGCGCGATCGCGGGTGGGGCGATCGCGGCTCTAGTATCTTCTCAGGTAGCCCAGAAGATAGCTGAGGGAGCTGCGGCAGCTTGTATTATTCCCGCTACAGATATGATTCGAGCCTGCGCTGAGGTGGCGGCTGCGTTTTATGGCTATCCAGCGAAACAGATGAAAATAGTGGGGGTGACAGGAACAAATGGTAAAACTACCACCACTCACTTAATAGAATTTTTCCTCCAACAAGCAAATTTATCGACAGCTTTATTTGGAACTCTCTATTCTCGTTGGACGGGTTTCGAGCAAACAGCAGCTCATACCACGCCATTTGCTGTGGAACTGCAACAGCAATTAGCTACCGCCGTGCAAGCGGAGACTCAAGTAGCGGTGATGGAAGTCAGTTCTCATGCTTTAGCGCAAGGACGAGTCTTGGGGTGTCCATTTGAAGTGGGGGTATTTACCAATCTGACTCAAGATCATCTAGACTTCCACCGCGATATGGAAGACTATTTTGCGGCAAAAGCCTTGCTGTTTAGTCCCAACTATCTTCAGGGACGAGCAATTATTAATACAGACGATCTCTACGGACAAAGATTAATTAAACAGTTACCATCAGAACGAGTGTGGAGTTATAGCGTTCGAGCTGGAACAACAGCCGACTTCTACTTGGGCGATCTAGGTTACGAACCAACGGGAGTCAGCGGTAAACTACATACACCGGCAGGAGAAGTGAAATTTCGCTCGCCGCTAGTGGGTCAGTACAATCTAGCCAATTTACTCGCAGCAGTAGCAGCCGCTTTACACCTAGGAGTAGATTTACAACTTATCGCCGCTGTATTGCCGCAGTTTGCCGGAGTCCCTGGCAGGATGGAGCGAGTGCAAGTGAGTCCGCAACAGGATATCAGCGCGATCGTCGATTATGCCCATACACCTGATAGTTTAGAAAACTTGTTAAAAGCTGCCCGACCATTCATTCCAGGCAAAATGATTTGCGTGTTTGGCTGTGGCGGCGATCGCGATCGCACCAAGCGTCCAAAAATGGGTAAAATTGCTGCCGATTTAGCAGATGTAGTTTACGTTACCTCCGATAACCCCCGCACCGAAGACCCAGAACGGATTCTCCAAGATATTCTCGCAGGCATTCCCAACGAAAAGCCAACAGGTAAAGAAGAAACAGCAAACCTCTCACCTCTCGCCTCTCGCCTCTCGCCTTCTGTAATTGTCATTTGCGATCGCGCCACGGCAATTCAAGCGGCGATTCAACAAGCTCAATCTGGTGATGGCGTGCTAATCGCTGGCAAAGGTCACGAAGACTACCAAATTTTAGGTACGGAAAAAATTCACTTTGACGATCGCGAACAAGCAAGAAATGCACTAAAAGTTCGGGAGTCGGGAGTCGGGAGTCGGGAGTCGTGAATAGAGTGTGGGGTGTGGTGTGGGAAGTGTGGGGAGTGTGTGAAGTGTGGGAAAACACAAGGGAGAATTCTCGAGAGCGTTCTTCCTCAGCCTCCTCTGCACCTGAAGCTCCTCTGCTCTATAAAAGTCTCTCTTGTCTTCCTTGTTCCCCTTGTGCTTCCCCTAACCCCTAACTCCTAGTAATGGACATCTCCCTTTATCGACTGGCTCTGAGTATAGAACAACCACCATCACCGCTGTTGGTTAGTCCGGCAACCTTGCTTTCTTTAGTAGAATCGGTGATGGAATTACTGGTGGAAAAGCAAATCTCAGCGACACTGTGGCTGAAGTTACCGCCAGGAAAAGTTTGGTATTCTTCAATTCAGCGCTATCACGAGCAGGTGAGAGTCTCTGACAAAACCTACGTTTGCTACGGACAGGAAACCGCGATCGCTCAATTGTCCGGTAGCTTCCCCATGGTTCCAGTCCAGTTATTACCAAATAGCCATCTGCGGCGAGACTATTTTCTCATCGTTCATTCGCCTCAATTCTGCTGTATGGTACTGGCACATCGATCGCGACTGAGACGAAAAAAGGGAAAAACTAGGGAAAACGATCGCCAAAAGAAATTTTTACCCTTGCTCAGCCTTTGTTCGTTCGAGGGAAGAGTATTACAGGAGGTACTGAAAGGGATCGGGCATGTCGTGGCTCAAAGCGTACGTTGGAAGCTAGCGCAGCAAAAGCAGCCCGCGATCGCCCCAGAGGTATTGAAAAATTGGGAGACGCTGTTTGCTTGTCCGTCCGCACCCGATCCAGTATTATTAGAGCGATTATTTGCCAAACAAGTTCAGCAACAAGATGCAACTCGTCGGAGTACATTCGCCGAACGAACTGGCGCTTTGCAAAGGCAAAATCAAGTCCTAGCGAGTGCCTTAACTCGTAAAGATGAATCCTTCAGTAGGATGTGCGAAGAACTCCGTACCCCGCTGACACATATGAAAACGGCGTTGAGTCTCTTGAATTCTCCTCACCTCAAACCGCCGCAAAAACAACGCTATTTGCAGATTCTCAGCGGCGAATGCGATCGCCAAAATTCTCTAATTAACGGTTTATTAGAATTAGTCCAATTAGACAGAACGGCAGAACAAACAGTCTTACAACCGCTCAAATTGAGTGACATCATTCCAGGGGTGGTTAGCACCTACCAACCTCTAGCTCAAGAAAAAGGCATCATGCTAGCCTACACTGTCTCTCCCGATTTACCTTTTATTTTCTGCTCTAGCAATTGGCTGCGGCAAATCGCGATTAATTTGTTACACAACTGCATTAAATTTACTCCTACAGGCGGACAAGTTTGGGTGAAAGCCTGTACTCAAGGTGAATACGTGCAATTAGAATTTCGCGATACGGGCATTGGGATTTCGCCTAACGAGATCCCCAAAATCTTCGATCGCTTTTATCGAGTGCGTTCTGTTTCCAACGAAGATCCAGGCGGCGCAGGACTCGGTTTAACGATTGTCCAACAACTTTTACTCCGCTGTGGTGGTTCCATTTCCGTCAAAAGTAAAGTTGGTGAGGGTTCTATCTTCAATGTCTTGTTACCCATTGCCCCGACTAAGTGAGAAGATGTCACGACCGGATAACGATGACAAAATATGTGGACTGGCAACTACCAACCAAATCTCAACAGAGCTGACATACAATTTTCACCTCACTTACATTCGACATATCGCTGAGCAAAGGAAAGAAAGCTCTTTGTCGAAAGCCTTGCGGTCTACTAAGCTTGACTGGGGAAAATCGAATCGCCGAAAACATCAGCTCACCCCGGATCTCTACGCCGTCCGAATCGTAATATCTCACCTTGAAATCAGTCGGAGAAGCATGAAACGATCGCTTTGCAACACCGAAGAATACGACAGCATCTCCTTCCCAATACTTCCGTCCGCTAAACCTTTGATATCTCCTCTCTACCGAGATCCGTGAAACCTCATACAGATCGGGGATTTCTCCCCAATCAATCTTCACTCTCCTTCCTCTACAGCTAAGGTAACCCTTTTGATGCCACACACAGCCAGTACTCGGATGAACGTACTCCTGTGCCAGGATGGTGGTGGATTGTTCGCGTGAGGTGTTTGGAAAAGAAGTAGCCTCTGCGCCTGTCGCAGCGAGAAAAAGCAACCCCAGAGAAAAGTGCAACGATCCTAGCAGCCGACCTAGTGGAAACATGAGCTGCCTCCTACATTGTGTCGTAGAAAACATAATTTAATCTCAATGTACCACTAGTCTATGTGATTAAAATTACCCAGCTAGTCACTATTCCCAAATAGAGGGAGAAAGACTGTCAACACTTCTCCCTGTTGCGGTTTTTGGCGCACGATGAGCTTGCCACCAATCGACTGAAATAAATGCTTGGTAGCATTGAGATTGAGGCTGATACAGCCTGTTTCGGGTTGAAAGGTCAGTAACTGACCGAGAGATTTGCCGATCGACGTGACAGAAAAACTGTGTGCGGCTTCGTTGTCTTCTCCCTGAAATTGGGAAGATAATTGTAGCTTGAGCTGATCTCCGGCAGGGATGACTTGCACCTGAATGTGACTGCCAGCAGGTAAGCTACGAGTAAAATTCTCGATTAATCCTGTCAGTACTCGATCGAGCATACTAGGATGGCTGATCACAGTCGGCATCTGTTGCGGCAAAATCACATCTAAAGTCATGTTTCGCCGTTTCGCACTATGTTGCCAGCGAGGAATGCTATGTTGCAATAGCTGTTCTAAAGATGTGGCAATTAAATAATTATTATTGTTGCCATTATTGTTGCCATCGGAAGCTGATGTTTCCAATTCTGCGGCTTGAAACATCAACTCCATGCGATCGATTTGTTCTCGACACTCGTGTTCGATCGCTTCTAAGCGTTTTTGGACATCGCTAGATAAGTCCCGCCGCTTCAACAACAGGCGAATCAGCGTGCGAATTGTCGTCAAAGGCGTGCGAACTTCATGGGCAAATGCTTGCAGTAATTCTAAATCGGGACGAGGTGAATGGGGAGTCGGGACTCGGGAGTCGTCAGGAATTAGTGGTGCGTGGTGCGGGGTATTGCAGGACGCGGCTCCAATGTTGAGGGAACCTCGACTTCCGCCCGCTGCGGAAGGGGTTGCGTCTTCGCGCCTGAAGCCGCGTCGTGGTGCGTCGATCGCTGCTGACTTCTGACTTCTGATTTCTGACTTATCCTTGTCTCCTTGTCCTTCCTCGGGTTCTGGCAAATACTTTAATAACAAACGGCTAAATTGAGCCACAGTCCGGTAATCTGGGGCGACGGGCGCATATTTGTTAGCGATCGCATCTAGTTGCAATAGTAGATATCGAGGACTAGTGAGAGCAACTCGCGCTCGTAACGTTCTCCATGCCTGCGCAACTATCTCTGGTTCAAATGCAAACATGAATGCTGGGTTGTTATTGACATCGATTCCAGCTACCATCACCAAGCTAAACCTATCTGTCAAAACCAAACAAAACTGTTCTCCTGCTAGCGAGTCTCCTGGCAACAGGGGTATAGTCGTACCACCAGGGGGATCGATTTCCACCGCTACAGCTAAAGGTTCGGATTTTGCGACATCAGATTTTGCTATAGCTGGCGGGAGTTGAAACGGTCTTCCTCCAGCTAACTTCAGCCACTCTGTGGTAAACACTCCAGTTTGAAAGTTAGCCAGCAGCTGCTTTTGACTCAAAATTGGTGCTGGGCCAGCTAAAACTATGCCTCGCTCGCCTCTAAACTCTGAAGAGTCTGACAATGAAGAATTTGACAGTGGGGAACCCAGACTATCTAACAATAGTTGTTCGAGTGCGGCGATTGCCGCACTCCACTCTTTCAAGACCTTGAGCCGTTTAGATGCAGGACTAGAATGGCGAATGACTTCTGTTTCCAACTCTGAAGTGTGGCAGCCAATCTCATCCGCTCTGCTCCTAGTAATAATTTCACTTATAGTTGGTAAAGTCCACTTTTGCACCAGCGATCGCCCCCTCTCACAGCTAGCAGCTCTCCGTTTGGTTCCGCTTTTCCTACTCAATAAGAGAGTATCGAGATTTTGGCACTAGCGACAGGCGTAAAACCGAACTATAGTCTTCGCAATTTCCTGAACGGGGAAGGGGCGAGGAGTGTTAGCGTTCACGTAGCTTGCTTCCCCGTAGGGGTAGTGTAGCAAAGCGTCTAGCGGGACGAAGTCCGGAGTGAGGGAGCGATCGGGAGCTGGGGGAGAAAAAATAACCGTCTTCCCGCAGTGTAGCAGAGCGCGTTTACCGTCAACCGATAACCAACAACAACCAACAATCAACAATCAACCAACTCCCGATTCCCGACTCCCGAATTATCAATTACGATTCTCTCCCAGATGCCCAGAGATCGCGCCACTTAACTGTTCCTTCGCTAGCAACAACCCAACGCCGAGCTACGATATTTTCTCGTAATGGCGATCGCCCTTCTCGCAACATCACATACTTGTAAGTAATCAGCTTACCAGCACTTTCCTCAAAAGGAATTTCGGCAAACCAAGTATTAGCATTGATGTATTCTAAAGGATATGCCTTGGCAATATCCCAGTTGCCCAATTCTGGACAGTCGCCACTGACAACAATTCTTTCACCTATTTGAGTATTCACGCCATTTAACTGCACTCTAATCAAAGTTTGACCCTTTGCTCTTTCACCAATATGACTGAGGACGATGACTTCTCTTCGTCCCAGTTCTAAATTGTGGATCGTGCCGTTTTCAACTGTAAATTTACGCCGCGTTAGGATGCAAGTATGTTCGCCATCGGGTAAGTCTGTCATCACTGCATCTACCGTGACGGCTTCACCCCGAGTCATGCCAACAAAACAGGTACACTCACCATATCTTCTAACGTAACAGTAGACATCTGGGGTAATATAACGTTGCTGATGGCTGCCAACAGATACGGCTGGATTCAGCCGCCGCAGACCCGATAGTAACCGCATATAGCGATAAATCTCGGTGTCATTGTCCCAACTCGTCATCATCGGTCGGTTGTAGGGGTCGTTTCCGCCATCGGTATCGTCGTGAAGATACTGTTCCGTACCGTAGTAAATACAAGGAATACCACGAGATGTCATAATCAGGGCGATCGCCACTCGCAGCATTTCAGGATCGGAGTTGAGCGACTGAAAACGAGGCATGTCGTGGTTATCAATAAACGTGATTAATTCCGTTGCCCCGTTGTAGCGATAATCGAGATCGAAAACATCTTGGATCAGTTGAAATCCACCCTCAGCACCTTGTGCCAAGGCTCCTCGAATTGCTATACACAGTCCAAAATCGAGAATGGACATTCCCGAACAGTTAGCAAATTCCACCGAGCGATCGTCTGCAGGATGGCTGTAAATCCATTCGCCAAATACGAATACATCTGGTCTATGAGCTTGAATATCGGCAACAAATTCTTGCCAAAACCAGATTGGCATATGTTTGACTGTATCTACCCGTAAGGCATCTACACCCCGATCTAGCCATTGCTTAATTGCTGATTTGATGTAATTGCGATACTCGTTGTTATTCTCGTTAAATGTAGCTAAACCGGAAAGTTCGCAGTTCTGCACCTGCCATTCATCTTCCCAGTTTGTCACTTCGCCATAGTGGTGATACCAGTTATGTTTATCGTCGTTAAAGTCAGCAATTTTTACGCCGTCGTCGTATAATTCTCCTTTAACACCGCTAATATCAGGGCTGCTGTGGTTGCAAACAATATCAAGAATTAACTTCATTTTTCGCTTGTGCAGTTCGTCGATCAAGCGATCGAATGTAGTATTTCTTGTCTCTTGAGTTTTATTCAGAGATGGTTCTTCGTCTTTTCCAATAAAACGTGCGTTAAGACGTTTAAAATCCTTCGTCCAGTAGCCATGAATCGCCGCACTTTCGATGAATAAATCTTCAATTTGCTCGAATAAAGGAGTCAGCCAAATTGCCGTGACTCCCATGCCTTTAAGATAGTCGAGCTTATCGATTACCCCTTGTAAATCGCCGCCCCAATATTTACCCCACTCTTGAGCGCTGGGGTCGTAG
>ERZ1066120.1487-NODE-1487-length-14128-cov-13.919633_pt1 | contig 14128 bp, 14 predicted proteins | sample MGYA00382767_ERZ1066120 | MGnify/ENA primary metagenome ERZ1066120 (study PRJEB33369, sample SAMEA5778350) | biofilm metagenome | biome: Industrial cooling water; feature: Water cooling tower basin; material: Biofilm | place: United Arab Emirates | collected...
GGCGCACGCCGGTCGCCGCCTGCAGCTCGGCCGCGCGGTTCCACACCGCCTGCGCCTCGCTGTCGCTCACGCGCGGGGCGTGCCGCGGGGCACCGGGCGCGGCGTCCAGCGCGGCGGCCGCCGCGTCGAGCGCCGCGAGCAGCGCGTCGGCGGTGGCGTAGCGGTCGTCGGGGGCCTTGGCCAGGCAGCGGTCCACGACGGCGGCGAGCGCGGCGGGGACGTCGGGCGCGGCCGCGCGGAGCGACGGCGCGGGCTGCGTCACGTGCGCCAGCAGCACCGCCGAGGCCACGTCTCCCTCGAACGGGAAGCGGCCGGCGAGCGCGAGGTAGGCGACGACGCCTAACGAGTAGAGGTCCGAGCGCGCGTCCACCGCCGCGCCGGCCACCTGCTCGGGGCTGGCGTAGTGCACGGTGCCCAACAGTTGCCCGGTGGCCGTGAGCGGCGCCGCGCTGGCGATCCGCGCGATGCCGAAGTCGGTCACCAGCGCCCGCCCGCCGGGCGCCCCCTGGGCGGTCCGCTCCACGAGGATGTTCTCGGCCTTCACGTCGCGGTGGACGACGCCGCGCGCGTGGGCGTGGGCGAGCGCGGCGGCCACGTCGCGCAGGTGCCGCAGCACCACGGCCGGCGCCAGCCGCCCCTCGGCGCGCACCCGCGCGGCCAGGCTCTCGCCGTCCACGTACCCCATCACGAAGAACACGAACCCGCCCGCCTCGCCGGCCTCGTGCACGGGGACGATGTTGGGGTGCGAGAGCCCCCCCGCCGTGCGCGTCTCGCGCACGAAGCGCGCGCGCACCTGCGGGTCCTCGGCGAGCGCGGGGAGCAGCGTCTTCACGGCCACCAGCCGGTCGAGGCGCTTGTCCCGCGCGAGGTAGACGACGCCCATCCCCCCGCGCCCGACGGTGCGCTTGACGGCGTAGCGGTCGGCCACGGCGAGCGCGAACGGGCGCGCGGCGTCGTCGAGGGTGCGCGGGTCGGGGGTGGGGAGGTCGGCGTAGCCGCCGGACGGCGGGGCCGCGGGGGGCGGGGCGAGCGTGGGCACGGGGCAGTCCTCGCAGCGGGGGCGGTGCGGAGCCGGGGACGGCAGCTTACCACCCGGTCGTCGCGCGCGCAGCGAGGGACCCACCGGCACGGCGAACGGGGGTGCCCGTTCCCGCGAGCCCCTTCGCGGGGCGAGTAGGTCCCTCCCCTTCGCTTCGCTCCGGGTCGGGACGACAGCGGGGTGGCGTGCGCGCGTCGCGGCGCGGCCCCCCCCGCCCTCCGCCGCCCGCCCTACGCCGCCGGCTCGTACAGGTAGCGCTGGAACCCCGCGAACACCCGCCCGATCTCCGCCGCCGGCCCCAGCTCCGCCACCGCGTCGGCGATGGAGTCGCGGTAGCGGAGCCGCAGCAGCGGCGGGAGCTTCTCCTGGTCCAGCTCGCGCACCCCGCCGCGCACGTAGTGGCCGAGTACGAAGTCGAGGAACGCCTGCTGCGGGCCGCCGAAGCGGCCGCTGATGAGCACCCGCGCCCGCTCGGCCCGCTCCGCGCGCGTGAGCGGTGCGCGCGCGTACGCCACGTGCGCGAGCACGTCGAACAGGTCGCTCCGCTCGGCGTCGATCACGCGCTGCATCTCGGCGAGCTGCTCGGCGCCGAAGCCCGCCTCGGCGAGCCCCGCGAGCAGCCGGGCGCGCGTGTCGGGCGCGGCCCACAGCCGGCGCAGTTCGTCCTCGTCGGCGAAGAAGTCGGGCAGGCGGCCGTAGAGCGACTCCAGGAACTGCTGGGCGCTCATCGGCGCGCCGCCCGGGTGCCAGAACGACGTCACCATCATGTGCTGGATGGTGCGCGCCTTCCCGTCGGCCAGCCGCACGCGCACGCGGGGCGGCGGGGGCGGCGGCGGGGGGCGCTCCCGCACCTCGCGCGGCGGCGCGTCCGGCGGCGGGGGCACGGGGTCCGGCGGCGGGTCGGGCGCGACCGGCTCGCCGTCCCACTCCGGGTCGGCGAAGTGGTGGTGCGCGCGGACGAAGTCGTAGACGGTGAAGTACGCCTTGCCGTCGTACAGCCGCGTGCCGCGCCCGATGATCTGCTTGAACTCGATCATCGAGCGCACGGGGCGCAGCAGCACGATGTTGCGCACGTTCCGCGCGTCCACCCCGGTGGAGAGCTTGTGCGACGTGGTGAGCACCGTGGGCACGAGCTTCTCGTTGTCCTGGAAGTCGCGCAGGTGCTGGTCGCCTAACGCCCCGTCCTCGGCGGTCACGCGGTGGCAGTAGTCGGGGTCGCGGCTCGCCTTCATCTGGTTGACGAGGTCGCGCACGAGGAGCGCGTGCTCCTGGCTGGCGCAGAAGACGAGCGTCTTCTCGCGCTGGTCCACCGCGTCCATGAAGACGCGCACGCGCTTGGCCTCGCGCTCGCGGATCTCGATCACGCGGTTGAAGTCGCCCTCGGTGTAGCGCCGCCCGGGCTCCACGTCGCCGGCCACCACCTCGTCGTCCTCGGTGTGCACGTACTCGTCGAGCGTGGTGCTCACCTGGCGCACCTTGAACGGCGTGAGGAAGCCGTCGTTGATGCCCTGCTTGAGCGAGTAGGTGTAGGCCGGCTCGCCGAAGTACGCGTACGTGTCGGCGTTGTCCTTCCGCCTGGGCGTGGCCGTGAGGCCCACCTGCACGGCTGGCGCGAAGTACTCCAGGATGCCGCGCCACGTGCTCTCGTCCTGCGCGCCGCCGCGGTGGCACTCGTCGACGATCACGACGTCGAAGAAGTCCGCCGGGTACTGGCCGAAGCTCGGCGTCGGCCGGCCGTCGGGCCCCGCTGGCCCGCTCATGAACGTCTGGAAGATGGTGAAGAAGACGGCGCCGTTGGTCGGCACGCGGCCCTTCTTGCGGATGTCGTTAGGCGCGATGCGGACGACCGCGTCGTCGGGGAAGGGCGAGAAGGCGTTGAACGCCTGGTCCGCGAGGATGTTGCGGTCGGCCAGGAAGAGCACCCGCGGGCGGCGCGTCGGGGCCCCCGACAGGTTCCAGCGGGCGTGGAAGAGCGCCCACGCGATGCGGAAGGCGATGAAGGTCTTCCCCGTGCCCGTGGCGAGGGTGAGCAGCAGCCGGCGCCGCCCGTCCGCCACGCCGTCCAGCACGGCCTCGACGGCGGCGTCCTGGTAGTAGCGCGGCGTGGTGCTCCCCGCCGCCGGCGCGGCGGCGAAGCGGTCGCGCCACTCGGCCGGCGCGGGCGCGGGCGCGGCGCCGAAGACGAGCGCCCACAGCTCGTCGGGCGTGGGGTAGCCGGCGCGCGCGCCCTCGACGCCGGTGGTCATGTCGGCCGCGTACACGCCCTGGCCGTTGCTGCTCAGGGCCAGGCGGGCGCCTAACCGGTTGGCGTAGTCCTTGGCCTGGCCGAGGCCGGCCGTCAGCGGCTTGTCCCACGCCTTGGCCTCGAGCACGGCCAGCCGGCGGCCGCGGTAGACGAGGACGTAGTCGGCGGTGAGCGCTTTCCCGCGCGTCCCCGTGGGCTCCAGGCGGCCGAGGGTGATGGGGAACTCGCGCCGGACCTGGGTGCCGTCCACCACGCCCCACCCCGCCGCCTTCAGGGCGGGGTCGATGTGCTCGGCGCGGGTCTCGGCTTCGTTCACGGGGGGCGGTGGGTTGAGGCCCGCAAGGTGCGGCAGCGCACTAACTTGCGTCAACCGGCCCACGACGCGGCGGTCGGCCCCCCAGTCGCGGGCCGCGCGGTGTACGAGCGTGTGTCCCGCACGAGACCCTGCCGCCGACGGGTGCCCTCATGGAACAGCGAGTAGACGACAACGCCGAGGTGGAGGCCGGGGGCGGGGACGCCGAGTACCGCTTCAGGATCGACGCGTACACGCCGGCCACGATCCCGATGGCGCGCCTCGCGGAATACATGGCGCAGCTCGCGGCCGTCCTGGGCGAGCCGGCGGCGGTACACTTCGACCGGCTCGAATCCGGGAGTACCGCCCTCGTGCACCGCATCGAGCGCGAGGCAGTCCCGAAGGTGCGCTTCCGGACCGAAGGCGTCCGGCGCGGCGACGCCCCGCGCGACGCGCTCCGCGCCTACCGCGCGATCAACAGGCTGCTGCGCGAGGACAACGGCGTCGGGACGCTGACTGAACCCCTGTCCGGGGTCGTGTTGAACTTCCCGGGCCGCGAGGGGGCGAGGGACGCCGACACGGTGGTCAAGCAGGACGGCACCGTCGGCGGGCGCCTGATGCGGGTGGGGGGCGTCGAGCGCCAGGTGCCGGTCGTGCTGCTGTCCGAGGGGGAGCAGATCGTGGGGTGCTACGCCGATCACCGCCTGGCGAAGCGACTGGCCGGCCACCTGTTCGAACAGGTCCGGCTGCATGGCGCGGGGCGCTGGCGCCGGGACGCGGACGGCGTGTGGACGCTCGACCACTTCCGCATCCGGAGCTTCCAGGTGCTGCGCGACGTGACGCTCGCGACCGCCCTCGCGGAGTTGGGCGAGGTCACGCCGGCGTTCGGCCCCGGGGCGTACGAGGAGCTAGGCGTCATCCGGCACGGCCCGCCCGGGGAGGGGGAGCCCGATGGTCGCGATTGACGCGACCACGCTGCTGCTTCTGCTCCAACCCGACGCCGGCGCGCCGTCCGGCCCGGACGGCGCACCCGTCGAGCGGGCGGCGGACCGGGTGCGCCATCTGATCGCCGAGCCGGGCGCGCGTTAGGCGGCGTCGGCGCGCCCGGCCGGAGCCGCCGGCTCGGGCGGTAGAACCTCCCGGCCGGCCGCGCGCTCGGCGTCCTCGACGCGACGGAGCCGCTCGTACAGGCTGTCGAGGTCGTACCCGACCGAAGCGGCGATCTGGTCGCGGATTGCCCGGACCTCGGCCACGATCGGGTCCTCGCCGAACGGCGGCTCGGGCGGGGCGTGGATGACGTTAGGCATCAGGGTCTCCGGTTGAGGTGCCGGGCGCGAGCGCCTCGGGCGTGCAGAGCGTGGGCGGCTCGTGCCCCCGGGCCAGCAGCTCGCGTTCGAGGCGGCGCCGGACCGTGGGCCCCGCAAGATGGCGCAGGTTCCAGGTGGCGAGGAAGTCGGCCCGGCCGACGGCGGCCACGGCGAGGTGCAGCGCGTCGCCGAGGGCCTTGGCGGGCAGCGCCCCCGCCCGGAGCAGGTCGTGCGCCAGCGCCCGCGTGTCCGGCGTGACGGGGAGTGCGCGGAGCCCGTCGAGCAGTGCCAGACGCCGGGCGGCCATCGCCGGGTCCCCCGCCCCGGCCTCGTCGACCACGACCGCCGACGTGACCAGCTCGAAGTGCTCCGCCGCGCGCTCCCACCACTCCGCGGTGACCTGCTGCCGGGCGGCGACCAGCAGGTCGCGACTCCGCCGGCTGGTGAGGTAGCTGACGACGGTCGTTTCGACGTACACCCGCGGTGGAGGCGTCGGCATGGGGCGTTGTCAGGGCGGGGTGGCGGCGGCGGCGCGGGCGGTGAGCTGGCCGGTGAAGGCGTGGTGGAGCAGCGAGCGCTTCAGCTCGTCGAGGGCGGCGAGTTTGCGCTGGTAGACGTCTTCGAGTTGATCGACTGCCCGGGATGCCCGTTGCAGGACCGAGAGCACCGCTGCCTGCTCTGCTGCATCCGGTACGGCGACCGTCAGGTCCGCGAGCGTGCGGTTGCTGAGGTTGGGCATGGTGGCCCCCGACGATTCGGCTTCTAACCGGCTCCGGTACTCGGGGGAACGCAGCAGCGCGGCGAGGAAGTCTGGGTCCACCGCGGCGGCCGGCCGGACGAAGAAGCAACCTGTCCCGCAGATCCACCCCGCCTCGTTTTCGCCCACCACCGCGCACCTCCCCATCTCGCCCCGCCGGCCGATGACGACGTCACCACGGCGCAAGCTGTACGCCCTGAGCCGTTGCTGCGCTTCCGCGCCCACGCACTTCGACCAATCCGGGACGATCTCGCCACCGACGATGTTGATCGGATTCACGAGCGGGACGCCATCGGCGACGTAATCCGACTTGTGCAGCATCGATCCGAACGGGCCGGTCGATACCGCCGTGCAGAACTGCGACAGGGGAGCGCGTGGCCAAGCGTTGCTGGATGTGCTGAATGCACGACGCGCGGATTCCTCGAACAGCGCCCGAGCGTTCCCCAGGTTCCGCTCGGCGTTGGCCCGCGCCGCCGCGATGCCCGCGAACGCCTCGTCGAGCACGGCGACGATGCGCTGCTGCTCGTCGCGCTCTGGCCACGAGATCTGCCGCTCTTTGAGCAGCCGATAGTGCCGCGCGTAGCCCAACGAACCCAGCTCGACGGACTGCAGCGCGTAGTAGAAGAACTTCGGCAGCAAGAACGGGCGTGGCCGTAACACCTTCACGCCATCGGCGCCCAGCACGAAATCGAAATCGACGTACTTGAGCGACTTCGTGTGATCACCGAACAGCACGACCGGCGTCCGCACGGCGAAGACGTCGGCCTCGTCGTCCCAGTACCCGTTGATGAACGCACTCTCCTGCGAGATCACGGGAAACCGCCCGCTCTCAAGGAACTCGTTGCGTTGGATCTTTCTGGTGTATTCAACCGGCTCGATGCAGTCCTCGAACTCGGCGGTGCTCCATTCGGCGTTCACAGCCGCCCCTTGATCCCCGCCAGCACCTCCGCGCTCTCCGCGTCCAGCGCCAGGATCTCGTCGATGATCTCCCCCGGGCTCCGGTGCGCCACCGCCTCCCCGCCGTTCGGGTTCCGCACGCTCAGCTCCCACGCCCCCGGCGCCACGTCCGCCGCGTCCACCGTCCACGACTTGGGCCCCGTCGCCTGCGTCCGCTGCAGCGCGACGAACTCCGCCAGGTCCCCGTCGTTGAGCGGGTTCGTCTTGCCCAGCGACCGCCCCGGGTCGAGCTGGTAGTACCACGTCCGCCGCGTCGGCCGCCCCTTCTCGAAGAACAGCACCACCGTCTTCACGCCGGCGCCGAGGAACGTGCCCTGCGGGCAGTCGAGCACCGTGTGCAGGTCGCACTCCGCCAACAACTTCCGCCGCAGCTCCACGCTCGCGTGGTCCGTGTTGCTCAGGAACGTGTTCTTGATGACCACCCCCGCGCGCCCGCCGGCCCGCAGCCGCTTGACGATGTGCTGCAGGAAGAGGAACGCCGTCTCGCCCGTGCGCACCGGGAAGTTCTGCTGCACCTCCTTGCGCTCCTTGCCGCCGAACGGCGGGTTGGCGAGCACCACGTCGTACCGGTCGCCGTCGCCCACGTCGGCCAGGTTCTCGGCCAGCGTGTTGGCGCGGATCAGGTTGGGCGCCTCCACCCCGTGCAGGATCAGGTTCATCGTCCCGATCACGTAGGCCAGCGGCTTCTTCTCCTTGCCCGTGAACGTGCGCGCCTGGAGCGTGCGCAGGTCGTCGGGCGTGAGCCCCGGCCGCGCGCGCAGGTACTCGAACGCCTCGCACAGGAAGCCCGCCGAGCCGCACGCCGGGTCGTAGATCGTCTCGCCCACCTGCGGGTCCACCACGCGCACCATGGCGCGGATGAGCGGGCGCGGGGTGTAGTACTCGCCGCCGTTGCGCCCGGCGTTGCCCATGTTGCGGATCTTGGCCTCGTACAGGTGCGACAGCTCGTGCTTCTCGCGCTGCGAGCGAAAGCGGAGCGCGTCCACCTGCCCGATCACCTCGCGCAGGTTGTAGCCGCTGCGGACCTTGTTGCGGAGCTCGCCGAAGATCTCGCCGACCTTGTACTCGATGGTGTTGGGCCCGCGGGCGCGGCGGGTGAAGCCGTGCAGGTACGGGAAGAGCTGCCGGTCGACGAACTCCACGAGGTCGTCGCCGGTCATCGCGGCGTGGTGGTCGGGCGTGCCGTCGGGGCGGCGCGGGGCGGCCCAGCGCGCCCACCGGTACGGCGCGTCGAGCATGTAGGCGTACTCGCGGCCGTCGAGCGCCGCCTCGGCCGCGCGGTCCTCCTCCAGCGCGTCCAGGTACTTGAGGAAGAGCAGCCACGACGTCTGCTCCGTGTAGTCCAGCTCCGTGGTGCAGCCGGCCTCCTTGCGGAGGACGTCGTCGATGGTGCGGAAAGCCTGTTCGAACACCGGTGCGGGGGCGGGGGCGAACTCCCGTCATCCCGAGCGCAGCGAGGGATCTCGGTTCATCCCCTGGCCAGCCGGGTGAGACGGCCGAGCGAGAGCATCGAGATCCCTCGCTGCGCTCGGGATGACACGGGAGGGGTGACGACGGCGGAGCGGCGGGCGCACCGCGGCCGAGCGAAGATACCGCGCGGCTCGCGGTCAGCCCTCCCGACGACCGCACGGTCTGGCGGCCCCACGTGGTATCAAATACAATACCATCGTCGTTGCACCTGACAGCTCCTCAGCAGAGTCTGCCCGGCCCAACTGGTGGCGTTCCCCGTCGTCCTCGACGCGTCCGTTCTGATCGCCGCACTGGGCTCCCCTCACGGCGCCTCGTTCCAAGTGCTTTCGGCCGTCGGCACCGGCCGCTTCACCCTCGCCCTGTCGGTGCCGTTGGTCCTCGAGTACGAGCACGTGGCCAAGCGGGAGGCCGAGCGGCTCGGCATTACGTCCGACGACGTGGACGCGGTCGTGGACTTCCTCTGCGCCCACGGGCGACACCAGCCGATCTACTTCGTGTGGCGTCCGGCGCTCCCCGACCCGAAGGACGACATGCTGCTCGAACTCGCCGCCCCCGCCCACGCCTCGCACATCGTCACGCACAACCTGCGCGACTTCCGCGGGTGCGAGCGGTTCGGCGTCCGGGCCGTCACCCCGCGCGACTTCCTCACCCTCCTTCGCGCTCCATCCCATGAGCACGATCAGCCTCCGCCTCCCTGACTCCCTGCACGAGCAGGCGCGTCAACTGGCCAAGTCCGACCGCGTCTCCATCAACCAGCTCATCACGACCGCGCTGGCGGAGAAGGTCTCGGCGCTCCTCACGGTGGAGTACCTCGCGGAGCGCGCCGCGCGCGGCGACCGGGCGCGCTTCGACGCGGTGCTCGACAAGGTGCGGACGCGCAACGCGCCCCCGGACCCAGACGACGCGCTCTGAGGCGGTACCCGCCGTCAGCGCACCCGTCAGTCCGCCGGCCGTCGCCCCACCCGCCGCAGCGTCAGGCTTCGTTCCGCACCGCCCGCGCCGGCGCGGGCGCGTTCTCCCGCTCCGCGAACGGGCCGAGCGCGCCGCGCGCCGCGAGGAACGCGCGCTCGTCGGGGTCCCGCGGCGGGCGGGTCATGCCGGTCACGTCGGTACGGGCCTGCGAGCGGCGCACGCGGGCGAGCTGCTCCTCCCAGTGGACGGAGATGTCGCGTGGCTCAGCGTCGTCGGGCGGGAGCGGGTTGCTCATGGGACCAAGATGGCGGGAGGGACAGGTCCGCGCTCGCGACGCCCGTCAGTCCCCCACCAGCTCCCGCACCATCGGCACCACCCGCGTCCCGTACAGCTCCACGCACCGCACGAGGTGCCCGTGCGCGAGCGGCCCCGCGCTGTACTTCAGGTCGAAGCGCTGCACGCCGAGCGCCCGCACCGTCGCCGCGATCTTCCGCGCCACGGTCTCGGGGCCGCCGAGGTACATCGACCCGTGCCGCACCTCCTGCTCGAACGCCGCGCGCGTGAGCGGCGGCCACCCGCGCTCCCCGCCGATCCGGTCGTGCATCTGCTTGTACGCCGGCCAGAAGCGCTCGGCCGCCGCTTCGTCGCTGTCCGCCACGAACCCCGGCGAGTGCACGGCGATCGGGAGCGCGGGGTGCCCGAACTGGGCGAGGGCGCGGTGGTAGAGGTCCACGTACGGCGCGAAGCGCCGCGGGTCGCCGCCGATGATGGCGAGGACCAGCGGCAGCCCGTGCCGCGCGGCGCGCACCACGCTCTCCGGGCTGCCGCCGACGCCCACCCACGCGCGCAGCCGGCCCGTCGCACTCTTGGGGTAGACTTGCTGGTCGCGGAGGCCCGGGCGCGTCGTGCCGGACCAGGTGACGGGCCCCTCGCCTAACAGCCGCACGAACAGCTCCAGCCGCTCCTCGAACAGCGCCTCGTACTGCCGCAGGTCCAGGCCGAAGAGCGGGAAGCTCTCGGTGAACGACCCGCGCCCGACGATCACCTCCGCGCGCCCGTTGCTGATCCCGTCGAGCGTGGCGAAGCGCTGGTAGACGCGCACCGGGTCGTCGGACGAGAGCACGGTGACCGCGGAGCCGAGCCGGATGCGCGTGGTGCGGGCGGCGATGGCGGCGAGGACCAGCTCCGGCGCGGAGACGGCGAAGTCGGCGCGGTGGTGCTCGCCGACGCCGAAGCAATCCGCCCCCGCCTGGTCGGCGACCACGCCCTCCTCCACCACGTCGCGCAGCACCTGCGCGTCGGGGAGGAGGGCGCCGTCGGGGCCGGCGGTGACGTCGCCGAAGGTGTCGAGGCCGAGCTGGAGGGGGCGGGCGGCGGGCGGCATCCCGTCAGGCGAAGAGGAGCCGGCCCCGCGGCTCCGGCACCGGACGCCCCAACTCGCGAGCCGTCTCGATCCACTCGCGGATGATGACCTGCACGGCGTCCAACGCCGCCGAGTACGTGGGGCCGTCCGCGGCGCACCCGGGCAACTCCGGCACCTCGGCGACGAACGCCCGGTCCGGCTCCGACCAGTACAGGATGACTTCGTAGCGGTGCTCGGGCGTGGGGGTCATGCGTCGTCCTCGTGGTCGGCGTCAGCGGGGGCGAGACGGTACATCAGCACGACGTCACGGAATGGCTGCCCCCGCGGTGCCGCTCGCCGAACCCGAGCCGGCGCAGCACCGCGCAGAGATCGTCGAAGCGGAACGCCTCGTCAGCGGTCCCGCTCAGCAGGCGGGCCAGGAGCTTGGCGTGGCGGGTCACGGCCGCAACGTACCCCGGCCGGTGGGCGCCGGCCACGCACCGCGGCCATCCGCGGGCGTTCCGTCGGGGGCGGGCGGCGCCGCGGCTAGCTTTGGCCCGGCGCGTGCGGCCCCCCGCGCCCGTCCCCCTCCACCGTTCGGACCCCATGGCCACCGCCACGCCCGATAGCCCCGCCGCCAGCGGCCCCGTCCACGGCGCCAGCGACCGCGACCAGCTCGCCATCAACGCCGTGCGCGTGCTCAGCATGGACGCCGTGCAGCAGGCCGACTCGGGGCACCCGGGCACGCCGATGGCGCTCGCGCCCATCGCCTACGCGCTCTACACCCGCCACCTCCGGTTCAACCCCGCCGACCCGGGGTGGGCCGACCGCGACCGCTTCGTCCTCTCGTGCGGCCACGCCAGCATGCTGCTCTACAGCGTGCTGCACTTGTCTGGCTACGACCTCTCGCTCGACGACCTCAAGCAGTTCCGGCAGTGGGAGAGCCGCACCCCCGGCCACCCCGAGTACGGCTACACGCCCGGCGTCGAGACCACCACGGGCCCGTTAGGCCAGGGCGTGGGGAACGCGGTGGGGTTCGCGGTGGCCGAGGCGCACCTGGCGGCCGTGTTCAACCGGCCGGGGCACGCGGTGGTGGACCACCACACCTACTTCATCTGCTCCGACGGCGACCTCATGGAGGGCGTCTCGCACGAGGCGGCGAGCTTCGCCGGGCACAACCAACTCGGCAAGCTCGTCGGCTTCTACGACGACAACCGCATCACCATCGAGGGCGACACCCGCATCACCTACACCGAGGACGCCGGCGCGCGCTTCGCCAGCTACGGCTGGCACGTGCAGCACGTGGCCGACGGCAACGACCTCGACGCGCTGCACGCCGCCATCGACGCCGCCAAGGCCGAGACGTCGAAGCCCTCGATGATCGTGGTGCGCACCGAGATCGGCTACGGGTCGCCCAACCGCGCGGGCACGGCCAAGGCGCACGGCTCCCCGTTAGGCAAGGACGAGGTGATCCTCACCAAGCAGAAGCTCGGCTGGCCCTCGCTCGAGCCGTTCGCGGTGCCGGACGAGGCGTACGGGCCGTGGCGCGAGGCGGGCGCGCGGGGCGCCGAGCGGCAGGCCGAGTGGCAGGCGCGCTACGACGCGTGGAAGGTGGAGTTCCCGGCGTTAGGCGCCGAGTTCGAGCGGCGGTGGCGCGGCGAGCTGCCGGCCGACTGGGAGGGGAAGCTCACGCAGTTCACCGCCGAGACCGGCAACGTGGCCAGCCGCGCGGCCAGCGGGACGGTGCTCAACGCGGTGGCCGCGTCGTTCCCGGAGTTCGTCGGCGGGTCGGCGGACCTGGCGGAGAGCACGCTCACGCACCTCAAGGGGGAGCAGAGCTTCGGCCCCCCGGGCTTCCCCACGCCCGACACCTCGTACGCCGGCCGCAACTTCCACTACGGCATCCGCGAGCACGGGATGGGCGCGGTGATGAACGGGATGGCGCTGCACGGCGGGCTCGTGCCCTACGGCGCCACCTTCCTCATCTTCTCCGACTACATGCGCCCCGCCATCCGCCTGGCGGCGCTCATGCACCGGCGCTGCGTCTACGTCTTCACGCACGACTCCATCGGGCTCGGCGAGGACGGGCCGACGCACCAGCCCGTCGAGCAGCTCGCGGCGCTCCGCTGCATCCCCAACCTCACCGTCGTCCGCCCGGCCGACGCCGGCGAGACGGCCGAGGCGTGGCGCGTCGCCCTCACGCACCAGACCGGCCCCGTGGCGCTCGTGCTCACGCGGCAGAAGCTGGCCTACGTCGACCGCACGCGGTTCGCGGCGGCGAGCGGCGTGGCCCGGGGCGCGTACGCCCTCAACGCCGAGGCCGACCCGCAGGTGGTGCTGATGGCCAGCGGCTCCGAGGTGGAGCTGGCCATGAAGGCCGGCGACCTGTTGGGCGCCGACGGCATCCGCGCCCGCGTGGTGAGCGTGCCGAGCATGGAGCTGTTCGCGGCGCAGGACGCCGCCTACCGCGACGGGCTGCTGCCGCCCGGCGTGCCGCGCGTCTCGATCGAGGCGGCGCACCCGATGTCGTGGTACCGGCTGGTGGGCGACCGCGGCGTCGCGCTCGGCATCGAGCGGTTCGGGGCGTCGGCGCCGTACCAGCGGCTGTACCAGGAGCTGGGGATCACCGCCGAGCGCATGGCGGAGGCGGCGCGGAGGCTGGTGCGCGGGGGCGGCTCCACGCCCTGACGCGAACCCGAGGGCGCCGCGCCGGGCGGGCTCAGCACCCTCGCGACGGACCGGCGGGTATTACCAACCCGTCATTGGCTCGTCATGCAGGTGCCCCCGCCTGCCATGCCGGTCCTCCGCCCCCACCCCGCCCCGCGTCGCCCCGCCGGCGCCGTCGTCGCCCTGCTGCTGACGGCGCTCGGCCCGGGCGCCTGCGCCCGCCCGGCGGACGCCTGGCCAGCGGTCCGCGCCGACGGGGCGCCGGTGGCGGTCGCGGACACGGTGTTCCTCGGCGCCACCGACGCCCTGACCGGGCCGGGCGACCACAGCGTGACATACGGCGTGGTGCTCGGCGCCGAGCAGCTGAACCGCGAGCGGCCGGCCGGCGCGCCCCCGTTCGGCGTGCGCACCCCGCCCCCGGGCCGGGGCCTCGGGTGGGCCAGCCAGGTGGCCGACGCCGCGCGGCTCCGCGACGACTCGACCGTGGTGGCCGTCGTCGGCCCGATGGGCAGCAGCGCCGCGCTCGACGACGCGCCGGTGTTCGCCGACGCCGACCGCGGGGGGGCGCGGGCGGTGGCCGCGCTGACGCCGAGCGCGAGCAACCCGCTCGTCGCCCGCACGAGCCCGTGGGTGTTCCGCACCTGCCCGTCGGACGACGACGCGGCCGCCGCCCTGGCGCGCTTCGCCGCCGACTCGCTCGGTGTGCGCTCGGTGGCCGTGGTGTTCCGCAACGACCTGTTCGGCCGCGGGTTCACGGCGCGCGTGGCGCCCGAGTTCGCGCGGCGCGGCGTGCGGCTCGTCTCGCGCGACCCGCACCTGTCGGGGATCACCCGGTTCGAGGCCTACGCGGCCCGCCTCGCGCGGCAGCGCCCCGCGGCGCTGCTGCTGGCCGGCGTGGGGCGCGACGCCCCCGACCTGCTGCGCGCCGTGCGCGCCGCCGGCGCCCGCCCCGTGGTGCTCGGCACCGACGACCTGTCGCAGGCCGCCGACCTGCTGGCCCACGACCCCGTCGCCCGCGACCTGCGCTACGTGAGCTTCAGCCCGCCGGCCGAGGCGCGCCCCGCGCCGGCGCTCGCCGCCTTCCGGGCGCGCTACCACGCCGCCTACGGCGCGGAGCCCGACCCGCGCGCCGCCATGGGC
>ERZ1066120.1489-NODE-1489-length-14121-cov-6.505830_pt1 | contig 14121 bp, 6 predicted proteins | sample MGYA00382767_ERZ1066120 | MGnify/ENA primary metagenome ERZ1066120 (study PRJEB33369, sample SAMEA5778350) | biofilm metagenome | biome: Industrial cooling water; feature: Water cooling tower basin; material: Biofilm | place: United Arab Emirates | collected...
AAGGGGCTTGAGATAAAGGCGCTTTGGCGTCGAGCGCGCAAAGTTGGGCGTGAAGGCGCGCGACGAACTGGACGAAATCCACGTCCATCGCCAAACACAAATCGCGCATTTGAAACAGCGTCAGACGGCGCAGACCCGTTTCACCGCGCGAAATCAGCTCCTGCGAAACGCCCGCGCGCTGTGCCAGTTGCTCTTGCGTGAGGCCCGCTTTTTTGCGTTCGGCGCGCAGCAGAATCCGCAACACTTCGCCCGCATCACCATAATAACCACCGATGCGCGCCGAGCCAACAACCGCAGAAATGGGCGGCGCTTGGTCGGTCGAAGGCGGCGCTTCGGGCGCGGCTGAAGGGGTGCGGCGAGAGGGAATCGAGAACTCCTGATTCCGCGCCACTCCCACGATTTTCAACCGTTGGAAAGAGCGCGAAAAAAGGGGTTAAACCGATTCTTTCGCGTTAGAATGGATTGGCATAAAAAGGGAGCCACAATGTATTGACATTTTGGCTCCCCGTCGCGTGCATTTGCGGGAAGATTTTATGCAGATTTCATATATAAAAAACCACCCAAAAAACCCGATTGGAGGCACCGAAAAATTGTGATTTCAAAGCGCTTGGTCGCTGCTTTTCATCCCCGATTCCGGCTCGTTTTGCACGTCATTTTCGCGTTCGTTTTGCGGGTTGGGAAAAAGGGCGAGCATTTCGCGCAGCGCCTCGCGGCGAAAGGCTTTTCGCGCGGTGTTTCCGAGTCCGCTTTGGCCCATTGGCCCCAGTTTTTGGGTGATTTCGGCGTCCATGCGATTGCGGTGGTTTTCATCCAATTTCTCCCACATCGCGTCCAAAATGGCGGACTCTTCCTCCAGACGTGCCGTTTCTTGGGCTTCTAAGGCCCTTTCCTCGCGTTTCTGGCGCTCTTGGGCCTCCAGGTGCCGGACACGCTCTTTCTCGCGCTCTACGGCCTCTCTACGCGCCACAAACTCGTCGGGCAGCGCCCAAACCTCGCGCACCGACTTCACAAACGTCGCCGGACGGCTTTTGGGTTTGCGGTCTTCCAAGCAATCAAGCTGGCTCCGAATCGCTGTCAGAGGCCACTGTTCCAGCAGTTCGAGCGCGGTTTTGCGCGAAACGCGCAGCGCCTCCATTTCGGCCAGCAAAGCGAGCGCCTCGCTCGAAAGCGATTCCTCGGTCGGCTTTTCCTCGGCCTTGCGCGGTTTCTCCGGCGGTGCAGGTGCGGGCGCCTCATCCTCGCGCGTTTCCGGCCCGTCAAAGCGCAGCGTGCCTTGAATCGGGTCGGGAGCTTCTTCGGCGGGGGCGGGCAGTTCGGGCGCGAGGGGCGCGGCGCGGCGTTTGGTGAAGTGGTAAATCAGCTTTTCGCTTTTCTGGTCGCCGCTACGCGTTTTGACGAACTCCACGCTTTTCAAAAAACCGCGCGCCGTCAGTTCGGTGTGCGCCTTTTCGAGGCGCTCTTTGAGCTTCGACGGATAAGCCGAAGGTTTCATGCCCAAATGCGCGACGCAGAGCGTGAAAATGTCAATTTCAAATTTGGAGCGCCCGTCGTAGGATTTTTTGTCGAGGTAGCGGTAAAGCCGCAGCGCAATATCGCCTTCGAGCGAAAGCGCAAAGCGTAGGTCAATCGAGCGGATATAGCCGTTTTGAAAGGACTCGAAAACAAATTCGCTCCAGGTGAAATACGAAATCCGCTCTTTGCCGCCCTGCCCGATTCGTCCCGGTAGCTCGGAATCAATCACGAAATGCTCCAACAGGTGAAAGCCGGCGTTCATGTAGGTTTTGCGCGTCGGGTTCCAAAACGCATTTTTCGCGTAAATCATTGCGCCCGTCAACCGCTTGAGCGCATTTTCGAGCATCGCATACGAACGGTCGTTCACCGTCCATCCCAAACGCCGCACGATGTCGTAGCGCGAAAACCACACCGTGCGCTCTTTGAACGCTTTTTCGCGTGTTAGCTCCATCAAAACCAAATACACCCGCTCGTCGCTTGCCGTCGGCAAACCGTATTCTTTGGCGCCCGTGACCATCCAGGTCGCTTTGAGCGCCTTGCCGCTGACGGGATGAACCTGCGTCCACTCGTTGAAAATCGCCGAATCGCCGGGTTCCTTTTGCCAGAGAATCGCAAAGGGATGCTCGACCAGATTCATCTCGTCTTTTCCCAAGCGCACGATTTCTTCACTGAGCGCCGTCGGAACGGGAAGTCCCTTGCCAGCAATTTTATTTTTGGCTAAAGACGCCGATTTCTTTTTTGGCGTTTTGGAAACCGTCTCGTTTTTTGGAGGCGTGATTTCGTCGGTGCTGCGAGAATTTTCGTTCATGGTGAGGTGTCGTGGATGCGGCGATTTTTTGGGCGAAGCCCATTTGAATTTTAAAAAACAACAACAACACGGGCGCAGCCCGCAAATCGCGGAACTCGTTCCGCGCGCAAACGCAGTTTGCGTCGTTCCCTCGCGCTCTTGCGCGCATTGTTAACCTTGTAGTTGTTGTTACTAAATAAAACTCTGTTACCTATAAGGCGTTACCCGAAGTTTGATACAAAAAAAAATCGCGTTTTGACCAATCCCAGCTTAGTATCAGAGATTTTGACTTGACAAAAAATTTCCGTAGATAGGCAATATTCCGGGCCAAAATTTCCGTAGATAGGCAATATAAATGCCCCTAAAATTTCCGTAGATAGGCAATATTCGGGGTCGAAAATTTCCGTAGATAGGCAATATTTCGGGCCAAAATTTCCGTAGATAGGCAATATTCGGAAAATTTCCGTAGACAGGCAATATTCCGCCCAAAAATTTCCGTAGATAGGCAGTATTCTCGCGCAGAATTTCCGTAGATAGGCAGCAATTCACCGAAGCCAAAAAAGCCGCCAAAATTGAAAATATGAAATGGCAATTCAAGGGCGAGATTACGAGAGCAGTCGTCTCGACTTCATTTTGTTAAATCGTTTCGATTTTGGAAAAAATACCGTCTGTTTTGGAGTGATTCAGAAGGCAAAAAACGGCGCCACGAGAAGCCGTAACGCCGTTTTCGAGGAAGAAAACGGGAGTTATTCGCCCCATTTTTCGCGCAGTGTTTCGAGATGAGCGGCGATAACTTGCAGTTGAGCGCGGCATTTTTGCGCTTGCTCATCGGTGAGAGAATGGCCCGTTTGAGCTTGCGCGGCGAGGGCGCCCAACGATTTTGCGGTGCGATTCAAAGTCGCCGCCGCGTCTTGGGAGGGCGAATTGTCGGAGAGTTTTGGAGCGTCGTCGCGCGAAGTGTCCTCGCGCGAGGACACTTGAATTTGCGTTTCTGGTGGAGACGGCGAACCTTCGATGCGGCGTTTGATTTCGCGTTCACCCATGCCTTCTTCCAGCACGGCGCGAATCAATTCAGCGCGTTTTTCGGGTTCTGCCACTCGTTCGATATGCGCGGCCACGCGCAGGGTGTCCTCGCGCGAGGACACCATTTGCTGCACGTCGTCGCCCATTTTCAGCAAATCGAGCCGGTTCGTGACGTAACCGCGCGTTTTTCCAAGCAAAGTCGCGGCGTCGCGGATGGAGAGTTTTTGCTCGCTCATCAAATGCCGCAGAGAACGCGCTTCATCGAGGGGATTGAGTCCGGCGCGCTGGAGGTTTTCCACGAGTTGCACCGCCAAACGGGTGTCCTCGCGCGAGGACACTTCGATAACCGGAACTTCGGGCAAAGCGGTCAGTTTCGCGGCCCGCAAACGCCGCTCACCGGCGAGAAGGCGGTAATCTTCGCCCTCGCGCGTGACCAAAAGCGGCTGTAAAATGCCGGTGCCTTCCACGCCTTCCCCGCGCTCGCGCAACGCCGCTATCGAGTGGGAGAGGTCGCGTAGCGCCTGCGAATCGAAAAGTGTGCGCGGCTGAGCGGCGGTTTGGATGCGCTCAATCGCCACGAGTTTGAGGCCCGACAGCAAGCCTTCGCCTTTGCTGGTGCCAAAAAGGTCGTCGAAATTGGCGTCGGAATGGTTGGTTTGAGTCGTCGGTTTGGGCATCGGAATGGGAAGTTTGAACGGGAAAGACAGAAGGTGTCCTCGCGCGAGGACACCGCTTTTGTAAAACAACGCGAAAAATTACTTGTTTTCTCAAGTGTCCTCGCGCGAGGACACTTCGTTCAGTTTTCGAGAACTCGACAAAGCAGAATTTGCTTTTTAAGTGTCCTCGCGCGAGGACAGCCCGCGTTTTGCGTGGCTATTTGCGTGTGAGTTTTTCGATTTCGCCCGCGAGGTCGCGGTAGGCTTTGGCGGCGTTGCTGCGCGCATCGAAGGTGACAAGCGGTGCGCGCGCATCGGCGGCGCGGTCGAAGAGAATCGAGCGCGGAACCGTTGTTTCCAGAGTTTCCGCGCGAAAAGCGGCGCGCAGTTTGGCCTCGTAATCGGCGTGAACTTGGGCGCGCGAATCGCGTTGCGTCAGCAAAATTCGCAGTTTCAAGCGGCTGTTGCCGCGCGCGCTGGCTTCCTGAACGGTTTGGCGCAGCAGGGCGAAACCGGCGATGTCGAGAAAGCGCGGCGGCGTTGGCGCGAGTGCGATGTCGGCGACTTTGAGCGCCGCTGCCGAAGCCTGGGCCAAAACGGGCGGGCAGTCGAGCAGGGCGTAATCGAATTCGCCCGAACCCAAAAGCGCGGGCAATTCATCGGGCTGAGCGAAAGCCATCGTCATTTTTTCGTTTAGAGCGGGCGGAATACGAAATTGCGAAAGCGATTTTTGCGCGTCCAAATCGAGCAGCAAAACGCGATGGCCCCGCGCCGCCAATGCCGCGCCGAGGTTGATGGTCGTCGTCGTTTTGCCGACGCCGCCTTTTTGATTGAGAACTGCGATGGTCATAGCGTGCAAAGCCGAGTTTCGCAAAACCACGTCGCGCCCCAAGCCATTCACCCCATTGAGCGTTATCTTTGGTGACGCGCGGAGCTTTTTAGTGGGGTTGGAGCGCCAGAAATTTTTCGATTTCGCTTCGAGTTGGAATCGAAGGCTGGGCGCCGCGCCGGGTGACACAAAGGGCCGCCGCGCCCGCGCCAAAACGCACGGCCTCTTCGAAGGGGGCGCCCTCGCACAACCGCGCGGCGAGCGCGCCGCAAAAGGTATCGCCCGCCGCCGTTGTGTCCACCGGCGAAACTTTGAAGGCGCTTTGGTGCCAGCATTCGCGGTTTTCGCTTGCCACGACCAAACCCTGCGCGCCCAGAGTGACAATCACGGTTTTCGGCCCGCGTTTTTGAAGTTCGCACGCCGCCTGTTTCGCCTGTTCGGGCGTTTCGACGGGAAAATTCGCCAGTTGCGCGGCTTCGGTTTCGTTGACTACCAAAACCGAAATCTCCTTGCAAAGTGGCACCTTCTGGGGAAGTGCGGGCGCGTAATTGAGCAACGTGGGAAGGCGGTAATCGCGCGCGATTTCGAGCGCGGCGAGCGTGGCTTCGGGCGCGATTTCGTTGCCCAAAAGCAGCCATTTCGCGCCCTGAAGCCGATTTTTAGATTGCCGAATCTTATTCGCTGTGAGCGCAGCATTGGCGCCCGAAGCGACGGAAATCGCGTTGCGGCCCGCGTTATCAAGCAGAATAAACGCGGTTCCCGTAGCGGTTTGCGGCAAGCGAAGAACGCCCGAAGTTTCGATGCCTTCCTCATCCAAAGCGAGTAGACAAGCCAAGCCCGCCGCGTCGTCGCCGACAGCGCCAATAAAGGCGACGGCTCCGTTTTGAGACTGGGCAAACGAACGCGCCGCAGCGACGGCGGCGTTGGCGCCTTTGCCGCCTTGCGCCTGAGAAAAAACGCCGCCCGTCACGGTTTCGCCTTCGCGCGGGATGGCGGGCAAATTCATCAGCAGGTCAACATTGATGGAGCCGACAACAAACAGGGAGTGGAGCATGAAAATTTGGAAAAGCTCGCGGTTTCAGAAAATACGGCGTTGTTTCCGCGTTGAAATGGGCAACACCTAACCGATCTCACACCTGAATTTTACGCGCGACTTCGACGGTTTTGCGTGCCATTTCGCTGATTTGCACATCGTTGTAACCCGCGACACCGGTTTTCAAACGATTATTCAAAGGCCCGCTCCATTTGGCGGGAAACGCTTTTTTCCCGTTCATCGCGCCCCAAATCGAGCCGACCGTTGCGCCGTTGCAATCGGTATCAAAACACGCCTGAACCGCGCGACAGGCGGTTTTCTCGAAGTCGTTTTCGCCCCACAAAAGCCCAAGCGCAACAACGGCGGCGTTGGAATTGGTGTGCGTCCAATCGTGCCAGTTGTCCTCGTCCCACTTCGCGTGAATTTTCTCGCTCGCTTGGTGATAAGAAAGCCCGTCTTGATGCCAGCTCAACACTTCGCGCACATCGCGGCTCAAACGGCAATTTTGCGGAATTTGCGCCAAGCCCGCTTCGATAATTTGCACAATATCGTCGCACACAAACGCGGCGGCAGTCATCGCGGCGGCCCACATTTCGCCGTAAATTCCGTTTTTGACGTGCGAAATCGAGGCATCGCGCCACGCGAAATTCGCCGCCAATTCGGGTTGTCCCGCCGCGCCATAACCAAAGCCATCGGCGCGAATTTGCGCGCCAATCCATTCGCGGTAAGGGTTGCGATAAGTCGCCGAATCGGGCGGCGAAATGTTGAGTGCGAAATTGCGATACGCGATGCGTTCGGCGGTGCAGGTGTCGTGAATCGGCACGTTTTGAAGCCAAAATTCCGCGACGTTGTGCGGTGTGAAATCGCGCCCATGCTTTTCCAAGATCACCACGCCAATCGTGGTGTAATTGGTGTCGTCATCAACCGGCATATATCCCAAATTTTCGGCCAAAAGCCTTTGCACCCAGGGATTATCCACTTCGTGTTTGGCGACAATTTGCGGGTCAACTCCTTTGGAACCGAAATAATTGTCGAGCGGCCAGCGCCCCGCGTCTTGGAGATAGCCCCACATTCGCGGGCGGCGCCAGCCTTCGACGGGTTTGCCCAGCAAACAGCCCGCGCAACGCCCCAACCAGGCGCCCGCCATTTTGTCTTCAAAATCGGCGCCCTTCAAATCAAGCGCGGGGAAAATCGGGCGGTTCTGCGGGCGCGCCGCCAAAATTTCGGCCAAATCGGAGGGTTCATCGAACTCGAAATCAGCGCGCATCGGCGCCCCCATCGAAGCGTCAACGAGCGATTGCGCGGCGCTTTGATTGGACAAATCCTCCAAATCGAGAGATAAAACGCGCTCGAATTCGGGTTCCAAAGCGGCAATGTCGCGGCCTTCTTCGCGGCATTGCAATCGCTGCGTTTCGATGTCGGTTTTGCTGAGATACAGCCATTGAAGTTTCATGGAAAATGGAGGAAAGGGGCCGCAAACCAAAAGTCTGCGGCCCCTTTTTACAAAGTTATTGCGCCCCAAATTGCGTGAGCGCCGCTTCGATTTCTCCGGCGTCGCCGACGAAATTCAAGGCGTTGAACTCGCCAACAAACGGCGAATGTGTCACGATCGCGCCGCTCTCGCCATCTAAAAGTCCGCCGCGCATTTGGTCGAAAATCAGCAAATTGTTTTCGGCGTCGCCCAGCAAAACCAAATCGGCTTCAACGGTTCGCCAGCGCGGGAAAAACTGCGAGGTTTTGAGCGGTTGCGGCGATAAAATCACGCCGTTGGGCGCGACTTCGCCAACCTCAACTTTGCGGCCTTTCGATTCGAGCCACTTGGTCATTTTCGCCGTTAGAGCTTTGAACTTCGCGTCGTCTTTTTGCGCGGGCGTGAGCGCCAGAACAAGCGGCGTTTTGCGACTTAAAAAGCGGTCAACGTTTTGCGCCGTTGCGGGATTGGCGCGGTTTTGAATCCGCGTGGTTTTCAGCGTTGCGCTCGCGGTGAGGTCGCTCAGCATTTCAGTCGCGGTGAGTGTGATGGTCGCGGCTTCGTCGTTTTTGATAGGCAAAGCAATCGCTTCGCCGCTTGCGCCATAAACGATGGCCGCTTCGCCCGCTTTAACGAGTTGGATCTGAACCGGAACGCCCTTCATGCCATTGACATCAACCGTCGCCGTGTAAAAACCGTCGCTTCCGAGTTCGGTTTGGAGGGTTGGCGCGGTGATGGGCTTGCTTGGCAAAGCGTAAATCTGGAAACCGTTTTCAGTTAAATCCACCGATTTCGCGGCTTCGAGCGTTGTTTTTCCGCCCGCGTCGAGGTCGTAGATTTCGCGCGTTGTGTTCCAGGTCAAATTGCCGGTTTGCGGCTTGACGAAAATACTCGCGTTTTTGCCGGTTTCGTAGCCCCAGTTTACGACGCTGACGTATTGCACGTCGCCGGTTGTGTGCGGAACCGCCCAAACCGTTGTTGAATTCGATTTGGCAACCGGAGCCGCAACTCCTTCCATCGCGCTTTGCAAGCGCGCGATATTGTCGGCGTTGCGTTCGACGATTTTTGGGAATTTGTCCTCGTAACCCGCCGTTCCTGCGCCTTGTGCGATGTAAGCGCGCGCTTGGATTCCGGTTTCGACGCTTTGTCCCGGCGCGACCGACTGCGAATCGCGCAGCACTTTGCCGCCGCCCGTCGTGAATTTCGCCAAATCCGCTTCCAAACCGTCGTGCCAAACCCAGGTTGGGTCTTCGCGGTTGAGTCCAACCAGCAAAATCGCGCGCATTGAAGACGGCAAACCGCGTTTGATTTCTTCGGGCGTGATCACTTTGGCCGGAAAGCCCGCCGCGTGCGCCATAATCAAGGCTTCGGTGACTTTTCCTTCGTGCGAACCATTCAGCAAAACGTCGTCTTTGGGCGTGCCTTCTTGATTGGGCTTGCGAAGTAGCGCCTGTTCGTTGACGTAAAGCACACCGATTTGCGCGTCGGGGCGCGTGTTTTTAAAGGCGCCGCCGCGCGATTTGATGAAGCTGTAAAGCTCTTTCTGGTCGTCGGTGACATTTGGTTTGGCGTTGTAGGGACTGGCCAAAAACGAGGTGCCGATGGTATCAATGCCGCGCGTGAGCGACAAAACATAAGCGCGTTGACGCGCTTCGCGCCCGAAAAACAAGCCGAAATCGTCCATGAGCGAGCGCAACTCTTTTTGCGGATAATAGGAGCGCGCGCGATCCAAAAGTGCGACGTTATGGAGCGGTTTGGAGCTTGCCACTTCGTTCCAATCGTAGGCTTGCATGACATCCAAATTGGCGAACAGGCTTTTCGCCGGAATTGTCGCCCAGGGATAGCCCCCGCGCCCGCCAACGCCCGGACTGGAGCCGAAACTGCCGGTTGTCGCGCTGAGTTTTGGATTAATCGAACTCAAAGCGCGGTTGTAATAGCCATATTGCTCGAAGCCTTTGTTGTAGCGCGCGATGTAGTCCCGAAACTCTTTGACGCTCGAATTTCCACCCAACGATTTAGGTTCGGGCCACGAAAGCGGGCGCTGCAAAGTCGGTTTTCCCTCGTGCGCGAAATTGGTGAAGGCTTCGCCCCAGGGCCGTCCAGGTTCGGGCGGCGCCCACGCCCAAAACGATTCATACGCCGCGTTATCGGCGCCAATCGAAATGCCCGCGAAGTTGCCCTGACGGTTGAGGCGCTGCCCGAAAAGCTGCAAATCGCGGTAAAGCGGCGCGCGGTAATCGGGCAAATTGAGCGCGAAAAACGCGAGGTTGGGATGCGCCAAAAACGGGCGTTTCCAATCGGCGCCGGGCGTGATGCCGAATTTGATGCCGCGCTGCCCCAGCGCGCGCGCCAAATTGACATACGACCGCTCGCCCGTTCCATCGAACGAGCCGTTGCCCGCCATTTCATAGACCATATCGTAGCCGGTATCGCCCAAAAATCGCGCGTATTCTTCGGCGCCGCCCTCAAAACGTTGCTTGGCGCCGGGAATTGAATTTGGGCCGCTCGATTTGTGTTCCGAGCGCATAAAATGCCCGCCACTCATGCCGTGAGTGAGCGCGACAGTATAAATTCCAAGCGGGCTGCGCGGCGTTTCGATGCCCAAATAACGCGCGAAACCGCTATTGGCAACGCGCGGCGCGGGCATCCATTTCTCGCGTTCTTCGGCGCTCGCCTGGGCTTTGATATCGTCGTCCCATTCCTTGTTATAAACCCATTTTTCGGGCCGCTCCAGGTTGGCGATTTTGACATTTGTGCCCGCCACACTCAAATTAATCGGAATCAATTCTTCTTTAGGATTGCCGACGACAACGGGCTTAAGTCCCGCGTCGAAACTCTGAAACGGCTTGCCATTCACCGAAATCTCATACGGCTTCCCGCCCTGATTTTGTGGCAAAAGTAGCGTCAGCGATTCAAGTTTTTCGGTTCGATTATAAATTTCGCGGCCATCGTTTTTGAGAACCACGCTTTGAATATCGCCGCTTAATTTAACGGGAAAAACCCACAGTTCGTAGTTATCGTAATCCGAGCGCGCGACGCGGTTGGCGTGATAAACGTAGCGCCGTCCCCACATCCATTGCAACGGGCGAAACCAATGGTTTCCGGGCTGCAAAACTTCGTCATCCTTTTTTTGAAAAAAGCCGTTGGCGGCGGCGCCTTCACGAAGCGGCGCGTCAATTTTCTGACTTGAACCTTTTTCCAAAATCACCTGGTCGCCCCAAAAAATCTTGGGCCAATCCACGGCGTTGGGGCCGCTCACGCGCTCGGCGTTGATTTTCACGCGGCCCAGTCCTTCGGTATTGGCGCGCGGCATATCATAGCGGCCCAAAGTGATTTCGACTTGCTGCATCGGTGGCGCAAAATCGGCTTTGGTGGCGGCGCGCGTGACGAGTTTTTCGCCACTCGCAAGCTGTTTCACCTGCGCCGCACTCAGCGCGGCACCGAAAATTTGCACCTCGTCAAGTTGACCGTTGAAGTTGCCCCGAAACGGGTCGCGGCCAAAATTGAGGCCCTGATCGTTGGCCGCCATCGCGCGCGAAACGCCGGTTGACGCGATTTCGCGGGCGTTGAGATACATTCGCGCGCGTTCGCCTTTTTGATAGGTGACGGCGACGTGAAACCACTCGCCAACCGGCATTCCAGCTTCGGGCCATAGGCCAAACCAACCCGATCCATCGAAGCCCTCAAAGCCCAAACGGTTGTAATTGCCGACCGACAAAACAAACGGCGCCGCCGAATTTTGGTCGCGTTTGGCGACAACGCCGCCGTTGCCTTTGCTCGGTTCGGCGATTTTCATCCACAGCGACAACGTGAATTTATCGCTTCCGTTGAGAATATCCTTATTGTCAACGCGCGCGTTTTTTCCGTCGCCAAATTGCAGCGCGGTTCCGGCTTTGCCTTCGACCGAAGAGGCGCCATTGATTTTGCCGTTGAGCTTGTTCGGCCCAACATCGCGCAACGTGCCATCGGTGTCATCGAAAGTCCAATGCCCGACAAGCGGAATCGCGGCATCTTGCGCGAAGGAATAGTTGGCACCCGCAAAAAGCAACGCCGCGCTGCAAAGCAAAATCGCCGGGCGATGAAAAGTGGTTTTCATGTTTGTTTGGTTGTGGTCTAAAGGTGCAAAGCCCAATGGAACTTGCTTACTGTGGCAAAATCTCAATCCCGCAAACCGAAGCGCCAAAGCGCGCGGCGTCGCCGAATTTAATTTCAATTTCGCCTTTTTCATTGGGCAAAACGTCCGCGAAATCGCGCACGACGGCGACGTGGGTTTTGTTGCCGGCTTCCTGACCGATACCGAAATTTTTCAGCATTTCGACGCCGTTGATTTGAACATTCAACTTGCGATGCACCACCAAACCAGAGTTCGGCTCGCTGAAATGCAAGCGCACCGTGACTTTTTGGCCGACGGTTTGGCCGGGGATTTTGTAGGTGAAAGCGCCCACGCGCGCGCTGTGGTAAACGTCCATTGGCGCCGCGCCCGGCGCGCTCACATCAATCGTTGCGCTGGTTCGGTCGGTGTATTTTCCGTCGTGATAAAGGTCGCCGAGCCAATCGCCGACCGGCCCGCCGCCCGCGTTGATGCGAAGCGGGGTTTTCGCCGAAGGCGTGACCGAAACAACGGGCGAAGTCGCCGAATTTGCCACGCCGCTCGCCGTCACGCGGTAAAAATAGGGTTGGCCGTTGGTGCGGTAGGCGTCGGAAAAACTGCTCGATTCGCTCGCCGGAACGAGCGTTTCAAACGGGCCTTCGGGTTTTTCAGCGCGTTCGATTGCGACCGCTCCCGTGCCTTCCGACACGCGCCAATCGAGCGCGGCGACCGTGTTTCCGGCTCGCGCTGTGACGAGGGGCGCGGCGATTTTTCGCGCGTCGGGAGTCCACCTATAAAGCATTTGGCGCGCATACCAATCTTCTTCGACCAACACCAAATACTCGCCGTTTTTGCGTTTCATCGCGCTCACGCCGTGCGAAATATCAATTCTGCCGCTCGCCCAATCGCCCGCCCAAATGCGTCCGATGTGTCCGCCATCGCTCGCGCGAAAAACACGCAAAAAGCCGCTGTCGGGGCGCGAAGCGTTGCCGGAATAGCCCACAAAAACGAAATCGCCCGCCACGCGAAACGATGCCGGGTCGCGGTTGGCGCGCCCCGAACCATCGAACAATTCGTTCACCCACCTCGCTTTCCGGTTGCCCTTTTTCCAATCGGGATAAGCCGCCATCACGCGGCCAATCAATTTAATATCGTAGCCCCCATGCGTCGGCGCCGCCTCGGTGTAGCCGGTCAAATACAGCGTGTCTGAAGCATTGTCGTAATGAATGCGGTAAGGCGCCGAACCTTTGCCAGTAAAGGGCGCGGGCGCGTCGAAGACTTCCATCGTCTTGTAATCCCAAATCGGATTGCCGACTTTGTCCAAGCCGCCAAACGGGAAACGCCGAACTTTTCCAGGATAAGCGGCGGCTTGCCACATATCGCCGACATCATCAATCCACCAGCTTTTGATATGGACTTTTCCCGGCACGCCCGACCCGAAAAACTCCTCGTCTTCGGGGTTGCCGTTGCCGTTGAGGTCGCGCCAGGTGTTTTCGCCGCCCAAAACCGGATTTTTGCCGCCGCCGTCGCTCATCGTGCCACTTGGAATCGCAATTTCGCCATCGGTTGCCGCATTAAAGCGATAGACCTCGAAGCGCCAACCCCACATTCCCGTGTTGAACAGAAAGCGTTTTCCCGCCAAATTTCGCACAAACGCGGTTGTCGAAAAATCGAAGTGGTCGCGGATGCGCCGAAAGCGCGGGTCGTTTGGATATTTGAACTGATTGAGCGTGTGGGCCGCGTAACTCCACTCGCTGCCCAACTCTTTTTTCTCCAAATCCAACTCGTAGCGCGTGTATTTCGAGTAAATTTGCGCGCCGTCGGTGCCGGGCACGAAATCGCCGCCGTCGACAAATTCGAGTCCCAAAACCTGCCAATTTCTCTTGCCATTGGGCGCATACGATTCGATGTTGCTGCCCGCGCCTTCGCTTCCGTTGACGTGCGGGCCAAAGCGGTTTTGCGACACGTAAATGTTGCCGTTTGCGTCGGTTCCAACGCCAGTTAAACCGCAAAATTTGAGCGGTTCCACGCGGCCCGCGACGCCCGAAAAAATGCCGCCTTTGGCGCCGAAAGTGCCGATTTGTTTGGGCGCATTAGAAACATCGTAAATCTTGATTTGCTGGTCTGGCCCGTTATCGGCCACCATTAAACGCCCGCTTTTATCAAAATGCAGCGCGGCGGGATAAAACCCTTTTTGGCCCACGATTTCGCCCGCCAACTTCTTGCCTTCGGCGTCGAAACGGACGATTTTGGCGAGATTTTCCGCGTCTTCTTCCTGCGTCACCCAAACCGTTCCATCAGGCGCCGCCGCCAAACGTCCAACGCGCGGCACGTTCCATTTGGTCAACGGTTTGAAGGTTTTCAAGTCCACAACCACCACTTCATCCGGCACTTTTTCCGTCGCGGGTTTGCCGTCTTTGGCGGGAGCGGCGCCGTTGCCCCGCAAGGCGCCAAACAGTTTTTCGCCCTTGGAATCGGCGCTCAAACCAAACAAAAAGCCTTTGGCGTCTGTTGTTTGAATCTCGTTTTTCCAACGCCCAACGCCGCCTTCAAAACCCCAGTGTCCGCCCTCCATTTTGTAGCGGCGCACGTTGGCCCCAATCGAAATCCAAACCGCATCGTTTGCGCCCGCAATCGCCGACACGCCGCTGCCCCAGGCGCCGCCTTCGTTGGGATGCAAATCCGCGAGTTGGCCAAGCTGTTTTCCGTCGGCATAAATG
>ERZ1066120.1490-NODE-1490-length-14121-cov-6.000853_pt1 | contig 14121 bp, 14 predicted proteins | sample MGYA00382767_ERZ1066120 | MGnify/ENA primary metagenome ERZ1066120 (study PRJEB33369, sample SAMEA5778350) | biofilm metagenome | biome: Industrial cooling water; feature: Water cooling tower basin; material: Biofilm | place: United Arab Emirates | collected...
ATTTACGCCCCAATCCATGTCCAATTTCCCCGAAAATTTGCCGCTGGAGGCCTTGCCTTTGGGCGCGCCTTTGCCCGATTGGAACGGCGCCACAATTCCCGCTCGCGCGCCGATTCGGGGCAAATTTTGCGTTTTGGAGCCGCTCGAAATGCGGCACGGCGCCGCGTTGTGGCGCGAAATCGCCGATTTTCCTCAGCTCTGGCACTATCTTTTCGATGGCCCGTTTGCGCGCGAAAGCGAGTTTTGCGCGTGGATTCAAGCGCAAACGGAACGCGACGACGCCTTATTTTTTGCGATTATCAACCGCGCGGGCGATGTTTTGGGCTTGTGTTCGTTTTTGCGAATTGACGCCGCAAACGGCTCGATTGAAATCGGGAATTTGCTGTTTTCGCCGCGTTTGCAGCGCTCGCGCGAAGCCACCGAAGCGATGTTTCTGGCGATGAAAACCGCCTTCGATAACGGGTTTCGGCGCTACGAATGGAAGTGCAACGCGCTCAACGCGCCCTCGAAAAACGCGGCGCTTCGGCTGGGATTTGTTTACGAAGGCACGTTTCGCAGTGCCGCCGTCGTCAAAGGCCGCAACCGCGATACGAGCTGGTTTTCCATCATCGAAAGCGAATGGCCCGCGCTGAAACGCGCGTTTGAATCGTGGCTCGACGAGCGGAATTTCGACGAAAACGGGCGCCAAATTCAAAAACTCAGCGCGCTGCGCCGATGATTTTTTTGCGCGTTTATTTCGCTGCGAAAGCGAGGCTTTTTTCGAGCCATTTCGCCAACTGAGCGCTATCATTCACAATTTCGTCGGGAAACACGACATAGGTTTTAGAAACCGGCGCGTCGTCGCTATATTGCAGCGGTTTGGCGCCCTCGATTTTCAAGGCTTCCGCGCGATCAGGGGACGCCAATTTCAAGGCCAAGCCCGCATGAGAAAGCGAGGCGAACATTTTGGCACCGCCATAAACGCCTGCGCCACCAAACATTGGTTTAAAACGCAGTTCAAGCGGCGGCGAAAACTCTTCGGCGGCGTTTTCGAGCGCTTCCTGCAACGGTTTCCAAGACGGATTCGACATGATGCGCCAGTTTATGGCTTCACGAGACTCGCGCGCGCTTGCGAAATCGGCACGTCGCGGCGCTTTCTATTCACCCAAAACGAGACGTTTTTGAAGCCGCATTCTTCGATCAAATCGAGCGCATCCTCGAAGCGGTCGGCGACTCGGTCGGGCACGTGCGCGTCGGCGCCCAGCACGACCGGAATTTCGCGTAGCGCCATTTCGCGCAGAATTTGCGGCGCCGGATTCATTTCGGGAATCGATTTGAGAAGGCCCGACGTGTTGAGTTCCATCGCGGTGTTGGTTTGCGCGATTTTATCGAGTTGGCGCTGGATGTGCGGCAAAATTCGCGCGATGTTCCACTCGTCGGGCGTGTTGTTTTTCACCAAATCGGGGTGCGAAAGCGTGTCGAAAAGTCCGGTTTGCGCGGCGTCGGCGAGGTGTTTGAAGTAGGTTTTTTGGTATTCAAAGGCATCGCCGCGCCAGAATTGGTCGCGGTAAGTGCCGACCTGCGGATGAACGCTGCCCAGCACGTGCGACATTTCGTTTTTGCCCAGAAATTCGCGCCAATACGCAACCAGCGACGGCAAAAAATCGCATTCGATGCCGGTTTTGACTTCCAACTTTCCGGCGAACTCTTCGCGCGCGGTCTGCACGATTTCGAGGTATTGCCCCCACTGCGTCGTCGGCATGCAGTGCCACCATTCGAGCGGCGTCGGGCCGTGACACGTCACGGTGATTCCGGCCAAACCGCGCTCCAGCGCGACGGCGGCGTATTCGCTCGGCGAGCCGACGGCGTGGCGGCAAAGCGGCGTGTGACAATGACTTTCAAAAAGAATCGGCGGAACGGAAGGCATGGCCAAGCGGTTTAACAAAAGCCCGATTTTGGTGAAAAATGAAAGTCACTGTTTGCAAAGAGCTGCGCATGGCCGCCGCGCACCGATTGCCGCACCACGACGGAAAATGTCGTTTGATGCACGGCCACACTTACGTCGTGCGCGTTTACGTGAACGGCCCGGTTCAAGAAGTTTCGAGCGAAAACGCGCAAAGCGGCATGGTCGTGGATTTCGGCGTTTTGAAAACGTTTCTCGAAACGGTCGAGGCGAAATTCGACCACAACCTGCTCAACGAATCGCTCGAAGCGTATCCAACAGCCGAACGCATCGCGCTCGCGGTGGCGAAAATGGCGAGCGAGCAACTCAATTCGCAGCTTCCCGAAGGCGCGCGCGCGACGAAAATTCGGGTTTACGAAGAATACGTCGCCCCGCAAGCGTTCGCGGAAGTGGAGTTGTAGAGGTTTATTTTTCGGCGTTTCGTTTGTGAAACCTGGGCTAAGCAACGATATCGAAAAGGGTGGAGATAAAAATAGGGATTGTTGTTGGGATGTCGCTGTGTTCCTATGTGACGCCCAGAGCGACTGCTTCGGGTGAAACGGGAAGAGAGTTCGCGCCTTTTTGGGTGAAACAGGGACATTTAACGGCTTTTGAGCGACACGATGCGGAGCGAGAAGCTGTTGCTGCGATTTCTGAAATTGTGAAGCAAGCGGAAAAGAATCCTTCGTTAACGCATGAGTTGTCCACACTTTACATCGCTGCGCGTGCCTTGGCGCAGTTGGGACGCATCGAGCAAGCCTTGGAAGTTTGTGATCTTCTAAAACCTGCCATCGAGCGTGGTCAAGTCGTCGATGTTCGCCAACATGTTTTGGAGTTTGGTGTGCAAAGACGCACCATTTTAGGAGACGATGCGGGCGCGCAACGATTGCTGAATCTTATGGCAACGAGCGAGCAAAAAGGCGCCGCTCTGCTGTTTTTGGCACGCCACGAACTGGCGCTTGGCCGTCACGAAATTGCCAGAAAGCGACTTTACGCCGCTTCAAATCAGCCAATCTTCGGGTCGTTGGAAATCGCCGATTTGCTTTTGCGTGCCGGTGATCGTCTGGGTGCATTGCGTGTTGTTGAATGTTATCAAAGAGGCTTGCCAGCCATCGAAAGCGTTTTTGCTTTACCCAAACCGATGACAGGCAATCGCGTCGAATCTTTTGCATGGGAAGCTTTGGCCTCACGATTGGTTGATTTAGGAGTTTGGAGCGAAGTGGCGGCGCTCTATCGACGGTCGAAATTTCGGCTACAGCCAGACACGGCTGAGATCGTGCGCCGCCGCGATTGGGTTCTTCTTGAAGAAATAATTGAAGGGCGGCGCCGCGCTTTTACCGAAATCAAAAATTTGACTGAACTGGCGCGTCAATTCAGTCAAATTGCTCTCGAACTCAAAAACGCCAAACAAAACTCTTGGGCTAATGAGTTGTTGCGCGAAGCGCGTGATTTGACAGTTCAAACCCTTTCTTCGCCTACAAACGATAGATTAGGGCCTTTTATCGCTTTGGACGTTGCACACATTATGGAGCAAGCGGGCGATGAATCTGGAGCGCAAATCATTGAAAAATTATCGTTTTCACTCGTGAAAGAATCACCACGAGAAAGTAGCTGGTGGCAATCAAAGCGGCATGGGATATTTCGAATCAATTCTCCAACTCTTTGGGAAGCGCGTTTGAAAGAGTTGCAAAGCCTTCCCGCTGTCGAGCTTCGAGAGCGCGTCTGGGAACTGAGAGAGTTGGTCAGAAGTTTTCTTCAAACAGGCCAATTTTCTTTGGCGCGTCAATCCCTCGCTCTTTTCGAGACGACACAGGGAACATTGGACGGACAAATCGAAGCTTCAGAAGATAACCCTGGGCGGCTTTTATTTCGTGCCTTATTGTGGCAAGTTCTGGGTGAGCACGAGAAGGCAACAGAGATAATTTCAGCGGTGCGGCAACATCATCAAAAACTGCAAAGACCACCGGCGTGTTGCTGGCATTGGGAAAGCCTTGGTCGTTACGGATTAATGAGTCCCGTGACGCATTTACACGAATTACCAAGTCTCAACGAGCGGGCTTCGGTGATGCAGGCATACGTCGCAGGTTTGACCGCCCGTTTCTTTCAGCCGCTGAAATTAGAAAACACGTTTCTGTAAATCCGAAATGCGTCGTGGCTGTTTTATCAAATGCGAAAACGAACGCTCTCAAGCTTTTTCTTCGAGTTCGCGCGGCGCGAACGGCGGATGAAAACCGTTGGAATTCATCGGGCCGCTATGCGGCGTTCCAGGCGGTTTGCCGCCCGGAACGAGGCCCAGCGCGGCTTTGGCGGCGGGGTTGGCGTTGACGCCAATCACCGGAATAAAAGTTTGTTTGGGCTGCGCGCCGCCAAAAGTCATCGCCACTTCGTCGCAAGCGACCATGAATTTCGGGCAGCTCGTGCATTCGCTCCACACGCGCTGCGGCAGAAGTCGCATATCAATCACTTGAAATCCAACTTTTTCGAAGAATTGATGTTTGTTGGTGAGCGTGAAAACGCAGTCAATTCCCAAGACTTCGGCTTCGGAAATCGCGGCCTCGACGAGTTTTCGGCCAAAACCCTGGCCCTGAAGCGAATCGTCAACGGCGAGCGCTTTGAGTTCGGCCAAGCCGTCCCACGACGATTGCAGCGCGCAGCAGCCCAAAATTCGCTCGTCGTCGCCCACGAGGACGGTGTAGTCGCGGATGTGCTCATAAAGCTCAGTCAGCGAGCGCGACAGCATATGGCCGTGTTTGTGGTCTTCATCGGTTCGCGCGGCCATCTCGTTGATTAAGGCGCGAATTTGCGGCACATCCGAGTTTTTGGCTTTGCGAAGTTGCATGGTCAGTCCTCAAAAATCTCTTTGAGCGGCAAGGAAAAACCGGGCAAAACGTCGCCGCCTGGAATCTCATCGCCAGCGCTCAAGACATAAACCTTGGGTTCTTGGCCGCGTCGGAAAACTTCGACGGCTTGCGTGGCGGGATGGATGTTCCACACTTCAAGGCTGCCGTGAGCCAAGTAGAACTCGGCTTTTTCTTCCATTTCGCTTTGTTTGTCGTTTTGCGACATCACTTCAACGGCCAATGTCGGCGCAACATCCACAAACTTCGCGGTGTTTTGCCCAATCAAGGCCGCGTTGGAAACAAAGCTCACGTCCGGCGCGCGAATTTTCTCTTCGGGATGAAAAAGAAAGAGCGCATCCGTTGACACGCGGCCCAATTTATGCTTTTTGACGTGAGCGCGAATCGCGTTTCCCACAATCAAAATGATCTCGCCATGATCAAAAACTGCTGGCATTTTTTCGACCGGCTGCCCGTCAATGAGTTCGTGGGTGCGATATAAACCGCTTTCCCAAAACTCTTCGACGCTCATCGAGCCAATTTTTGGTTTTTCGAGAAGTTCAGCCATCGTTTTTCCCCTTCAGGTTCGTTCGTTCGCCAGGTCTTCGTTGATCACGTTCATCAGCGTTTGCAACTGATTTTCGGGCGTGGCGCGCGCCACGACTTGCCCTTTTTTGAAAATCAGCGAAATGCCGTTGCCGCCCGCGAGTCCGTAATCCGCCGATTTCGCTTCGCCCGGCCCGTTGACTTCGCAGCCCATCACGGCAATCGAAACCGGCTGTGAAATGCCCGAAACCGCTTCGTTGACCGCGACCGCAACCGGCACCACGTCAATATCGCAGCGGCCACAACTGGGGCAGGAAATCACGTTTGGCCCGCGACGGCGAATTTCCAGGCCTTGCACGATGTCCCAGCCGACTTTGATTTCGTCAATCGGGTCGCCCGTCAACGAAACGCGCAGCGTATCGCCGAGGCCATCGAGCAAAAGCGCGCCCATGCCCATCGCCGATTTCACGGTTCCCACGCGTGTGATTCCGGCTTCGGTCACGCCCAAATGCAGCGGGTAATCGCCGAGCTGTTCGCCCGCCAAACGGTAGGCCGCAACCGTTGTGCGAACGTCGCTCGCTTTGAGCGAAATCACCACGTCGTGAAAATCTTCTTTCTCGAAATACGACAGCTCGCGTTTGGCGCTTTCAATCAGAGCTTGAGGCGTCATGCCCCATTTTTCTTTGATGTCGGGGTCGAGGCTACCGGCGTTGACGCCGATGCGAATCGGCACGCTGCGCTCTTTGGCGGCGCGCACGATGTCGCGGATTTTGGCTTCGTTGCGGATGTTGCCCGGGTTGAGGCGCAGTTTATGAACGCCCTGTTCGAGCGCGATCATCGCGTATTTCGCGTTGAAATGGATGTCGGCGACGAGCGGAATCTGGATTTGCGCGCGAATATCGTGGAGCGAACGCGCGGCGCCTTCATCGGGCACCGCGACGCGAACCAAATCGGCGCCCGCTTGTTGCAACGCGTGAATTTGCGCGATGGTGGCGTCAATGTCGTCGGTTTTGGTTTTGGCCATCGTTTGGATGGCAACCGGCGCGTCGCCGCCAATGAAAATTTGGCCGACTTTGACTTTGCGCGTTTTGCGCCGCTGAATTTGAAGGGATTCGTCGAACTGCATGGAAAGAGTGTTACGGAGCCGGGTTAGGCGAAGGCGAAGGTGAAGGCGAAGGCGTTTGCGTGGCCTGGGGAGTCGTTTGGGGAGCCGGTGTCGCGGTGGCCGAAGTTTGCGTGTTGTTGTTCCAACGCTCGCCGCCGCCGACGATGCGCACGAGGTCGCGCATCGTGATGAACACCATGAACGTCAGCAAAAGCACCATGCCCGCCGCGTGCGTGAGGCCTTCGATGCGCGCCGGAACCGGACGCCGCGCGATGGCTTCAAACAGTAGGAACAAAATGCGTCCGCCATCGAGCGCGGGCAGGGGCAAGAGGTTCAGCAAACCGAGGTTGATGCTGAGGATAATCGTCAGTCGCAGCGGCCCGTAAAGTCCGCCGTCTTGCGTCGATTGTCCGGCGGCCTGCGCGATGGCGAGCGGCCCGCCGACGCCCTGTTTGTCTTGTTCGGTGAGGTTGAAGGTGAAAACGCGGCCCAAAAATGCGCCGATGGTTTTGACCATCATCCACGAATCGGCGAAGGCTTTTTCGACCGCTTCGATTGGCCCCAATTTCTTGAAAGAAAGGGTTTTTGGATCGTATTCAAAAGCCACGCCAATCATGCGGCGCGCTTTTCCGGCGTTGTCGGCGTCAGCGATTTCGGGGCGCACCGTGAGCGTTTTGGGCTGACCATCGCGCAGAATGTGCAGTTGAAGCGTTTCGCCCGTGCCGTTTTGAATGGCGTTGACGATTTTCTCGTTGTCGGTGGTTTTGAGCGAGTTCACGCCCACGATGAGGTCGCCGAGTTGAATGCCGGCTTTATCGGCGGGCGAACCCGCGTAAAACGTGCCCACGCGATTGAATTTCGCGGTCTGAGCATCGGGCACGCCCCAGAACGAATAAAGACTGACCGCCAAAACAACCGCGAACAAAAAGTTCATCAGCGGGCCAGCGAAAATGGTGAGAAATCGCCAGTGCCAGGGCGCATCCTGAAATTGGCGCTGTCCAAAGGGCCGCGAAGTGTCGCGCGTGGGCGTGTCGGCCTCACCTTTGGCGGTGTTGACCATCTCTTCTTCGGAGCCAAGGCCCGCGATGTCCACCATGCCGCCAATCGGCAGCGCGCCGAGCGAGTAAACCACGCCGTCTTTTTCGCGGTTGTAAACAAAAGGCGGAAAGCCGAGCGCGAAACGGTTGACTTTCATGCCCGCCCAGCGCGCGAACTGAAAATGGCCCCACTCGTGGACGAAGACCAAAACGCCCAAAATCAAAACAAAGGCGATGATGTTGCGCGCGACACCCGGAAAACGCCACGCGATAAATGCGGCAATCGCCAAAAAGCCCAGCGTGCGCAGCAGGGCAGAAAAGCCGTTTTTGGAAACGGAAGGCTCTGGAACAGATTGAGACATAACGAAAAAACGCAAAAACCGCGTCAAGCAAACAACAGCGGACGCAAAAGCCGCTATTTCGCCTCAAAAGATTTTACAGCGCGCTTGCCTCGCGGTCGCATTTTGGGTGTCAATGGCTCGAAGAAAAACCAAAAACCACGCCAGAAACAGGTCTGACGTGGTTTTTGGTTTGGAGGAAATGGGCGATAGAAGAGTCGAACTTCTGACCCCTACCGTGTCAAGGTAGTGCTCTACCACTGAGCTAATCGCCCGAATTTTCGGCGGCTGAGGAGGCTTTCTCGTCAGCGGCAAGGGAAAAATTTAACGAGGCGCACGCCATTCGGCAAGGCATAATCGAAAAAATATCGAAAAAAGTGGCTTGACCGTTTGGGAAAGCGCTGTTAAATTGTTTCGGGCCGATGGAGCGGAGGGCTTTTGGCCCGCCTTCTTCCAAAGCAAAAACGTAGGGAAAAGGGCGAGTAGCTTAGTGGCTAAAGCACCTGCCTTACAAGCAGGCTACCGGGGGTTCGAGTCCCTCCTTGCCCACGAATTTTCAAAAGTTCGTGCCAGCCCCAAACTCGAAAACCTAATTTGCACCCGTGGTGTAGAGGCCCAACATGCTTCCCTGTCACGGAAGAGATCGCCGGTTCGAATCCGGTCGGGTGCGCTTTCTGTAATTTTTCGTTTTGAATGCTGAATTTTCGAGCTTGCTCGAATCTCGCTCCCGATTCAACATTCCAAATCCAAAATTGCCGATGCGCCTGGATAGCTCAGTCGGTAGAGCAATGGACTGAAAATCCATGTGTCGGCGGTTCGATCCCGTCTCCAGGCACTTTTTCCAAAAACCGCGATTTTCATCGCGGTTTTTTTGTTTTTCTCGCGGCGCGTCAGGGCTTTCTCAGGCCATATTTTTCAAAACGGCTATCATTTATTTGATGAGTTTTCCTCTGAAAACGGGGAAGAGCAGCGTTTTTGAACTTCTTTTTTGATGGCGACGCGACAACAAACGAAACATCAGTTGCACGAGCTGGAATCGCTGCTGCGCGAATCGTTGCGGGGCGGAATGCTGCCCGGCGAAGCGATGCCGACGGTGCGTTCGCTGGCCCAGCAGTTCGGCGTTTCGACTTACATCGCGCACCAGGCGCTTCAAAATTTGCGGGCCGAAGGCTTGCTGCGCGTCGAGAAAAACGTGGGCGGTTTTCGCGGCGCGCCGCGTTCGTCGCACCGCGAAGTGTTTGTTTTCGCGCGCTCGGCGCGCACCGATTCGTCCGAGCGCGAAGGCTGGGTGCGGCGCGGTTTCGAGCGGCGCATCGCCGTTTTGGGCGGCAGCGTCGCCATCGTTGACCTCGACGAACACGAAAATCTCGATCTCGGCGGCTTGCCCAGGGTGTCGGGCGTTTTGGAGTTTCCGACGTGGGTCGCCAACGATTTGGGCTGCGCGCGCGTGCGCCTCGTCGAAGCCGAACACGCCGCGCATTACGCGTCGCAAAACCGCGACATCGTGGATTCGGTTTTTTTCGATAACGAGCGCGGCGGCGCGCAGGCGACCGGGCATTTGCTCGAAGAAGGCCACAAAATCATCGCGTTTCTGGGCATTCATTACGGCGACGCGTCCGAAATTTTCGATTGGTCGTTGCGCCGCGCCAGGGGCTGGCAAACGCGGATGAGCGAGGCCGGACACGCGACGCAAAATTTGCTGTTTCTCCCGCAAAATCCCCCGAAAAACTTGGAAAAAAACGGCATCAATCACAACGAAATTGTGATTCAGCAAGCCCGCGACGCGGCGCAGGCTTTGTGCGATTGCCTCGAAAAAGAAGCGATTTCGGGCGTGGTTTGCGCCAACGATCTGGCGGCGTTCACGCTGTTGAGGGTGCTCAAAGAGCGCCGGATTTCGTGCGATAAATGGCCTTCGCTCGTCGGATTCGACCACGAATATGGCGGCAACGACGAGCTTCTCACTTCGCTGGAATTGCCCTGGGACGAGTTGGGCGCGCTGGCCGCGACGCTACTTTTCGAGCGCGCGCACGGAAAATTGCCGCCCGAACCGCAGCACCGCTCGCTGACGCCGATTTTGATTTCGCGCCTTTCGTGTCGCCCCAACTGGCCGCAATTTTCGCCGCGCGTCGTGAAATCGCGGCGCGGCCCCAAAGCGCGTTCCGTCGCGTTTTAACCGACTAAAATCGCAAACCCGCCGTGAGCGTCAAACCCGAAAAATCGAGCGTTCCGACTTTGCCGACGCCGCGCACGCGCGCTTCGAGGACGCCGATGCGCCCCACCGAAGTGCCCACGAAAACGCTGCCCGTCGGCACGATTTTCGAGTCGTCCACGTCATCGTCGTCCAGTCGCACGCGCCCGTAGGCCAACCCGACGCCCGCGCCGTAAAACGGCACGAAAACGCCGCTCGGAGCATCCGAAAACGTGCGACGATATTGCAAACCCGCGCCGTAAAATTCGAGTTTGTTGTCGTTTTTGCTTTCGCGCGCCACGAAAATATCGGGCGAAAACCGTCCACCCGCGCGCGGAATCGCGCCGCCCGCGCCAAAACCGATGCCTTTAAGCGTCGAGCCGAAACGGTCGCGCGTTTTCGAGTTGAAAGGCACCGTGATTTCCAGCTCCGGCCCGATTTTGGGCGACGCCTGCGCCGGAGCCGCGCCCGCAAGCGCGATGCTCAGAAAACCGGCGCTCGCAGCGCACAGAGGAAGCGGACGAATCGAAAATTTCATCGCGGCGAATTTTAGCGAAATTGGCCGGTCTTAAACATCGGCGCGCCAAACTCTTCCTGTGAAAATTCTTCTGACCAACGACGACGGCATTCACGCCGACGGTTTGCACGCCGCCTGGAGCGCGCTTCTGGCGCAGGGCCACGAAGTCACAGTTTGCGTTCCCGACCGCCCGCGCAGCGCCTGTTCGCACCAAATCACGATGCACAAACCGCTGCGCGTGAAACGCGTCGAAACGCGCGATGGCGTGGCTTTCACCACCAACGGAACGCCCGCCGACTGCGTGCCGATGGCGCTTTTGCATCTCATGGAATCGCCGCCCGATTTATGCATTTCGGGCATCAATTTAGGCCCGAATCTCGGCGACGACGTGCATTACAGCGGCACCGTCGGCGGCGCGATGGAAGCGATGCTCAACGGCACGGTTTCGATGGCGATTTCGCTCGTCGCGCACGAAAATCCCGACTGGCGCGCCGCCGCACAGTTTTGCGCCGATTTCGCGCCCAAAATTCCCGCGATGCAACTGCCGCGCGACACGTTTTTAAACGTCAACGTGCCCAATCTCGCGCCAGAAGAACTGCGCGGAATCCGTGTCACCAGCCAGGGTTCGCGGCGCTACAAAGGCGATCTCACGCGTTACCACGCGCCCGTTGTCGGCGAGTATTTCTGGCGCGGCGGCGAAGTCATTGACCGCGCCGAAAGCGATGACGCCGACGTTTTTGTCGTGAAAAACGGTTTTATTTCCGTGACACCGATTCACGTCGATCTCACGCGACGCGACGCGATGCCAAACGTTCAGGCGGCCATTGATTCGCTCGAAATGGCGTGAAACTTCGCCAAAAATTCGCGCGTGTGCGGCGCGATTTCAGGCGAAGCGTGCGGCGCCAACAAACGCGCTTGAAGCGCGCGCAAATCGTCGGCGTCGTCCACGTCGCGCCATGCCGCAAGCTCGCGGAGCGCGATATTTTGCGTCGCCAGATTGCGCCGAATTTGCGCCGCGACTTCGCTGCCGCCCCAACTTACGCCCTCGAAAATCGGTTTCGGTAACGCGCCGTTGGCCGCGAGTCCCCAAAAACCGCCGTCGTGCGCCGCGCCCAAAGCCAGCGCGTGCGGCGTTTGCACGGCCTCGAACGCCGCGCGCAGGAAATCGGGCGGCAAATCCGGCGAATCCGAGCCAATCACCGCGATTTGCGCGAAGCCGCGCGCGCGCAGTTCCTCGAAACAAAAGCGAATTTTGTGGCCCAAATCGCCAGCGGGCTGCGCCAGTTCCGGCCCGCTCCAAAAGGTTTGTAACAGCGCGTTTTCTGCCGTGAAATACGCGAAAACGGTGGCGAAACCGCGCAGCGCAGCGCCGAGTGCAAACGAGTCGCGCAACATTGCGCAGTAAAAATCCAGCGCGAAATCGTCGCCGAAATCACGCGCGAGGCGCGTTTTGACTTCGCCCCGCTGCGGCGCGCGACAAAAAATCGCCAGCGCCCGCCTGGAAAATGGCTGCGAATCTCTCAAAGTCATCGGTTCAAAATCTAAAAAAACGCGCTTTGCACGCGAAATTTCCCCGTTATACTGGCGAAGTCACTCGAATTGATGAAACCGTTGACGCAACTTTTGCCTCTGTTTTAGCCATGATTAAAACCGTTTCTTTTGCGCCGCCACGTCGTGGAAATCAAACTCTGCGTTCGTCCGGTCGTTCTCGCTCCACAAATTCCTCTCCGGCATCGCCCAGCAATTCCGTGTCCGCTCCCAAAAAACCTTCCGCCAAAAAAAACGCCATCGAAACCGTTTCGCTCGCCTTCGATTTCAGCGAAAGCCCGCAACCCGCTCCCGCAAAAACCGAAGCGGTAAAAACCGTTTCAGTCAAACCCGCAGCCGCGAAAGCCAAAACCGTTTCGTCCGCGCCGAAACCGGCGGCGAAAACCGCTGCATCGAAGCTCGAAACGGCGAAAACCGAAACGGTGAAAACCGAAACGGTGAAAACCGAAACGGTGAAAACCGCTCGCGTTGCGCCTGAAAATCCGGTTTCTCAAGCTTCTGCGAGCGTGACGCCGCCCAAAACTCCGAAAAAGCGGCGCGCCAAAGTGCCGGACAATTTGGCCGAGCAATACGGCGCCAAAGTTTCGCGCCGCGTCGAAAGTGGCGCGACGCAGATTCCCGTCGAAGAAGCGCCGAAAAAGCGGCTTTCCAAAGCCGAACGCGCCGCGCGCAAAGAGCTTTTGCGCCCCGACGAAGGGCTTTTGGAGCGTCTCAAACGCGTGTCCACGCTGGCTCCGGCGCCCAAAGTGGCGCGCGTCAAAGGCTGGCGTTTCGAGTGCGGGCGCTGCCGCCGCGTCACCCATTTTCAATCTCAGGCCGGACTGTGCGAATGCGGCGCGATTGCCATCAAAGAGTAGGGACGCTGCTTGCTGCGTCCTTTTCGCTCAAATTTACACGCCCGATTCCACGAAAACTCCGTCGCGCATTTCGCGGGTGAGGTCGGCGATTTGGGCGGCTTCGCGCGAGTGCGTGACCATTACGACGGTTTTTCCTTCCTGGCGGGCGAGCGTGCTGAGCGATTGCAAAACGGCTTCGGCGCTTTGCGAATCGAGGTTGCCCGTCGGTTCGTCGGCCAAAACGAGTTTCGGATCGTTAATCAGCGCGCGCGCGACGGCCACGCGCTGCATTTCGCCGCCCGAAAGCAAACTGGCGCTTTGGTTTAAACGGTGGCCCAATCCAACGGCTTCGAGCAGAGATTTCGCGCGCTCGAACGTGGGTTTTTTCGGTTTTCCGGCCAAAAGCGCGGGCAGAGCCGCGTTTTCGGTGGCCGAAAGCAGCGGCATCAGGTTGAAAAACTGAAACACGATGCCCACCGTTTCGCGCCGATATTTCGTGAGCTGCGCTTCGCCGAAGCCCGAAATCGGCGCGCCGTCCACTTCCAAAACGCCGCTGCTGGGCAAATCGAGGCCGCCGAGCAAGTTCAAAAGCGTGGATTTTCCGCAGCCACTGCGCCCGACGAGCGCCAGAAACTGCCCGTTTTGCACGTCTAAATCCACGCCGCGCAACGCGTGAACGGTGCGTTCTTGGGTTTCATAACTTTTCGAGAGATTGCGGGCGCGAATGAGCATGGACAAAGCCTGTAAACGCGCGAGGCTTTAGGCGTTGCCCGCATTTTCGTTATGGCGCTTTGGAAAAACGCGGCGAATTTTGTCTTATTTTTTCGTTTCGTGATCGCGCGTGTCGGCGAAAAAATAGCGCGGCGATTCGTTTTCGGCGAGCAAAAATTGCTTGATCGTTTCGGGCAGTAAATTCGCGCTGACGATTTGCGATTTGGGCAGCCAGTGAAAGTTTTTCCACGCTTCGGGGCTTTGAATCGTGCCGTTTTCGCGCGTGGTTTCGCCTTCGATTTGCGCGTTCCAGACGAGCGTGAGCTCGTGGCGCTGTTGTTCGGTTTTCTCGCGGCCCGCGTAGATGTTTTCGCTCACGAAAACGAGGTCGAAAACCTCGCAGCGCGCCGCCAACTCTTCCTCGATTTCGCGTTGCAGCGCTTGAACGCAGTTTTCGCCCGGATCGACGTGTCCGCCCGGAAGCGCCACGTATTTTTGGCCGGTTTTTTTGTTCGTGTTGCCGTTGACGAGCAGGCA